>TARA_B100000963_G_scaffold361955_1_pt1 | contig 82520 bp, 61 predicted proteins | sample TARA_B100000963 | Tara Oceans TARA_B100000963 (sample SAMEA2622097) | marine metagenome | biome: marine biome (ENVO:00000447); feature: surface water layer (ENVO:00002042); material: "saline water (ENVO:00002010), including plankton (ENVO:xxxxxxxx)" | depth 5 m | reverse complement strand
TCCCGTCCAGACCGCAACAACCTTTAGGTTTATAAGTCCTTCATAATCAAGGATTTATTTTAGATGGGTACAATCAATGAATTAGTCATCAACTTTACTTTTCGATTAAATCCAATTTAATCAAAGATTGTAAATTAATAATACTTTAAAATTTTCACTTTTTTTTTGTTCATTACAATCATTAAATTACTTTTGAAAAAAAATTAAAATCTGTTACATTTTTAAAAAAAATTAATGAAAACCATTAAAATCCCTCCACCAATTTTGGTTATAATTTTAACTTCATTGGTATATATTTCCTCAACGAAACTCGAATTAATTTATTTACCTTACAGACAAATAATTTCAATTTTAATATTAGTCATTGGTTTAATAATTATTATAAGTCCTATTGTTAATTTTATAAAATCGAAAACTACAGTTAACCCAGTTAAATTTAAAAATGTTAATAGATTAGTTACAACAGGTATTTATAAACATTCTAGAAATCCTATGTATCTTGGGATGATAATAGTAATAATTTCAATAACAGTTTATTACCTAAATTATCTATCTGTTTTTTCTCCCTTAATTTTTTATATTTGGATTAATAAATTTCAAATTAGCAGAGAGGAAATTTTCCTTGAGGATAAATTTGGAGATGAATATTTGAAATATAAGTCAAAAACAAGAAGATGGATTTAAGTCCACATAGTTGAAACTAAAACTCATTACATTATGAAATACTTTTTAATTCTTTTAGCAATTATTTCGCTCAATTGTTCAAAATCCGAAATCAACAAAAAAATAAAAATATATGACAGTTCAATTGAATCAATAATTGATGTCTTATCTGAGATAGAGATACTAGCTGACTCAATCTCACTACCTGAAGGACCTGTTTGGGATAAAAGTTCAAACTCTTTATTATTCGTTGATATCATGAATAATAAGATTCACAAATGGAGTGAATCAAAAGGAGTTTCTGAATATATTGCTCCAAGTGGTAATACTGGTTACGCACCAAATGTTAATCTGGGATTACTTGGAGCTAATGGTCTTGCAATTGATAATGATGGAAAAATTATTTTATGTCAACATGGAGATAGGCGACTAGCATCTGTTGAAAATATTGCTACTGACAATCCGGATTTTGAGACAATAGTTGATAAGTATGATGGGAAAAGATTCAACAGCCCAAATGATTTAGTGTTTTCAAATGATGGCTCTATTTATTTTACTGATCCTGCATTTGGTTTTTTTGATTTGGAAGCTTTCCAGTTCGTTGAAAGTGAATTTAAAAAGCTTGATTTTAATGGTGTATATAAATTCAATCGAAGTAATAACGAACTTCAACTCATCACAGATCAAATAGACTTACCTAATGGAATAGGTATATCCCCTGACAACAAATTCATTTATGTCAACAAAATGGGAATTATTGACTCTAACCCTAAGGTTATGAAAATTGATATTGAAACTAATGAATTAACTACTTTATTTAATGGAAAAGATTTATCAGAAAATCATGAGGGATATTTTGATGGAATGATTGTTCATTCGTCAGGAAATATTTTCACATCTGGTCCAGGCGGATTACTTGTAATTTCCCCGGTTGGTAAACTGATGGCTAAAATAGATTTTGGACATATCACAAATGCCACCTTTGATGATAAAGAAAATTATCTTTATGTAACTGGATTTGCAAATAATCCAAAGGTATACAGACTAAAACTTAAATCTAAATAATTTTTATTGAATTTATTTTAAGATTATTCATCTGCAGGTTTGAGGTACGTTCTTTTACCTTCAACATCGTGTAAATCACCAGGAGTATATTTAATTCTAACATATGTTCTTTGCTCAAGTTGTCTACCTAATCCCTTTGGCTTTTGTCTTGCTTGACTAATTCTTTTATCTATTTCTTTCTTTAATGAATCAAGTACTTCAAAATATTCTCTGTTTTCAACAAGATTAATTAATTCCTCTTTATCATTTTTATGATCGTAAAGTTCATACCCTAACTCACCTTTTTCCCCCCACTTTGTCAGTCTATATCTTTCAGATTTGATAGAATATCCATTACCTCCCCCTTGCATAACATTAAGTCTTGTTAACGCAGAATTTCTAATTTTAAAATTTGTATCACTAAATATTGGCACTAAGCTCTTTCCTACTACATGTTCAGGTGTTTGTATTTTAGTTAAATCCATAATTGTTGGATAAATGTCAATCAATTCAACTGGTGAATTACTTCTTTTTCCTTTCTTGATACCAGGTCCTGAAAAAATTAATGGCACTCTCGTAGAACGGTCAAATAGAGTTTGTTTTTGCCAATGACCATGTTCGCCTAGGTGATATCCATGATCAGATGAGAAAACAACAATCGTATTTTTGTCAAGTCCACTTTTTTTCAACGCATCAAGAACTCTTCCAATTTGTGCATCCATAAAACTAATTGTAGCATAATATGCTTCTTTAATTTCCTTAGATAAATTATCGTTTGACTTTAAGTTTAGTTTAATCTGATCTTTCTTAATTCTTATTGACTTAGCAGCAGGTATTGGAATTGTATTTAAGTAATTTTGACTAATACCTGTGTAAGGAATAACCATTTCTTGTTTTTCATATAAATCAAAATATTTTTTTGGAGCAACATAAGGAGTGTGTGGTTTATAAAAACCAACAGCTAAGAAAAAATTTTGACCATTTTTTGAAAATTTTTCAAGTTGTTCTATTGCTTCGCTTGCAACAATCCCGTCAGTTTGTTCCTCGTCATAACCCTCAGCTTCCATCCAACTTAATGTTCCACCATATTGCCGTGGCGACAAAGTATTTATTTTATATTCCTCTTCTTTATCTCTCCCCCATGGATTAATAGTATAATCCCATGTATATATATCGTCTGAGCTTGAGCTTCCGATAGATCCAGGATTATCATAGTGAAATATTTTTCCTATTCTAACTGATCTGTAATTTTGTTGTCGAAATCTTTGACCTAAGGTAATAACATCTGGAATTGTAGTTCTTATATCCACGTTTAGTTTGGTATGTTTAGTTTGGTCAGAATACATGCCTGTCATAAAAGATGCTCTTGAGGGTCCACACAAAGGGTATTGAACATGAGCATTTTCAAAAAGAATTCCATTTTTAGCAAGTTTATCAATATTTGGACTTTTTACTTGAAGATGGCCATATGATCCTAAATCACAATTTAGATCATCAGTCATGATAAATAAAACATTAAGTTTTTTGTTTTCAACAATAGGTTCTTTTTTTTTACATTGAAAAAAAAATAAAAAAAACATCAAGTAGAATGTTAATTTAGTATTCATAATTTCTTTTAAAATGGTCCTTTTTTATTAATTTCTGTTGCTTTTTTTGACGCTCCTGCAAGTTCTCCTCTTTTACCGTGAGATTTAGTTGTTAAACTGTATTCTCCACCTATTGGTAAATCTTTTTTACTTTTCGTTTTTAAATTCTTAGGACCAGGCCTTCTTTCATACCAATCCTTTGTAATATCTTTGGGAGACGTGTCACCTGTCTCTTCTTTCCATTTACTTAGAATTTGTTTTAAAGTATTAATATTTTCAATATTAGATATATCATCAATTAAATTATTTCTTTGATATAAATCATTTTTAATTTTGTAAAATTCCTCTTTTGGTCTTGGAGTCAAAAAAATTTCTTTTTGAATATCACTTATTTCTTCAGAATTAAGTTTTTCAATCAAACTTGCATAAGAGTCACTGTTAATTGCATCTAAAGGACCTATTTGAGGAAATTCATTTCTATTATTTTCAATATACATGAAGTCGACACTTCTAACCATTCTTTGATGAGCTTCAAAATCATGCCAATTGTGTTCAGCAAACACATAATTTCTGAAAGGTTTTTTGGGGTTTTCTAAAAGATTTTTAAAACTTTTTCCTTGATAATTGTCTCCAATTTTAATACCAGCATATTCTAATATAGTAGGTGCAATATCAACAGCACTTACTAAACTGTTAGTTTCACCAATGATATTGTCTCTTTTAAAAATGGTAATAAACGGAGATTTTACTCCTTGATCATTTAGTCTTGTTTTACTGTGTGGAAACGGTCTTCCATTATCAGCCATTATAATTATAAATGTATTATCATAAATTTTTTCATCCCTTAAAGTTTTGATTACCCTTCCAATTGCATCGTCAAATCTAGCAATCTCATCATAATAATTTGCCAAATCTTGTCTTGTAGCTAAATCATTAATTAAATATTCAGGAGGAATTATTTCTTTAGGATTATGAACCCCAGAAAATTCATTTTCACCCCAACTTCTATGTGCATCGTGTGCCGCATACCACATAAAAAAAGGTTTATTTTTAGGTCTTTTTAGGATTGTTTCAACCCATTTTTTCTCCCCTCCAATTCCTGTTTCGTCTCTTTTCTCATGAATTAAATTAAATCCACTTCTAGCATAGTCTCCAATATGAAATTTACCAGAGGATACGGTATAGTATCCGTTATCATTTAATTCTTTGACCATTGTAATCATATTTGATGGAGGTTCACTATGAAGCTCAGGTGCTCCAGTATTATGAGGATACCTTCCGGTAAGAATTGAATTTCTACTTGGGCTACAAGAGCTAGTTGTTAAATACATGTTATTAAAAATTAATCCATCTTTTGACAATATGTCAATATTTGGAGTTTTTACATTTTGATTCCCATAGCAACTAAAGTCATCCCAGCTAATATCGTCTGCTATAAAGATTATAAAGTTAGGAGGTTGAGTGATAATCTTTTTTGATAAACAACTAGATGTTAATATAAAAAACGCTATTAATTTGATGATTTTGATGTATTTCATAATTCTAAATAAAAAAATATCTGATTTGAGTAATTAGTATATCTAGTTACATCTTTTTGTATTAGTTTCAGGTTTATGTTTGTCAAGTTCATTTTATGATTTATATTTAATACAATAATTTACAAATAATAATGAAACTTTATAAATCTGAAAAAAATATTATAGTGAACTTTGAAAAGAAATTTTATAATTTGCAGGGTTTGGACTGGGATTTATTTATAAATGACGATAATTTATATTCTAAGGCAAGAAGTTTAATTAGTAAATCAAATAAAATTTCAGATAAATTATTAGCTAAAATTGACCCCCCGATTGAATCTCAGGAATTATGGGCAAGTGGAGTGACATATTTTATTAGTAAAAAAGAAAGACAAGAGGAATCTGAAGATTCAGGTGGTGCACAATTTTATGAAAAAGTTTACAATGCTGACAGGCCAGAACTTTTTTTTAAAGCAACCAAAAATAGAATAGTTGGACATAAAGGTAATGTTAGAATTAGAAAAGATTCAAATTGGAATGTACCTGAACCAGAGTTCACGTTATTTATTACATCAAATAAAAAAATTGTTGGTTATACTATTGGAAATGACATGAGTTCAAGAGATATTGAAGGAGAAAATCCCTTGTATCTTCCACAAGCAAAAACATATGACGGATGTGCATCAATTGGCCCATCTATATATGTAATTGATAAACCTATTTCAAAAGACTTATCAATATCAATGGAGATTACTAGAAATGATTCCATTGTATTTCATGAAACAATTTCGCTAAATAAAATGAAAAGAGATCCGGAAGAATTAGTTGAATATTTGTATAAAGAGTGTTCATTCCCTAATGGTTGTTTTTTAATGACAGGTACCGGTATAGTTCCACCTAATAATTTTTCTTTGCAAATAAATGATATTATTAATATAAGAATTGAAAATATTGGAGAATTAATTAATATTGTTAAATAATACATTATGAAACTAACGGGTAAAAACTATGTTGCGGGTAAATTAAGCTCTAAAGGTAATGTGACTTTTAAAACTTTTAATCCAAATTTAAATTCTGAAAATAATGTAATATTTTATCAAGCCAATAAGGAAGAAATTGAAAATGCTATTGATTCAGCTTTTAATGCCTTTAAAGTTTATCAAAAAATATCTGATGAAAATAAAGCCATCTTTTTTGATGAGATAGCTTATCAAATAGATAATTTGGGAGAACAATTGATAAGTGTATACACTGAGGAGACTGGTTTACCAATAGGTAGGGCTGAGAATGAAAAAAATAGAACAATAAATCAAATAAAATCTTTCGCTAATTTGTTGAGAGAAAAGAATTGGAAAGAAAACTACATTGATCATGCTGACTTGACACGAAAACCACTCCCTAAACCTGAAATATTTAAAACTTATTATCCTATTGGACCTGTAGTAGTATTCACTCCAAGTAATTTTCCACTCGCTTTTTCAACTGCTGGTTCTGACACTATAAGTGCTCTAGCTGCTGGATGCCCAGTAATAGTTAAATCTCATTCAATGCATTCTGGAACAGGTGAACTAATTTCGTATGCTATTAATAATGCTATAAAAAAAACTAAAATGCCAGACGGAATTTTTTCAAATTTAAATGGAAAAGAAAATGAAGTTGGTGAATTTTTAGTGAAACACTCTAAAATTAGTGGTGTTGGATTTACTGGTAGTTTAAGAGGTGGAAGGGCATTAATTGACATTGCCAAAAATAGATCAAATCCAATTCCAGTTTTTGCTGAGATGGGAAGTATTAATCCTATTGTAATTTTGGACGGCGCCTTAGAGCAAGATAATAAAAAGTTAATTGATCAAATCAGCTCGTCAATCACTTTAGGTGCAGGACAATTTTGTACAAATCCTGGTTTAATAATTGTTAAAGACACCAGTTTGTCTGATAAATTTATTAAAGATTTATCACTAAAACTTGATGAAACCCCCAAACAATGTATGCTCCACCCTAATATTATTAAGAATTTTATTGAAAAGAGTAATTATGTTGAACAACTTGAAGGTGTTACGAAAATTACTAGTAATAATGTTTTTGAAAATAATTTTGTTAAGCCTCAAATTTGTAGTGTTTCTGCTAATAATTTTTTAAAAAACAAAATATATCAAACTGAAGTATTTGGTCCTTTCAGTCTTTTTGTTAAATGTAAAACTTATGATGAGATGATTAAAGTTGTGTATAATTTAGAAGGTCAATTAACAGGAACAATAATGGCAAATATTCAGGACAAGGATTTTATAAAAAATATTATAAACGCATTGGAAGTTAAAGTTGGTAGAGTTATTTTTAATGGTGTTCCAACAGGTGTTGAAGTATGTAAAGCTATGAATCACGGTGGGCCTTACCCAGCTTCCTCTGATTCCAGATACACATCTGTAGGTATTGATTCAATAAAACGTTGGTTAAGACCAATTTCATATCAGAATTGGCCAAAAGATATACTTAAAAATGATTTTAGTAATAAATTTTGAAATTCTACTTTAGAAATATCGGATTTTTTTTTATTGGACTTTCTTTGATATTATATCTTTTTGATTTATTGATTGAAAATAAGCATTTGATTTTTTTTGCAGGTATAGGTGCTTTGATAGCTGCATATTTTATGAAAAAAAATAATTTCAGATAATTAGTTAGTAAATATGAAAAATTTTGTTCCAAAATATTTGTCACAATTTTACATTTTTTTTCTGTTTCTAAGTTTTTTTTTCAGTTATAGTCAGAGCATTCAACTTTCTAACAGACCATCAATTAACATTCAAAGTGTAGATAAAGAACCACTGATTGATGGAGATATAATTAATGATATGCTTTGGAATACAATAAACCCTATTACCAATTTATATCAAATGTCCCCAAATTATCAAGAACTATCAACTGAAAAAACTGAGATTAGGGTTGCTTATAACGAAAAGAAGCTTTTTGTTTCTGTAATTTGCTTTGATTCAGATCCTGAAAATATTGTTATTTCTGATTCAACCAGGGATTCAAATTTGGAAGATGAGGATAGCTTCTTTTTTATAATAGACACATATGATGATCAACAAAATGGATTTCTATTTGGAACAAATGCAAATGGTGTTGAATATGATGCTCAGATAACTAATGAGGGACAAGGTAATTTTGCTGCTGGTTTTAGGCAACAGGGAGGTGCTATTGGAGGTACAAATATTAATTGGGATTCAACATGGCAAGTAAAATCAAAAGTTGGCGAATATGGTTGGAGTGCTGAATTCGAAATTCCGTTAAAGTCAATAAGATTTGCAGAGGGAGATAAAAAATCTTGGGGAATAAACTTTAATCGAAGAATAAGTAAAAATAGTGAGAGTTCTTATTGGGCTATGCTTCCTATTGGATTCAATATTAAAAGGGTCTCTTTAGCAGGAAAACTTAATGGATTAAATTTAAAATCAACAAAGAATCTAAAATTAACACCTTATGCATTAGTCAATGCAACTAAAAATAAAGTAAGCGAAATAGATTCTGGAGCAGACTTAAAATATAGTATTACTCCTGCTCTTACACTTGATTTAACATATAATACAGATTTTGCTCAAGTTGAAGTTGATGAACAACAAGTCAATCTAGACAGATTTAATTTATTTTTTCCTGAGAAAAGATCTTTTTTTTTAGAGAACGCTGGACAATTTTCTGTTGGAAGTCCTGGTGAAATTGATTTGTTTTTTAGTAGAAGAATTGGAATTGATTCAAATGGAGAGATGGTTCCAATAATTGGTGGGTCCAGATTATCAGGTAAAATAAAGGAAACAAATATTGGACTCTTATCGATGTTTACTGACGAAGTTCCGAATTCTAACATCAATAAAAATAATTTTACAGTTGCAAGAATAAATCATGAGTTTTCAGGAACTAGATCTTCAATTGGTGGAATATGGGTGAATAAAGATTCTCAAAATTCTATTTTAGATAAAGACAATAGTGTATTTGCATTTGATGGTAAATTAGGTTTGGGGAAAAAAGCTCAAATTTTTGGTTTTCTATCAAAAAGTAATACACCTGGAATTGACTCAGATGATTATTCATACAAAATTAAAGGGGAATACAAATGGGATGGATGGAATATAGCTGCAGGATATACTGAATTAGGTCAAGGTTTTAATCCTGAGGTAGGATTTTTATCAAGATCTGCTTTTAAAAAACCTGAGTTTTTAATTTTTAAAACAATAAGAGTCAACAATATGGGGAAAATGCTTGAAGTAAGACCCCATATATGGGGCAATTCATATAAAAATTTTAATAATCAATTGATTTCAAGTTTTTTACATATTGATAACCACTGGGTTTGGGAAAGTAGCTTTGAAATTCATACTGGTATAAATTTTGTGAGTGAAGGTGTTTTTGAAGAGTTTTCCATCAAGGGTGTTAAAATTCCTCCAGGAAACTATAGTTGGTCTGAGTTTATGCCTGTAATTATGACAAATAAAAATAAAAAAATATATTTCTACAGTAGGTTAAGAATTGGAGGTTATTTTGGAGGTAATAGATTTTCTGCTTCAAATAGAGCAAAAATTCAATTCAATAAAAAATTTAATTCAGAATTAAATTTTGATTACAATAAGCTGAATTTACCAAATGGTGATGTAACAGCCTTAGTATCTGGAGGTAGGATTATTTACTCATTTACACCCAAGATATTTATTCAAAGTTACATTCAGTACAATAATATTTCAAATGTCTTTTCCGTTAACACTAAATTTGGTTGGACTAGAAGTGCTAATACAGGACTATTTCTTGTTTTCAATAGTTTTAAAGACAATGACTTTTTTGATAAAATTAATTACAGAAGTATAATACTCAAGTATAGTTACCAATTTGATTTACTTTAAATGAAAAAAATAATAATTATTCCCGCTAGACTATCATCAACCAGACTTGAAAACAAAGTCATTATGGATTTAAACGGAAAAACATTAATTCAAAGAGTTTTTGAAAATGCAAAAAAAGCTAAAGTATCAGATGTATATATAGCAACCGATAGTTTAAAAATTAAAGAAATTTGTAAATCATTTACAAAAAATATAATCATAACAAGTAATAATCATAAAACTGGAACTGATAGAATTGCTGAGGCTTCAAAAAATATTGATTCAGATATTGTATTAAACATTCAATCTGATGAACCTTTTATAAATGTTGAAACCATAAATAAAATGATAGATTTATTTCTAGACCCAAATGTTTATATGACTAGTTCAATGTATAAATTGTCTAATAAAAAGGAATTTGATGATCCGAATCAAGTTAAAGTTGCAGTTAATTCTGAAAATTATGCTATATTTTTTACAAGATTTCCTCATACTTTCAACTTATCAAAAATCATAATAAAACAAAAAATAAATCAATATTATGTTCACCAAGGTATTTATGGATTTAAAAAAGAATTTTTAGAAAAATATTCAACATTAAATCAATCATATTTAGAAAGGTTTGAAAAGTTAGAACAATTAAGAGTTTTGGAAAATGGTTATAAAATAAAAATGATTGAATCAAAGCACAAATCAATTGGTATTGATACTTTAGAAGATTACAATGAGGCTATTAAATTTTTGAATTTAAAATTATAATTAAATAAGTAAACAAAATTTGCTAGTTTTAATGTCAATATGAAAGGTATTTTATTGGCCGGGGGTCAAGGAACAAGGCTTTATCCATCAACTAAAGTTGTATCAAAACAACTATTAACAGTTTACGACAAACCTATGATCTACTATCCTCTTTCGATTTTAATGATATCGGAAATTAAAGATATTCTAATAATTAGTACTCCAAAAGACATTCCCTTGTATAAAAATCTTATAGGGAATGGTGATAATTTAGGTTTAAATATCAATTACATGATTCAAGAAAAACCGGAGGGTATTGCTCAGGCTTTTATGATTGCAAAAGATTTCATTGGAAATGACAATGTTTGCTTGATTTTAGGTGACAATATTTTTTACGGTAATGGGTTTTCAAAACTTTTAAAAAAATCAATTAAAAATTGTAACAATTATAATAAAGCAACGGTTTTTGGTTATTATGTGAATGAGCCAGCAAGATATGGAGTCGTTTCATTTGATTTAAACAAAAAGGTTACAAAAATTGAGGAAAAGCCATCATCACCCAAAAGTAATTATGCAGTTACTGGACTCTATATATATCCAAATAGTGTTATAGATATTGCTATGAATTCAAAAAAATCAGATAGGGGGGAGTATGAGATTTCTGACATAAATAATGCTTATTTAAAACTGAAAAAATTAAATGTTGAATTATTGGATAAAGATTTTGTGTGGCTTGATACAGGAACTCATGAATCTTTGTTAGAGGCCTCAAATTTCATAAAGACAGTAGAAAAAAGACAAGGAAAAAAAATTGCTTGTCTTGAGGAAATAGCTTATAAAAAAAATTATATAAGTAAAATTGATTTACAAAAAATTATTGAGTTAATTAAAAAATCCGAATATGGAATTTATTTAAGAGATAAGGTGTTATGAAATTTAAAAGACTATCTATTAGAGAAATAATTGAAGTCACTCCTGATTATTTGTCAGATAATAGAGGATATTTTTCTGAAACTTACAGAAAAGACTTATTAGATAATTTTATTGGAAAAAATATAAATTTTTGTCAGGAGAATAAATCAAAATCTGTTAAAAACGTCTTTAGAGGACTTCATTATCAACTTCCACCAAATGATCAAACTAAACTCGTTAGTGTTATTGAAGGAAAGATTATTGACGTAGTTGTTGATTTAAGGGTCAATTCAAAAACATTTAAAAAATTTTTATGTGTTGAAATTTCTAATGAAAACAAAAAACAACTATTTATACCCACTGGATTTGCGCATGGCTTTCTTGTATTATCAGACATTGCAATTATATCTTACAAAGTAGATTCCTTTTATAACAAAAAGTATGAGAGAATTTTGAATCCATTAGACCCAGAAATAGGTCTTAATTTAGATTTAAAAAATAAATTGATGTCAGATAAAGACAAATCGGCCCCTTTTCTAAATAAAATTGATTTTTTTAAATGAAAAAAAATATTTGGGTTACAGGAAAAGAAGGTCAATTAGCAAGCGTAATCTCCAAAATTACATGCAACTCTCTAGGAAATTTTTATTTTACTTCTTTTAAAGAGCTTGATATATCAAATAAAAAAAAGGTTGATGATTATATAAAATCAAATAAAATCAATTTGATAATTAATTGTGCAGCGTTTACAGATGTTGATGGAGCTGAAATAAATGAAAAAGAAGCATACGAGGTAAATGCTTATGGTGTAAAAAATATTTTAGCTTCTGCATTTGAAAACAATTGTAAACTAATTCATATTTCTACTGATTATGTTTTTGGAAGTTTGAACAGAAAAGAAATTAATGAACTAAATAAAACAAACCCTTTAAATATATATGGTAAGTCGAAATTAATGGGAGAAAAATTTATTTTAAAGTCTAAGGTAAACTCGGTGATAATTAGAACCTCATGGTTGTACTCTAGATATGGTAAAAATTTTTTAAAAAAAATTATTGAACTCTCAGCATCAAAAAAAAACATAAGGGTTATCGATGATCAAATAGGAACCCCAACTTATGCCAATAACCTAGCAAAAGTATGTTTAAAGTTCATTGAAACTTCTGACTCAAATATAATTAATAGAGAGATATATAATTATTCAGACGGCGGCTTTTGCTCATGGTACGAATTTGCATGTGAGATAAAAAATCAATTAGGTTTCAAAGCTCAAATTGAACCAGTATCAACATTAGAATTTAATCAGCTTGCAAAAAGACCAAATTACAGTGTCCTCGATAAATCAAAAATTAAAAGTAAATTAGATATCAAAATAATAAATTGGAAAGATTCTCTTAATCATTTTTTTTTAAATAATATATTATGAAAAATATATTGGTGACTGGAGGAGCAGGTTTTATAGGGTCAAACTTTATAAAGTACATGCTTAATAAGTACAGTAATTATAATATTATCAATTACGATAAATTAACTTATGCAGGCAATATTAGAAATTTGGTAGGATTCGATAAATACAAAAATTACAAGTTCATAAAAGCTGATATTGTTAATTATAAAAAGCTTGATGATACATTTAAATCTGAAAAAATCGACAGTGTCATTCATTTTGCAGCTGAATCTCATGTTGATCGATCTATTTTAGATCCTTTTTCTTTTGTTAAAACTAACGTTCTTGGAACATTAAATCTATTAGAGGTTTCAAAAAAACATTGGAAAGGTAATTTCAATGGCAAGTTATTTCATCATATATCCACTGATGAAGTTTTTGGATCTGCAGAGGATGGGTTGTTTTTTAATGAAAAAACTCCATATGACCCTCATTCTCCTTACTCAGCATCAAAAGCATCTTCAGATCATTTCGTAAGAGCTTATTTCGACACATATGATTTACCTGTAAAGATTTCAAATTGTTCAAATAATTATGGACCTTTTCAATTCCCTGAAAAATTTATTCCTCTAATCATTAACAATATAATTAATAAAAAAGAATTACCTATTTATGGGGACGGTCAAAATATTAGGGATTGGATTTATGTTTTTGATCATGCTGAAGCATTGGACTTGATTTTTCACAAAGGTTTAATTGGTGAAACTTATTTAGTTGGAGCTAATGACCAAAGAAAAAATATTGAACTCGTAAATATTATTATAAATTCAGCTGATATATTATTAAAAAGAGAGAATGGATCTTCAAAAGACTTAATTAGATTTGTAGATGACAGACCTGGTCACGATAAAAGATATGCTATTGATTCAAAAAAAATTTTAACTCAACTCGGATGGAAACCAAAAATAAATTTAGAGGATGGAATTAGGAAAACAATAGAATGGTATATTAAAAACAAAAAATGGATTGATTACTCTCTTCAAAAAGATATTTAAAATAAAATAAATTAGTCAATCAATTATAATTTAAAATTATATCTTTGTTGTAGAATTTAAAAATTCTAGATAGTTGTTTCTTACCATCATGGTAAGATGGTTTATACCAATTGAAGCTTTCCCTTAAAACGGAGGGCTTTTTTTATTTAAAATTATTGTATAAATTGAAATAAATTAAACTTATGGATAAACTTAAAATTTTCATAAAGTTAATCAGAGAGATAACTTTGATTAAAAGAATTTTTGGATGGAGCAAAATCAAGTACGCAAGCTATGAAGCTTATGAGGAATTTAAAAAATTAGAAAATAAAGTTGAAACACTTGAAGTAATAAAAAAAGAGCTTGAAAGTTTAGGTACTTTAAATAATATAAATGAAAAAAATTTAATGGAACTGAAAACTGAAATCAAGTTTTTAAGAGAAAAAAATGAGGTATTAATTAAGGAAAATCAAAATTACAAATCTAAAGATCAACAAAAAGAAATTGAATATTCAAAAAAAATGGTTGAGTTCAATCAAGCTCAAAAAAATTTAACAGAGGCAAGAGAAAAGGTTTTAAATGATGCTATTGAAAAAGAAAATTTAAAGTTAGAAAAAATGAAAAATCAATGGCAAGAGCATGAGAGAATTACTGGAGAAACAATAGAAAATCTTTGCTCAACTCTTAGAATACAGTATCTTAAAAAACCTCCAATTGATAAAAAACCTGACAACACAATTCAGGTTATGGGAGAATATATAATATTTGACGCTAAATCTCCTCTTAATGAAAACCTTGATAATTTTCCAAAATATTTAAAGTCTCAGGCAAAAAGTATGGAAAAGTATACTTCACAAAAGCTTGTTAAAAATGAAATTTTTTTAGTAGTTCCGTCTAATACAATGGAGTACATCCCCGAGTTTAGATTTTCATTTAGCGGTTATTTTGTTAATATTATTGCCAAAGACTCTATCGAGATGATTTTAATTTCACTCAAAAAAATTGAAGATATTGATCTGGCTGGAAAGTTGGATCCTAGAGATAGAGATAATTTAATTAATGTTATTTCTAGTTTTGCATATTTTATTGGAAGAAATGGTAGAATCAATCTTGAGTTAGGTGAACAATCAGTAAAATTGATTGAGGAAATGAGATCTTTAGTTCCTAAAGACTTTATTGAAGATGTAGTTAAAAGTATTGCTGGTCAATCATTTAATATTGCATATGACAAACCAGGTAAGGTTGAAAATACTGAAAATCTTAAAAAATTAATTAAAGAGCAAAAAGATAAGGCAGATTATATTGAAATTGAAGAATTAAATTCAAGGGTTAGAAAAGAGTTATCAAACAAAAAAGTCGATTAACTCTCAAAAAAATATTAAAAATCATAATTAAAAAAAAACTCTCACTAAAGAGTGAGAGTTTTTAGATTTAGATGCTAGTAGCCATGAACAATAGTTTCATACTCAGTTATTAAACCAAATAACTTAATGGTAGTTCTACTTTCAACTGTTGATATCTTGTCAATACCTCCATTTTTTGCAGCTGTGAATATTGACTGATCAACACCCTTTGAAATTTTAGTGTCCCCACTGTCCCCCGAAATAGGTAAAAATCCTAACAACCATACTGATTTAGAAGTTCCAACCTTGTCAGATTCATTAATTGAATTGCTTGTAGCTGTTAGTGGCATTGTAGAAACACAGCTTGTTAAAAAAATTGCCACACAAGCTAATAATAGATATTTTTTCATTTTTAAAATTTTAATTTTGTTTAACTTTTAAAAATAACAAAATTTTTTGGAAAATTATATTTTGTAATGTCAATAAATTTATTTTTAGCTCGTATTAAATAATTTTAAATTAATAAAGATAAAATTAAAAAACCCTGTAAATTATAAAAGATACAGGGTTAAAAGGTGGTACCTCCAGGAATCGAACCAGGGACACAAGGATTTTCAGTCCTTTGCTCTACCAACTGAGCTAAGGTACCATTAAGGGCAAATATAATTTCCTTTTTATTTAACCCAAAATATTTTACATGATTTTCTTTATTTTAATTAATGTAATTTTATATCATGAATTTAATAATTGATATAGGTAATACTAATATTAAAGTTTATGTGTATTATAATGGTAAACCAGAGTTTTTTAAGATTATCAATAGTATTGATAAATTAAAAAATAGTATAATTGGATACTCTGAAAAAATTAGCCATGTTATAATATCAGATGTTAAAAGTCATGGAATTGAAAACATTTTGTCAATATTTGAGGGGAAATTTATTTTGCTTGTAAAAGAATGTAGATTACCTTTTGAATCTAGATATAAAACAATGAACTCATTAGGTGATGATAGAATAGCTCTTGTTAATTCTGCATTTAAAAAATTTCCTAATCATAATGTATTGATAATTGATGTTGGCACATGTATTACATATGATTTAATAGTTGAAAAGGGTTATTATTTGGGTGGTATGATATCTCCAGGCTTTGAAATTAGGTATAGAAGTTTAAATTTATATACTGCAAATTTACCATTAGTAAAAAAAATTGAAAAAAAAGCAAATATTATCGGTGACTCTACTCATAGCTCAATTGAATCTGGAGTTTATTTTGGGATAATAAATGAAATTAATTTAAATATCGATTTTTTTTTAAAAAATTATCGAAATTTAAAGGTTGTTGTAACTGGTGGTGATTCAAAAGTTTTGTTTAAGAAAATAAAAAACGCAATATTTGCAGATCAATATTTTTTGGCAGACGGTTTGAACTATCTCTTAGAGTTTAATAAAACAAAATGAAAACAAAAATTTTTTTTTTATCATTTGTATTGACTTCGTTGAGTTTATATAGTCAAAATTCAACTAGTTCGCCTTTTTCATTTATAGGATTTGGTGAAAATATTTTTAAGGGAAACGCAATTAATAGAGTCATGGGAGGTATAGATATTTTTACTGATTCAATAAATATAAATTTAAATAATCCAACCAGCTATGCCAAGTTAAAAGTCACTTCATATGCATTAGGCCTTAATTTTAGTTCAAAGGATTTAAAAAAAAATTCACTTTCTGAAAAATCAAAAACTGCTTCAGTTGATTATATTTCAGTTGCAATTCCGACTAAATTTTTTGGATTTGGATTTGGTTTAATTCCCTCAACATCTGTTGGTTACAGACTTCAGTACAGTGATCCAATTGCCAAAAATTTAAGTCAATTTTCTGGAACAGGAGGTATAAATCAGGCCTTTCTTTCTGCTGGTTTTAATATGATTAGATTTTTAAGTTTTGGAGTTACTTTAAATTACAATTTCGGAAATATTACAAATCTGATTTATGATTATACTGACGGAATTGATTTTGGAACCTATCTTCAAAATAGTTCTGACTATTCTGGTTTAAATTACACCATTGCTTCCAATTTAGATTTCTCAATTTCTAAAGATTATACTTTAAAATTTCATCTTTCTATAACTCCAAAAAACTCAATTTCATCCAATAACAAAAGGGTCTTTTACACACAATCAGTATCAAATCAAGTAATTGCGGACTTTAAAGATGTCGATTTAAGTAAAAATGGTTTAGACAAAATTAACATATCAACATTCGGAAAATCTGAATTCGGAATTGGTGTTGGAAAAAAGAATAAGTGGTCTATTGGAGGTCAATATTCTAAATTAGATTTATCAGGTTACAGAAATCAATTTTTAAATTATAATAATTTATTATACTCAAAAGGTTCAAAAATCAGTTTTGGTGGTTTTTACATACCAAATTTTCTTTCCTTGACAAATTATTGGAACAGAGTTATTTATAGAGCAGGAATAAGAATTGAAAATACTGGTGTTAAAATTAATAATTATAATTTAAATGAAAATTCAGTATCTATCGGAATAAGTGCACCGCTAGCCGTTTATTCAAAAGCAAACATAGCTTTTGAGTTAGGAAAAAGATATATAGATCAACCAAATGCCTTAAGTGAATCTTTTTGGTCTGTTAGATTAGGTCTTTCTTTAACTGATATATGGTTTATTAAAAGAAAATATAATTAGAAAAATTTGATTGAATTTTATATGTTTGTAAGGTTATTTTATAATACAGTAAAAAAAATTATGAAAAATTTACTTTTTCTTTTAACGATAATTCTTATCTATTCATTTTCCTATTCTCAAAATAACATTGAAGAATATCAATTGTCTGATTCTAAAAAGGAAACATGTATAGAGAATTTATCAATCTTTGCTGAATCTGCTAAAGTAAAAAATTATGACGAAGCTTATAAACCATGGAGTGACGTTAAAGACGAGTGTCCAGATTTAAATTTGGCTATATATACATATGGAGAAAGAATACTTAAAAGTAAAATTAAGAACGCTAAACCAGAAGATATTGATGGTTTTAAAAACCAGCTGATTGAACTTTATGATCAATGGTTGATTCATTTTCCTTCGAAAAGAGGTATCTCTGTTGTTGGTGATATTTTATCCAGTAAAGCTCAGTCAATGATTGATTATCAAGTTGGATCTCAAAACGAGGTTTATCAAGAATTTGACAAAGCATTCACAACTGATTCCAAAAGTTTTACTAATCCTAAAAGATTATATAATTACTTTAAGACACTATACAATATATATAAGAAATCAAACAATATTTCCACCGAAAAACTCTTTGAGAAATATGAAGAGGTATCTGAAAAATTTGAGCTTGAAAGTAAAAATTTAGCCAAAAAACTTGATGTAATTATCAAAAAAGAACAATCGGGTGAAGTTCTCAATTCAAAAGATTTAAAACGTAAGAGGATTTATGATGTCAATTCCAATGCTATTAGTATTTTCCTTTCTAATCTTGATGCAATAATTTCAAAGGAATCTAGTTGCGATAATTTAATCCCTTTATATCAAAGAAACTTTGAACAAAATAAAGGAGATATATTATGGTTAAATAGAGCAGCTAGTAGGATGGATGCAAAAGAATGTTCAGACGACCCTTTATTTGTCAAACTTGTTGAGCAGCTTCATTCACTTGAACCCTCTGCTAATTCAGCATACTATCTAGGATTACTCAATGACAAACAAGGAAACAGTAGTCAAGCTTTAAAATATTACGAGGAGTCAATTAAGCTTGAAATTGACCCCTATAAAAAAGCAAAAATTTTATATAAAATTGCTTTAAAATTTAAGTCTACAGGTAGGAAATCAACATCAAGAAATTATGCTTTTCAAGCTTTAAAGCACCAACCTTCATTGGGTAAGGCATATTTATTAATAGCTAACCTGTATGCAAGCAGTGCAAATGACTGTGGTAATTCTCAATTTGAAAAAAGATCCGTTTATTGGCTTGCCGCCGAAACAGCAAGAAAAGCATCGAGAGTAGATGCATCAGTTAAAAAGCTAGCAATTAAAACCGCTCAAAGTTATGAAGGAAGGGCTCCATCCAAAACTGATATTTTTACTGAAGGAAATGAGGGAAAGTTAATTCAATTTTCTTGTTGGATTTCTCGTAGTGTTAAAGTACCAACTTTATAATTATATTTTTTTTTGAAAAATCTAATAGCTAATATATTTATTGTTTTTTTAATACTAAGTTGTAAAAATAAAGATGAAAAAATCATTGATAACAAAAAATTTGAAAGAGACCCAGTAGGAACAGCATATAATGTAAAGATGTTTTATTCAGATTCTGCAAAAACTAAGGCGATATTAACTTCACCTAAACATAATGACTTTACTAATCAGTCACTGAATTACTCTGAGTTTCCGGATGGTGTTAACGTAACTTTTTTTGATAATAATAATAATAGAAATACAGTAGTTTCTGATTATGGAATTTTGTATAATTCTACTAGCATAGTCGATTTAAGAGGAAATGTAATTTTAAAATCCCATGATAATTCAGTTTTAAAAACTTCCCAGCTTTTTTGGGACGCTGAATCAGATTGGATTTTTACAGAGGAAGATTTTACTTTTACCAGTGAAGACTACAATATGACTGCGGTCAGACTAGATACAAATAAGGAATTCTCAGATTTTCAGACAGGTGAAATAAGAGGTGAAGTGTTAATTTCAGATTAATATGTATGAAATATTATAAAATTTCTGAGTTTATTTATTTTAGTATATTTTGCGTTTCTTTTTACCAAACTTTTTCAATTTGGAATTTAGATAGAGAGAGAGCATATATGTTCGTTTTATTTGGTGTTCTGTCTTTAGGAATGTTCTTTTTTAGGAGGCATTACAGAAGAAAGTTTATGAGTAGAAAAAAAAAAGATTAAATATGTAATTAATAAATATGAAAATTAACATCATAATTCAATTTTTTCTATTAAATAGTAAACCATTAAATTGGTAATTTTTTAAAATTCGTCAGTAAATTGTATTTTCGCAATAAATAAAAAAGTAAAATGGCAGTTTTAGGTAAAATTCGTGAAAAATCTATTTTTTTAATTATAGTTATTGGTTTAGCTCTTTTTGCTTTTATTATTTCCGGGGCTATTGGTAATGATTACGGAAATGTTGGCCCAAACGAACCAATTGGTGTAGTTGATGGGGACGAAGTCTTTTTAAATAATTATAGGAGTTTAGTTGAGCAAGATCAAAAAGTCTACGGTTCATCAACTATTGAGTCAGTTAATAAAGTATGGGACCAGTATATCCAAAGCTTAGTTTTAAAATCTCAAATTGATCTATTAGAAATAGATGCAGGGAGAAATCAAATTGAACAAGTAGTTTCTTCTGACCAAAATTTAACACAGGATAGTAGATTTATCAATGAGGCCGGCTTCTTTGATTTTGGTCTTTTTACAAATTTTATATCACAAATAAGAGATCAGAACCCATCAGCTTATGAATCATGGAAATTACAGGAGTCTAATATTATTAGTTCTGCTAAGCAGTCAATATATTTTGATTTGGTAAGATCAGGTCTATTTAATTTAAAAAGTCAAAAAAAAATTGTCACTAATTTTAAAAATACCAAGGTTGATTTTCAATATGTAAAGATACCTTTTTCTTCTTTGAGCGATACATTGTTTACATTAAATGACTATGAAATTGATAATTACATTAAAAAAAATAATTCAGACTATGTTTTCAAACCTATTAGAAATATTGAATATGTTGTTTTTTTCGAACAACCAACTGATGAAGACGAAAAACAAATAAGAATAGAATTAGAGAGTTTAATAAAGGATAGAATTGAATACAACGAAGTATCCAAGTTGAAGGATACACTTACAGGATTTGCTAATACTAATGAAATATTTGAATTTGTCGAGAGAAACTCCGACACACCATTTGATTCAATTTACCTTCCAAAAGGGAGATTATCTAAAGAATATAGTGAATCACTTTTTAATCTTGATATTGGAGAAGTTTATGGGCCGTACAAAGATTTAGGTTCTTTAAAAATATCAAGATTATTAGATAGGAAAACTGACGGATCAATCAGAGCTAGCCAAATTCTTATTTCTTACAATGGTTCATCCAATCAAAATCCAAATATAAATAGGTCTAAAGAGGAAGCTGAAAAGTTAGCTAATGATTTATTTTTTAAGATCAGAAGAAATCCAAAAAGTTTTTCTAATTATGTTCAAGAATTTTCAGATGGTGCAGGTAAGTCAACTTTAGGAGACATAGGATTTTTCCAAGAGAAAAATGTTTTACCTGAAATTTTCTCCAGATTAAGTAAATCAAGAATAGAAAGACTAAATCTTATTGAAACTGATTTTGGATTCCATATTATTAAAGCAACTGATAAACAAGATGTTTTGTTAATGGCTAATGTTGTAAAAAATATTATACCTTCTGAAGAAACATCAAATAAAGTATTTAGAAATGCTACAAAATTTGAAATGGATTTATTAAACTCAAAAGAAACATTTAATTTATTAGCTGAACAAAATGGTTACAATATTCGAAGAGTTAACGAAATAGATAGATTAGATGAAACTCTACCTGGGTTGCCCAATCAAAGATCAATAGTCCAGTGGTTATTTAATGAAAATACTGAGGAAGGGATGGTAAAAAGATTTAATTTGTCTTTTGGTGGATATGCAATTGTCAAAGTAATTGAAATTAATGAAGATGGATTAGTATCATCTGATGAGGTAAGATCTTCAGTTAGAAGAAAATTAATTAACCAAAAAAAATCTAATTATATTCTCAACTCTGAGGGTGATTCCAAAATGCAAGATATAGCTGCAAAATATAATTCAGAAATCATCGACGCATCTTTAGTTTCTGGTTTTGACCAAATATTAGTTGGAGCAGGAAATGAACCATTCGTTATAGGAGTTGCATTCAGTCTAGATAAAAACGAGACCTCCAAACTAATTGTTGGAAATGAGGGGCTTTATAAAATAAAACTAACTAATATTTACACAAATTCAGAAGATGAAATTGATTTAAATAAAACAGAAGATTTCAGTGAAATTGTATTTAATCCTGATAATTTGTTAGATGCACTAAAAGATAATGCAAACATTATTGACAATAGACATCTGTATTATTGAATTAATAAATCAGTAAAATTCATAATTGTATTGTATTTATTTTTTTTAAAATAATCCAATGCCGCTTTCTTTTTGAAACTTGAAACGAGAATTAAATCGCCTCCCCATGCACCTAAACTTTTTATTTCTCCATCAAAATCCTTAAAAAGAGTTTTTTTAACTCTACTTTTTTTTAAATGGTCTGCAACAATATTTTCGTGTTCAGCAATATATTTGTTAAACTCATTTTGGTCTTTAGTTTTAATTAATTTTTCTGATAGTTTGGATATATTACTAATGATTTCATTGTTTGGTTTTTTTTTAACAGTATATTTTGCAATTTCACTTTTGCTATTTACTTTTTTATTTAAATGAACTAGTAAAAGATTACTAATAAATGGTGGATTAAATTTTACAGGCAAAATATTTATTTTATTATCAATTTTTTGAAATTGAATTGGTGAACTTGAGTTTGCACACGCAATGTCATATCCACTTCCACCAAAAGTATGTTTTAAAAGCTCATATGGGTCTGAATTGGTCCACATCGCAAAATTATTTAAAAGAGTACTGGAGGATCCAAGCCCCCAATTTAAGTCAAACTCTAAAAATGATTTTATTTTTACGGGTTTAAATTCGAATTTGGGATTAATTTTTTTTATTGTTTCAAATATTTTTTTTATCACTAAAGCTTTTTTATACTCAAAACCACAATTAACTATTTCAAAAGTTTTGATGTCAAATTTAGATTTAAACCATAGCACCTTATTTTTGTCATAGGATTCCCATATGATAAAATCCTCATCTTTAATTTTGTTAATTTTAATTCTTTGACCCTTATTACATGGAATACCTATCGCTTTTGCGCCATCTATTATAAAATATTCTCCAGAAAGTAAAATTTTCCCATTGCTTCTAAATTCCATTTAATTTTAAATATTTATAAACTGATTCATAAGTTATTTCTTTATTTTTAAAATGTAAAATAGCCATCTCTTTAAGTTTATCGCTAGCATTAAATTTATTTAAAATATTTATTAAATGTAATTTCATATGACCTTTTTGAATACCTGTTGTTATTAGGGAATTAATAGCAGCAAAATTTTGTGCTAATCCCACACATGCAGTTATTTGCATTAGTTGATTTGACGTTGGTTTATTAAGCAATCGTAAATTCCAATCAACTAAGGGGTGTGAATTAGTTAATCCACCAACTGTACCAATTGGTATCGGTATTGATAATTCAAAAGTAAATTCACCATTTCTACAGTATGCATTGCTTAAACCTGAGTAATTTCCATTTTTGCATGCATAGGCATGAATTGTAGCTTCAATTGCTCTAAAATCATTACCTGTAGCAATTGAAACTGCATCAACACCGTTGAGAATGCCTTTATTATGAGTAACTGCCCTGTAGGTGTCAATTTTTGATATTTCAACAGCAGAAATAAATTTTTCAACATAGTCCTTACTTCTAATATTTTTTGTGTTTGATAGTTTGTCAATTGAACATTTGACAAATGACTTAACAATACATTTTGGAACATAATTAGATAGTATACTCATTATAACTTTAATTTCATTTTTTTTCTTAACAAACGGATGGTACTCATTTGCTTTTTTCAAAAAAACTCTGCTCATTTCCTCAAGGCAAGAATTAATAAAATTTGCTCCCATTGAGTCAGCGGTTTTAAAAGTTACATGTATTTTATAATAATTTTTAAGTTTGTTAGTACAATCAAATAGTTCAATATTTATAATTCCACCTCCTCTTGATTTCATCCTTTTTGTCAAGTGATTGGTTTTTTCAAGTAGAAATTTTTTATGATTTTTAAAAAAGGATTTTAGGGTTTTAATTTCACCGTCAAATAAAAAATAAATTTCTCCAATTTTTTCAGTGTCTTGAACTTTTGCTTTGAATCCTCCTTTATCAAACCAAAAGTTTGCAGCATATGATGCAGCAGCAACAACAGAACTTTCTTCAGTAACCATGGGAACAGTAAAATATTGGTCATTAATATTGAAGTTTGGAGCAATACCCATAGGCATATAATAATTTGAAATAGTGTTCTCAGAAAACTCATCATGAATTTTTTGAATCTTTTTGTCATTATTCCAGTACTTTTTTAATAAATTTTTTTCATTAGAATTACCATCAAAATGGTTACTTATTATCCACTCAATTTTGTCGTTTTTTGATAATTTTGAAAAACCAGATATTTTATTCATTTTTTTATTTCTCATAAAAATATAATTCTAAATTAGTTATTTCTTCATATTAATTAATCTACAGAATATATAATTTTTTCGATTTATTTTAAATGTATTTAATACTTTTTTAGCGAACTTTGTGAAAAGTTATAATTTAAATTATTTAAAATTCTGATTTTTTTTGGTTCACCTTTTTACGCTTTTAAAATAATTAAAATGAAATACATAGTTTATTTACTACTTTTTTCAAGCACTTTTTCATATACACAGTCAATTAAATGGTTGACATTCAATGAGGCTCTTGAGGCTCAAAAAATTAAACCAAAAAAAATAATAATGGATGTTTATACAGAATGGTGTGGTCCCTGTAAAATGATGGATAAAAATACATTTGGAAACAGAGATGTGTTAAATTATATAAATAAAAATTTTTATGCTGTTAAGTTTAATGGCGAGGGTAATGAAAAAATTAATTTCTTTGACCAAGAATTTACAAATCCCGAATTTATTGATAGACGAAAAGGAAGAAATAGTACTCATCAATTAACCAAGTTTTTGCAAGTTGATGTGTACCCAACAATTATTTTTTTTAGTGAAGAAGGAGACCCGATAATTCCTGTTAAAGGTTATTTAAATCCAAGAGAAATTGAATTATATCTCAAATTAATTAAGAAAGGTGACTACTTTGCATTTAGATCAGAAGATGATTTTGAGAAGTATAAAAAATATTTTAGACCAAAATTTAGAAATTAATTTTTTAAAAAACCTACAATATCTTTACCCAAGTCTGCTAAATGTTTTTCATCTGTAAATTTTTTTTCAATTTTTAAGTAATTTTCAATTTGATTGGCTCTTAATTTACCTTCTAGAATTTTATTTATTTCATTAGAAATTTTGTTAACATTAAAATCTCCTTGAATTATTTCTTCAACTACTTTTTTGTTCATTATAATGTTTACTAAACTGATATATTTTAGTTTAATTATTTTTTTTGCTATAAAATAACTTATTGGATTACTCTTGTAACAAACAATCTGAGGTACGCCAAATAAAGCTGTCTCTAAAGTAGCTGTTCCACTTGTTACTATTGCAGCAAAAGAATTATTTAGTATATCATATGTCTGGTTGAACACTAACTTTATATTTTTATTTTTTATAAATTTTAAATAAAATTTTTTATCAATTTCTTTAATTCCAGCAATTACAAATAAATATTTACTATAATTTCTTGAAATTTTGTCAAATGTTGGGAGCATTTTTTTAATTTCTTGTTTTCTACTTCCTGGTAATAGTGCTATAATTTTTGAGTTATAATTTATTTTATTTTTTTTAAAAAAATCATTTTTATTTAATTCTTTGAATTTTTTGATTTTGTCAATAAGTGAATTCTTAACATATGAAACATTATAATTATGTTTTACTTTGTAGTACTCCTTTTCAAAGGGTAGAATTACAAACATTTTATCTATACAACTTTTAATTATTTTAATTCTACTTTCTTTCCAAGCCCATATTTGAGGACTGATATAATAAATGTTAGTATAATTATTATTTTTTGCCCATTTTGCAATTCTTAAATTAAAACCTGGATAATCTATATATATAATAACATCAGGATTAAATTTTTTAATGTCTTTTTTACAAAAGGCTAGGTTATTAATAATCTTTGGAAGATTTATAAATACCTCCCAAAACCCCATAAAAGATATTTTTTTATAATGTTTAATTAGTTTACCTCCAGCAGACTTCATTTTATCACCTCCCCAAAATCTGATTTGGGCTTTTTTGTCGTATTTTTTTAACTCTAAAATTAATTCTGAACCATGAATGTCACCCGAAGCTTCTCCTGAAATTATATAGTATTTCAATTCTAAAATTGTTATTTAAAATTCATCATAAATAAATAAATATTTTTTAAAAATCCCATTTTTTTAGTTTATTTATTAATCCATAATTAGTATAATCAAAGTGAGTTGGAACAATTGAAACATAACCATTTGCTAAAGCCCATTCATCAGAATCTTCTGAATTATCTTCAATTATAAAGTCACCAGATAACCAATAATATATTTCTCCCATTGGACTTTTTCTTCTAACAAATTTTTCATTCCAATGAGTTCTAGATTGTTTACATATTTTTATACCATTTATTTTCTTTGATGAGGGAAAGTTGACATTTAGAATTGTATTGGGAGAAATTTTATTTAAAATCGATTTTTTTACGATTTTCTTAATAAAAGGAATAATTGGATTAAAGTTAGCATCCCAGGAATGATTTAACAATGAAAAACCAATTGAAGGTATTCCTTGAACTCCAGATTCAATAGCCGCACTCATTGTTCCGGAATATAAGACGTTAATAGAGGAATTAGATCCATGATTAATTCCTGAAACACATAAATCAGGTTTTCTAGTCATCAGTTCATTGACTGCAATTTTGACACAATCAGCAGGAGTTCCAGAGCATTCATACTCTTTTATATTTAAAATCTTACTTTTAATTTGTCTACAATTAATTATTGAATTAATTGTTATTGAATGACTACAACCAGATCTTGGCTTGTTTGGAGCTACAACAAAAACATCTCCAATTTCGTGCATTAATTTAATTAAGATTCTGAGGCCTGGAGCATTTATTCCATCATCATTAGTTACTAAAATGAGTGGTTTTTTTTTCATAAGATTTAAAAAATATAAATTTACTTAATTATGGTTTAATTTTTGTGCATTATTATTAAATTTAAATCTTAATTGAACTAAAAATGAAATTTAATGATTAATAAAATATCTAATTGGTTCTTACTAGTATTGTTATTTTTAACACTATCTAGTTTTTTTGATTTTAATCAAAATAACGAAAAAGATAAATTGTTAATAGAGATTATTTCTTATGTAATAGAAAGAGGTCATTTTGATCCAAAAAATATTGACAACGAATTTTCAGAAAAAATGTTTGATGAATTTATCAAAAATATGGATGGTCAGCATAGATTTTTCCTAAGCTCTGATATTGGCAATTTTAAAAAATACAAATATGATTTGGATGATCAAATTATAAATTCAAAAACCACCTTTTTTGATATAGTTTACAATAAACTAATTCAAAGACAAGAAATAGTTAAAAATTTTTATGAAGAAATTCTAGACAAACCTTTTTCCTTTAACGAAGATGAAATTATTAATTTAGATTACAAAAATGCTCCATATTCTGCAACTTTAAATGATCTTAAATTTCTTTGGAGAAAAAGATTAAAATTATCAACATTAAGTATATACGTTGATAAAAAGGAAGATCAAATTAATCAAAAAAAAATTGATTCCTCACATGTAATATTAGATGATTATATTCTTGAAAAACAATCTAGAGACGTAACCCTTAATAATATGGAAAATTTTTTTGAGTCTGTGGATGAATTAAATAGAAATGATTATTTCAATATTTATATTAATTCACTAGTTAAGCAATTTGATCCTCACTCATTCTATTTCTCCCCAAATGAAAAAGAGACATTTGATACGAGTATATCTGGAAAATTTGAAGGAATTGGTGCTCGTTTAGGAAAAAAAAATCAACAGGTAACAATTTTAGAAGTAATCTCGGGTGGACCAGTATGGAAAGGAAATTTACTTGAGCCTGGAGATGTAATATTAAAAGTGTCAGGATCCACAGGAGACCCAGTTGAAGTCACCGGGATGAGATTAGATGATGTTGTAAAACTAATTAAAGGTCCAAAAGGAACAAATGTGATTTTAAATATAAAAAGGGTTGATGGAACAATTAGTGATGTAAATATTGTAAGGGATATTGTTGAGCTTGAGGAGTCATATGCCAAGGCTTCTATAATTAAAAAAAATGAAATAAATTATGGCTTAATATATTTACCAAAATTTTATGTTGATTTCAAAAGTTATAATGAAAGAAATGCAGCAAATGATGTTAAAAAATTAATAATTCAATTAAAAAAAGAAAAAATTAGTGGTTTAGTATTAGATTTAAGAGATAATGGTGGGGGATCGTTACAGACAGTTGTTGATATAACGGGTTATTTTATTAAATCTGGCCCTGTAGTTCAAGTAAAAAGTACAGGAGGGAAAAAACAAGTTTTGAGAGATAGGGACCCCTCCGTGATTTGGAACGGTCCACTTGTTGTTTTAGTAAATGAGCTATCTGCGTCAGCATCTGAAATTCTTGCGGCAGCACTTCAAGACTATAAAAGAGCGATTGTAATAGGAAGTAAACAAACTTTTGGAAAAGGTACTGTTCAGAATGTAGTTGATTTAAATAAAATAATAGCTGGAAATTCTTATGGTAATTTAGGAGCATTAAAGTTAACCACTGATAAATTCTACAGAATTAACGGTGGATCAACCCAACTTGAAGGTGTGAAAAGCGATATTATTTTTCCAAATAGGTACTCATTTATTGAGATTGGGGAAAAAGATCAAGAAAATCCACTGCCATGGGATTTTATTGGTTCAGCAAAATTTTCTCCTACAGGAGCAAAAAACAATTTTGAATATGTTCAAAGTGAAAGTAATAAAAGAATTGTTAGTAACACCTATTTGAATTTACTTAAAGAAGAGGCGAAATGGGTTAAGGAACAACAGAACCAATATAAATATTCTTTAAATTATTTTGATTTTGTCAGAAATAGAGACTCAATTATTAAAATTTCAAAGAAATTTGATAAAATTGAAAATTATAGATCTGATTTAAGAATTGATTGGATTGAAGAAGACAGATTAGAAATAGATTTAAATAATAATTTTAAAGAAAAAAGAGCTAGGTGGAAAGAAACTCTTATAAAGGATATTCAACTCAACGAGGCAATTAATATTTTAAGTGACATTGCCCAAAAACAAAAAGCGCCCATATTAGCAGCTAGTAGATAATTTATATTGAAAAATTCAATTATTCTTTTGAAAAATATTTTTAAGGATCCTCAGGGGTTTTTGAGTTTATCATTCATTTTTTTTGTTTTTTTAATTGCAATATTTGCTTATATGATCTCTCCAGATGATAGTAAAAACGCCAATAATATGTCATTATCAATTCATTCTAAACCACCATTTTTTAAAACTATGATTCTGAAAATTCCTAATCAATCAAAAAATTTGAATTTTTTTAGATTTTTTTTTGGAAAAGAAAAAAATGATTTGGAAATTCCAATAAGTGACTTGGTTTGGATAGATGGCATTTTACACTATCAACCTTATGGTTTTAATGATTCTTTTTTAAAAAAAATTCCAATCAGTAAATTTCCAAAAGGTATTTCCTTTCAGGATATTGAAAAAAAATATATAGATACAAAGACATTTTTTTTTGGAACTGATAAATTTGGAAGAGATATATTAAGTAGGATTTTAGTTGGTTCTAGAGTTTCCATTTCTATTGGTTTTATTTCAGTAATTATTTCGTTAATTATAGGTTTAGCTTTAGGTTTAATATCTGGTTACTATGGAGGCTATATTGATAATATCATAATGTTTCTAATTAATATTTTTTGGTCTATTCCTACTTTATTAATTGTTATTGCAATATCAATTGCACTAGGAAAAGGTTATTGGCAGGTTTTTGTTGCTGTTGGCTTTACAATGTGGGTAGATATAGCAAGATTAGTAAGAGGTCAAGTAATTTCAATTAAAGAAAAAAAATATATTAAATCCACTGAAGTTCTTGGTTTTTCAGACAATAAAATTATTATCAATCATATCCTTCCTATGATAGTTCCTTCACTAATTGTGATTTCGTCAGCAAATTTTGCTAGCGCAATATTAATTGAAAGTGGTTTAAGTTTTCTTGGCATTGGGATTCAGCCTCCAACACCTAGCTGGGGTGGTATGATAAAGGAACATTTTAGATACATATTATTAGGAAAAGCTTATTTAGCAATTATTCCAGGTATTTTTATAGTTTCAATTGTATTATCTTTTATTACATTGGGTAATAAAATAAGGGATATTTTAGATGTGAAAAATTAATTTAGTCTATTTAAGTCAAGATTAAGATAAATAAATATCATACACGAGAAAGCAATAAAACTTGAACCCCCATAACTAATTAATGGTAAAGGAATTCCAATTGTTGGAAATAGACCTAAAGACATACCAATATTAATCATAAAATGAACAGCTAAAATACTAGAAATTGAATATGAAAAAATTCTACAAAATTTATTTTTGTGATTTTCAGATCTAAAAATTATTCTTAAAATCAAAATTGTATATAAAATAATTAAACTAAAACATCCCCAAAAACCCCATTCCTCACCTATTGTGCTAAATATGTAATCTGTGTGTTGTTCAGGTACAAAATCCCCTTTGGTTTGAGTTCCCTTTAGGAACCCCTTTCCATTTAATCCTCCAGAACCAATGGCAATGATTGATTGATTTAAATTATAACCAATACCCTTAGAGTCATATTCTTTTCCAAGAAAGATGTTTATTCTATCTCTATGCCTTTGCTCAAATACATTATTAAAAATATAGCTGACAGATAAGATAAAAGTTATACACGCAGATAATGTTAAAATATATGGTAAAAGTTTTGTTTTTTTATTATTCCTTTTTGACAATGAATACAAAAAAAGAATTACAAATAAAATAATTAAAAAAAGTAAGATTGTGGGTAAAACTAAAGACATTATTGATAGCGACAAAATTAACAGTATGGCTATGAAATAACTATAACTTAATCCCTCTCGAAATAAAACAAAGAAAAATGATGTAAATACAATAGAGGATCCCAAGTCATTTTGGAATATTATCAAAATAGATGGAATAGAAATTAAAACAACCAATTTTAAAAGGTCTTTATTTTTTTTTATATTTCTTTCAATCTCGCTCATAAATTTTGCTACTGCTAATGAAGTGGCAAGTTTTGCAAAGTCGGTAGGTTGAAAGTTAATACCAAAAAAATTATACCATGATGTAGAAGCCCTTATAGTCTCTCCAAAAATAAAAAGACCAAGAAGTAAAATAATTGAAAAAATATATATAGAAGTTGAAAATTGTTGAAAAAAATTAGAGTTAAAATTAATTATTAATACTCCAACAAAAATACTTAATAACATAAATAAAAATTGCCTAAAAGCAGGAGACGAAAAATTAAAAAATTCTTCTGATTCAGAAAATGTACTTGAGTAAATATTTAAAATACCAAACAATGATAGAATAAAATAAACTGAAAAAGTTAACCAGTCAAATAAGAAAATTTTTTTACTCATTAATATTAAATTTTTTTCCAGATAAAACTTTCATATACTCATTTTCGAGTGATCCATTGATAATTCTTGACTCTAACCATTTTCTACGAACATCTTTATTTAAATATTTTTCAATTGCTAAACTTCCAATTGGAGCTGCCCATCTACTGCCCCAGTAACCATTTTCAATAAATACCGCAACAGCAATTTTAGGATTGTCTTTTGGTGCAAAAGAAATAAAAATTGAGTGATCAGTAAGTTGTGTTTTTTTATTATCTATTAAAGTGAAATTTTCAGCGGTACCAGTTTTACCACAAATTTCTATATTGTTAATTTTTGCAATTTTTGCTGTTCCTTTTTCGACTACATCTTTCATACCTTCTATGATTATTTCATAATTTAAAGAGTCAATTGAAGTCATAATTTTTTTATTATACTGAGAGTCAATTAATTTTTTAGATTTTAAAAAATGTGGTTTATAATAGTAACCTCTATTTGCAATTATAGTAGCTAAGTTTGCGAGTTGTATAGGGGTTGTTAAAATTTCTCCTTGACCAATTGAATTCGATATAATTGTTGATGAATTCCAGTTTTGATTATCATATATTTTATCATAATAATTAGAGTTGGGAATAAAACCTTTTTTTCCGATTGGAAGATCATATCCAAGGTAATTACCCAAACCAAAACTCTCAACATGTTTTTTCCAATTGTTTAAATTTTGTTTAGTCTTTCCAGAATCACTTATAATTTTCGTAAAAGTTTTTGCAAAATAGGTGTTACAAGATTTATAAATTGCATTGTGAAGTTTTTTTCTCGAATTTACTCCACATAAACATTCCATAAATGATCCTTTAGCATAAAAGTGTCCTTTATTGCATTTAAATTCGGTATTTTTTGTAATAACTTTTTCTTGTAAACCAATTAAAGCATTTACTAACTTAAACGGTGATCCAGGAGGATATAAAGCTTGAAGTCCTCTGTCAAAAAGTGGTTTAGATATTGAATCAGTTAGTAACATTTTGTAATTAATTGAACGATTTTTCCCAACTAATAAATTTGGATTGTAAGACGGAGAGGTAATTAAAGCTAGAACTTCACCACTTTTTGGTTCAATGGCTACTATACCACCTCTTTTATTTTTCATTAATTTTTGCCCATACAGCTGAAGATCTGAATCAATTGTTAAAATTAAGTTTTCTGCTTTTTGCCTATTAATATCAAAAACTCCATTATTAAATGGGCCAATAATTCTATTAAAACGATCCTTTTGTAAAAATTTTTTTCCCTTAATACCTCTTAAAAGTTTTTCATAAGCTTTTTCTATACCTTGTCTACCAATTAATTCTCCTGTTTTATAGTATGAGTCATTTTTTAAGTCATTTGAATTTACTTCAGATATATAACCTAAAATATTTGAGGCAATGGGAATTTCATACTTTCTATTAGTTTTTTTTTGAATAAAAAATCCATTGAATTTCCACAAGTGTTCTTGAAATATAGCATATTGACTTTTTGGGATTTGGCTTATTATTATAGAAGGCAGTCTTTTGGAAAATTTGTTTGCTTTATATATGTTTTCAACAATTATTTTTTTTTCTACTTTAAGAATTTTGGTAAGTAAAATTGTATCAAAAGCGTCGACATTTTCTGGCACCATCAATAAATCGAAAGTCGGCTCATTTCCAACAATTAATTTTTTATTTCTATCAAAAATTAAACCTCTTTCAGGATATTCTGAAATTGTCAAGACTGCGTTATTTTGTGAAAGTTTTTCAAAATCTGGATTTAAAATTTGAAGACTAAATAAACGTAAGATGAATATTAATGAAATAGTAACAATGAAGAAAATTAAAAAATTTTTTCTCATGATTTATTTCTAAAAAAGTTTAAAAACCCAATCAATATAATTATAGTAAATATTGAATTTAAGATTGTTAGTTTTATGATATCAAAAAACATTAAAAAATCAAAAAATTCAAAGCTATAAAATATTATTTGATGAATTAATGTGACTATGGTAATAAAAACAACTTTATTATATAATCTGATATTGCTTAGTATTGAATTATTTTCAAAATTATCTCCTAATGAAAATCTTATCATTGTTGGCCTTAAAAAACTGACAGTTAACATAGATATTGAGTGATTTCCTGCAGTTTGAAGAATTAGGTCTAACAATATTCCATATAAAAATGAAAAAATAATAAAATTGACTTGCTCTGAATCAAATTTATATAGTAATATAAAAAGTAAAAAAACTGAAGGGTTAATTATTCCAAATAAATTTAAATTGCTAAAAAAAATTATATGAATAACTAATAAAGTAAATAAATTAAAAAATATTAGTGCATATTCTTTTATCATTTGAAATTGCTTTTATTGATTTCATAAAGTTCACCATAATTAAAGTTTTCAATAATATAAACGTAATTAATATTATTCATTTTTTGAAAAAGTTTAACTTTCAAAGTATAGAATCCACTATTTTCAGAAATTTTAATACTGTTAATTTCTCCAATTGGAATATTATTTGGAAAATAAAAGGACATTCCTCCAGTACTAATTGTATCGCCTATGAAAACTTCATTATCAATTGAAATATCATTTAATTCAACTATTGTTGGATCAGTTTGATTCCACTCTAAAGATCCAAAAGCATTTGATTTATTGTGCTTTGCATTTATTTTTAAATCTTTATTAAGAATAGAAATAACACTTGAATAATTTTTCGAAGTTTCGTTTATTATTCCAATTATCCCATCTTTGGAAATAACGCCCATGTCTGTTTTAATTCCATTTTTTTCACCTTTATTGATTATTAAATTGTTTCTTGTAAGTTTTGTACTGTTTTTTATAACCATAGCAGTAATCACGTTATAATTATTGTCATCCTTGTAATCTAATTTTTTATTTAAATTTTCTTTTTTTAATAAAATATTTTCTTCAATTAATTTTTTATTGAGTTTTTTTAGCTGTAAATATGATTTTAAGTTAGAAATTGGTTGATAAAAGTAGCTGGATATTATTAAACCAAAATTATTTATTTTATTTTCATGAAAATCACTACGATTATATGAAAATAACAAGGATACAATTAGTAGAAAAATAAATACAAAAAAGTTTTTAAAACGAATTATTGTGTTGATAATGCGTTGCATATATCAATTATTTATTCAAAACAGTCTTGTAGTTATCTAAATTCTTTAAAGCTATTCCCGTTCCCCTTACAACCGCTTGAAGAGGATCTTCAGCTATGTAAACAGGAAGATCAGTTTTAAGAGATAATCTTTTATCAAGTCCTCTTAACATTGATCCGCCACCTGCTAGGTAGATACCTGTATTATATATATCAGCAGCTAGCTCAGGTGGAGTTTGGGATAGAGCCTCCATTATTGCATCTTCGATTCTAATTATTGATTTATCTAAAGCTTTAGAAATTTCAACATGAGAAACCCTAGCTTGTTTTGGTTTTCCAGTTAGTAAGTCTCTTCCTTGAACAGACATTTCATCTGGGGGATTTTCAAGATCCTCTAGTGCAGCCCCAATATTAATTTTTATTTTTTCTGCGGTTCTTTCACCAACATAAAGATTATGTTGTCTTCTCATGTAATATACAATATCATTAGTAAAAACATCACCAGCAATTTTAACAGATTTGTCACATACAATGCCAGATAAAGCAATAACAGCGATTTCAGTAGTTCCACCTCCAATATCGACGACCATATTACCTTTAGGCTGTTTAATATCAATTCCAATTCCAATAGCAGCTGCCATAGGTTCATGAATCAGATAAACCTCTTTTCCGTTAACCCTTTCAGCCGATTCCTTGACGGCTCTCATCTCAACTTCTGTTATTCCAGAAGGTATACAAATAACCATTCTTAAAGAAGGAGTAAAAACTTTTTTTCTCAATGTTGGAATACTTTTAATAAGTTGGTTAATCATCTGTTCAGAGGCATTAAAATCAGCTATAACTCCATCTTTGAGAGGTCTAATTGTTTTAATATTTTCATGAGTTTTCCCTTGCATTAAATTTGCCTCATGTCCAATTGCGATAACTTTATTTGATGATCTATCAATAGCAACAATAGAGGGACTGTCAACAACTACTTTATCATTGTGGATTATTAGAGTATTAGCGGTACCTAAATCAATTGCAATTTCCTCAGTAAGAAAGTCAAAAAACCCCATTTTTTTTTTAAAAAATAATACTAAAGGACAAAAATAATAAATTTAATGCTTAAAATGTCTAATTCCTGTAAATACCATTGACATTTTATTTGTATTACACAAATTTATTGAAAGATTGTCTTTAATGGAACCTCCTGGTTGTATCACAGATGTAATCTTATGATTATTAGCAATTTCTATGCAATCGGGAAATGGAAAGAATGCATCACTTGCCATTACAGCGCCATTTAAACTGAAACCAAATTTTATGGCTTTTTGAATTGCTTGATTTAGTGCATCTACCCTCGAAGTTTGTCCTGTTCCAGATGATAATAGTTGAAGGTCTTTGACTATGACAATGGTGTTTGATTTTGTATGCTTTGATATTTTAGATGCAAAAATTAAATCGTTGATTTCATTTTTTGAAGGTTTAACTTTTGTAACATATTTGAAATTTGATTCACTATCTGTAATTATATCTCTATCTTGGAATAAATATCCATTGAGGCATGATCTAATAGTCTCACTTTGTAATAATATATTTTTTTGTTTCAAAATAATCCTATTTTTTTTTGTTTTTAATAAATTCAGTGAATCATTATCAAAAGAAGGCGCTATAATTATTTCAAAAAAAAGCTTATTTAACTCTAAAGATGTCTCATAATCAATTTTTTTATTTGAGATTAATACTCCACCAAAAGCAGATATTGGATCTGATGAGAGTGAGGATAAAAATGATTTTTTGGTTGAATCTTTTGACGAGAAACCACATGCATTATTATGCTTAAATATTCCAAATACAGAATTTTTAGAATTGAACTCAGACATTAAGTTTACAGCTGAATCAATATCAATTAAATTATTATAAGAAACTTTTTTACCATTTAGTTGTTCAAATGAATCTTCAATTGAACCATAAAAAATCCCTTTTTGGTGAGGATTTTCGCCATATCTTAATTTATTAGCCCTGCTAATATTGATTTTTAAAGAGCTATTGTCTTCGTCAAAATACTTAAAAATCTCTGAATCATATTTTGATGAAACATCAAAGGCTTTTCTTGCAAATTTTTTTCTTTCCTCTAAATTTGAACAACCATTATTATTTATAAGAATTTCATTTAATTTTTTGTAATCACTTTTATTTGATATACAGAGTACATCTTTAAAATTTTTAGCAGCCGCTCTAATCAAAGAAATTCCTCCAATATCTATTTTTTCAATTATTTCATTATGATGCGCATCAGACAAAACTGTTTCCTCGAATGGATATAAATCAACAATTAATAAATCAATTAAAGGTATTTGATGTAACGAAATTTCTTTTAGGTTCTCTTTTGAATTTGTTTTAGCCAAAATACCACCAAATATCTTTGGATGTAAAGTTTTAACCCTTCCGTCTAAAATAGATGGATAACCAGTTAAATTTTCAACACCCTCCACTTTATAACCGAGGTCTTTAATAAATTTTTCTGTTCCTCCAGTTGAAATTAAAGAAATGTTAAAAGATTTAAGTGTTTTAAGAACTGATTCTAGCCCAATTTTTGAGTATACAGATATTAAAGCTTTGTTTATTTTTTTCATTATTGTTAATGTAGTGATTTTTATTTTTTTTTAATAAAAAAAACGATTAATCTATTTAAAATAAATTATTTTTATAGTAGGTTTTAATTTAGTCATGAATTCTTAATAACTAATATGTTAGTTAAGTTTAAATACTTTTTAGTGTTTTATTTCTTGATAAATTTCTTGAAACTCTCATCTCAAGACGATAATTCAGCTAGCATGATGACGAATGATCTGATGGAGGTTGTTATATTAAAGAAAAAAAAATCAATATCCCAATTATATAACATTAGCACTAATATAATTAATGTTGATAAAGAGGAATTATTAAAATCTGCTTGTTGTAATATTTCTGAAAGTTTTGAGACTAATCCTCATATAGAGACAAATTTTTCAAATTCAATTATTGGCATAAAACAAATAACTCTTTTTGGCTTAAAAAGCCCATATATTTTAATATCCGAGGATGATTTACCTTCAATTAGAGCAGGAACTCAAGTTATTGGTTTAAATTATATTCCTGGAACTTGGGTTGAAAGTATTCAGATAAACAAAGGAACCTCAAATGTAGAGAATGGATACGAATCTTTAACAGGAGAGATTAATATAAAGCTAAAAAAACCAAAAGACGATGATCCTTTCTTTTTGAATATTTTTAGAGGTTACAAGGGCAGAAATGAACTAAATATTCAATTTTCAGAGAAATTATCTAATAAGTTATATTCAAGTCTATTTGTTCATGGTAGTAACAGGAAAAAAAAAGTTGACAAAAACGCAGACAGTTTTCTAGATAAACCAACTTCAAATCAATTTAATATTCTAAATAGATGGCAGTATGAGAGTGATGACAATACTCTTTCAGCAATGTTAACATTTAATGGATTTAAAGATAGAAAAAGGTTAGGTCAAATTTCCCCAAAAAATACTGGTAAATCTAGGGAAAAGTCTTGGAGCGGTTCATTTAATACAAATCAAATAAAAAGTAATTTTAATTTAAATTATAATTTTTTAGAAAGACCATACAACAAATTAACTTTTCAATTAATGAACAGCTATTTAGATTTTAATTCATTTTATGGATTTAGAAAATATGATTTTAAATTAAAGACAAATTATTTAAAAATTTATTTTAAATCAATTATTGAAAATACGATGAATAAGATTAAAGTTGGATTTAATATAGTTGAAGACAATTTTGATGAAAGTTTATCAAAAAAAAAATATAATAGATCAGAAAAATCAGTAGGAGGTTTTTTTGAATATAATTATGATAATTTAGATGATTTTTCTTTCAATGGAGGATTAAGAATTGATAATCATAATAAATTAAACACTTTTTTAACCCCTAAATTTAATTTAAAATATAAGATTAGTTCAAAATCTATATTAAAATTATCTTATGGTAGGGGAAAAAGATTGTCAAGTATTTTTCTTGAGAATCTGAATTTTTTTGTTAGTAGTAGAAAAATAAAAATCTTAAGAAAAAATAATCTTTCCTACGGACTTAATCCAGAATTAGCAGATAATATTGGTATTAATTTTAATTATAATTTTAGATTGAATAAAAAAAATGCTTTTTTAACTTTAGACTTTTACAGGACGCAATTTAAAAATCAAATTATTGCTGATTATGAAATTCCAAATCAAATTAGTTTTTATAATTCTGATGGAAAAAGTTTCTCAAATAGTTATTTGATAGAATTTGTATACGATCCAATCAAAAATTTAGAATTGACTCTTGCCTACAAATATAATAACGTAAAATTCAACTATTTGTCAGGTCTCAAAAGAAAGGCGCTTAATCCAAAAGACAGAATATTTGTTAACTTAAATTACAATTATAAAGACCTCAACATTGATCAAGATATTTGGAGGTTTAACTTTTCTTTACATGCAATTGGTAAACAAAGAATTCCCAAGAATTTAAATTCTTTTAATGGGTTTGAATCAAAAAAATACATATTATTAAATTTTCAACTTACTAAAATATTTAATAAAAATTTTGAATTATATTTAGGATTTGAAAATTTGGCTAATTATTTACAAAATAATCCAATAATTGATAGTAATAATCCCTTTGGAACTAATTTTGATTCCTCATTGATTTATGCCCCAATTGTTGGTACTATGAACTATTTTGGACTTAGATATAATTTAAATTAAAAAAATGAAAAAAATAATATTCTTATTTGTTTTAATATTTTCAACCAATATTTATTCTCAAAAAAAATTGGTAAACACCTCATTTGAAGTTTTTGGTGTGTGCGATATGTGTAAAAGTAGAATCGAAAAAACGGCTTTTAAAATCAAAGGTGTAAAAGATGCTAAATGGGATCTATTTACTAAAGATTTATCGATAATATTTGATTCTAATAAAGTTAGCTTAGATGAAATCCATAAATCAATTGCGAAAGTTGGTCATGATACTAAACTAGAAAGATCTTCGGATAAAGTATATAACAATTTACCTGGTTGCTGTTTATATAATAGAGAAGAAAAAAAGGCTATTCAGTAGAATAACCTTTATTTAGATTTACATGTATTTTAAATTACATCATGCCTGGCATTCCTCCACCCATTGGAGGCATTCCACCTCCTGGAGCAGGAGTGTCCTCTTTTATATCAATTAGTCCACACTCAGTAGTAAGAATCATACCAGCAACAGACGCTGCATTTTCAAGTGCAACTCTCGACACTTTTTTGGGATCAATTATACCCTTTTTAAGCATATCAACATATGAGCCATTTTTTGCATCATAACCAAAATTCTTTTGTCCTTCGCTTACTTTTGATACAACTACTGATCCTTCAACACCAGAATTTTCAACTATGGTTCTTAAAGGTGATTCTAATGCTTTACTAATAATTTGAATTCCAGTCAATTCGTCAGGGTTGTTTGATTTCAGCTTAGACAATGAGTCTTGAGCGCTAAGTAATGCTACTCCACCTCCAGCTACAATTCCCTCTTCTACAGCAGCTCTAGTTGCATGAAGTGCATCATCAACTCTATCTTTCTTTTCTTTCATTTCAACCTCAGAAGGAGCACCAACATACAAGACTGCAACACCACCAGATAATTTTGCTAATCTTTCCTGAAGTTTTTCTTTGTCATAGTCTGAAGTTGTTGATTCAATTTGTGATTTTATTTGACTAACTCTTGCATCAATTTGTTTAGAATCACCATACCCATTTACAACTGTTGTATTGTCTTTATCAATTGTAACTTTTTCAGCAGTTCCAAGCATTTCAATTGTTGTATTTTCAAGGGTAAAACCTCTTTCCTCAGAAATAACAGTACCACCTGTCAGAATAGCTATGTCCTCGAGCATAGCCTTTCTTCTATCGCCGAATCCAGGAGCTTTAACTGCAGCAATTTTAAGAGAACCTCTCAATTTGTTTACAACAAGAGTTGCAAGAGCTTCTCCATCAACATCTTCAGCTATAACAAGTAATGGTTTACCAGACTGCGATACAGGCTCAAGTATGGGCAATAAATCTTTCATCGCAGATATTTTTTTATCGTATAACAAGATGTATGGAGTTTCTAAATCAGCTTCCATTTTCTCTGAATCAGTTACAAAATAGGGGGATATGTAACCTCTATCAAATTGCATACCTTCTACTACATCTACATAAGTATCTGTTCCTTTTGCTTCTTCAACAGTAATTACACCTTCTTTTCCAACTTTTTCAAAAGCTTCAGTAATTAATTTACCGATAGCTTCATCATTATTAGCAGATATGCTTGCAACTTGGTTTATTTTTTCAGATGAAGATCCAACCTGAACAGATTGTTTATCTAAATCTTTAACTACCTCTGAAACAGCTTTGTCAATTCCTCTTTTAAGATCAAGAGGATTAGCTCCAGCAGCAACATTTTTTAACCCTTCTTTAACAACAGATTGAGCAAGAATAGTGGCAGTAGTTGTTCCATCTCCCGCTTGATCATTGGTTTTTGAAGCAACCTCTTTTACCATTTGAGCACCCATGTTTTCTAATGCATCTTCAAGCTCAATTTCCTTTGCGACAGTCACCCCATCTTTAGTTACTTGAGGAGCTCCAAAAGCTTTTCCTATAATAACGTTTCTTCCCTTAGGACCTAAAGTAACTTTAACAGCGTTAGCAAGAGCATCAACACCCTTTTTAACTCCATCTCGAGCTTCTAGGTCGAATATTATTTTTTTTGCCATTTGTAAGTTTTTTCTAATTAAATTTTTGCTAATATATCGTTTTCTTTCATTATCAAATAATCTCCACCTTCGTGTTGGAGTTCTGTTCCAGAATATTTTCCATATAATACGTCATCACCAACTTTAAGTGTGACAGGATTATCTTTAGTTCCGGGACCTACCGCAACAACTTTACCCTTTTGAGGTTTTTCCTTTGCAGAGTCAGGTATAATAATACCTGATGAAGTTTTAGTTTCTGCTGCAGCAGGTTCAACAAGAATCCTATCTGCTAGCGGTTTAATATTAATTTTACTCATTTTATCGTATTTTTATTTATAAATTCACAAATCATGCCATATCAATATTGGTGACAAATTACAAAATCTAAATATCTGTAACTGACAAGCTGACACTTTAATTTAGTTGTTTGGTTCTGTTTGTTCTGGAATTTCAGGAAGAACTTCAGGAATAATTTCCTCAATATTTTCAATATCGTCAATCAATTTGGATTCATTTATGTTTTCATTATTATTATTTAAAGCAAAATTTGACAACAATATCAAAATTAACACTGACGAACCTAAAATCCACGTACTTTTATCAAGAAAATCTGTAGTGCTTTTGACGCTACCAAGCTGTTGTGCTCCACCCCCAAATGAAGATGATAGTCCACCTCCCTTAGGATTTTGGACCATGATAACTATGATTAAGAGTACACACACTATAATTATTAATCCAATAAATACTGAAAATGTGTTCATAGATTTTTCAAAAGTTTATTTATTTTCTTTATTTCGTTTGCAAATAAACTCTTTTTTTCTGGATAATTCAAAATTAAAATTTTAAAAGCTCTTTTTGCATAATCGTATTTTTTTTGTTTTACGTACATTTTTGCGAGCGTTTCCGTCATGAATTCAAATTTGTCGAAGTTATTATCCTCTAAAACAACATTATCAGAACCAGAATCTAAATTTTTGATTTTAGGATTGTCAGAAATAAATTTATCAATTTTTTCTTGGTTATTTTTTTCGTCACTTTTGTCGTCCTTACTAATCCAATCAAAAAATGTTTTTTTTGGAGATTTTATTTCAATATTATCTTCAAGAATATTATTTTGTTTTGAATTGATATTTTTATTTAACCAATTATATAGATTTTTCCTATCTAAAGTTAAGATTGCGGTTTTTTTTAAAATATGGCTGTAATTATACCTCTTTTGATTTTTTAAAGATTTTAGATATAGAGCGTGTAAGTTTTGATAATATGGGTATTTAAATAATAATTTTTCAATTTTTCCAAGATCATCATTTTCATTGAAATTTATTTCATCAGTTAATTTTTTTAGATTTTCCATATTTACCATTTAGCCAAGGATGCATTAAAAATATCTTGAGTTAATCTTTCAAATATAACTTTATGAGCAGTATCTTTAATATCAAAAACTTGAACTTCCGCAGGAAAATCATAAAAAAAAGAAAAACTTTGTTCGAAACTGTCATCATCATTTTTTGAGTTTATATACTCAATATTTACTGCCATTGTTAGCCGGTTTTGTGATGCAGTATTTTGTGCAGTTGCTGTCATTGGAGTAATTCTATATGAAGTAATTTGTCCTCGATAAATTAAATCTCCATTATTATTAACCAGTGATAAATTAGTCTGGTTTAAAATTAAGTCTTGCAAAGCTAGAGTAAAATCTCTATCAAGTCCCGGTTCGACAGTTGAACCAGGTCGATTACCAGCTACATTTTGAAAATAATCAACCTGAAAAGTTTCAGTGCCAGCAGGAATAGATGCACCTGTGAAGGAGTATATTCCACAACTTGTAACTAAAAAAGATAGAACGTAAATTGTACAAAAAAAATTATTTTTCATCTTCTACTTTTAAATCAAATTGTTTAATTTTTCTATAAAGTGTTCTTTCTGAAATTCCTAGCTCTTTAGCAGCAATTTTCCTTTTCCCTTTACTTCTATCTAATGCCGATTTAATCATTTCAATTTCCTTTTCTTGCAATGAAATTGGTTCTTCCTCAATAATTGAGTCTGCATAGTCAAAATCATTTAATTCTTTATTTACTTGAGAATTTTTTCCATTATCTTTTTTTTTATGAGGAACAGTTAAGAGTGTATTCATTTCATCACTTAAATCATCTTCGCCATATATTTTATCTATTAGATTTTGATTTTTCTTTTGGATCAAATCAGATTTCCCATCATTAATTATTTCAAGAGTTAGTTTTTTCAAGTCATTAATGTCATTTTTCATATCGAATAAAACCTTATATAATATTTCTCTTTCTGAACTAAAATCTTGATTTCCATTATTTTGTTTTTCAATAATTGCTGGAAATTGAGATCCAAGATTAGGTAGATATGATTTAATTATTTTTGAAGTAAGCTTTCTTTCAGATTCAAGAACTGATATTTGCTCTGCAATATTTCTTAGTTGTCTTATATTTCCGCTCCAATTATACTGGGACAAAGCTAATTGCGCTGAATCATCTAAAGCAAGAGGAGGCATTCTATATTTTTGAGCGAAATCTGAGGCAAATTTTCTAAACAAAAGAGGAATGTCCTCTTTTCTTTCTCTAAGAGGAGGTAGAAATATTTCAACTGTACTTAATCGATAATATAAATCTTCTCTAAATTTTCCTTTATTTATAGCTGAACCCATATTTTGATTTGTAGCTGCAACGATTCTTACATTAGTTTTTTGAACTTTTGATGAGCCAACTTTTAAAAATTCTCCAGTTTCTAAAATTCTCAATAATCTAACTTGAGTTGAAAGAGGAAGTTCGCCAACTTCATCTAAAAAAATTGTTCCCCCGTCAGCAACTTCAAAATACCCGTTTCTTGTTGAAGTTGCTCCAGTAAAAGCACCTTTTTCGTGACCGAATAATTCACTATCAATCGTTCCTTCAGGTATTGCCCCACAGTTTACAGCTATATACTTAGAGTGTTTTCTGTTTGAAAATTGATGAATGATTTTAGGGATATTTTCTTTACCAACCCCACTCTCACCAGTCACTAAAACTGAAATATTTGTTGAAGCAACTCTTAATGCTTTTTCAATAGCTCTATCTAAACTTTTATTAACTCCAATTATTCCGAATCTTCTTTTGACTGATAAAATTTCCATATGTTAATTAATTTTTTTTATAGCATTACCAATAAGCGTTGCACTCGTGCAATTTAAAATTTTAACATTAACCATATCACCTATTTTAAAATTCTCTTTTGGAAAAACAACCACTGTATTTTGAGAATTTCTTCCACTCCAAAAATCATTAGATTTTTTTGAAGTTTTTTCAATTAAAACTTCTACGTTTTTCCCAATGAATTCTTTCGTTCTAAAAAAACTATGTCTCTGCTGAATTTCAATTATTTCAGAGAGTCTCTGTTTTTTTATTTCTAGTGAAACATCATTTTTCATTTTTTTTGCTGCAAAGGTTCCAGGTCTTTCAGAGTAATAAAACATAAATCCATAATTATATTTTATATCATTCATCAACCTGATTGTTTCTTTATGATCATTTTCAGTTTCTGAAGGGAATCCAACAATCATATCATGAGATATTGCGCAATCAGGTATAAATTTTTTTATGTTATCTATTAAATTGTAATATTCTGAAACGGTATGTTTTCTATTCATTAATTTTAATATTTTGTCACTACCGGATTGAACAGGTAAATGAATATGTTTGCATATATTAGGGTGCTTTGACATTACTTTTATGACATCGAGTGTCATATCTTGTGGATTTGAAGTTGAAAATCTTATTCTGATTTTTTTGAAACTTGTTGCAACAATGTTAAGTAGATCAGAAAATTTTACAGAGTTTTTTTGATTAATTTCAGGCGCGTTGACAAAATCTTTTTTTAATCCACCTCCATACCATAAATAACTATCGACGTTCTGCCCTAATAATGTAATTTCTTTATACCCTTTATTTTCTAGCTCTTCAATTTCGTTTAATATACTTTTTGGATCTCTGCTTCTTTCCCTACCTCTTGTAAAGGGGACGACGCAAAATGTGCACATATTATCACAACCTCTTGTTATGGTAACATATGCACTTACACTATTTGAGTTTATTCTAACAGGAGAAATTTCTCCATAGGTTTCATCTTTAGATAATAAAACATTAATAGCTTCTTTGCCCTCTTCAACTTCCTTTAATAGATTCGGAAGATCTTTGTATGCGTCAGGACCTACAACTAAATCAACAACTTTTTCTTCCTCTAACAATTTTGATTTTAATCTCTCAGCCATACAACCAAGAATACCAATCTTCATATTTTTATTTTTGTACTTTAGGGCATTAAATTTTTTAAGTTTTTTTTTAATTGTTATTTCAGCTTTTTCTCTTATAGAACATGTATTTAATAAAATTAATTCAGCATCTAAATAATTTTCAACACATTTATATCCTTCTTTTGACAAAATTGAAACTACAATTTCACTATCTGATAAATTCATCTGGCAACCGTAGCTCTCAATATATAGTTTTTTAAAACTGACTTTAGACTTAGCTTGAGAGAGAGAATAGCTTTCTTCCAAAACAGAATTCAAATCTTTTTTAATTGATAATTCATTTAATTTGAACATAATCATAAAATTATAACAAATTTACAAATACTGACAAAATGTCTTGCAATTTTTAGTCAAAATGTAATTCAGATATTCATTTTTTTCATTTGACTAATTGCGTAGTTAGCTGCTCTAGCAGTTATAGCCATAAATGTTAATGAGGGGTTTTGTGTGGAGGTTGAAGGCATGCATGCTCCATCGGTTACAAAAACATTTTTACAATTGTGTAGTTGATTCCATTTATTAAGTAATGAGGTTTTTTTATTTTTACCCATTCTTACACCGCCCATTTCATGGATGTCATTTCCAGGTTTTCTTTTAAAATTATCCCTAGACTTGATATTTTTAAAACCAGCTCTATCAAACATCTCTGATAATTCATTAATGTAATCTTTAGTCATTTTATCGTCGTTATCGTCATAATCAACACTAACAACTAACTGTGGAATTCCCCAAGGGTCTTTATTTTGTTTATCCAAATATATTTGATTTTCTTTTTTTGGAATTGTTTCACCCATCATGTGAGAACCAACACGCCACAAGCCATTTTCCTTTGTTGATAAAAGATTATTTAAAAGCTCATCACCAAATCCGTCTGTTTTAGTTTCCCTGATTCTTGATGCCCCAAATCCGGCCGCATAGCCTCTAAGAAAATTGGTTTCTTGTTTATAAACATTCTTAAATCTAGGAATATATGATGATGTAGGCTTACCCCCCTCAGTTGTAAAATCAGGATGCCCGTCATGCACAGCGCTAACAGTTGCTCTGTAATTATGAAACGCAATATATTTGCCTAACAAACCGTTATCATTTCCTAGACCATTTGGGAATCTATTAGATATCGAATTTAGTAAGATTAAGTTAGAATTAAGTGTTGCTGCATTTAAAAAAATAACTTTAGCATAGTATTCGTGAACTTCTTTTGTTTTGGAATCTATCACTCTAACACCAGTGGCCTTTTCTAACTTATCATCGTATATAATTGAGTGGACAACAGAATGTGGTCTCAATGTTAAATTTCCTGTTTTTTGAGCCCAAGGAATTAGTGTTGAATTAGCGTTAAAGTATCCTCCCAACGGACAACCCCTCTCGCAAATTCTCCTACTACCGCAAAGTACTCTTCCTTGTTTAGCAAAAATTGGCTTATTTTCAGTTATATGAGCACATCTTCCATAAATCACATGTCTGTCTTTATAATTTTTACTTACGATTTTTTTAAAGTAATTCTCAACGACATTCGATTCCCAAGGTTTCAAAAATTCACCGTCAGGTAAAGTATCTAATCCGTCTTTAGCTCCACTAACTCCTACAAACTTTTCGACATAGCTGTACCAATTTTTTATATCATTGTATCGAATTGGCCAATCTACAGAATAATTATCTCTCAAAGGTCCTTCAAAATCATAATCACTCCACCTTTGAACTTGTCTAGCCCACATTATTGATTTACCTCCAACCTGATAGCCTCTAATCCAGTCAAAAGGTTTTTTTTGAATGTATGGATGTTCAGCATCTTTAACAAAAAAATGCTTTGAACCTTCATAAAAAGCATAGCAGCTACTTGCAACAGGATTGTCTAATCTTTCTTTATTGGTAAGCCTGCCTCTAAATTTAAATTCCCATGGCATTTTGTTGGTAGTTGGATAATCCACAATATGTTTAACATCTCTTCCCCTTTCTAGAAGTAGCGTTTTGAGTCCGTTTTCACAAAATTCTTTTGCCGACCAACCTCCAGTCATTCCTGCTCCAATAACAATTGCATCAAAAGTATTTTTATTCATAAAAAATCAAATTTTAACTGTCCCAAGATATCGATTAGGAATAAATTCATAATTTAAATAACTCTTCATATAGTTTTCAGAGGTAGTAAAGTGTCTTAGAGACAAAGATTTAATATTTTCTAAGAAAAAATTATGATTATCATTGCTATTAAATCCATTGGAAATAATTGATTTTTTATCAATAATTGACAAATCATTAAATTTTTTATTTCCATAGTATTTAACTTCAGTTTTAAATTTTGAAAAGCCATCAAGAAATTTTTTTATTTCGTCATTTTTATAGCAATAATTTATTGTATTTAAAATAAAGTCTCCTCTTTTATCAGGTGTTGGAAATTTATATTGATTATCTTTTAATATAAACTTAGAAACATCAGATATAGTTTTCAGTTCTGAATCTATTAAATTTAAATTAGAGTATTTGTAGTTCTCATTTGAGCAATATGGTAATGTTAAAAGAGCCCCTGATGATAGAACTATACTTTTTATAGCCAATCTTCTTTTCATCATCAAAATTTATCTTCTAAATTAATAAAAAAAAGTAATTTCATTTAGTATTTTTCTTAACAGTTTGTCACCTAAAATTTAAACATAAAAAAAAATCTTATACTTTTGTGTCCAATTTAAGTATATAATGTCAAAAAATCTTGTTATTGTAGAATCACCAGCAAAAGCTAAAACTATTGAAAAGTTTTTAGGTAAAGATTTCAAGGTTTCCTCCTGTTTTGGACATATTGTAGATCTCCCCTCTAAAGAACTTGGAGTTAACATTGAAAATGATTTTAAACCGAAGTATATAGTTAACGATGACAAAAAAAAGATAGTTAGTGAATTAAAAAAATTAGTTAAAGATGTTGATATTGTATGGCTAGCAAGTGATGAGGATAGAGAAGGCGAGGCTATTGCTTGGCACTTATTTAAAACATTAAATCTTAATAATGAAAATACTAGAAGAATTGTTTTTCATGAAATCACTAAGAAAGCAATTTTAAGTGCAATTGAAAATCCTCGAGACATCAATCTAAATCTAGTTAATGCTCAACAAGCTAGAAGGGTATTAGATAGACTAGTTGGGTATGAGTTATCTCCTGTTTTATGGAAAAAAGTTAAAGGAGGTTTGTCTGCTGGTCGAGTTCAATCAGTTTCTGTAAGACTAATTGTTGAGAGAGAAAGAGAAATCACAAAATTTAAACCCTCTTTTTTTTACAAAACCAGTGCTTATTTTAAAACACAAAATGGACAAAAATTTAAAGCAATTCTTGATAAAGAATTCTATGATGAAAAAAATATTGAGTCATTTTTAGAATCAAATAAAAATAATTCTTATAAAGTTTTTGAAAAAAAAGTGAAGCCTGGTAAAAAATCCCCTACACCTCCATTTACCACTTCAACACTGCAACAGGAAGCATCAAGAAAATTAAGTTTTCCTGTCGGAAAAACTATGGGAACTGCCCAAAAACTTTATGAGGCTGGATTCATAACATATATGCGAACTGATAGTGTTAGTCTTTCAAATGAGGCTATGGAAAATATAGGGCATCAAATTGAAAAAACATATGGTAATGAGTATTACCAAAAAAGATTTTACAAATCAAAAAATAAATCTGCTCAAGAAGCTCATGAGGCTATAAGACCTACTGATTTCAGCAAAAAAAATATTGATAACATAGATTATGATCAAAAAAGATTATATGAATTAATTTGGAAAAGGACAATTGCTTCACAAATGACTGATTCAATAATTGAAAAAACTTTTTTGAAGATAAAATGTAACAAAAACAATTTGTTTAATTCATCCGGAGAAGTTACAATTTTTGATGGATTTATAAAAGTTTATAAAGAAGGTGTTGATAATTTAGAGGAGAATGATCAAGGCACTATACCTGACATAGGTTTAAACGAATTACTTAGCTTGGATAAATTAATTTCAACTCAAAAATATTCTAGAGCTCCTTACAGATATAGTGAAGCTACACTTGTAAAAAAGTTAGAAGAATTAGGAATTGGCAGACCGTCAACATATGCTCCTACAATATCAACAGTTCAAAACAGAGGTTACATCGGAAAAGGAACATCAGAGGGAGTTGAAAGATCATATAAACAGATATCTCTTAAAAATAATAATATCATTCATAATGATCTAATTGAAAAGTTTGGAGGAGATAAAGGGAAATTAACACCATCTGATACAGGTTATATTGTAAACGATTTTCTCGTTAATAACTTTAAAAGTATTTTAGATTATAATTTTACTGCTAAAGTTGAAGAAGACTTTGATAAAATTGCTGATGGGTTTGAAGACTGGACTGGAATGATTAAAGATTTTTACAATGACTTTAGTAAAAATGTTACTCATGTCAGTCAAAATGCAAATCGAGAGTCAGGTGAAAGGGTTTTAGGTGTTGATCCCTCCTCAGGAAGAGAGGTAAAAGTTAGATTAGGTAAGTTTGGTCCCTTAGCTCAAATAGGAAATATTAATGATGACCTGAAACCAATTTTTTCCAGTCTAACTCCCAATCAAAAATTAGACAATGTAACTTTAGAAGAAGTTTTAGATTTGTTTAAATTACCAAAAAGTTTAGGTGTTTATGAAAATGAGGACCTAATTATTAATAATGGTAGATACGGCCCATACATCAAATTTGGAAAAAAATTTATTTCTATACCAAAAACCATAAATCCACTTGAAGTTGACTTTGAAAAAGCAAAAAAAATAATTGATGATAAACTAAAATCAGAAGCTCCAATTCACACATACAAAAATGAACCCGTTACTAAAGGTATAGGAAGATTTGGTCCTTTCTTAAAGTGGAATAATGGATTCTTTAATATTGGAAAAAATTATGATTACAACAATCTTGATAAAAATGACATAGAAACTATCATTGAAGACAAAATAAGAAAAGATCAAGAAAAAATCATAAATAATTGGACAGAAGACGGAATTAGGATAGAAAAAGGAAGGTGGGGTAAATTCTATATAATAAAAGGTAAATTAAAGATACAAATATCTAAAGAAAAAGATCCCTCAAAATTGAGCTTGAATGAAGTAAAAGATGTAATTCAGCTTAACTCGAAAAAAAAAATTAAATCAAAATAATAATTAATGTTTGAGGATATTTTAAATCCTGTAGATGATAATTTATTAAAATTATCAAAGTTATTGCCTGACCAGGTAGTTGGAAAAAATATTCTTATAAATTCTAAATCTTCAGGATTCCCTGACATTAAAGATGTATCTATAGCTATTATTGGAATAAATGAATATAGAAATTCATCATTTAGCTCAAGTAAATATGAAATTGATAAATTTAGAATTGAATTTTACAGTTTGTTCATTGGTAATTGGAATTTTAAAATTGCTGATCTAGGGGATTTACCCAACGGTAAAGAAATAGAAGATTCTTACTTTATGGTAAATAAAATTTCTATTGATTTAAGGGAGTTAAATGTAGTTCCAGTTTTTATTGGCGGGAGTCAAGATTTGACATCTTCAATATACAAATCTTTTGAAAAAAATAATAAATGGATTAATATAACGTCTGTCGACAACAGGTTTGATTTTTCGAAAAATGAAAAATTAATTTCTGGCGACTCCTACATGAGTTCAATAATAATGCATAAGCCCTCATACTTATTTTCATATTCAAATATAGGTTATCAATCTTATCTAAACTCTCAAGAAGAAATTGACCTTATTGATAAGCTTTTTTTTGATTGTTACAGATTGGGGGATGTATTAGACAATGTTAAGGTCACAGAGCCTGTATTTCGTGAATCTGATATAGTTACTTTTGATTTAAAATGTTTATCTGCAATTTTTACAGGGAATTCAAAATATTCGTCTCCGAATGGTTTTGATTCAAGATCTATTTGTGCACTATCACGTTATGCAGGAATTAGTGACAGAGTAAGTGTGATTGGTTTTTTTGAGCTTTTCAATTTTGGTCTTTTTCATAAACTTTTTGCACAAATCGTATGGTATTTTATTGAGGGTTTTTCATGTAGATTTGGTGAATATCCATTATATACTGTTGAAGGATTTAAAAAATTTACGGTTCAATTGTCAGACAGGGATTTAATATTTCATCAAAGTCAAAAAAGTAAAAGATGGTGGGTTGAAATTGTAATTAAAAGCTATCTGGATAATAAAATTAAATCTAATACGTTATTATCTTGCACGTATGAAGATTATTTAAATGCTTGCAATGACAAACTACCTGAAAGATGGATAAAAGCATCGAAAAGGTTATGATTTAATTTATGATACAGTTAAAAATAATTTTAAAATTTAATTTAAATATTATAAAAATGTTAGTTTTGCTATAAATAAAGCAAATTTGTTCTCTATTTTATTATGAAAAAAAATGTTTTATTTATTCTTATATCCCTTTTAATTGCATCTTGTGCAAATAAACGTGGTGAGTTGATAGGAGTCAAACAAAAAAAGTGGTTTCCTGAAAAACCATATGGAATGACCCTTATTGAAGGAGGTGCCTATATTATGGGAAAGAACGATGATGACGCTGCCGCAACTCAAAATGCTGCACCTAAAACAGTGACAGTTCGGTCTTTTTACATGGATGAAACTGAAATCACAAATAGTGAATACAGACAATTTGTTAATTGGGTCAAAGACTCTATTGCATCAGCAATGCTTGCAAGAAGATCAGTTGAGGAAAATCTTGGTGAAGATTCTGAAGATGGTCTTGCAGATTATGCTTTCAAGGATTCTGATACCGCTGATATGTCTCCTTTTACCAAATATATGAGAGAAAATTATTACGATCTAAATGAAGACCCATATTATAGAAGACCACTAAATATGGAACAAGAAATTGAATATTCTCCCGGAGATTATCCAGAGGGTGCATACATTGAAGTTATGGACAGTCTTTATCTCCCACCTGAGGTTTGGTATAACGGTGAGATGAAAATAGATATTAATAAGTTGGTTTACAAATATTCATGGTTTGATGCCGAGGCTGCTGCTCTTGACAGAAAGCTTAATCCATATCACAGAAATAGACTGCCTTTTATCAGGGAAGAGAATATAAGAGTTTATCCAGATACAACAGTTTGGATTAAAGATTTTAATTACTCATATAATGAACCAATGCACAATGATTATTTTTCTCATCCTGCTTATCAAGATTATCCAGTTGTTGGTATTTCATGGAAACAGGCAGTTGCATTTTGTAATTGGAGAACTCAATACAAAAATATTTACCAAAGGGAAAAGAACAAACCTTTAATAAATACTTTTAGACTTCCAACTGAGGCTGAATGGGAGTACGCTGCAAGAGGTGGAATTCCATCTGGAACTTATCCATGGGGTTCACCATATTTGTTAAACGACAGAGGTTGCTTTCTTGCTAATTTTAAACCTTTAAGAGGAGATTATGCTGCTGACCAGGCAATGTATACAGTTGAGGCTAAATCCTATTTGCCAAACGATTTTAACTTGTATAATATGGCTGGAAATGTTTCTGAATGGACAGGCTCTACCTTTAATGAAGGATCTTATGACTATGTTTCTTCATTAAACCCCAATATTTCAACAAGAACCCCAATAAAAAAGAAATTTGAAAATAATCCTAATATAAATAAAGATTCAATTTATACCATTTTAATTGGAGGAGAAAGAAAAAAAGTTATAAGAGGTGGTTCATGGAAAGATGTTGCGTATTTTTTGAGGGTTAGTACAAGAGATTATGAATATGCAGATACTTCTAGAAGCTTTATTGGTTTTAGAACAGTTCAAGATTATCTTGGTTCAGAAAAAGTAAAAATTAAATAAATATTTTATCTTTATATAAATTCAAAATTAATAAAAATGACTGCAAAACAACTTAAAGGAAGATTTATAAGAAAAGTAATGATGCACATGCTGTTCCAGATTGGTGGTGCCGTTGTAATTATCGGTGCATTATTTAAAATTCTCCATCTAGAGATTGGTCCACTAACAGGTGGTGTAGTTCTTGGTTTAGGACTAGGAACTGAAGCCATAATTTTTTTGATTGGTGGTTTAATGTTAGATGATGTAAGAGAAGAACAAGCTGAATATGAAGCTTATCTTACAAAAGGGGGAGCTTCATCAGGAGGAGGAAGTAAAGATGAAGGTTTATCTGAAAAAATTGATTCTCTTTTAAAAGAGGCAAAAATGGATGTAACACTAATTAATAGCTTAACTAGAAGTATTAAGAATTTAGAATCCTCGGCTCAAGCACTAACTCCTGCTTCAGAAGCTGCAAGTTCATCACAAAACTATGCTGATCAACTTGAAAAAGCAACTGGTCAACTTAAGGAACTAAATGCTCTATATTCTCAACAAGCTAAAGATGCAAATTCTCACAGCGCTTATAATCAGCAAGTAGCTGAAAATGCAGAGCAGTTAAAAGTTCAAATGGAATCTTTGTCGCAAAATCTTGCTTCCATTAATCAGGTTTACAAGGGAATGTTGTCTGCTATGAATAAAAATTAATTACAAATGGCAGGAGCAAAAGAAACACCACGTAATAAATTAATTGCTTTAATGTACTTGGTTTTTATTACCATGCTTGCGTTAAACGTTAGTAAAGAAGTTTTAGTAGGTTTTGGTCAAATGTTTCATAAGATTAACAATGCTAAATCAAAAGTTAGTGAAAGTAATGAAATTTATTACTCTAAAATTGAAACAAATGCCAAAGAGAAAGAAGGCAAATGGATAGGACATGATGAAACGGCAAAGAAAATTCGTGCTAAATCAAATGAATTTCACGATTACATTCAATCTATAAAAGATCAAATAACAGAAAAACAAAGAGTAGTTAATGAAGACCCTGAGCTATTAGCATTCGAAAAAATGGATAAAGGTGAGGAATTAGACATTTTATGGTTTAGAGATGGCAGAGAAGAGGAATCGCAAAAGTTTATTGATAATATTATGTCATACAAAGCCGAGGTCTTACAAGTTTTTGCAAGTCAATACCCATCATATACTCAGCAGGTTGAGGACAGATTTTATATTGGAGAAGGTCCAGATTGGATTGTTAGAAACAAAGAAGGTCAAGAACAACCATGGATTAAATATAATTATGAAGGATTTCCTTTAATATCATCTTTAGCCAAGTTAACTATGATGCAAAACGATATTAGGTTAACTGAAAGCGATGTACTAACAACTTTATTAGGTAAGGAGCTAGAACTCGAATCAGGAGTGACTGAGTCAAATTACATAACATTATTAAAGACTGAAAAAGGAGCTTATTATCAAGGTGAAAATTTTGATGGAAGTGTCATACTAGGAAGAAAAGGTGGTGCACAGAACCCAAATCGTGTTGAATTAACTATTGACGGAGTAGAATTAAATGAATCTCAATATGAACTGATCCCTGGTGGAATCAGGTTAGATATATCTGCCGGATCTCCTGGTGATAAAGAAATCAAAGGAGAGTTGATTTTTTTAAATGATGGGGTTGAGTCAAAAATTCCTGTTGATCAAACTTTTTCTGTAATATCAAAACCAAATTCAGCGGTTATTTCTGCAGACAAGATGAATGTTGTTTACAGAGGAGTTGACAATCCTATGACTATTTCCATTCCTGGTATACCAGATAACAAAGTTAGAGCCTCTGCTCCTGGATTAAAAAAAGGACGAGGAAGTAAGTATGTTATGAATCCTGGCAGAGGTAAAACAGTTAAGATTGTTGCTACAGGTACTTTACCTGACGGTAAAGCTATTTCGACAGCTACAACATACAGGATAAAAAATCTTCCACCTCCAACTGGAACTGTTAGAGGTGAATTTGGATCATTTAAAATTGCAAAGTCAAGTTTAGCTCAATCAACCGTTGGTGCAACTTTTCTTGATTTTGACTTTGATTTAGATGTTCGAACAGTTGCTTTCAAATTAAAAGTACCTGGAAGACCAGCAATTCAGTGCTCTGGTAGTAAATTAAATGCTAAGGCAATTGCTGCAGTTAGAAGAACACCAGCTGGTCAGGATGTCAAGATTTTTGATATTCAAGTCAAAAATCCCAAAAATCCAGCATATAATTTTTCAAAAGTATCACCAGTAATATGTGAGTTAACAAATTAATTTTAAATGATTTATAGATTTCTTTATATAATATTAATTGCTTTTTTTGTCAATCTGCCAGAAGTTAATTCTCAGGCCAATCTGTTAAATGCCAGAGTTCCACAAGACGTTGGAAGATTAAGTGATGATCAAAAAAAAGCAAGTACTCAAGATCCTTTAAGTTATGGTTTTGTTGATGATAGAGATATTTTGTGGTCTAAAACTGTATGGGAAAGAATTGATGTTGATGAAAGAATAAATTTCCCATATTACTATCCAACAGATACATTTAAATTATCATCTGGAAGAAGATCTCTATTTCATACTCTAGTAAAAGCTTTGAGAGGTCAAAATATCAAGGAAGTTTATGAGGATGATGCTTTTAAAGTAAAGCTGACATACAAAGAAGTAATGAATAACTTAAAGGGGTTGAAAATTACTCCAGGTGGAATCAATCAGTTAAATGATCAATTGATAGAAATCAAACTAAGTGAAGATGGATCGATTGACAGAAATTATATTTATACTCTAATTGATGAAGGGTTTTTAGACAGACAATTTGTTGAAGAACCTGAAATAACTGCCCAAGAAATTGAAGAATACAGAATTAAAGGAACTTGGTACTTCAATAAGAGGCTAGGTGAGTTAAAGTATCGTTTATTAGGAATTGCTCCTGTTGCGTATGATTTGTCAGATGACCCAGAGTTAATTCCCCTTTTTTGGATATGGTTTCCTGATGCTAGGAAAAGTTTAAACGAGTCCAAGGTTTTTAATGAAGGAAATTCATCCAAACCTATTACATTTGATGCGATGTTAAATTCAAGAAGGTTTAGTGCCTTTATATATAAAGAAGAAAATATATATCAAGATAGAGAAGTTAAAGAGTACATTAAAGAAGACGCGCTTCGAGAGTTGTTGGAATCTGATCGAATCAAAAACGATATATTAAATTACGAACTTGATTTATGGAATAACTGATTTTTTTAAAAAATCATTTATATAATTCATTCCAATTTTAGGATTTGCTCCCTCTCTCATCGATACAATTGCACCTATTGCACAAGCTCTTTTTAAACTTTGTATTGGATCAATGCCTTTTTTTAATTCAGAAATTAGCATAGCTAAAAAAGAATCACCCGAACCAACTGTATCTTTAGTTTTCACTTTGAATCCCTTATTGTAATAATATTTATCATTAGTATATAATATGGCACCTTGGCCTCCCCTGCTAACACAAATATTTTTTGTTTTTGAGTATGAGGAAATAAAACTTATTTTATCCTCTAATGGTTTCATTTTACAACCTAATTCGTGACAAATTAAATTAATTTCTTCTTCATTAAATTTTATGAAATTAGATTTATTCATTAATTTAATGATACTTTCAATTTTGAAATGAGGAGGTCTTAAATTAACATCAAAAATCTTATATTTCGCTATTTCTAATAATTTGTTAAGAGAGTTAGCAGAGGTTTCTGATCTTGAGGAGAGACTTCCAAAAAAAAATAAATCACAATTTTTGACTATTTTCTCAATTAAGTACGAATTTTGAATAAAATCCCAAGCAACAGGATATTTAATTGAATATTTAACGTCACTTTTATTATCAAATTTTATATCAACCAATCCTGTTGGATATTTACTTGATACAGAAATAGTATCTATTGAAATTTTATTAATTGATAAATATTTTAAAATATCATTTCCATTTTTATCATTTCCAACACTACTAACAATATTGCAATCATGTCCAAATGATTTCATTCTTAAGATAAGATTGAGTGGAGCACCGCCAATTACTTTATAGTTTGGAAATATATCCCATAAAATTTCTCCAAAACTTACAGCTTTTAATTTCATTTATGAAGAAAGCTTTTTTGTTAATTCCTCTAGAGAAACACCTTTAGTTTCTGGCATAAGGAATCTCACAAATAGTAGTTGAAAAACCATCATTACCGCAAAGAATAAAAAAACAAAACCTGGATTTTCGAATGATGCTAGAGCAGAGGGCATAAATAATGTAATTATAGCTGCAAGAACCCAATGAACTGATGATCCAAAAGATTGACCCTTTGCCCTTAGTTTATTTGGGAAAATCTCAGAAATAAATACCCATATCACAGCACCTTGACCAATAGCATGAGAGGCGATAAACAAGAAAAAGAAAAAAGGTATTGAGAACCCAGACCAGCTATTTAAAAATGATACGGAAACTAAAGAAAGAGATATTATATATCCAAACGAGCAAATATACATTAGAGGTTTTCTTCCAACTCTATCAATTAAATAAAGTCCAAGTCCAGTAAAAATTAAATTTATAATTCCTACACCAAAGCTACCCAACAATGCAGAGCTCTTTTCAAGACCTCCAGCTTCAAATATTCTTGGAGCATAGTATAAAAAAGCATTTATACCAGAGAGTTGATTAAAAAATGCAATAAGAAAAGCTAATAGTATTAGGTTGGAATATTTTTTTTTGAATAATACTTTGCTTTCAGAATTATTTTTTAATAGAATTAATATTTCATTTTCAGTTAATTTCTTATTTGAAATTTCAAAATGAATTTTTTTTGCTTTTTCAATTTCATTCTTTGCAAAAATTAACCATCTTGGGCTTTTAGGCACCCAAAATATACTTATCAAAAAAATTATCGCTGGAATAATTTCCATACCTATCATCCATCTCCATGGTTCATCACCAAAATCTCTAAGTAAATAGTTTGAGAAAAAAGCAATTAATATACCAAATACAATATTGAATTGAAATAAAATTACGAGTTGACCTCTTTTGTTTTTTGGAGAAATTTCTGATATGTATGTTGGGGCGGCAATGGTTGAAATTCCTACACCTATACCTCCAATAAATCTAAAAAAAGAAAATAAATATGGATCGAAAGCGAAAGCTGATCCAACAGCTGACAAAAAATATAAAAGTCCAACGATAATTAATGTATTTTTTCTACCATAAAAATCAGTTGGATAACTTGCAAAAATTGATCCTAAAACAGTTCCCCATAAAGCCATCGACATGATAAAAGTACCATGAAATAGATCGGATGTATTCCACAAATCTTGTAGTTGTTTATCAGCACCTGAAATAACTATTGTATCAAAACCAAACAAAAATCCTGACAAAGCAGCTACAATTGATATTTTAAAAATCTTACTCACAAATGTTGTAATTGATTTTTTAGGATGTTATAAATGTGTAAATACCTGAATCACTTTTGTTTCCATTTTTGTCCTCAGCAATTACTTTCCAAAAATAAATTGTGTTATTTTTTACTGTAACATTAGTTTCGCTTGTAGTCGAAATATGGTCAATCTCTTTTACAGGTGTTGAAGCGTCTCTTGTATCAAGATAAATTTCATAACTGTTTAGATCCTCGTCAATATCTGAGCAATCCCATTTTAGAACTATTTCTCCATCAATAGCAGTTACTGTAGATGCAGATCTTGGAGATAATAATTCAGGTGGAAAAGGAGAATAATTTACAAGTGGTTCACCTACTAAATAAAATTTCCAAGTATCACTATCTGATTGAGATGTTGGATTTTCTCCAACTGCCGTTACATACCAAGAATAGGGGGTTGAACTTTCTAAAGTGACTTCTTTAAATGAAGATGAAACATTAAATTGTTGTGTTTGTTGGTTATTTAGATTTTTAATGTTTAAATTATAACTTACAGCATTAATTGAGGGAGTCCAAGAAAAGAAAATTTTACTTTGGGTTTCGTTGACTATTAATCCATCAAGGCACGGCTCATTATTCTCTGGAGCTGCTAGTGATGGCGACTCAATATCAATTGATTGAGATATTGCTTGTTCATCAGACGAGTCTGAGGAACAATTGTAAAGTAAGAAACAAAATAAAAAAATATAATTTCTCATCTAAAATAATTAGTAAAACTTAATTCTATTGTCATTAAAGTTAACAAATTAAAAATTATTAATTTGAGAATCCATCCAAATAAGTCTCTTGTTAATCCAATCTTTTAGGTAGGTTATTTCGTCACTGTAGGTTACCCCAATATAATAATTTGGCCAAATGTATTTATTTAATATTTTCCATTTACTAAAATTTTCTTGGATTGAATTGTTATCAATTAAATACTTACTATAATTTGATATTTTTTTCAAAATATTTTGACTAGAAAATTTGTCTTTTCTTAATTCAAGCCATCTATCTTTAATTGATTTTTTCCAATTTGGATCTTCCATAAATCGTTTCCACCAAAATGGTACTTGCCATGTATCTCCTGGACAAATATCGTTAAAAAGATAAACCCATCCTTCAGGTGATTCTCCTCCACAATAATTTGCATTACCAAATGCAAGATTAAAATCCCAAATCGGACCCATTTTTAGTTTTCCTCCCTTGTCTTTTGAAATAAATGTACTCAATCTATAACCATCAATATTTTTTGCAATTTCATTTAAAAGAAAAAAGTCAATAAAACTCTCTTTATCAATCCACTTAGAATAACCTGAATCAATATCTTTAAAATTTTCAGATAAAAGTGAATCTTCAAAATCATTAATGTATTTTTTTATAAAAGATTTTTGATCCTCTGAGATATCATCTGATTTTGGATATTCATATAAGAAATGTGTTTTGGCTCCTTTATTTAAATCTGGAGTTCCCAGTGAGTTGTAATTTGAAGTAAATGAATTGAAACTATTGTATTCGTTTTGGCTTTTTGGATTTGATGCGTCCCCAGTTGATTTATCAATCTTTAAAATATAACCTCCACTTATATCTTCGGATTTATTTTTACTAATGTTGACTCTATTTTTGTCTCGTTTAATTTTTTCCATGAAAACATACAAACCTTTATACTTATTGTTCACATACAATTCAACAAATTTAGTTTTTGATGCGTAAAAATCAATATCATTTGACAACTCATAAATTAAAACATTTCTAATCAGAGATTTATCTGAATATGGAGCATAAAAAATCCAGTCTTCCTCTTTGGGAAAATCTAACAACTCAATATTTAAATCATTATTTTCATCGTCCCAGGTTTCAAAACCGTATGATTTCTTTGGAAACATTTGCGAAGACGAACCTCTAATCTCAATTCCAATGGGCCCTTCAAAAATAGTAGAGTCTTTTTGAAGGAATCTTAATGTACCTGGAATTTTAGGTTCATCAACTATTTCCATGTTATTGGTATTTACACTAGCAATTATTATATTTTTTTCTTTGGGTTTATCATCAATAATTTCTTTGGAAACAACATCAACTGTATCGTCGTATTTACTACATGACAAAATAATTAAGATAAAACAAAAAATAAATTTTAAACTTCTCATTTTGAATTATATGTTGATTATAATATCCAAATTAGCTGTTTTTTTTAAAAAAAAGGTAATAACTTGCTTATAAAAGCCTCTATGAAGAAATTTTTTCTTCTCTCAATTTTAATTTTTAGCTGTTTTTTTTCATTTGGACAGTTAAGTAAAACTCATTATCTGCCTCCAATTGCTTTTTCTTCTCATTTTTATGGTTTCAGATCTGGTCCCTGGGCAGGTGAATATATTTACATTTCTACTCCAAGTACTAGCTCGGTAACATTTAACATAAAAGAAGTTGGTGGAGCAGTAATTACTGGAGAAGTTTCAAATTCAAATCCATATGTATATGAGGTTAGAGAAACTGTATTACCTCCATATGAAGTTGGAGTAAATTTTCCTTTACCCTCGTCTAGACTTTCTGTTTCTGCTGATAACACTTTCGATGCAGCACAAATCCCTCCGTCTGAAACAGCAACATCAACAAGTATTGTTTACAGTGATAAAGGTTATATAATTGACGCCACAGAGCCAATTTACGTTGCAGTGAGAGTCCACAACAATGTTCATGCATCAGCTCTAGTTAGTAAGGGAAGTGCTGCACTGGGAACAACATTTAGAACTGGAACATTTGCTAGTTATTATCCTGATTTTTCTTATTTGAATTTTTTCTCTGTAATGGCAACTGTTGATAATACTCAAGTTGTAATAAATAATATTGACGAGGATTTAGATATCTTGGATTTTGATGAGGATTTAATTGGAACAAATATTAACGGAACATATAATGACATTGTAATTAATTTAAATAGAGGTCAGTCATACATAGTTGCTGTTAAAGCAGTTGAGGGAAATTCAGAGGATCCCCAGGGGATACACCCATTTAGAACTGCTAATGGTGGGGGTCTAATCGGGACTTTAATTTCATCAGATAAACCTATAGTTGTAAACTCTGGTTCCATGGCAGGGTCAAATGACCATACAGTTCAGGGTGGAAGAGATTTTGGTATGGATCAATTAGTTGGCATTGAAAAAATAGGAACTGAGTATATTTTTGTAAGAGGTGTTGGTAACAATAATTTTGAAAATGTAATAATAGTCGCTCATGAGGACAACACAGAGGTTTTTGTTAATGGAAGTGCTTTATCAACTGTTAATTCAGATACCAGCAATAGTTTTTTAAATGCAGGTGAATATATAATACTTGAAGGAGAAAATTATAGTGCGCAAAGTAATATGTATGTTCAAGCAAGTAAACCTGTATATGCATTTCAAGGAACAGCTGGAAGGAATAGCCCAGCTAATCAGGCAATGTTTTTTGTTCCTCCATTAAAATGTTCAAGTACAGGTGATGTAAATAATATCCCAATTATTGATAAAATAGGATCAGACAATTTTACAGGTTCATTAAATGTTGTAAGTAAAATTGGAGCAACAATTACAGTTAGCGATTTAAATAATGACAATGAATCAATTGAGAGTTTAAATGTTGCAACTAAATCAGGCCCATTTGCTGTTTCTGGAAATGCATCATATACAACATATATAATTTCTAATCTAGTTGGAAACGTTTCAATTTTTAGTAATGATGAGCTATATATTAGTTATTTTAATAAAAATAATTTTAAAACTTCGGGAGGATTTTACTCTGGATTTACATCTCCTCCTGATGCACCGACCTTAACTCTAAATTTTGAAAACTTGGGTTATTGTATCCCAAATGTAAATCTAGTCGCTGGAGATATGACTAGATTTAGCACTTTCGAATGGTGGTATGACGGAGGTTCTGGATATTCTAAAATTACTAGTGCCACAAATCAAAATACATGGGAGCCCAAAGATCCTGGTTTTTATAAATTAAGAGCGTACTATTTTTGTCCTGGAAAGCCAACTGAGGTTTTGGATTCCCCACCTGTAAATATTAGCAGCTGTCCTCCTGATTTTGACGGAGATGGTGTTATAGATAACATAGATATAGATATAGATAATGATGGAATTGAGAATATCATTGACTCTGGTGGTTTTGCAAAATTAGATATTACTGATATTTATAATCCTTTAATTATAGTTGGCTCAACCACTATTTCAAACACCATATCTTCTACTTTTGAACAAATTTCATCTTCCTCTACAAACACATTTGTTGGGGGCGATTTTGGTTTTTTTACCTCAACAGTATATACTGGATCAGAGCAAAAGTCGATTTACACTCTTGCTTCAAGCTCTACTCTAAACCTCAATTTTATATATCAGCCTGCAATTAATCATAACATGGTGTCTGGAGAAAGTTATATTATAAAGGTAAATTCTCCATCAAAAACAATTTCATTAAATGACCCAAGCGGTCAACTATTAATTGATTCAAATTATGATGGTTCATATACCTCGGGTTTAGCCTCATTAACTTTAAATGAAATAAGGTTTAAATTTAATCCTAGTCCGTCTGGAATATTACCATTTAGTTTTAGAGCAAATCAAATTGATGGGTTCGTATTTACACACGAATTAAGTAATAATAGCTCGAGCTCAATTTTTAATGGTAGTTTCTCTTTAACTCACCATGATATTGATACTGATTTAGACGGAGTTTTTGATTCCAAGGACCTTGATAGTGATGAAGATGGTTGCTCTGATACTTTAGAGGCTGGCTTTACAGACTCTGATGCAGACGATATCCTTGGAGTTAGTCCTGTAAATGTTAATTCTTTTGGAAAGGTTCTTTCACAAGGGGGTTATCTAATTCCGTTGGATGAGGATTCAAACGGAGTAAAAGATTTTCAAGAATTAGTTATATCCCCACAAATAACTTCACAACCTTTACCGCAAGAAGTATGCTTAGGTAATGACGGTTTTTTCTCAGTTTCAAGTAATTCAACAGATACTATTTTCCAGTGGCAATTTACGAATTCAATTGCTGGTTCGCCAGTTATTACATGGACTGATCTTGTAACAAATTCATTTTACGATGGAGTTACAACGAATCAATTAAATATTGTTTCACCTACTGTTGACATGAGTGGATTAAATTACAGGGTTGTTTTGAGAAAAGTTGGACTTGTCTGTCCAGTTTATTCTAATCCTGCTCAAATGGATGTTGGAGCTTCTTCATTTGTTGTTTCAACAACAAATTTTACAATTAATGAAGGATCTACAGCGACCTCTACTTTGCCAATATTGTTATCTTCAAAACCATTAGGTCAGGTAGTATTTAATATTAATAACCCTGATGAGACAGAGGTTAGTATAATCTCTTCTTCAACAATTACATTTACACCTGAAAATTGGAATATTCCACAAAATATAGTTTTCTCAGGTGTACTTGACGGGATAAAAGACGGAAACATAGATGTTCCAATATCCTTTATTGTAAACGACGAATTAAGCGAAGATTGTTATGATGATAATCCAGATACAATTATAATTTTTAAAGTAATTGATTTAAATTGTACTGTTTCATCTGTTGCTCCAATACTGGATATAAGTGAGAACACACTTACAAACACGTTTTCAATTGTTCTTGATGCTGAGCCAAACAATACCTCAAGCGTTGTATTTGATATCACTTCCTCAGATCCAGCTATTTTAACTTTAGATAAATCTCAAATTACTTTCACTAATTTAAATTGGGACATTCCACAAGTAATAAATGCAATCCCAGTTGATAATGACTTGGCTGATGGGAATAAAAGTGTAACAATAGTTGTTGATATTAATGAGGCACTGACAAACAATTGTTATAAGACACTTGATGCAATTAATTATAATATTAACATAAGTGATGACGAAGTAGTAGGTTATACAGTAAGTCCAGTTCAAGGAAAATTATTAGAGGCTTCAACTCAAAATGCAACATTTACGATTGTTCTAGACGGCAAACCAAACGCTGAGGTTAAAATAAATATTTTACCTGTAGATAATACAGAGGTAATAGCTGATTTATTTCAAATTTCTTTTAATAAAGATAATTGGAACATACCTCAAGTGATTACACTGGCAGATGTCGACGAATTTATTAACGATGGTGATCAAAACACAGAAATTATTATTTCAGTAGACCCAACTTCTGATGCAAATTTCGTTGGACTGTCAAATGAGTCTGTTTTTGTTATTACTGAAAACAATGATTTCTCAGGAATTGATTTTATAAGTATTGATAATTTAACAGATGAGAATGGGGATACTGGATCTTTTGGTATTAAATTAAAAAATGAGCCTACTGAAACTGTAAAATTATTTATTAGTTCAACAAAAACAGATGAAGGTACTGTTCAAGAATTTATTGAATTTGATGCATCAAATTGGGACGATTATCAGGTAATAACAGTTACAGGTATAGATGATAATCCACCTATATCTGATGGAGCTCAAGATTATAAAATAATTTTTGATTCAATCTCATCTTTAGATCTGAGTTACCATAATTTAGATTTAAATCAGTATGAGGGAATTGATTTTATCAATCAAGATAATGACGCCCCAGGAATAATTTTAAGTGTTTTAAATGATGACACTAAAACCGATGAATATGGTGGTACAGTTGTTATACAATTTGAGTTATTAGCAAAGCCAAATTTAGACAGTGATGTTACAATTCCAATCTCATTAACTGGAGAAATTGATGAAATGAAATTAGATGAGTCTAGTATAACAATAAAGGCTGAAAATTGGAATAATAGTTTTGAAAATGAAATTGTAATTTTTGGTTTAGATGATTTAATAATTGATGGACCACAACCAGTAACTTTTGTTACTGGTGACCCAGTTTCTATCGATCCTCAGTATGACAGTATGAATGCAAATGATGTTGCTGATGTAAGTCTTTTAAACGAAGACAATGATAAAGCTGGTATAATTGTGTCAATTCCGGATAAAGTTTCAGAGGATCTAACCTTTACAGAACTAACAGTTTCACTTGCAACTGAAATAACAGAGGATGTTTTTATTGATATATCATTAGATGATTCTACTGAGCTTTCAGTTAATTTAAACAGAATTGAATTTTCTCCAGATGATGCCAATAATGTAAAAAAAATAATTGTCACTGGGGTTGACGACACAATTCTTGATGGCTCAATAGCCTCATTAGTAATTTTTGAAGTTGATAAAATATTTTCTGAACATGTCTACACTCTAATTGACCCAGTTGAAGTTATAATAATAAACGATGACAATGAAAAAGATCAAGACTCAGATGGAATTATTGATCAATTTGACAATTGTATTTCAGTCAGTAACTCCAATCAGCTAGATAGTGATAATGACGGAATAGGAGATGTATGTGATCAGCCCGATCCTGAACCGATTAAAGAGGAGGAAAAAAATGAGGATGATTTTTTCATTCCTAATGCTTTCTCACCAGACGGTGACGGAGTCAATGACACATGGGTGATTGATGGATTAAACCAATTTACAAATAATTCAATTTCTATTTATAATAGATGGGAGGAGAAAGTTTATGAAATAATTGGTTACCAAAATGACTGGAGAGGTATAGGAAATATTTCCTCAAACTCTGTAGATCTTCCAGATGGTGTCTACTATTATGTACTAGATTTAGGAAATGGTAGTCCGCTTGTCAAAGGTTTTATTTACATAAAAAGAAGAAGATGAAAAAAAATATAAAAACACTTATCATCTTTTTATTTTTAACACATGTTTTATTATCTCAACAAGATCCAGCATTTAATTATTATATGTTTAATCATCAGTCTGTAAATCCAGCATATGTAGGATCAAAAAATTATACGACAATCACATCAGTTTACAGGTCACAGTGGTCTGGTTTTGAGGGGTCTCCTATTACTCAAACAGCGTCATTTAATAAGCCAATCCGATCAAAAAATATTGGAGTTGGTTTAGGTGTATTAAATGATAAAATAGGCCCTTTGACTACGACGGACATAAGTATTGACTTATCATATCATTTAAGATTAAACAGAGATGATTCATATCTTTCAGTAGGATTAAAATTTGGTGGATTAGATTTTGGAATTAATAACGACATGATTCAAACAAACCAACCATTCGACCAAACTTTTTTGATCCAAGATGACAAAAGTTTTTTTCCAAATATTGGATTTGGTTTTTATTACTATTCTCAAAAAATATATTTAGGTTTTGCTGTACCAAGAGTAATTGAGCATGCTGAAATAGGAAATCAAAAACATTACTTTTTTATAGGCGGAGGGTTAATCAATTTATCTGATTTATGGATTTTAAGACCAAGTTTATTTTTAAAATATGCAAGAGGAAGCTCAACAGTGTATGATTTCAGTTCTTTATTAATTTTTAAAGAGAATTTTTGGATTGGAGGGCAAACAAGAAGCTCAATATTTTCTGTCCTTCCTGATGGAGGTCTTGAGGGAAGTTATGCTTTTTTAACAGGGATAAATATTAATAAGAATATTTCTATTGGTTATTCCTATGGCTTTTCATCATCCAAAAATAAAGCTTTAAATTTGGGTACTCATGAAATAATTTTGAGATTAGATATTTTACCTAAAGTAATAGGATTATTAAGATCACCTAGATTTTTTTAAATGAAAAAAGTTGTATTCGTCTTTGTAGTATTTTTTAGTTTTTTTTGTTTTTCTCAAAACGAAAACCAATCTAATAATTCTAATGTTTTGTGGGGAGATTACCATTTTAAAAATTTAAATTATTTAAAAGCCATAAAATATTATTCTATGGCAAATAAAATTGAAAGTAGTGAAAGTCTAAGAAATTATTCAATTGCCTTAGAATTAGTAAATGATTTAAGTAATTCCCAAAAACAATATCAAAAATTAGCGAATTCAAGTCAAGCTAAATTAACTGACTATTACAAATTTGCTAATCTTTTGCTTAAAGTTTATAGAGTAACTAATGATGGTTCTATTATCAAACTCTCAAAAGAATACAAAGATAAAGCGTTAAAGTTGCCTTTTGAAAGTGTATCAATTTATGATGATGACAGTTTGCTTTACAAGAAAAAATTTTCTAAACCTGCAAACAAATTATTTAATCTTGAAATCAATTCGTCTAATGCTGATTTTGGACCTATTGTAATTCCAAATAATAAAAAATCTGAATCATCAATGATTTTGATTTACTTAACTGAGCAGGATGAATCATTAAAAAAAATGAAAAGAAAAAAAAGAATTTCCTCAAAACTTCCAATTTATAATTTGGTTAATACGATTTTTAACGTAAAGAATTTCAAAACTTCTAAGATTAATTTATATCCAGAGCCATTAAATTCTGTTTTTCAGGAAGGGCCAGCGTCTTATGATTACAAAAATAAAATTTTATATTTCACAAGAAGTGACCAAAAAATTGATAAAAACAATCAGGTTCAATTAAGTATTTATCGATTAGATATTTCAAAGATTAAAAGTAAGATTCCTGAGCTATTAGACTTTAATATTGAAGGGTATTCAACTGTTCATCCAAGTTTAAATAGTAATTCATCGAGAATTTATTTTTCAAGTGATAGGCCAGGAGGATACGGTGGTATGGACTTGTATTATGTTGATATTTTAGAGAATGGTTTTTCTAAACCTATTAATTTGGGTCCTGATATAAATACTAAAATGGATGAGGTCTTCCCCTTTATTTATAATGATAAGTTTTTATTTTATTCAACAAATGGAAGAGAAAGCATTGGTAAACTTGATATTTTTATGTCAGAGCTTGTAGCTGAAAATAGATGGCAAGTCTATCAATTAGGAAGCCCATACAATTCAACTGAAGATGATTTTTCCTTTTCTCTTAGTGACAAAGAAAATTTTGGATTTATTTCTACAAACAGAGAGGGAGGTAAGGGGAATGATGATATTTATTCATTTAAATTTAATCCAAACTTAATTGGTCTTGATGATAATTACAATTTTAGTTTAAATGATACACTTATTGTTGGCAACAACAATGTTACAGTTAATGATGAAAAAAATATGATAGATATTAATCCTCTTTCAAAATTAATTAGTAAAAATGTTAAGCTTATAGATTCAACCAAAAATGGATATTTAAAATTAAATTCAAACGGGACTTTTTTATATCATTCGAAAAATAGATCAATTGAAAAAGATTCCTTTTATTATGCTTTATACTCAAGTCTTGGAAATTCCAGTAAAGTGAAGGTAAATTTAAACAGGGTTAAAAAGAAAGAGTTGGATGTAAATGACAAAATACCTCCAATTTATTATGATTTTGATAAGTCAAATATTCTAACAGAATACCAGTCCACGTTAAATGATTTAATTGAAACTTTAAATCAAAACCCAAATCTTGGTCTTGAAATTATGTCATATGCGGATTGTAGAGGTTCTCAAATGTATAATTTAGAACTATCCAATGAAAGAGCAAAATCTGTAATTAATTACATAAGATCTAAAATAGATAATAAGAAAAGAGTTTTTGGAAGGGGGTTTGGTGAGATTAATTTATCTAAATCAAAAAATTGTGATTGTTGTAATTTATCTGAAAAAGAACATTTTCTAAACAGAAGAACTGAGTTTACATATATAAATAATCTTAAATATTAATATATTTGCAGATATGATTTTTAAAAGACTCATTTCCTTATTTCTTATTTTAACTATTTCAGTTCCAATAGTTACAGATGTTCATCATCTCCTAGATGGTCACAAGCATACAGAATGTAACGAGACTAAACTTCATATTCACAAGCATGAAAATAAATGTGAAGTTTGTGATCATAATTTAGTAACATTTAAATACGACTTAAATAAAGATACTGAGGATTTTATTTTTAAATTTTTTAAACCTGTTCTTTTATTAATTGATTCTTTATACGCAATTCCTAATTATAATACCTCCCCTTTAAGAGCTCCACCTTTTTTTCATTTTCTTTAAATTTTTTTTAATCCAAAAATTGGATTAAAACCATTAATAATTATTAACTATAAATTTTAAAAAAAATGAAAAATTTTAAACACATATTATCAATTTTTATAATCACATCATTAGTTTTAGTAAGCTGTAGTAAAGACGACACTCCTGCTGAAGTTAACGAGACAGAAACATTTACAAGAGTGGTATTAAAAGTTGGATCTGACACTTATACTTATAATGTTGGTTCACCTGCTCCTGAAATTAAATTAACTCTTGGCACAGATTACAAAACTTCAATTGAATTTTATGATGCATCAGATCCAAATGATGTTGAAAATATGACTTTAGAAGTTATCGAAGAAGCTGATGAGCACTATATTTTCTATGAGATTTCGGGTGTTGGATTGAACATTACCTCGGCTTCAGATGATGTAATTGGTGCTGAATCTAAAGGAATTAATCTTAATACTGATTGGAGTACAACAGATAATGGATCTGGAACTTTAAGAGTATCATTAATTCACCTGCCAACTAGTGTATCAGGGACTACAAGAGCATCTCTTGGAGGAGAAACCGATATCGAGGTTGATTGGCCAATTGTTGTAGAAGTTGCAGAATAATAAATAATTTTATATGCTCATCATTTTTTTTGAAATAACAATATCTTGGTGAGCATTTTTAGTTTTGAATTTTTACATAAGAATATGTTTAACATTTTTTATGTTAAACAGTTTAGCCCTTTTTTCACAAAATTGTGATCTAAGGTATAGCGGTTATATATTAGATATCTTTGATGGCCAACCACAGGTAAAGGCCTTAGTTGAGTTTCTCGACAATAAATATAAAGTTTTGTCTGATGAAAATGGAGGCTTCATTATTGAAGGTATTTGCCCAGGTGAATACAACATAAAAATATCTCATCCAGGATGTATTGATTTTTTTAAAAAAATCTATATTGAAAAGGACTTGTCAGAAGATATTCTTGTTAATCACAGAATAAATGACTTAAACGAGGTTTTCGTTGAGGACTTAAAACAAAGAAAATCATCACAAACTTCAATTGAGAAAAATTTTACTCAAGAATTAATTCAAAAGTTTAATTCAAAAAACCTAGCTGATCTAGTTGGAACTATCTCTGGTGTTTCGATTTTAAAAACAGGTACTAATATTGTCAAACCAATTATAAATGGTGTTTATGGATCAAGAGTTCTAATTGTTCAAGATGGTAGCAAACTTCAAGATCATGAGTGGGGAGATGATCACGCACCTAGTATTGGTGTTAACAACATAGATAGACTACAATTGATAAAAGGTGCTATGGGACTGCAGTATGGAAATGCTATAGGAGGAATAATAAAAATTAGTCCAATTGAGTTTGTACCTAAAGACACACTATTTGGAGGAATTTTTGGTTCATATCACGATAATGGCAAGCTGAATTCTTCCTCAGTAAGACTTAATAAAATTAAAAAAAATGGATTTTTTACTACTTTAAGAATAGGTTTTAAAAGCTCAGGTGATTTAAAATCTTCAGATTATTTTTTAACAAATAGTGGTTATAATGAAAAAAATGGATCCTTTTCAATTGGAAAGAAAAGTCTTAATGGAATGTGGAGGGTTGGTTATAACATTTTTTCAAAAGAACTAGGTATTCTAAAAGCTTCACATGTTGGAAATCCTGGTGATGTATTTAGAGCTCTTGATAGAGATATTCCAACAATTATCAATCCATATACAAGAAAAATTTCAAATCCCAGACAGCTAACTATCCACAATAAAGTTTTTGGTAATTATAATAAATACTTTAAAAATCTTAGTAAAATTAATTTTAACTACGTTTATCAAAAAAATAGGAGAAAGGAACTTGATTTTAGATTAGGTATATCAGATGATATTCCATCAATTGATATAACTCTTCAAACTCATGATTTAAATATTGATTACGAATCAAAAAAAACAAAGTTATTTATTTGGAAAACAGGACTAAAAGTTATGTTTCAAGATAATTATTCAGATCCTGAAACTGGAGTAAAACGTCTTATTCCAGATTATCTTAGAAGTGAAATTGGGGGATATTTCTTAACATCCTTTATTCCATCAAATCTGTTTCAGTTGGAATTTGGTTTAAGGTATGATTATGATTTTATAAGTGCCAAAAAATATTATTATATAAAAACATGGGAAAAAAGAGGTTACAATAATCAGTTTGAAAATACTATAATTAGAGAGACTAGCTCAGGGCAATATTTGACTCAACAAGATTTGTCGTTTAAAAATTTGTCTAGTTCATTGGGACTTAATTTTTTTATATCAGAATCAATTAATGGTATTTTGAATATTGGATTAATTAGTAGATCTCCATCACCATCAGAATTATTTAGTGATGGTTTGCACCATTCTAATGCAACAATTGAGTATGGAGATTTGAAAATTAAAAATGAAACTGCCTTTAAAACATCAGTATCTTTTAAAAAAAATAAAGGTTTTTTTAAATGGAATATCAATGGCTACATAAGCAATATAAATGACTATATTTTAATTGAACCATCTGGAATAGATCAAATTTCAAGAGGTGCATTTCAAGTATGGAGTTACAGACAAACAGATGCAAATTTTTTAGGTTATGACTTTGATTATTCTATAAATCTTAAAAAAAATATTTATTTAAATGGAAATTTTTCCTGGGTTTGGGCAAAAGAAAAGCAAAATAATTTACCCATTATATCAATTCCTCCAATTAACTTTAAAAACTCTTTATTAATTGATGATGTATTTGAAAAGATTTCATTCTCTATTGATCACAATTATGTAGGTGAACAAAAAAGATATCCTGATAATAATTTTAATGCAACAATTTTTGAGGATGGAAATTTTGTTGATAAGCTAGTTGATATAAGCACCCCACCAGAAGATTATAATCTTATTGGTTTTTCTTTAAATTATAAATTAAGCGATTCAATAAATTTGAGCCTTGATATAGAAAACATTCTAAATGAATCATACAGAAATTATTTAAATAGATTTAGATATTATGCTGATGAGCCCGGGAGAACTGTAATAATAAAATTAAACTATAAGTTTTAAAAACTTAAGTAAATGAGATATAATTTTATATACCATTTTTTGTTTTTTGTAGTAGTTTTGACAATTCATGAACAACTTCAGGAAATTTATTGTATAAGTTATTTTGTTCATTTATATCTTCATTAAGGTTGTATAGAGTTCCTTTTTGGATGTCTTTATTTGTGTTACCAAATACTGGCTCGGTAAATCCTCCTGAACCAATATTTGTTGTAAGCTTCCATTTTCCTTTTCGTATAGAAAAGAAACCTTCCAAAGAGTGATGAATAATGTAATCGCGAATTTGCTTGTTTTTGTCAGTTCCTAAGTATGCAGATAACATATTGTAACTGTCCTCTCCTGAACCATTTTTAAGAGGTTTATTTATTATACCTGATAGAGTTGCTAAAAGATCAGTGGTACATATTATTTGTTCTGATTTTGAACCTTGAATAATTTTATTTGGCCATTTAGCTATATAAGGTATTCGGTGACCCCCTTCATATATATCTGCCTTTTGTCCTCTGTAAATGTAATTTGCAAGATGTTTATATTTTTGCTTGTCCTTAGTTGTCCAATGAGATCCGTTATCTGAAGTCACAATTAGTAGAGTATTTTCAGTCTTATCTGTTTTTTCTAATATTTTCATTATTTTACCTATTGCAAAATCTACTTGACTAACAAAGTCTCCGTATTTACCTGATTTTGATTTACCGTCTGATAGTGAATTTGGTAGCCAAGGTGTGTGAGGAGCAGTTAGAGGAAAGTAAAGGAAAAATGGTTGTGATTCTTTTTCCATACTTTCAATATATGAAACTGCTTTATCTGTAAAGTGATCTAGTACTTTGTAAAAATTAAAACTTGGAGATACTTCTCCAGCTCTCCAAAATACACCGCGACCATCTATGTCTTCACTTTTTCCTTGAGTGTATGCTGTTGGTAATTCAACTACTTTTTCATTTTCTAAATATAAATAGGGAGTCATATCTAGCGAGGCAGGAATTATGTAAGAGTAATCAAATCCCAGAGTGTTTGGACCAGTGACAGGCTTACTAAAATCAACATTACTATTGTCATTTTTTTTAAAAATCTTTGTCCATTCGTATTTTACAATTGGTTTTAAGCTATCTTTAGCTTTCCAACCCAATCCGAGATGCCATTTACCTATGCATGCAGTTTTATAGCCATTATTTTTTAAGAATGATGCAACAGTTTCTCTATCTTTTTCTATCAATGGCTGGTCATAACCCCAAAGAACCCCCTTTTTTAATCTAGTTCTCCATGCATAACGTCCAGTAAGTATTCCATATCTTGTTGGTGTACACACAGATGAGTTAGAATGTGCGTCAGTAAAATAGATTCCTTCACTTACTATTTTATCCATATTAGGTGTTTGAATACCAGAGTTTTTATTCAGTGAAGATAAATCTCCATATCCTAAGTCATCAGCTAAAATATAGACAATATTTGGATATTTATTCATTGAAAAATCCGATTCACTTCTATATTCCCTATCCCTATTAATACACGAGATGGCGAACAAATAAATTGATAAGATTAGGAAGTGTTTTTTCATAATACTAAAATAAAAAAAAACACAATCAGGATTTATTTTTAACTATTGTATATTTGAAAAATAGATTATTTCAATGTTTAATTGGTTTACCAACAGATTTGTAATAAATAAATTTACTCTATTAGTATCATCTATTTTATTAAAATCTTCATTTTTACTTTCTCAAACCAACTACTATGTTGCTAAAAATGGATCTAACTCTAATTCAGGGACATCTATATCAAGTCCTTTTTTAACTATTTCTCATGCAATTTCTCAAATTAATGCAGGTGATAAGATATACATAAGAAGAGGTATTTATCATGAGGCAATAATTATTGATAATATTGATTCAACTCTTGGAAATGAAACCCTAATTTCTAATTACAATAATGAACAAGTTATTATAGATGGGACCGTCTCAGTTGATGGATCTTGGACTGATGACACTATTGGGGGAGTAGCAGTAAAAAAAAAAATTGGTATCACTCAATCTATTTCACAACTTTTTGTTGGCAATGATCAAATGGTAATGGCAAGATGGCCAAATGCACAATTTAGCGATTTATCAATTTATGATCATGATAACTGGGCCCACGGTGAAGAAACAGGTAGTACTGATGGTTCATTTCTAATAGATGAGACTTATGAGAACCCTGGTGCACTTAGTTTAGCAAATTCTATTGGAATTTTAAATGTTGGTTCATTTCGAACCTTCAATAGACAAATTGCTACACATACCCAGCAAGGTGGTGACGATGTCATCACGTATACCACCCCTATAGGTGAAAATGGATTAGGAGCAGGGCTTTCAAATAATGGACAATTAAAGGATAAACACCACCACTTTTTTTTTGAGGGTAAAAAGGAATTTATTGATGCTGAAAATGAATGGTTTTTAGATACAACAAATGATATTTTATACTTAAAACCTCCTAATGGGGTTGATCTATTCCAAACACCTGTTAGGGGAAAAATTAGGGATTATTCTTTGACCATATCTGGTAGTGAGCACCTAAAAATAAATGGATTAACTTTTTTTGCAACAACAATTCACGCTAGTGGAACTAAATATTTGGAAATTTCTAAGTGTAATTTCTATTATCCCTCTCATTCAAGGAGAATGCTTGGAGATTTATCTGGAGCCAATGCTACTACCTTTGGAACTGGTTCAGGCAATGTCGCAAGAGTTGATTCTTCAACAGTCAGTGGATGTTTATTTATAAACACCGAAGGTGAGGCACTAGTAATAAGGGGTAATAATAATACAGTAAAAAATTCATACTTTAGAAATATAGATTGGTCTGCAACTGAGATAAATGGACTCATGGTCTCAGTTTTTATAGATGGAACTCAAAATACATTTACTGGAAACGAAATTTATTATACAGGAGCCTCAGCAACAGTTTGGCCAGGTGAACAGTCGATTTTTTCATACAATATAGTATCAAGTACTGGACACGCTCAATCTGACGGCTCAGTTTTTCAAGGAACAAAAAACTATGTTTTTGGCTCAGAGGTACACCATAATTTTGTTTATGATACTGAAAAATACGCTTTTCGATATGATGCGCCTGGAGGAGATGCTGCTCAGGCTGGAAGTTTTGGAGTTATGCATCACAATATTGCTGATAACACTTTGGGTCTAATGATTAAAGGAAATAATCAAATAATAGCTCACAATACTGTTTTAAATACAATTAATAACCGCAATGATATTATTATACTAGCAGAGGATTGTTCAAACACAAATACTTGGCTTTATAATAATTTAGCGGAGAGGATTGGTTCTCATAGAAGTGACATTCTCTTTTCAGCTCCTTCTAATGGGCCAATACCAATTGGGACTGAGGGATATATTAAAAATGGAAATAATTGGGAGGCCTGTGACTCTAATGATGGATCTCTTTATTCTGGTTCTGGAACTGGAAGTTCAACTGCAAATATTGATTCCATTAATCAATCTAGGCCAGGGATAGTTTATAACGCAAATATTGAGAGTTTGATTAATTATAATCCAGGCAATGGAAAAACTGTTTCAGATTATCAACCAATAAGTAATGTAATAATTGATCAAGGAATTTCATTGACAAATACAGTATCTACATCATTAACTCAAAGTGATCAATTGAATTCAATCGTACCCCATATTCCTGTTGGCTCTGGGACAGATATTGGTGCAATTGATGGAAACTCGCTTTGGACTCCAGGAATCCAAGGATGGATACCACAACAAAATATTAATCTTGAGGATATTTTTTATTATCCGGGGATTGTAGAATCTAATTTATTATTACATTTTGATTTTGCAAATTCAACATCATATCCTGGCTCTGGAAACAAAGTTTATGATTTATCTGATAATTATAATCAGGGTGATCTTAATGGAAATCCAAGTATGTTAAACAATAATGGAGGTGTTATTGATCTTGATGGTTCTGATGATTATATACAATTAAGTAATCCTTTTTCATATCAACAACATACCATTGAAATGTGGATAAAAATGAGAGAGACAGGAAATGCCTTCTTGTGGGATGCAAGAGATTCAAACGACGATGGATATATTCTTTGGAATAACAATGCTCGATATAGCTTCTTTATTAATACAAATGACAATAATAATAATCAGTCATATCAAAATCAGTGGGTACAAGTAGTTGCCAGTTATAATGGTGATAAGTCAAGGATTTTTATTAATGGTCAAAAGGTTAACCAATCTAACAGTATTACTAATAATAGTATTAATAATAATACAAATGTAAGAATTGGTGCAAGAAGTTTTGATCCTGTTGTAAGATTTGCAGAGGCAGAAATTGGAATTGTCAGATTTTATGATAAAACTTTGGATAATGTTGAGGTAATTCAAAATTATAATGCTAATGCTTCTAGATTTGGCTTATCATCCAATTCTTCCTCCCCAACTTCTATTGATATAATACAACCAATTCCTACTCGAGGACTCAAGTTGTATTTGGACACTTCTAGATCTGATTCATACCAGTCTGGGAGTACTACATGGTATGACTTAAGTGGAAACAATTACGATTTTACAGTTGCTGGTAGCCCTCCCTTTGATTCATCTAAAAAAGGAGGTGTGATTGATTTTCAAGCAGGAGGCGATTATGCCACAAACAACTCTGATCCAATTTTAAATGTAAATTCATACACAAAATTTGCTGTTTTTAAACCCCTTGCAGCTACCTCAAACAATATTATTTCTGGAGGTAACAAATCAAGACATGCTTTTTGGATGAACGGAACAGATGATAGAATAAGAGCAGGTCATAATGGTTCATGGGCCTTAGTTAATCATTTCCCCAATGGCCAAAATAATTCAATATTAAACAGCTGGCATCTTAGTGCAGTTAGTTTTGACACTATCAATGGATTTGATCTATATTATAACGGAAATCTGGTAGACACTAACTCCTCTCAAAAAACCATAGTGGAACAAACATCTCCACTTGTTAATATTGCCAGATATCAGGGTGGTAATTATTTTACAGGATATATTCCTGTAGCTATAATTTATGATCGAAAACTTTCAAAATATGAGGTTAATAGAGTTAGCAATTTTTTTGCCTCTAAGTATGGATTATCTCAATCAAATACATCTTCCCTGACAATAGATGAGGGAGTTCCATTAAATACAGTTTTGGGAGATTTAAATACAACTGATTCAGATTCAACTCAATTTAATTATGAACTTGTAAATGGTAATGGGGTAAATGATCAGCATAATTCTTCTTTTACAGTCTCAGGAACACAAATTATTGTCAATCAGATTATATCATATGACAATACTCCAACAATGAATATTAATTTAAAGACTACCGATGAAACAAATAATAGCCTAACTAAGTCTATTAAAATTTATGTAAATGATTTAAATAGGGCGCCTACAGATATTGGAATTTCATCGCCTACTTTTTCAGAGACTATAACTGCCAGTTCAACTATTGCAACTTTATCTGCTGTCGACTCAGATACAAGTGACAATTATGTATTTTCTCTTATAGCAGGAGATGGATCAAATGATGTTGATAATTCAAGCTTTACTGTTAGTGGAACGAGTTTAATTATAAACTCTACTGCTAATTATGAAACTAAGTCAAGCTATAGCATTTACATTAATGTTAACGATGGATTAAATAATTTTGCAAAGGCATTTACTTTAAATGTGATAGATAGGCAAACCCCTTCAATCACATTTGATGATTTAACAAAGGTATATGGAGATGCAAATTTTAATTTGACAACAACCTCGTCAAGCACTGGCGCCTATATTTATAATATATCAAACACGAATATTGCTACAGTTACCGGAAATAATGTTACAATCACAGGCGCAGGAATTGCAACAATAACGGTAAGTCAAGCTGAAGATTCAAATTACAATGCAGCTACAGCATCAATGACTCTTTCAATAAATAAAGCATTACCTATAATTAATTTTGACGATTTGACTAAGGTCTTTGGAGATGCAAATTTCAATCTTACAGCAACCTCATCAAGTACTGGTGCCTATAATTATAATATATCAAACACTAACGTTGCAAATGTTACTGGGAATACAGTAACAATTATTGGAGCAGGAAGTACTGCAGTAACGGTAACTCAAATAGAGGATTCAAATTATAGATCAGCAAAAGCATCCATGACAATTACAATTAATAAGGCAGACCCTGGGATTGGAAACTTTAACAATATTAATAAAACATATGGAGATTCAAATTTTGAAATTATTGATCCTTCAAAAAACAATCTTAATAATTCTAACTTTATATATAGCTCTAGCAATTCAAATATTGCGTCTGTTACTGGTAAAACAATTTCTATAAATCAAGCTGGTTCAGTAATAATATCTGCAACTTTACCTGCGGATAATAACTTTAATGCAGCAGTTGTTTCAACAACTTTAAATATAAACAAATCAAGTCAATCAATCTCAATCGGTAGTCTCCCTACAACACTCCCATTAAAAGACTTTAACACTATTTCATTATTATCAAGCTCAACTTCAGGAACTCCGGTAAGTATAAGTTTAGCAAATGGATCAGCCGCTACTTTGAATGGCACGCCTGGAAATTATAATCTTCAAAGTATTCAGCAAACTGGTTTGGTTACAATTACTTTTTATGTTGATGAGAATTCTAGTGTTAATTATTCTGCGGCTTCAGTCGTCCTTGTTGTTGATGTTGTCAAAGTAAATCAAAACATTACTTTTGATTCATCACCAACTAATTATTTTAATTACAGTGAAAATCTATCCATTCTTATTAAGGCCTCAGCAAGTTCATCGCTTCCATTGTCTTATAATTTAATTAGCGGTAATGCATCGTTAAATTCAAATATTATATCAGTGAATGGAACAGGTCAGATATCTGTTGAATTAAAACAAATAGGAAACAACCAATTTAATGCTGCACCCCCATTAAACTACACTATAAATATTGGTCAAGGAACAACTTCGCTTTCAGGGTTTAGTGTACCATCAAAATTTAAGAGTGATTTATCATTTCAAGTTACTCCCCCAATTTCAAATAGGGTTGGTCAAATAGTATATTCAAGTTCAAACTTTCAGGTTGCTACAATCACTGGAAATCAAGTAACAATTTTAAATAGTGGTCAAACTACTATTACAGCAGAACAAATTGCAAACAATAATTATAAGTCAGCAACTGTAAGTGATGTATTTATTGTTTTAGAGAATACAATCATAGACAGCGATAATGATGGAATTGGTGATGAAAATGACAATTGTACTTTCAACTATAATCCAATACAAGAAGATTATGATAATGACGGTTTAGGAAACATCTGCGATAATGACGATGATAATGATGGATATAATGATTTAAATGACAAATTTCCGCTAAATCCAAACGAGTGGTATGATAATGATAACGATGGATTTGGAGACAACGAAGACGAAGATGACGATAACGATAGTTGGTCAGATACTATTGAGATTAGTTGTAATACAAATCCTTTTGATAATTCCAGCTTCCCTTATGATTATGATGGAGACTTAATTCCGGATTGTATTGACCAGGACACTGACAACGACGGATATCCAGATAACCAGGATGATTTTCCTGAAAATGAATTAGAGTGGATAGATACTGACAAAGACGGAATTGGAGACAATGAAGATAAGGATGACGATGGTGATGGATATAGTGACAATGATGAAATAAAATGTGAAAGTGATCCTCTTAATTCAAATTCAAAACCTGACGATTTAGATCAAGACTTTGTTCCAAATTGTATTGATTTAGACGATGACAATGATGGTTGTTTAGATGATGATGATGCTTTTCCATTTGACAATTCAGAGTGTCTTGACAACGATGATGACGGGATAGGAGATAATGCGGACGATGATGATGATAATGACGGAGTTTATGATTTACAAGATGCTTTTCCATTTAATTCAGCTGAGCAAAAAGATACGGATGGAGACGGAATAGGTGACAATTCTGATTCAGATTATAACTCAGACGGGTTACGTGATGATGTTCTTTTTCCAAGCCAATTTTTTTCACCAAATGGAGATGGTATCAATGATACATGGAATGTTGTTAATACAAATTTATTTCCAAATTGTGAAGTATGGATTTATACTCGTTCTGGTGAATTGATATTCAACAAAAAAGGATATGCTAATGATTGGACTGGATTACTAAATGGTCAACCTATACCAGAGGCATCATATGTTTACATGGTTGATCAGGATGGAGACGGTATAGTAGATTTAAAAGGTTGGTTTTATTTAACTAGATAAAAAATGAATAAATTCATATTACTTGTTTTTTTATGTTCATTTATAAGCTACTCGCAGCAAGAGTCATACTACAGCTTATATAAGTATAATATGCAAGTAATAAATCCAGCATTCGCAGGTGCTGAGTCAGATTTATCATTTTCTTTTCTTAATCGTTCACAGTGGGAGTCATTAGATGATTCTCCAAAAACAATGGCTTTTTCCTTTTCCTCAAAAAGGAAAAAAAATGTTGGACTCGGTATTTCAGTTGTTTCAGATAAAGTTTTTGTTGAAAAGCAAACTTTTGCTTACATAGATTTTTCATATCAACTTGATATGGATAAAACAAAAATATTTCTTGGTTTAAAAGGTGGAGGTAATTTTTATAGAACAAGTTCTATAAATTTAGAGGATTACAATCCAATCATTGATCCTGCACAAAGAGAATCAACTAGATTTAATCCTAATATTGGAGCAGGAATTTATATTAAAAATAATTTGTACTGGTTTTCATTTTCAATACCTCGACTATTTAATGTTAAAAGGAATCAAGATATAAGTTTCGGTGCAAAAGATAGAGTTCATTCTTATTTAGGAGGTGGCTTGGAATTACCTTTAAATAAAAGTCTAATTTTAAAACCAATGATAATGTTGAGAAAAGTCAAATCGCTACCTCTTAGTAAAGATGCAGGTGTTTTTTTGGGTATTAAAAATAAATTCGATTTAGGGATTTCCCTCAGGACTAATTCTTCTTTTTCAGCTATGACTCTTTTTAAGATTTCTGAAATATTATACATTGGTTATGCATATGAAACACCGTCAGATAAGTCACTTTCAAATCTGAGCATTAAAACAAATGAACTTTTTCTTAGCATAAAATTAAATAAGTCCAAAAAAGAAATATTACCAGAGGAAACAGCTGATAATTGATATTAATTCAATCCGCTAGATTTTTATGATAAATAAAAAAACGGTTAACTATATAATAGTATAACCGTTTTATTGTTTT
>TARA_B100000963_G_scaffold64762_2_pt1 | contig 84838 bp, 74 predicted proteins | sample TARA_B100000963 | Tara Oceans TARA_B100000963 (sample SAMEA2622097) | marine metagenome | biome: marine biome (ENVO:00000447); feature: surface water layer (ENVO:00002042); material: "saline water (ENVO:00002010), including plankton (ENVO:xxxxxxxx)" | depth 5 m | reverse complement strand
TGGTTCCTTAGCAGGGAACTGGTTTCAGCCACTCACCCACCTCTCCGTCATGTGGGGCTGCATTTTAATGACATGCGGTGGGAAGTCAATGGTTTTTTAGATAAATACATTTCGTATGCCGGGATTTTAAACAATCGATTTATTTTGCCTAAAAAGCACACATTTATTGCCCGAAAAAGCACCATTTACCGCCGTTTTCACCCATCTGCTACCGGGCGGTAAAACCGCATCAGAGAATCAATTTACTCCGCACCAATAAAAAGGCCGGAAAAAACCGGCCTTAGTAATGATAAATGACCAAAAAACTGGTCTTACCACTAATTATTTACTTATTACCATCAGGCTGACCGCCTTTTTCAGCCTGGATGCGCATATAAATTTCTTCGCGATGCACCGAAACTTCCTTTGGTGCATTCACACCAATACGTACCTGATTACCCTTAACGCCTAACACGGTTACGGTGACATCGTCACCCACCATCAGCGTTTCACCCACACGACGAGTTAAAATAAGCATTCTTTTGCTCCTGGTTCCTTGATTACATTGCCTCCGTGCGGTCTTCGACGCCTTTCACTCCGTAAAAGCGCTTTCGGTGGGGTTAACGCTGGTGTCACGACAACGTTAATCCACCAATACTTGCATTATAGCTTATCTTCTAACCAAACGTTAACGGACTGTAACGCAGTGGCTAAATTTTCTGGCTGACTGCCGCCAGCCTGTGCCATATCCGGGCGACCTCCACCCTTACCGCCAACTTGTGTAGCGATATGATTAACCAGTTCACCAGCTTTCACTTTGCCGGTTAAGCCTTTGGTCACCCCAACGATAAGACTCACCTTACCGTCTGCAGGCACACCCAGCACAACGATGCCTTCACCAATGCGGTTTTTCAGGTCATCAACCATGCCGCGTAATGATTTGGCCTCAACACCTTCAAGCTCTGCAATGAGGACTTTGTTACCCTTTATATCCACGGCATTGCCAAGTAGATCAGCGCCTTGTTGGCTTGCCATCTTTTGTTTGAGTGAAGTAACTGTTTTTTCTAACTCTTTTTGTTGAGATTGCAGTTGGGTTACTTTCTCTGTGAGGCCACTGGCATCAGTTTTTAACAGCCCACAGGTAGTGTTCAGTACCGCCTGTTGCTGTTGTACATAAGCCAGCGCGCCCATGCCGGTTACCGCATCAATACGACGTACACCAGAAGCAATACCGCCCTCGGTAACAATTTTAAACAAACCAATATCGCCGGTTTGCTTAACGTGAGTACCACCACAAAGCTCAGTGGAAACCGGTCCCATGGAAACAACACGAACTTTCTCATCGTATTTTTCGCCAAACAGTGCCATAGCACCGGTCTTTTTGGCTTCTTCCAGATCCATCATCTGCGTGGTTAACGGATGGTTATCCTGAATATCCTTATTAACCCGTACTTCGATTTGTGCCAGTTGTTCGGCAGTCACGCCCTCAAAATGCGAGAAGTCGAAACGCAGACGCTCGGCATTTACCAAAGAGCCTTTCTGCGTTACATGGTCGCCAAGAATGTCTCTGAGCGCCTGGTGCAGCAAGTGTGTTGCACTGTGATTTTTGCGGATAGCGCTGCGCTTAATATCATCAATTTTGGCAACCGCTTTGTCGCCTTTGTTAATGGTGCCTTTTACCTTACCGCGGTGGGCAAAAGCATTACCCATTTTCTGTGTATCGGTAACAAAGAACTCACCATTAGCCACTTTGAGTACACCAGTATCACCTACCTGACCGCCCGCTTCAGCGTAAAATGGCGTTTGATCCAGCACGACAACCCCTTCCTGACCATCGGTCAGTGCTTCGCAGAAGCTGTTGCCACTGATTAACTCCACCACGTTGGCATCGCCTTCGGCATCGGTATAACCGGTAAAGGCCGTTTGACAGTCAACTTTTAAGGTGCTGTTGTAATCGGCACCAAACTGACTGGCTTCCTGCGCGCGCTGACGCTGCGCCTGCATTGCCGCCTCAAAACCTTCTTCATCGATTTTGTAGTCGTGTTCGCGGGCCACGTCGTTGGTTAAGTCTACCGGGAAGCCGTAGGTATCATAGAGTTTGAAAACCAATTCGCCAGGAACGGTATCGCCTTCCAGCTCGTTAAGCGCATCGTTAAGCATATTCATGCCACGAGAAAGAGTCTTACTGAACTGCTCTTCTTCTACGCGTAATACTTTTTCAATAACCGGCTTCTGATCAGCCAGCTCAGGGTAGAAACCGCCCATTTCCTGGGTCAGTGCATCCACCAGCTTGTAGAAGAAAATGTCATTGGCGCCCATTTTATAGCCATGACGTACCGCACGGCGGATAATCCGGCGCAGTACATAACCGCGGCCTTCGTTGCTGGGCATTACGCCATCGCAAATTAAAAACGCACAAGAACGAATGTGGTCCGCAATCACCCGCAGTGATTTATTATCCAGATCTGTTGTACCAACAATTTTCGCGGCAGCATTGATCAGATTTACAAACAAATCGATTTCATAGTTGCTGTGCACGTTCTGCAGAATGGCAGAGATACGCTCCAGCCCCATACCGGTATCAATCGACGGCTTAGGCAGCGGCTCCATAGTGCCATCGGCCTGCTTGTTGAACTGCATGAAAACCAGGTTCCAGATTTCAATAAAGCGGTCGCCGTCTTCTTCCGGTGTGCCCGGAGGACCACCCCAGATGTGCTCACCGTGATCGTAGAAAATCTCCGAACATGGGCCACAAGGACCGGTATCGCCCATCGACCAGAAGTTGTCCGAGGTTGAGATGCGGATAATTTTCTCTTTCGGTACACCAATGGTGTTTTCCCAGATATCGAAGGCTTCGTCATCCTCAGAAAACACGGTAACCAGCAGTTTCTCTTTCGGCAGACCCAACTCTTCAGTTAGGAACGTCCAGGCAAACTGAATGGCTTCTTTTTTGAAATAGTCACCAAAGCTGAAATTACCCAGCATTTCGAAAAACGTGTGGTGACGCGCGGTATAACCCACATTCTCAAGGTCGTTATGCTTACCACCGGCGCGAACACAACGCTGCGACGATACCGCTCGGGTATAGCTGCGTTTTTCGGAACCGAGGAAAACGTCCTTAAACTGGTTCATACCCGCATTAGTAAACAATAACGTGGGATCATCTGCTGGTACCAGTGAAGAACTGGAAACAGCCTGGTGGCCATGCTGGCCAAAATACTCGATAAATTTGCGGCGAATATCAGCAGTTGATAATGTCATTGAAATCCTGAAATCCTTAGTTAACCTTTAGCTTATATGCAGCCTGTGTGCAGGAAATTCAACTATTCAGCACACTTCTGGCCACATTATTATGAGGCCGCAACAATACCATGGTTAATGCTGTTTTGTTAAGCAATCCACCGTGAAAACAGGCCAATCATCACCATAGAAAATATTGATTAAGGGCTGCAGGCAGACTCTGGCTATTCGTGGTCGTCGTCGAAGGCGTGCTGGATATGGTCAGAATAGAAGCCCCGATACTGTAAAAAGCGGATTTGTTTAAACTTTTCCTTGTCGGTTGCCGGTGGTTTAAGACCAAACCGCTTGCGTCTTACCTGCCCGGCAAGCGTGAACCAATCAGTGTCATTTTCAAGCATTGCCTGTTCAAGCAACGATTCATCAATAGAAAACTGCTGACACTCTGCTTTTATCCTGGCCGGCCCCTGCCCTTTGGCTACTCCCGAGCGCACTTTCATTTCGGCAAAACGGGCGTCGCTTTGGATCCCTGCTTGTTTAAATTCCTCTACCACAGGGGCACAATCGTCCGTTGCAAAACCTTTCTGTGATAATTTTCGTAACAATTCGTGATAAGCATGCTCTCGTCGCGAAAGCATGCGGGTAATCGACTCTATAATGATTTTACGTGGGTTATCTGTCATTTTACCGATGATTTTTTAGAACTTAGCATTCAATATATGCCCGCTATCGTACCAGCTATTGCGCTTTACTGCGGGCAGGATATTTCATAAGACTATGCAAAAACAAGCCGCGGATAATACGCTTACTTTTACCCTGCATCATAGCATCAACGAGATTGATGCGTTGCAGTGGCAGGCACTGGCCGAGCAGGCAGGCCCGTTTTTGCAATATCAATGGCTTAAAGCGCTGGAAGACACTCACTGTGTCGATGATAAGATAAACAAGCAATCCGACTGGCGAACCGACTGGCGAACCGGCAGGCAAACCGGCTGGCAAACGGCATTCTGGAGTGGCTCGCTTAACGGCGAGCTTAAAATAGTGGTGCCGGGCTATTTAAAAACCCACAGTTACGGCGAATACGTATTTGACCATAGCTGGGCCAATGCTTACCACCAGCATGGTAAGGACTATTATCCTAAATGGATTGCGGCTATTCCATTTACCCCGGTTACCGGCCCTCGCATACTTATTGCCAGCGACGTATCCGCCGCGCAGTGGCACAGCCTGGTCACCCACATCAATGACTGGGCCAGCGACAATCAGTATTCGTCCTGCCATTGGTTGTTTAATCCGCTTGATTCCCAAACCAACTTTGCCAAACTGGGCTTTAGCTCGCGTTTTAGTGTGCAGTTTCAATGGATGAATCGCGGCTATCAGAATTTTGATGACTTTCTTGCCAGGCTGACATCCCGCAAGCGCAGAAGCATTCGTAAAACCCGTAAGCGTTTTTACTCCCCTTCTCTGCGTGTAGAAAGGTTACACGGTGATAAGCTAAGTCGCGAAGACATGGCATTTTTTGTCCATTGCTATCAGGACACGTACCTGAAGCGCAGTGGCCACACCGGCTATTTAACCCCCGCCTTTTTCGACGCGCTGTATGCCCATTGCCGGGACAACATTATGCTTGTGAAAGCCACTCATAATGACCAGGAGATTGCTGCAGCCCTGTTTTTATTTGATGATACAGGGCTGTACGGGCGTTACTGGGGTTGCCTGGAAGATATTGACGAGCTGCATTTTGAGTGCTGCTACTTTCAGGGCATTGAATTTGCCATCGAACAGGGCTTGCCGCTGTTTAATCCCGGAACTCAGGGCGAACACAAAATTCTGCGCGGTTTTGAGCCGGTTTATTGTGTATCTCACCATAAATTGCACGATCCGAGGTTTCATCAGGCTGTGGCAGATTTTTTACAGCGGGAAAAACCGGTTATCGAAGACTATTTCAATCAGGCCCGGGATGTATTACCTTTCAACGCGGACTATCTGAACGAATTTGTAACACCAACAAGTGCAAACGGGGCGACAATAACGCCTGAAAAATCCTAACACAGAGACAACAATATGAAGTACACATTGCTCGCAGCCACTATTGCTGCATCGCTGGCCCTGACGGCCTGTTCCAAACCAGAAACCACCACGCAAACCGCAGACACCCAAACTGAAGCGCCTGCCGCTAAAGCCGAAATTGGCTCATTTGGTGTAGACCTGACCGCCCGTGACGAAAGCGTAAAACCGGGTGACGACTTCTTTATGTATGCCAGTGGTACCTGGTATGAAAACTACGAACTGCCAGCAGACAAAACCCGCTTTGGCGCATTTAACGCCCTGGCCGATCGCAGCGAAGAGCAGGTTAAGCAAATCATCGACGACATTATGGCGTCGGATAATTTAACCGCCGAAGAACAACTGGTTCACGATTACTACACAGCGTACATGGATACTGAAACCATCAACGCTAAAGGCATTACGCCAATTAATCCTACGCTGACTGACATCGACAATCTGTCGTCGGTTAAAGAGCTTACCGAATTCTTCGGCGAAAGCTGGCTGACCGGCGCTTCAGCGCCATTATACGGTGGCCTGTGGTATAACCGCCTGGATCCAAATGAATACCAGCTGAGTGTGGGTGTTGGCGGTCTGGGCTTACCTGATCGTGATTATTACCTCAACGATTCAGAGCGCTTCAGCAATATCCGCGACGCCTACGTAAAACACATCGCTGAGATGCTGACCTTTGCCGAGGTGGAAAACCCGGAAGAAAAAGCCCAGACCATTCTGGCGCTGGAAACCAAAATTGCAGAAATTCAGTGGCCTCGTGAAAAGCGTCGTGACCGCGACCTGACATTAAACCAAATTGAGCGCAGCGCGCTGGCCGACATCTATCCTGACTTTGACTGGAATGCCTGGTTAGATGCGATGGGCTTTAAAGCGCCTGAGCTGAATATCTCCCAGCCACAACCGGTAAAAGACGTTATCGAAATCATCAACGATACGCCACTGGATGACTGGAAAACATACCTGACCTACCACACTATCTCGAATAATGCGTCGATGCTGTCAGATGACATCTATCTGGCCAACTTCGACTTCTATGGTAAAACCCTGAGCGGTCAGCAAGAGCCTCGTCCACGCTGGAAACGTGCGCTTAGCGCCATGTCCGGCACCACTTCTTTAGGCTTCGCCATTGGTAAGAGCTATGTGGATCGCTTCTTCCCGGAAAGCTCTAAAACGCAAATGGCTGAGCTGGTAGAAAACTTGCGTGCCGCTCTGGGCGAGCGTATCGACGGTCTGGACTGGATGGGCGAAGAAACCAAAGTAAATGCTAAAGCCAAGCTGGCGGCGTTTAACCCTAAAATCGGTTATCCGGATGAGTGGATTTCTTATGAAGGCCTGGAAATTACCGACCAGGATCTGCTGACCAACGAACGTAACATCAGCAAATTCTTCCACGCCAAGCAGGTAGAAGATGAACTGGAACCGACTAACCGCGAGCGCTGGGGCATGACGCCACAACGGGTAAATGCTTATTACAACTCATCGTTCAACGAGATTGTATTCCCGGCGGCTATCCTGCAACCTCCATTTTTCGATCCTAACGCTGATCCGGCAGTTAACTACGGTGCAATCGGCGCCGTTATCGGTCACGAAATGGGTCATGGCTTTGACGACCAGGGCTCTAAGTCTGATGCCAAGGGTATTCAGCAAAACTGGTGGACCGACGAAGATCGCGCAGCGTTTGAAGCAAAAGCCGACATGTTAGCCGCTCAATACAGTGCTTATGAGCCAATTGAAGGTAACTTCGTTAATGGCCGTAACAGCCTGGGTGAAAACATTGGTGACGTAGGTGGTCTGTCGATGGCTTACCACGCTTACAAACTTAGCCTGAACGGCAAAGAAGCACCGGTTATCGACGGCCTGACCGGCGATCAACGTTTCTTCTTGGCCTGGGCACAGGTTTGGAAAGAAAAGCGTACCGAACAAAGCATGCTTAACCAGTTACGTGCCGGTACTCACTCTCCGGGTCGTTACCGTGCACTGGCACCACGTAACCACGATGCATGGTACGAAGCCTTTAACGTACAACCGGGCGATGCCCTGTACCTGGCACCAGAAGAACGTGTAAAAATCTGGTAATTTGCTACCAGCATTATAAAGACGCAAGAAGCAGCCTTCGGGCTGCTTTTTTTGTTTGCAATACAATAGAAATCGCGACAACTACCGGCTTACAGCAAGCGTCACTGCCACGGTTAAAAACCAAAGTAGTGAAATAACTAACACGGATTTAAGGGTGCTCGATTGTGCTTGTGACCGATAAAATGAAAAAGCAGCATAGAACGCGGGAATCAATGCCGCTACCCCGCCAAAGATAAACGCTTTCACAAAGCCAACCACGGGAGCCCATGAACTCTGGATGACCAGAATCTCAAACAGCAATACCACAACTGCCAAAGCTACACAGCCAAGAAATAACCAAAATGCCCTGTCCTCAGACAGCTTTAACTCTGGTGTAGTCAACGTTAGCCTCCATGCAGTGAACTGCCTTGTAATAACACCAACACCGTAGCACGCAAAATAATGCGCCACAAATACCCGGCTCCACATCTGCCTGTTGTAAAAGTGCCTGTGACCGGTTTGCTTAGGTTGTAAAAGTTTGGTAAACAGAGCACATAGTAACTTCCATATACCCAGATTAAGGTTCCCTCGTGATTGCGAAGTTGAGTTCGAAGTTCCGCCCGGTTTTTGTTGCCACGCTAACCGTCCTGTTAACCGTTAGCTTTAACGCCAACAGCACCCCCGATAAAACAGCAGGTTCAGCCATGGCGGGCCAGCACAATCAACTAAGCCAGAAAGAAAAACAACAGGGCTGGCAACTGCTTTTTGATGGCGCAACGCTAAATGGCTGGCATGTGTTTCAGTATCCGGATACGGTGCCGGCGTGGACTGTCAAAGAAGATATGCTGACCTTCAACCCGGCATCGCGAGGTCTGCAACATGGTGATTTAGCCACCGATAAGGTGTTTGAAAACTTTGAATTAAAGTTTGAATGGCAATCACCAGAAAACGGTAACAGCGGAGTGTTTATTAACGTTCAGGAAACGCCCGAGAGCGTAACGCCCTGGCAAACCGGTCCGGAGTATCAGCTACTTGGCGTAGCGCATGGCGATAACGCGGATCCCGTAAAACGGTCAGGCGGGATTTTTGGCTTTGCCTCACCTTTAACGGCCTCAGACTTTCTGGCCAGCACGGGTTGGAATCAATCTGTTATTAAGCAGCAGGATGGCAAGGTTGAGTTTTACCTGAATGGTAAATTAACCGCCCGGGCCGACCTGAACAGTGAACAATGGCAATCACGGTTAGCCAGTTCAAGATTTAAGGATCAGGCCGGCTTTGGTGCCTACACCAAAGGACATATCGTACTGCAGCAGTGGACATCACTGATCTATTTTCGCAACATTAAAATCAAAACACTGTAGGAATTGTTGTGGCGGGAAGGCAGGCCAGACTTGCCGCCATTATGATAACAGCCTCCTTGTCAGTGCTGCTCAACTAGCTCCTCCAACCATTCTATAAACATTACGTTGTGCCGGGTAATTAAGCTGTCTTTGTTATCAATGTAATAGCACAAAGCAGAGTCGATTGCCGGGTAGCCTGACTCCGTTAGTAATCCCGCTTTAACGTAATCCCGGGTAAGCGTTGTTGAGCAAAATACGCAGGCGTTTTCCAGCAGAGCCTGCTGAATACCAAACAACTCCTGATCGAAATAACGCACCTCAAACTGCTTGTGCGATAAATCGTTTTGGTTCAACCACGCCTGCCATGGAACTTCGGGTAAAGCGCTGTTTTTCCAGCGGGTACTATAAACTGTTATGGGTGCTGTCTGGTCTGGTTGAGTAGTAAGCCGGGCATTGCCAAAAAGATTAAACTGTTCCCGAGTAAGCACGTCGCCATCGGCTTGCTCTGCCACTGCGCCAAGTCTCACAGGCAGGTTGAAGTGGTCGGTGTTAATTTCCTCACCACTGGTTATGTTCACTTTACTGTGCGGATATTGATCATAAAAACGCTGTAAAGCAGGTAACAGCACCAGGGCGGCAAAGGAGGAAGTAGTAGCCACATTAATTTGTTTATCTTGTCGCGAAATGTTTTCGAGCGCTGCATTAATGGTTTGAAAACCCTGACTGGTAGCAACAGCTAACTCTTTGCCCGGAACCGTAAGAGTGACTTTTCTGGTCTCCCGCCGGAATAAGCTCACATTTAAACGCTGCTCAAGATTATTAATGTGGTGAGACACTGCGGTAGGAGAAATAGCTAACTCAGCAGCAGCCGCCTTAAAACTGCCCAGCCTGGCTGCAGATTCGAACGCCTTTAACGCCGGCAAAGAAACTTGCATAGTGTGCTCCCGCTCATAACTAACACCAAATTAGATGAGTTTTACTCATCTGTAAATGATTTTTACTCGTTTGTCAGTGGCATGGTAACAGCTGACAATTACGGCAACATTTGACCCACTAAGGTAGTTACCATGAGTGTTATTTTACACGTAGATTCTAGCGTAAGAGCGATTACCAATAGCAATCCTGAGCACGATTCCATATCAAAAAAGCTGGCCAGACAGTTTATTGATAAGTTTAAGCAAGTGGCTGACACAGATGAGTATATCTATCGTGATGTTGGGGTGAATCCCCCGTCCTTTATTACTCAGGATTGGATTGGTGCGGTATTTACGCCTGAACAGAAAAGAACCGCTGTTCAGCAGCAGTTGCTGGCCCAGTCTGATGAGCTTATCAGCGAAGTTGAGAAAGCCGGAATCATTGTGATTTCATCGCCCATGTACAACTACGGCATGCCCGCTCAGTTAAAAGCCTGGTTTGATCAAATTGTACGTATTAACAAGACCTTTGACTTCGATTTAGCCCGCGGTGATAAACCACTTGCGCCTCTGCTATCGGGAAAAACTCTGGTGATCATTACCTCCAGCGGCGAGTTTGGATTTGAACCCGGAGGCATCAATGAAGGCGCCAGTCATTTAGTCCCGCACCTGCGCACAGTAAGTAAATATCTGGGAGTGACAGACATTTATGAGATTGCTTCTGAGTACCAGGAATTTGCCGACCACAGGCATCAGCAGTCACTACAACAGGCCAGATTAAAAGCTGATGAGATCGCTCTGCTACTGGCCAGCAAACAAACAGCCGTTGCTTGCTAAATACTGAGCATTGCCCTGAAATTGCTGATGGCATTTTGTTTACGCGCCATCGGCCCGTCTTTTGTATGGTAAATATTCCCATAGCCATGCATCAAAATAGAAAGAATTAACACCAACCCACTCTTATCCAACTGATTACTCTAGTAATAATTAAATTTGTTAATTTTATGATTTTTCATTTGCCAATTATTAACAATCGATCAACAATATAATAGTAATATAATACAATAGGATATTTACCATGCAATTATCTGTATTTGGTCGGGCGTTAGCTATTGTTGCACTGGGGTTGTGTGCGGATATGGCAAATGCTATCGATAACGGTGTATACACCATTACCTCTAAACACAGCGGCAAGTTAGTGGAAGTGGGCGCCGCCGATGTGAATGATGGCGCTAATGTTATTCAGTGGTCAGCGAATGGTCATAACACACAGCGCTGGCTGATTGCCGAGCAGTCAGACGGTTACTATAGCGTGATTAACTTAAACTCAGGCAAGGCACTGGAAGTGTTTGACTGGCAAACCAGTAACGGTGCCAACATAGTGAAGTTTGAGGATCGCGGGTTGGCCAGTCAGCGCTGGCAAATTAATGAGCTGTCAGACGGCACCGTTAGCTTTATCAACAAGCACTCAGGTAAGGCCCTTGATCTGTACGGTTTTGACACCTCTGATGGTGCCAATATCGCACAGTGGGATTACTGGGGTGGCGACGCCCAGCGCTGGCAACTGAATAAACTAGCCAGTGTTGAAAACACCCCCTGGGATCCGTCAACAACAAATGGTGCCGTAAGCCACTGGCCATTAACCGGGAGCCTGGTCACTCACGACCCAACCCTGGCTTATGAAGATGGTCGCTGGTGGATCTTCCAGACCGGACCGGGCATTGCCGGTAAATGGTCGGATAACGGTGTAACCTGGAACGACGCACTGGCAATCTTCCCTAATGGCCTTTCCTGGTGGGGCAACTATGTACCGGGTCACGACGGTCAGGATGTCTGGGCCCCGGATATTAAACACTACAATGGCCGGGCTTGGTTGTACTATTCTATATCGACCTTTGGTTCACGGGTTTCTGCAATAGGCCTGGCTTCGGCTCCCAGTATAGCCAGTGGCAGCTGGCGTGATGATGGACTGGTGATTAACACCACCAACAGCAATAACTACAATGCTATCGATCCGGAATTAGTTAAAGCCGAAGATGGTAGCCCATGGATGACCTTTGGTTCGTGGAACTCTGGGATCAAGGTAACCCGCATTAACCCGGTCACCATGAAACCCTTTGGCCCGCTTTACAGTATTGCCAGCCGCTCAGGCGGTATTGAAGGCCCGGCACTGGTGTACCGTCAGGGCTACTACTACTTGTTTGTCTCCATCGGCGAATGCTGTAAAGGTACCGACAGTACTTACCGTATTGCTTATGGACGCTCTACCGATATCCGTGGCCCTTATTTAGACAAAAACGGTCAGGATATGATGCAGGGTGGCGGCACTATTCTGGATGCCGGAAATTCTCAATGGGTTGGTCCCGGTGGTGAGGACATTATGAATACCGATGTGATTGTCCGCCATGCCTACGATGCCAGCGATAACGGTGTACCCAAGCTGCTGATCAGTACACTTAACTGGGACAGCAACGGCTGGCCTCGCTATTAGCCTCCGCCGGCTGACGACTCAATTTAAAAAAAGGGCATCAGCCACTGGTTGATGCCCTTTTCTAATTGAGCGGAGAAAGTGGTCACCAAATAGTTGTTTAACCCAACTGATAGATCCTTGCGCTCCGCCTCACCTGCACACATGCAAACTCGCCCTGTGTACAGTTGTCTCAGTACGCCGCTGACTTATGATTGGTCCGTGAACACTCAAACCGTCAGCGATAAGGAAATAAGATGGAACTTAGTCAGGCTAAAGACGTGATTTATACCCTCTCGCAAGGAGTAGATCCGGCATCCGGGGAGGTACTATCCGATAACAGTTGTTTTAATCAGCCGATTATTATCCGGGCACTTTTTATGGCCCACGAAGCACTTGACAGGTCAGTTAAGTACCAGCAGAGAAAATCGTCATTGCCTCCCAATGCCGGTAAGCCCTGGCCTAATGAGGAAGACGAACAGTTAGCTGCCGCCTTTGATTCGGGTAGCAGCATTTCTCAGCTGGCTAAAACCCATCAGCGTACGTCGGGTTCTATTAAAGCCCGGCTGGAAAAGCTCGGCAAAATCAGCGGCGCTTAGGTTTTACCGCCTGGCGCCTGTAGCGAATACAAGGTGCAGTGGCTTTTTGCTGCGAATTAAAACTCGGCTTCTTCGGCCACCTTTGCCTGCCGAATCAGTTGAGTAAATTCACCGCGGTAACCATAATAATCCTCGCCCTTGTTTGCCAGCGCCAGGTTAAAGGCATCATCTAAAGACCACTGGCCGGTATACTTACCGTCTTTCATTAACTGAGCAAAGCCTGCCACCGCAGTGGCAAAGTTTACTTCCTGCATGATCGCTGGCGTAACGTTGGCGGCGCTCATAATCGGTTGCTCCAGCAATTGCGAAGTATCCTCACCCGGCAATTTATAACGGATTTTTAAATACCCCAATTCTGCTAAAGCGTCATTCGCCGCGCCGCTGTTGCCACTGGTATAACGGGATTCATCCAGGTAGCTGCCCGGCTGGCCGTTAAGGGTAACCTCATAAATTGCCGTTACCGCGTGGCCGGAGCCAATATCACCGGCATCCACTTTATCGTTATTAAAGTCTTCTGCTTGCAGCGCCCGGGTTTCATATCCCAGTAACCGGTATTCATTCACCACCGCAGGATTAAATTCCACCTGAACCTTGAGATCTTTAGCAATGGGAAACAGTGATGACGTAGCCTCTTCCACAAACAGTTTTTGCGCTTCAGCCAGCGTATCAATGTACGCTGCGATCCCGTTGCCATTCTGGGCCAGCGACTGCATTAACGCGTCCTTGTAGTTACCTCGCCCAAAGCCAATTACCGACAAATAAATACCGCTCTGGCGTTTACGCTCAACAAAGTCTGTTAACTGTTCCGGGTCCGACAAACCAACATTAAAGTCACCGTCGGTGGCGAGCATTATGCGGTTAACTGCCTGCTCATCAAAGTTCGACTCGGCAAGCTGATACGCCAGTTGCAGGCCTTCGCCGCCAGCGGTGGAACCGCCAGCTTTCAGTTTATCCAGCGCTTCGATGATTTTTGCTGCCTGCGCCACCTTTGTCGGCTCGAGCACGGTACCCGCGGCTCCGGCATACACCACAATGGCTATGGTATCGGTTGGCTTGAGGGTTTTAAGCAACAGCTTGATGGATTGCCTGACCAGCGGGAGTTTATCCGGCGCGTTCATCGAGCCTGACACATCCAGCAGAAACACCAGGTTGCTATCCGGCTGTTCGTTTTGCTCCAGTTCGTATCCCTGAATACCAATATGCACCAGCTTACGATGCTCCGCCCAGGGCGAATCATGTACCACTACGGTGGGCAAAAAAGGCCGGCTAGCACTGGTTGGAAGCGGATAGTTATAATCAAAATAGTTAACCATTTCTTCCAGCCGCACGGCACTTTTTTCGGGCAGATAACCACGGTTTAATTGTTTTCGCACAAAACTGTAGGAGGTGGTATCGACATCGGCAGAAAACGTTGAAACCGGTTCATCAGCAACCCGCTTGACCGGATTAGCATCAAACTGCTCGAAGTCGTCCTGGTACTGCGGCTGTGCGGGCGCTGGCATAGGCGCCATATGACTGCCAGTTGCCATCAGTGGCATGACCATTTCGGCGGCAACATGACGCTCGCGCTTTACTTTCATGTATTCGGCTTCTTCTGCCTGTTGTCTGGCTTGTCGCTCAGCGGCCAGCTCTTGTTCGCTCGGCCCTGAAGTACAATTAACCAGCGCAACTGCCATGGCAATTACCAACGCGCTGCGACCAACCCTTGTTTTTGTCATTTTCTGCTCCATGATGTCAGGTGTCGTTTATGAACCAACGATAACAGTAGAAAGTTAACTGTAAGCTGAATAGCCGCACAAAGAAAAGGCAAGCGAACATGCTTGCCTTGTTTACCTGAATTTGAGCTCGACCGTTAACGCACCGCCGGTAACCGGTGTTTTTCATCCACCAGCCTGGTCAGGCAGTTGATGACCTGTGAACTGTTTTGCTCCGCTAAGCTCATATGATGGATAATGCCGTCAAACACTTCATCGCTGCGCAGCCAGTCCTGGGTAACGTATTCCATGGCTTTATGTACATTCTGATGCACACCGGCATGGTAGCTATCAAGCTCTTTGTAGGCAGTGAGACCACTGAAGATCTCTTTGCCAATGCCCTCGTAGTACCACTTCCCTAAACGGCAGGACATATGATCCACTTTTACGGCATCGGCTTCTTTGCCTTCGGCATCATTTTCCATAGCGATGTAACCGTTCTGCATATAGATGATATGGTCGAGTTTCACCAGTGACGCAAATGAGCTGTCTTTGGTTTGACCTATCAGCGTAATGGTATCGTCGGCGGCTTTCGCTACCGATTCAAAGTTGGTGTGGAAGCTTGAGACTTCATCACCAATGTCTTTGGTGCTCTGCGCAACTTCCAGCGTTTGTGACACCATAGTGTCTATCTTACCGGTAAGATTAAAAATAATATCGCTGATTTCTTCGGTAGATTTACGGGTACGATCGGCCAGATGGCGAACTTCATCTGCCACCACAGCAAAGCCCCGCCCCACTTCACCAGCCCGGGCTGCCTCGATAGCGGCGTTGAGGGCCAGTAAATTGGTTTGTTCAGCAATATCGCCTATCAGCTTAACGGTTTCGGCAATACGGCTACTTTCCTGGGCTAACAGATTAGCCGTCTCTTCCACTGACACCATGCGCTCATTCACCTGTTCGATAGAAAGCTTAAGCTCACCTACCGTTTTCGCACTGCGATCAGCGCCGTGTTTACTCTCGCCGGCAATGTTGAGTACATCGTCCATTTTTTCCGACAACGTGACCATCTGACTTTGACTGTCTTTGAGATTATCGAGCAGATTACTGGTATTGAGATGGTGCATTTCACTGAGCAGGCGATTTTGTCGGGCAAAAGTATCAGCCTTTTCCATGGCGCCAATGGCACCGTTAACATTGTTCATGATCTCTGCAAATTCACCAGGCAGGCCTTTTACCAGGCCTTTGCGGTAAAACTGTCTTTTGCCTGCCCGTTCAAAGCTGTTAGACAACTCTTTAAAGTTGGTTTCGACGATATCGAGGAAGTCGTTAAGTTCCCAGGCGACCTTACCCACTTCGCCCAGTCCGCGGGTTTGCGTGACCCGCACGTGAGTATTGCCCTGAATCGCTTCTTTAAGGGTTAAATGTATAGCGCTCAGTGCATCAATGGGGCGCTGATGGTCGCGATAAGCATAAATAGCAAACACCACCGCGATTATCGGCGAGCTCACGTTTACAAATCCTATGCCGTTAGCAATGATGCTGTACACCGCGAGGACAACGGTTAACACAATAAATACCACACAGTTTATTAAAAACTTCTGCGATAAAAAGGGAATGTTTTTACTGACGTTACTGGTGTTTTCTTTCATGATAGCCATTCCCTTAACAGTGCTCTTCGTAGAGTCCGATAACAAACTCTTCGTAACTCAGGCCGGTTTCGGCTTTTATGTGTTCCTGTAACCAGTTCCAGGAATCGGTTGGCGCCGTTTCTTTGCGACTTCGCTGTTCTATTTCCCGCATCTGGCGGTAAACCGGCTCAATAACTCCCAGTGCGGCTCTCGGTGCCTGGCGACGAACTGAGAAGAAACCTTCCACATTGCCTTTATTAAAGTCAGGCGTGACGTTGGCAAACACCCAGTAAAAATTGCCATCGGACGTCAGGTTTTTAACAAACCCAAAGAATTCGTGCTTGGACTTAAGGGTTTTCCACATCGCGTGATACACGCCTCTGGGCATATCCGCATGACGAATAATGTTGTGGGGCTGGCCGAGCAACTCACTTTCAGCAAAGTTGGAAACCCGCATAAAGTGCCGGTTTGCGTAAGTCAGGTTGCCGCGTAAATCGGTTTTACTCACGATAAGTTCGTCGGCAGAAAAGGTAACTTCTCTGGCATTGGCAGAAACTGCAATCACATTCTTCTCACTTCTTTTATCCTTTGGCCGTCATAGCCCGGGGCTGACGCCGACAAGTGCCCTGAAGACATCATCGGACGTGGTGCCCGCATTCTGTACTTAAAAAATTAGTTTAATATCAGGAGTTTCGCAATATTAATTATATCGTCAGTGAGGCCGGAACCTTAAGCGTTAATCGAGCATGGGATGAGCGTGAGATGTTCGGTAACTGTTAGTTCTGTTTGCGCCAGATAAGACAGAGGTTGTTGGCTGGCATATCAATAATATCAGTCAGTTGCATGGAATCGCCTGCCCACGACAATAGCTCTTCGATAGATTTATAGCCGCCGAGTCCACGCTCCAGCAAACTATAATGGAAGGCTTCATTACTGGCGCTGGAAAAAGCGTTTTGATATATAAACGGGCCATACTGGCAGAAAACACCACCAGCAGGTAGCAACCCGGCAATCCCCGCCATCATCTGTTGCACCTCATGGGCAAACATAATGTGCGCGGTGTTGGCCGAGTAAACCGCATCAAAGCCAGTTTCAGGAAAGCAATCCTGGCCAATATGAAGAGAGATTGGCGCGGCCAGGTTTGGCAAATCGGCTTCGTTAACCCAGGCGTTAATACCCTCATGATGTAATGGCACATCACTGGTTTGCCAGTGCAGGTGAGGCAAGCCGGCAGCAAAGTGTACCGCGTGTTGCCCGGTACCGCTACCTATCTCCAGCACTTTACTGGCCTGTTCAAAGGCATCACGAAGCACCGCTAAAATCGGTGCTTTGTTGTTTTCACAGGCCTGACTAAAGGGCTTGGACATAAGCGTTAATCACTCAGGTTAGGCGCCAGCCATTTTTCGGCCGTTTGCAGATCCCACCCTTTACGTTCGGCATAACTTTCCAGCTGATCCGGCTGAATTTTCGCCACCGCAAAATAACGGGCTTCAGGATGGGAGAAATACCAGCCTGAAACAGAGGCACCCGGCCACATAGCGTAGCTTTCGGTAAGTGTCATACCGGTGTGTTTTTCGGCGTCGAGTAAATCCCAGATTAACTGCTTTTCAGTATGTTCCGGGCATGCGGCATAACCGGGTGCCGGGCGAATACCCTGATACTTTTCGCGGATTAGGGCGTCGTTATCCAGGTTTTCATCCGGGGCATACCCCCAGAACTCCTTACGTACGCGTTCATGCAGATACTCGGCAAAGGCTTCGGCCAGGCGATCGGCCACGGCCTTAACCATAATGGCGTTGTAATCATCGCCCTGGGCATCATACTGAGCTGCCAGTTCATCCTCGCCTATACCGCCGGTGACTGCAAAAGCACCAATGTAATCCTTAATGCCTGAACCCGCCGGGGCCACAAAATCGCTTAAGCAATAGTTAGCACCTTTTGGCTTTTGCGTTTGCTGACGCAGATGATGAGACACGCCCAGGGTTTCTGTACGTGACTCATTGGTATAGATGACCACGTCGTCATCCTGACGATTGGCCGGGAATAAGCCCATAACGCCTTTTGCTTCAAGCCCGCCGTTGGCAATCAGGTTATCGAGCATTTCATTAGCATCATCAAATAATGACTGAGCCTGCTCCCCTACCACTTCGTCGGTTAAAATACGCGGGTATTTACCGGCCAGTGACCAGGTCAGGAAAAACGGCGTCCAGTCGATGTACTTGCGCAGGGTGGCAATATCCGCCGCAACAGCCGTTACACCGAGTTTTTTCGGCGTTACCGGCGGCACACTAAAGTCCGGCACATGGGCATTGGCACGGGCTTCTGCCAGCGTTACCGGCTTGGAGCGTGGCTTTTTACGGGCATGCTGGTCACGGACGATGTCGTATTCTTTGGCCAGTTCTTTGGCGTAGATATCGCGGGATTCTCTGTTCAGCAGCTTCTGGCAAACACCTACCGCGCGGCTGGCATTGGGCACATACGCCACCGGTGCATGATAATTCTGCTCAATTTTTACTGCGGTATGCGCTTTAGAAGTGGTTGCGCCGCCAATCAGCAGTGGCAGATCGAAATCCAGCCGTTCCATTTCTTTAGCCACATGGACCATCTCATCCAGTGACGGCGTAATCAGCCCCGACAGGCCAATCATATCGACGTTTTCTTCTTTGGCCTTTTGCAAAATGGCTGCACAGGGCACCATTACGCCCATGTCCACCACTTCAAAGTTATTACACTGCAGTACTACGCCTACGATATTTTTACCAATATCGTGAACATCGCCTTTTACTGTGGCCAGCAGGATCTTGCCGTTACTCTTGGTATCTTTAGACTTCTCGGCTTCGATATAAGGTTGCAGGTAAGCCACCGCTTTTTTCATTACCCGGGCTGATTTCACCACCTGTGGCAGGAACATTTTACCTTCACCAAACAGGTCGCCCACCACGTTCATGCCGTCCATTAACGGCCCTTCAATAACATGTAGCGGTTTATCTGCAGCCTGACGGGCAGCTTCGGTATCGTCTTCGATAAAATCGGTGATGCCTTTAACCAGCGCATGTTCCAACCGTTTATTCACCGGCAGATCACGCCAGGCGAGGTCCTCTTTAACCACCGCCTTGCCATCGCCCTGATATTTAGGCGCCAGCTCAAGGAGCTTATCGGTAGCCTCGCTGTGGCGGTTGAGGATAACGTCCTCTACCGCATCACGCAGTTCGGCTGGAATTTCATCGTACACTTCCAGCTGACCGGCATTAACAATGGCCATATCCAGCCCAGCGCGGATGGCGTGATATAAAAATACCGAGTGCATGGCTTCACGCACCGGGTTATTACCGCGAAACGAAAACGAGATATTCGACAGACCGCCAGACACGTGCACATGCGGGCAGGTTTGGCGAATCACCCGGGTGGCCTCAATAAAGTCCACCGCATAATTGTCGTGCTCTTCAATCCCGGTTGCCACGGCAAAAATATTCGGATCGAAAATAATGTCTTCCGGCGCAAAACCGACTTTTTCTATCAGCACCTGATAACTGCGCTGACAAATTTCAATTTTACGCTCTTTGGTGTCGGCCTGACCTTTTTCATCAAACGCCATCACAACCGTTGCCGCGCCGTAACGCTTAATCAGTTTAGCCTGGTGGATAAAGTTCTCTTCACCTTCCTTAAGGCTGATGGAGTTAACAATCGCCTTTCCCTGCACGCACTTAAGGCCGGCCTCAATGACTTCCCATTTTGATGAGTCAATCATGATCGGCACCCGGCTGATATCGGGTTCTGAGGCAATCAGATTAAGAAAGGTTTGCATGGCCTCAACCGAATCCAACATGGCTTCGTCCATGTTGATATCGATAATTTGCGCGCCGTTTTCTACCTGCTGGCGGGCAACGTCGAGTGCCGTTTCGTAATCGCCTTCGAGGATAAGACGTTTGAATTTGGCAGAACCGGTGACATTCGTGCGCTCACCGATATTAATAAAACTGGAAAATTCTGCAGACACAACTATTCCTCAATGCACGAAGGGTTCTAAGCCGGATAAACGCATCTTCGGCTCAAGCTTAACAATTTCACGCGGTGCCACGCCGGCAACCACATTGGCGATGTCGCGAATATGATCCGGCGTGCTGCCACAACAACCGCCAACAATATTCACTAACCCGGACTCAGCCCATTCCTTAATGTGCTCAGCCATTTCGGGCCCTTCCATATCGTACTCACCAAACTCGTTAGGCAGGCCGGCATTGGGGTGCGCCGATACCAGGCATTCGGCAACATTACTGATTTCTTCCACATACTGGCGCAGCAGATCTGGTCCTAACGCGCAATTGAGACCAAATGACACCGGCTTAATATGCCGCATGGAGTAATAAAACGCTTCAGCAGTCTGACCAGACAACGTACGCCCGGAGGCATCGGTAATGGTGCCGGAAATCATCACCGGTAACCGCAGGTCTAATTTTTCGAACACGCCTTCAACCGCAAACGCTGCCGCTTTGGCATTGAGCGTATCAAAAATGGTTTCGATGAGGATGAGATCTGAACCGCCTTCAATCAGGGCTTCGCAGCTCTCGGTGTAGGCTTCCACCAGTTCATCAAAGGTAACATTTCGTTTGCCCGGGTCGTTTACATCCGGGGAAATCGATGCCGTTCGACTGGTTGGCCCGATAACGCCGGCCACCAGGCGTGGTTTATCCGGGTTCTTTGCGGTGAATTCATCACAGGCTTTACGGGCCAGCTGCGCAGCCGCCACATTGATTTCTCTTGAAATGGCCTGCATGTCGTAGTCGGCCATGGAAATCGTGGTGGCATTAAAGGTGTTGGTTTCGATGATATCTGCACCGGCCTCAAGGTACTGACAATGGATGTCATAGATAATATCCGGCTGGGTAATCGCCAACAGATCGTTATTGCCTTTAATGTCGCAATGCCAGTCTTTGTACTGCTCTCCGCGGTAGTCTTCTTCTTCCAGCTTGTGCTGCTGGATCATGGTACCCATGGCACCATCCAGGATCAGAATGCGGTTGGCGGCCAGATCGAATATCTGTTTGTCTGTGTATCGGCTCACGTGCTACCTCTTGCGCTGATCTTTCTCGACCAGCTGATTTAAATCGTACGGCGTTGTCTGATAAACGTAGTAGTTTATCCAGTTGGTAAATAGCAAACTGCCATGTGCGCGCCATCTTACCACGGGTGGCTTGCCCGGGTCGTCATCGGGATAGTAGTTACACGGAATTTTTGGTTCTAAGTCAGCGTTAAGATCTCTAACGTATTCGTCATTGAGCGTTTCAGGATCATATTCCGGGTGACCGGTGATAAACACCATCCGCTTATCGTCCGACGCCACTACGTATGCCCCGGCTTCGTCGGATTCGGCAATCACGCTGAGACCAGGAATACTGTTGTAATCGGCCGGATCGATATAGCCATAACGGGAATGCGGCGCATAAAACTCAGAGTCGAAGCCCCGTAACAGCTCATTGAGCGGCTCGTTGACCCGGTGGTGAAATACGCCAGACAGTTTTTCTTCGCGCAATTTTCGCTGAATGCCATGAAAGTGATACATTGCGGCATGGGCGGCCCAACATAAATACAAGGTTGACTGTACGTGCCGGTTAGCCCATTCCAGAATAGTTTTCATGGTATCCCAGTAGTTCACGTCTTCGTAGTCGAGCAGTGCCAGCGGTGCGCCGGTAACAATCAGACCATCGTAACGCTTTTCGACGACGTCGCTGAAGTCATGATAAAACGCATCCATATGCGACTGCGGCGTATGTTTGGGGGTTAAATCATTGATTCGGATTAAGTCCACATTGATTTGCAGCGGCGTATTGGAAAGGAGCCGTAATAACTGAACTTCGGTCTCAATTTTATTCGGCATTAAATTGAGAATAGCCACTTCCATGGGGCGAATATCCTGACTCGCCGCTCGCTGACTATCCATGGTGAAAATATTCTCACCCAATAACACGTTTTGTGCGGGCAGATTTTCTGGGATCCTGATTGGCATGGCAACTCCGGGCAATGTGGTTATGCAGCTATTGTCGCTAAAGTACGACCAATGTCAACATCTTTACGTCTAGACGTCTAAACGTTTAGTTATATCCAAAGCGGCACTACCCGAAGTGTAAGTGATTTATCGCCTCCTTGCCGGTGAATGTGGCCGGGTTTGCAGCATTCGATAAAAAGCCCCGACCAGCGGGGCTTTAATTTATCGCCTGAAGAAAGGATCAAGGGAAGTCGGCATCAATGCGCTCAATAAGGATTTCGCTGTCCTCATCCGCCAAAAAGGCACCATTTACCTGTAAGGCAATGCGTTCGATGTTTTCAATATTGCCGCTACCATCATCCTGGGGATAGAAAGTAAACAGGTTACTTCCTGCAGATAAAGGTTCCAGTGAGCCGTAGATGCGCGCGTAATTTGGCGCTCCCGTTTGCACATACCCCTGCACACTCAGACCACTGGCAGCCAGATCACTACTGACATTGAGCGTGTAAGTAATCGCCGCCCCGGCGTAATCACGGCTGGGCACGCCCAGTATATAGTTGTGAGTTTCGCTGCTGTCATTTGGCTGTAGACTGACTGCTTCCAGTGCCGGGCGATGGATCACGCTGGCGTTGCTTCCATAATCACCGCGCATGCCTTCACTGTCGTTAATAAAGTCGTAAGTTACGGTTTCAGCGCTGGGCAACTCCGTAGGAATTTCCAGTCTGACGTAGGTCATTTCGACCACATCATCAGTCCCTTCGGTGAGCGGCCCGTTCAGCTGCAGACCGAGTCGCTCGATGATTGCCAGATCGCCGGCACCGTTATCCTCAGGAGCAAAGGTGATCACATTCTCACCAGCTACCGGCACCACGGCCTGACCGTAGATACGTAAGTAGTTAGGCCCGCCCGTTTGGACATAGGGCTGGATGGTCATGCCACCATCTACCTGAGCCTGCGTAACATTTACGGTATAGCTAAGATTAGCACCGTTAAGATCGGTCATACTGATCTCTTCGATATACTCCTGTGCATTGCGGCCAGCCCAGTCTGGTAGTAATAACGCCGCGGGTATACTGCCGTCATAACCCACCGTAGCCGATGTGCCGTAGTCACCACGCCAACCCTGCGAGCCATCACTGAAGTCGTACTCAATTACCTCGGGTGGCAAATCATCGCCGGGCACTACGATCTGCACCTGACGGGTAAAGCTGGGGTATTCGCCCTCAACTACCTGAATGTACAAATCATATAAACCGGGGCTTAGCGGCGCAGCCACGCTGATTTTGCCGCTTTGTGCATCGAGCGCAAACAAGCCGTCTTCATTCCCACTCAACACCGTCCACTGTACGGCTGAAGTCTGATCATGAGGGTTGCCCAGATAATCATAAGAGACTAAATCTGCCACCTGCATGCCCACTTCGGTGGTTTCATCCACGGTGATCAGCGATGGTTGATTAAACTGCGGTGCCAGCTCGCGAACATAGCCTTTCAGCCATTTAAGCGCGGCTTTTTCTACACCGGTGTCGTAGGCCAGAATAGCGCCTTGCTCTTCACGCCAGTGGCCAGGCAAATAACCCCACATGGTTACCCCTTTAATTGCCGGGTGCGTCCAGAATGCCGGGAACAGGCGCTGATACTCCAGTAGCTGAGTAAGTTCTTCAGCACCGTCAATATCCAGTTCCGTCAGATATATATCCAGCCCGGTCTGGCTGTCCATGCGATCGATATTACTAAGCATGGTTTCTAATGGGCCGCCGGTTGAGAAGGCATGTCCCTGGAAACCAATTGCGTCGATAAGGCCTCTCGATTGCAGCAGGTTGGCTAAATCAATCACCTTGTCGGTTCTGGCGTCAGAGTTTATGACACTGTACTCGTTAAACATCAATTGAGTACTGGCCGGGAAAATGTCCCGTGCCATTTGGAAGGCGTTTACGATCCAGTCGTAATCTTCTGCTTTTTGTGCTGCCGTTGTGGCATCATCACCCCGGGCCATGAAGAACGCTTCCACTTCTGCCGTTACTTCTGGCGCATACAAGCGCAAGCCATCAACGTAATCCGGTCGGCCATTGCTACCATCCGGCGGCGCATTATCGAATTCGTTCACCACCTCGATGAAATCCATCGCCGGGTAGCGTTGGTTAACAGCCTGATACCATTCAAGGACTTCGTCCAGCTGTTCAGCCGGCGACAAATCGCTTATCCAGCCTGGTTGCTGACTGCCCCACACCAGAACGTGATGCTTATAGATAAAGCCGTTGTCTTTAGCCAGGTTATAGGCTTCATCAAGTTGGGCCCAGTTGTATTGGTCGCGCACCGATTCGACAGAGCCCCACTTACCGGCGTTTTCTGCGGTCACCTGATTCCAATAGGCCTCAAAGTTTGGCCGCTGCGCACCGCAACAAACGCCACCTAAGAACTTAGACTGTCCTTCAGCCAGGGGCGGTCCAGACGGTGTGTAGGTTTCTGGTGGCGTGACGACTTCGCCCGGTAAACCGTTTTCAAGCTGATCGACGGTGTAGGTCAGCCCGGCTGGCGCAAACACAAACTTGTCAATATCCAGACCATCCTCACGACTCGCGTAGCGGAAAACCTCAGTCGCGTTATTATCGGCTACGGTGTATTCGCCTTCTGTAATAGCGACCCACATAAAGGCTTCTAAGTTAGCTTCACCACCGCTATCAACCACAGTTTCCGGCTCATAACCGGTTTCGCCTGGCGCAGCATATCCGCTGATCCCGTTAACCAGGATCCATTCATTAGCACTACCCAGTGCAGAGGGTATATACATGCTGTCATCGCTAAATCCTTCCGGTCCCACGCGAACCCGAGCATACAGGTTATAGGTACCGGCCTGGTTGAAATTAACCAGTAATTCACCTACCCGGCTGTCATCTTCCGGTGGCGTGGTAGCATTCACCAGTGCGGTCACGTACTCTGGCTCGCCGGTTTCTACAAACAGTTCCATGCCCAGGTAGTTTAATGTGGCATCTGCGCCGCCTTCAGCCTCAGCATAAATGCCGATGTTGGGATTGTCCTGCTCCAGTACCGGGGTAAAACTGAGTCGTTTACGCTCCAGATTAAAGGAAGCTGAAACCACCGTGCTCTCGCCCGCAGCCAGGCTGTCAGCGTCCACGTCGAAGTAAGGGATGCCATCGCCGGTATAACCATCTGCGCCGCTAACAGCAATGGAACTATCGGTGATCAAAACCCGAAAAGGCCCGTCGATAGAGTCATCAGAGGTATTGGTCAGGGTAACCACCGAACTGTACACCCGGTTAACTCTGTCTACTGTGGCTCGCGACGACGTTGTATCAACGCCGTCATTCAATGGCTGCCAGGCAGCACTGACCGGCGTAACCGCAGCCAGCCCGGCACTGAGCAGTGCGATAGAAAAGGCGTTCAGTTTCATTGATCACCTCCCGTGCTACGCTGACGGTTTGCGAAAACCAGTCCGGCCAGCCCCAGACCAAATAATAACGCCTGAGAAGGTGCACTGACGGCTATATTGTCGTCACCCACCGCGGTAATCGACACGTTGTCTACTTGCAGAAATGAACCGCCAAAATCACTGCCGAACTCATCAAATCCAATGAGTAACTGAAATTCGAGGCTTAAATTAGTGAAGGCTGAAAGTGTCTCGTCGAGCATAATGTTCAGCGAATAGCTGGTATTACCATCAATATCGGCATTGAAAACACTGCCTAGCTGGCCATCCGCGCCGTAATAACTGCCAGTGCCATCACCAAATGCCACCACAAAATTGTCGGCAATAAAGCCGTTATCAGCACTGCTGAACTCAGAGCCGGCAGTCAGATCCACATTGAGTTGATACTGCTCGCCACTATTGAGCGAAATGTTTTGAAATAAAGTGTTAGCAAACCAGGCTTCAGTATTGCCAGCGTCCACCAGCAGTTCAGCGGCGCAATTCGGCCCACTGGTAATAGTAAAGTCGTCCAGAACGCTGATATCACCAGCACCATCGGTGTCTTTCGACCAGCCGTTATAACTGCAATCCGTGAAGCCACCATTAGTGATAACGCTGGCCATTGCCTGAGGCGCTGCACTTAGCAATAGCAGCACCCCGCCAATCATGAGTTTGTTCATAGTAGTACCCCTGTAATTTTTCTGTGTGCCCCGCAATTTGCTGATTATGTGCGCAATATTGCCTGAGGAAGGGCATTGTGAACGCCAATAATTAACATTACTCACACATTTTTTTACATCAGAGTTATTTTTTTGCACAACCAGGCTGTTCAATAAGTAAACGGCAATGTTTACCAGATTGAGTAAGCCATTTGCCAATAAACATAATAAAAATAGCCATTTATAAATAACTTTAGTCAGATATTCAAAAAGCTATACAGACATAAACTAACAGAGGAAATGATTTGGAATTAAGGTGTGATTAAGAATACTTGTAAGTTTATCCACACGCTGCGCGAAGGTAAGCCTATCTGGGCTGATGAATGTTCATCAGTAGCTGAACTTCCGCCAGCGGCAGATCGCAGTTGTGCATGACTTCTTCGGCACTGGCTCCTGACTGAATCATTTCAGCGGCACGCTGATACAGGCGACTGTCGGGATCCTGCTCGCCTAAAGCGATAAATTGCTGTTGAAGAGCAGTTAGCGCTGCTTCGGTTTGTTCGGTATTTTTGGCCACCACCAGACTGCGCGCCTGAATCTCTTCAAGCGTGCTGGCGTTGATATGGAGTTGCTTTTTAAGCGCGCTGAGTTGCTGTTGTTGCTGTGCCAGCACTTCGGTCAGCCGTGCATTACTGCGACGACCGACAATCCAGAGTACGATGGTAAAGAGCACCGAAAGGCATAAAGCAGCAACGGCTATCAGTAAAGACAGATTAACTTCCATGTGAAGAAAGAAAGGCCGTTTTATTTACAGACTGCTTAGCTCGTCCCATTCTTCGTCGCTGAGAAGTTTGTTGAGATCAACCAGAATAAGCAATTCGCCATCGCGGTTACTAACACCCTGGATAAATTTAGCACTTTCCTCGGTACCAACATTTGGCGCGCTGTCGATTTCTGAGGACTTGAGGTAAACCACTTCGGCAACACTGTCTACCAGAATGCCCACTACCTGTTCATCAGACTCAATAATGACCACACGAGTATTATCGGTGACTTCTTCCGGCGGTAGCCCGAAGCGAGCGCGGGTATCAATAACGGTTACCACGTTACCACGCAGGTTAATAATACCTAACACGTAATCCGGAGCTCCAGGTACCGGAGCGATCTCAGAATAACGTAATACTTCCTGCACCTGCATTACATTAATGCCGTAGGTTTCATCGCCTAACCGATAGGTTACCCATTGCAATATCTGATCGTCGACATTGCCTGCGTTATTATTTCTGTCATCACTCATGCACTTGGCTCCACTTGACTATAGTACCTGGTCTTTACTGCCCAAGCCGTTATTCAGCATTGATATTAGTTCATCAACATCCAACAATGCACACATTTTATCTTTTACCATACCGGCGAGCCAGGGACGCTTTGCATTCGCCTTACGCCATTTTACGTCGTCCTTGTTTAAGGTCACCGTATTCACCAGTTTTTCGCTGGCTAACCCCCACGGACTATCACCTAACATAATGAGATACTGATAGTTTAGCTTATCCGCCAGAGTTTGATCGTATTTTTCCGGCATTACCCAGCGCGCGGTATCTACAACGCTTAACTTTTCTTCCCGATGCAGCATTACGCCCATAAACCACGCTGGTTTACCGAATAACGGACCAATCTTGGTCAGATTATGAATACCGCCCAGCGTAATCAGTGGCACCGCCAGGGTTAAGCCGGCCACTTCAAAAAACAGTGCCTGGAAAGCATTATCCAAACGCTCCTCGAGGGGTTTTAGCGGCACGCCCGGTGGCGGTACCGAGGCATTCTCCTCAACGCTTGCTTTGACTTCAGCAATGACGTCTTCGGCCGCAATGTCCTGTTCGGTTTCAATCGGCTCGCTTACCCGAGGAGATACGGGTGGAGGTGTCGCTTCCGGTACTTCCGGTGTCAGCTCTACCGTTGCCTTTTCTAACAGCTTGGCGGTACGCGCCGTCACGTCTGCCGGATCTTCGGCATCGCGTAATAAACTGCTGAGGTATTCTTCCATCACCTCTTCTTTAGCAAACGGTGTATCTTTGCTCATATTAGTCACTATCCAGGACGTTGAGTAATTTCTCGTAAGCGAATACGCCACGAGCTTTGGGATACACTATGGATGCCGGCGACTGCATCTGGCTGGCATCTCTGAATCGCGTATCCACTGGTATCATACCTTTCCAAATCTGTTCTTTGTAGTCCAGCAGCAATTGTTTCTGGGCTGCTATGGCCGCGTTAATACGCCTGTCAAACATGGTCGGCACTATGATCGTATCAAAATTCCGCGACAGAGTTTTGCCCATAATTTTGAGCGTATGCATCATCCTGTCGAGCCCTTTGAGCGCTAAAAACTCAGTTTGCACCGGTACAATCACTTTCTGACAGGCGGCCAATGCATTGACCATAAGTACACCCAGTACCGGCGGACAGTCTATCAGTACATAATCGAATTGCGATTCAACTTGTTGCAGTGCCTTTTTCAGCACCAGTCCCATGCCAATCTGGTTGCCCAGCGATCGGTCCAGGGTGGCCAGGGCCATGGTGGACGGCAAAATAAACAGGCTGTCGAGCTTACTGGGACATAAACAGTCCAGTACCTTATCGTCACTTAAGCCGGAAGGATTAGCAAAAATGTCATACACCGAGCTGGAAAGCTCTTCTGAATCAATACCAAAGTAATAGCTAAGCGAAGCATGAGGATCCATATCTACCAGTAAAACGTTATAACCACGTTTTGCCAGTATTCCTCCCAGAGTGACCGTCGTGGTTGTTTTACCGACGCCACCTTTCTGATTGGCTATGGTCCAAATTTTCAACGCTTTTCTCCCGCCTGCCAGTAATTATTGCTCAGGACATTTCGGTTTTAATGCATTCACCAATGTCATTAATGTCAATATTCACTTCGGCAAGTCTGTCGACCGTTACCGCCTGTGGCATACCATACACCACACTGCTGTCTTTATCCTGCGCCCAGACCTTCGCGCCCAGCGACTTGAGTGTCCGGCACCCTTCCCGGCCATCTGCCCCCATTCCGGTCAGAATGACCGCCAGGGTATCGCCACCATATATTTGTGACAGACTGTTAAAGGTAATATCCACACTGGGCTTGTAGCCGATATCCGAAGAGTTTACCTCTTTGATAACAATATAGGCATGACCGGCACGCTTTTCGACTTCCATTTGCTTACCGCCCGGTGCCAGATAGGCACAGCCCGCCTGCACGACCTCGCCATGTTCAGCCTCTTTGACCTGAATCTGACAGTGCTGATTCAACCGTTCTGCAAACGCATGGGTGAAGGTACCCGGCATATGCTGAATCAGAAAGATCGGAAAAGGAAACCGCGCAGGTAAATGGGTTAACACTTTTTGTAATGCAACAGGTCCGCCGGTTGAAGCACCAATTGCCAGACAACGGTAGCGTTTGCCACTGCGCTGAACCTGCGATACCACAACCGGTTCAGCGGCATCCTGACTACCACTAAGCAGAGTTGAGCTTCTGACAAAGGTTGATTTAGGCGCATTAGACGGCATCGGTCTCGCCGGTTTAGCAGGTGCCGGCGGCGATTTTTTCAGCAAACTGGCGGGACGCGGCGTGGGTCGTGGTCGAAGCGACGCCACCGGAGCCCGGCGCGCCAGCAAGCGCACTTTGGTTCTTAACAGCGTTGCCGCATCACTACGATCTTTGGCAATATCCTTAAACCGCTTGGGCAGAAAATCCACCGCGCCGGCTTCCAGTGCGTCCAGCGTGGCTTTAGCACCTTCATGGGTCAGTGAGGAGAACATGATAATCGACACCGGACATTCGGTCATTATTCGCTTGACCGCTTCAATGCCGTCCATCAACGGCATCTCTACGTCCATAGTGACCACATCCGGGCGCAGCGCTTTGACTTTTTCTACGGCTTCGCGCCCGTTGGCGGCTTCACCGACCACTTCCAGTGATCGGTCTTCGTTCAGAATATCCTTGACCCGACGGCGATAAAAGCTGGAATCGTCAACAACCAGGACTTTAAAAGCCATTCAATAACAATCCTCTTCTCTACGCTGTTATTTGATCGCTTTGCGGGCGTATCGCTTAAGCAGGCTCGGAATATCTAAAATTAATGCAATACCACCGTCTGAGGTAATGGTTGCCCCGGCCATACCAGGGGTACCTTGCAATAAGGCATCCAGAGGTTTAATGACCACCTCTTCCTGACCAATTAAGGCATCCACCACAAAGCCCACCTGTTTGGTACCCATTTGCACCACAACCACGTGACCTTTGTCGCGCTCAATATTTTTAGGACCACGGATCAGCCATTCGCCAAGGAAAAATAGTGGTATCGCTTTGGAGCGCACTATCATGGTTAACTGACCATCTACAGTATTGGTCTTTTTAATATCCATGTTGATGATTTCGCTAACTGCGCCGAGCGGTAACGCAAAGGTTTGTTTGCCTACCACGATCATCAGCGTTGGCAGAATCGCCAGCGTCAGTGGCACCTTGATTTCCAGGCGAGTACCGCGACCCAGCTGTGAATCAATATTCACCGTACCATTGAGTTGGTTGATCTTGGTTTTCACCACGTCCATACCAACACCACGACCAGAGATATCGCTGATTTCTGTTTTTGTTGAAAACCCTGGTGCAAAGATCAGGTTAAACGCTTCAACGTCTGACATACGCGCGGCCGCATCGGCGTCGAGTACGCCACGGGAAATCGCAATGTCTTTCAGTTTATCCGGGTCCATCCCCTTACCGTCATCTTCGATGACCAGTAATATATGGTCTCCTTCCTGCGACGCGGACAGCTTAACTTTACCCATGCGTGGTTTGCCAGCTGCCTGACGGTCGTCGGGCATTTCAATACCGTGATCAACCGAGTTTCGCACCAGGTGAACCAGCGGATCGGCCAGTGCCTCTACCAGGTTTTTATCCAGATCGGTTTCTTCCCCTTCCAGTTCAAGGGTGATTTCTTTCTTCAGGCTGCGCGCCAAATCCCTTACCACCCGGGGGAAGCGACCAAATACTTTTTTGATTGGCTGCATGCGGGTTTGCATTACCGCTCCCTGCAGGTCGCCGGTCACGACATCCAGGTTAGCAATGGCCTTGGACATTGATTCATCATTAATACTAATGCCCAGGCTCAGTAGTCGGTTACGCACCAGTACCAGCTCACCAACCATATTCATAATCTGGTCAAGACGGCGGGTATCTACCCGTACCGTTGTTTCTGGCTGTGGCGCTGCAGGTGCAGCTTTTTTCTCTTCTTTTTTGGCAGCAGATTCGGCCGCTTTAGCCGGTGCTGCCGGCTTACTTTCGGCTTTAGCTGGCGCAGGCGCCTTCGCTGCCGGTTTGGCCGGTTCAGCTGGCGTGTTTTCGACTTTTACCCGTGGCTTCTCAGCCGGTTTTTCTGCTTTGGGTGCGCCAACACCCGGCCCTTTACCCTGACCATGTAATTGATCGAGTAAGGCTTCAAATTCGTCATCGGAAATTTCTTCATCGCCGGCCGACTCTGCAGCCGGAGCCGGACTGGGCGGTGGCGGGGTCGCAGGTGCAGCAGCTTCGCCGCCAAACTGGCCCTTACCGTGTAACTCATCGAGCAGCGCTTCAAACTCATCGTCGGTAATGTCTTCATTACCGCCACTGCTGGATGTAGGCGCAGGTGTTGGTGTAGGAGCCGGAGCTGGCGCTTTAGCGGCCGATGCGCCTGGCGCACCGCCGGTGCCATGCAGCTCATCCAGCAGCGCTTCAAACTCATCTTCTGTGATGTCTTCAATCAGCTCTGACGGGTTTTCGGTAGTAGCGGTATCTTCTTCCAGTTCGAAAGTTTCTTCTACAACAGGTTCAGGTTCGGCTGCGGGCGCTTCTTCCTGAGTGTCGCCAAAGATATTTTCTCCGGGTGTTTCCGGATTACTGAGTTTATGCAGGGTTTCAACCAGCGTCGCATCAGCCGCTTCCAGCGGCTCGCGCATTTTGACCTTTTCAAACATCTCAACCACGACATCGGTGGCCTGCAGGATGGTATCCATCAACTCTGGTGTTAACGAGCGCTGACCATTACGCATGACGTCAAAAACGTTTTCCGCACCGTGGCAGATCTCGACCAGTTCGGTCAGTGACAGAAATCCGGCACCACCTTTTACCGTGTGATAGCCCCGGAATATAGCATTGAGAAGGTCCTTATCCCCTGGATTGTTCTCCAGATCGACTAACTGCTCCTGGAGTTGCTCTAGAATTTCTCCGGCTTCAACCAGGAAATCCTGCAAAATATCTTCATCGACATCAAAAGACATGTATCCGCTCCCCTAAAAACCCAGGCTGGATAAAAGGTCGTCCACATCATCCTGGCCAGACACCACATCGTCGCGCGATTCGGCATCAATAATTGGCCCTTCAGCAACAATTGCTTTTTCGACCTTCGGCTGCGACGTTTTGGTTACTTTTGCCACTTCTGCACCGCCGAACACAGTAAGCATATGGACCAGACTGTCCTCTACTTCCTTGACCAGCTCTATTACGCGCCGGATAACCTGACCAGTTAAGTCCTGATACCCTTGCGCCATCAGCACTTCGGTGAGTAGCCCCATCATCTTATCGGCATCTGCCACGGAAGACTCAAGGTGTTTATCCAGGTCAAGACACATGGATTTAAATTCGTCGAGTTCGATTTCGCGGTTCATTAATTTTTTCCACTCAGGCATCAGGCTGTCTAATTGCCCTTTCATGGTTTCCACAATCGACATGCTCTGTTCAACAGCATCCATTGTAGTATTAGCCGCCTTTTCGGTTTCTTCAATAACGTAGGTTAAACGGGTCTGCGCATCCGGGATATCTTCGTTTGCCAAACCGGCAATCCGTTCATCCAGTTGAAAATTGTTTAATGAGTCATGCAGCTGACGGGTAAGCTTACCCACTTCAGCGAATAATTCGACAGACTCTTTCATGGTGACGGCGTCAAGCAGGGCATTAGCAGAATCGGTATCACCTTCTTCCAGAAAGGTAACCAACTGCTTCGCTTCATCCAGCGTAATGGGAACTTTCTTATTTTCAGTCATCCAGTTGTCCTCGGCGGTTAAACACGTTACTGGATTAACCTAAACGTTCAAAAATCTTTTCTAGTTTTTCTTTTAGTGTTGCGGCAGTGAACGGTTTAACCACGTAGCCATTAACACCCGCCTGGGCAGCTGCTACGATTTGTTCCTTTTTCGCCTCTGCAGTCACCATCAGTACCGGTAGATGCTTCAGGCTATCGTCTGCACGAATCGCGCGCAGCAGGTCGATACCCTGCATGCCAGGCATGTTCCAGTCGGTTACCACAAAGTCAAAGTCGCCCTGCTGTAACATTGGCAGCGCAGTACTTCCATCATCGGCCTCCTGAATATTGGAAAAGCCGAGATCTTTGAGTAAGTTTTTGATAATACGTCTCATCGTAGAAAAATCATCTACCACGAGAATTTTCATATTCTTATCCAAAATTGCCTCCAGTGAGGATAGTCATATTGTTAGTATAGTTAATGTTACTCACCAGTCTGCCAGGACCGCATGCGCGCTTTAAGTTTTAACATCGCCTGGCTGTGAATTTGACTGACCCGTGATTCACTTACCTCGAGAACCTCGCCGATTTCCCGCAGGTTTAATTCTTCGTCATAATACAAGGATAGTACGATAGCTTCACGCTCTGGTAATGTAGTAATAGCATGGGCCAGCGCTTTTTGAAATGAACCTTGCATTAAATCTTCCAGCGGCGAATCCGTGCCCCGCGAGTCATCCGTCGCGATCACGTCTTCAGACACGCCTAAGTCTTCAATACCAACCAGTTTGCCGGCATTGACCTCTGATAACATCTGGTGGTATTCAGGCAGCGACACATTGAGTTTAGCAGCAATATCGACATCCCGTGCATCCCGCCCGGTTTCACGCTCTACCTGGGAAATCGCATCAGAAATGGCCCGACCATTTTTATGCACTGATCGGGGTGTCCAGTCGCCCTTGCGAATTTCATCCAGCATGGCACCACGGATGCGAATTCCGGCAAACGTTTCGAAACTGGCCCCTTTGCTGCCATCAAAGTTTTTCGCAGCCTCAAGCAGGCCAATCATACCGGCCTGGATCAGGTCATCAACAATTACACTGGCTGGTAGCCGCGCCATTAAATGGTGAGCAATACGCTTAACTAAAGAAGCATGTCGCTCAACCAGCTGCGCTTTATCGGTTTGTTGTTTGTACGCTGCAGCTTTGCTATTCACGCTATCTCCCTGCCACCTTCGACGCGATCAATTGCTCAACGAAGAACTCAAGGTGTCCGCCAGGCTGCGACGGGATAGGCCAGGTCAGGGCTTTTGTTGCCAGTTGACCAATGGCGACCGATGCCGGAGATGATGGGAATGCATCAACTATGGCGGTTTGTTTACGAACCGCCCGGCGAATATTTTCATCAAAGGGAATGGTTGCCACTAATTCCAGCGCCACGTCGAGGAAGCGACCGGTAACTTTCGACAACTTACAGAATAATTCCTGCCCCTCGCGCACGTCTCTGACCATGTTGGCCACAATCTTAAAGCGGAAAATGCCGTGATCGCGATTAAGGATCTTAATTAATGCGTAGGCATCGGTAAGTGAGGTTGGCTCGTCACATACCACTACCAGAATGTCCTGGGATGCTCTCGAAAAGCTCAGCACCATATCAGAGATACCCGCGGCCGTATCGACAATAAGCACGTCGATTTGCGAACGCAGTTCACTGAACGCGCGAATAAGTCCCGCATGCTGAGTGGGCGACAACTCGGTCATTGACTGGGTACCAGAGGTCGCCGGGGCAATTTTGATCCCGTGCGGGCCAGTTACCAGTACTTCGTCCAGCGTGCATTCACCGGACAACACATGAGACAGATTCTTCTCTACGCGTAATCCCAGCATCACGTCTACGTTGGCCAGACCAAGGTCTGCATCCAGAACCATGACCTTTTTGCCCTGTTTTGCCATTGCAATAGCGGTGTTCAGAGTAACGTTGGTTTTCCCTACTCCGCCCTTACCGCCAGTAACGGCTATTACCTTGATTAATCGTGATTGATTCATCTTTCGTAAGCTACTCGCCTGGTCTTCAATCATACTGCCTGTGCTGTGTTTACATCGGAACTGCTATTAGTATGATTCAAACCATACTTTTTATAAAGCTTTGCTGCTAAAGAGATTATAGATTTTGCATTAGCAACATGAATATCCTCAGGCACCTGTTGGCCATCAGCAACATAACTGACTGGCAACTGCGCTTCAATTACATTACTGACCACCTCACCTAAACTATAGCACTCATCCAGCTTAGTGATGATACATCCTTGCAAATCAATACTCTTATAGGCATTTATTATGTGCTTAAGTGTAGCCTGTTGCGTGTTACCCTGCACAACTAAATAGTTTTTTACCTGCTGACCACTCACCTGGCCAAAGGTAGCCAGCTGGCTTATCAGGCGGCTATCACGCTGACTAAAGCCTGCGGTATCAATCAATACCAGGCGTTTATTGCGTAACTGGAACAGCAAATCGGCTAATTGTTCACCAGACTGCGCTTTGCGAACCGGGCAACCAATGATTTTGCCGTAGGTGGCTAATTGCTCATAGGCAGCGATGCGGTACGTATCAATTGTTATGAGTGCAACCTGGTCGGCACCGTACTTTTGCGCATAACGGGCAGCCAGTTTGGCAATGGTAGTGGTTTTGCCGGTGCCGGTTGGCCCGACTAACGCCACCACACCCTGTTGGGTAAGAATATCATCGTTATTGGTGGCCAGACGATTGGACAATAGTTTTAGCAGATACAACCAGGCTTCACGCTCATTGCACTCAGCCGGGGTATAAGTGACCAGCTGGGCTGCCAGTGTCTGGCTGATGCCCATGTCGCATAGCTGCTGAAGCAGGTAACGCTGCTGCGGTTTAAGCCGCGAATGTTGCTGTTGTTGCATATCAGCCAGCTGAAACTGCAATACATTGCGAAGCGAGGCAATTTCGGCACGAATATCGGCCAGGCTGCCACCACCGCTAAGCTCGGCCTCTTCGTTTTCGGCATCAAAAACCTGAGTTTCCTGCTTAACCGGGGCCACCTCAGGAGCGGGTTTGGCAGGCGCGCGCTTTTCGGCTTCCGCATTGGCCGCTTCAACGCGCTCGGCAACGGCAGCCTTCTGCTCAGCCTGTTTTTCCAGTAGAGCACGCAGGGTATCCGGGCCATCATCACCAATAATTTCACTTAAGGTCGGCAAGCCACCTTCGCTTTGCTTAGCTACCGGCGCTTTGGGTTTAGGCGGTACCGATAGTTTAGCAACCGGCTCTTTATCGTAGGCCGCTACCAGTTCGATGCCGTCGGCCACTTTGCGGTTTGACATGATCACCGCATCACTACCCAGTTCATTTTTTACCTGGCTCAATGCTTCACGCATGTCTTTGCCAAAAAATCGTCTAATTTTCATAATGACCTCTTAGGTATCAGGGTGCCTGTCAGATTACTGACCGACGGAAGAAACAATGCGCACCTGCTTGTCATCCGGGATTTCCTGGTATGACAATACATGCAACCCATTCACTGCATTCTTTAAGAATCTCGACAATACCGGGCGTAACATGCCCGATGTTAATAATACGGCTGGCTCACCCGCCAGTTCCTGCTGCTGACCGGCCTGTTGCAGCGACTGTTGCAGGCGCTCAGCCAGCCCCGGTTCGATACCGGCACCGTCATCACCGCCAGCCTGCAACGACTGATGTAACATCTGTTCTAATTCAGGCGCCAGAGTGATCACCGGCAGTTCTGCGCCACCGCTGTTAATTTCCTGCACGATTAAGCGTTTCAGAGCAATGCGAACGGCGGAGACCAATACGTCAGGATCCTGACTCTTCGGTGCATACTCAGTCAGCGTCTGTACGATGGTACGCATGTCGCGGATAGGCACGCCCTCGTACAACAGGGTTTGCAGGACTTTTACCACGGTCGCCAGTGACAGCAGATCGGGGATAAGTCCTTCGACCAGTTTTGGATTATGCTTGGCCAGCATATCCATCAGTTGCTGCACTTCCTCAAAGCCCAGCAGCTGATAAGCATTGTTGGTCAATAACTGGCTCAGATGAGTAGCAATAACGGTAGCCGCATCAACTACGGTATAACCCAGGGTTTGCGCATGTTCGCGCTGCGCCGGCTTAATCCACACCGCGTCCAGGCCAAAAGCCGGATCACGGGTAGCGCGTCCTTCGAGCTTGCCAAATACCTGGCCAGGATTAATGGCCAGCTCTTCGTCATGGCTGACTTCGGCATCGCCAATAGTCACACCAAGCATGGAAATGTTGTAGGCGTTGGGGTCAAGATCCAAATTATCGCGGATGTGCACCGGCGGGATTAAAAAGCCCAGTTCCTGGGACAGCTTCTTACGAACCCCTTTAATCCGTGTCAGTAGTTCGCCGCCCTGGGTTTTATCCACCAGCGGAATTAAGCGGTAGCCGACTTCCAGACCAATGGTATCCACGTGCTGAACGTCATCCCAGCCCAGTTCTTTAATCTCTGCCGGTACGTTGTCTTCAGCATTGTTGCTGACTACCGGTGCCGGTGGTTGCTCGGCCTTACGTTTTTCAGCATAGCTTAGGTAGTAGGCATAGCCGCCAGCCAGTGCCGAGAAGCCAAGGAAAGCCAGGTGAGGCATACCAGGCACAATCCCCATTACAAACAGGATCCCGGAGGAAATATACAGCGCCTTTTTGTTACCCAGTTGCGTGGTAACCTCGCTGCCCATTTCCTGGCTTTCATTTTCACGCGTCACAATAATGGCGGTGGCCACTGACAGCAGTAATGAAGGAATTTGCGCCACCAAACCGTCACCAATGGTCAGGATGGTGTAGACCTCCAGCGCATTACCGAAAGACAGATCATGCTGAATCATACCGATAAACAGGCCGCCGACGATATTGATTAGCATAATGAACAGGCCGGCGATGGCATCGCCCTTCACAAATTTTGACGCACCGTCCATGGAACCGTAAAAGTCGGCTTCAGCGGTGATATCTTCGCGACGACGGCGGGCCTCGTCCTGATCGATATAACCGGCGTTGAGGTCGGCATCAATAGCCATTTGTTTACCCGGCATGGCGTCAAGGGTAAAACGGGCCCCCACTTCGGAGATACGTCCGGCACCAGCAGTAACTACTTTAAAGTTAATGATCAGCAAGATGGCAAAGACAACCACACCCACAGCGTAGTTGCCGCCAATCACCACTTCACCAAAGGCTTCGATAACTTTACCGGCTGCATCGCCCCCTTCGTGGCCATACAACAATACTACCCGGGTCGACGCGACATTGAGGGCGAGACGTAATACCGTTGCAATTAGCAGGACCAGCGGGAAGATACCGAAATCCACCGGCCGGTTAGTCAGTACCGCAACCAATATAATTACCAGTGACAGTGCGATGTTGAAGCTGAATAGTACGTCGAGCAAAATTGGAGGCATGGGCAAAATCACCATACCCATAATGGCCAACAGAACCAGAGGTACGCCTAAGCCCTGACTTAACTGTTGAAGCCGGGTTTTATCAACACGCTGCAGATATTCTGTTAACACCATAACGAGACGTTCTCAATAACCGATTTTTGACACTAAAATTCGCTTACGGGGACTACTTCAATCCCCGTGCCAGCTTTTTGTGTCCACGGCTTAAGTGCTCGAATTATCGTCAATTGCGATATTTGGGGCCTGACAGACTGCCCTCAACAGCCTGTCAGGATATGAGATATCTGAAGTTAATAACGCATATCAGGTGGGATTGGCAGATCACGCGCCAGTGGTTTAGGCCGCTTGGCTTTACCTGCTTTGTATTTCTTAAGCTGGAATACGTAAGCCAGTACCTGGGCGACCGCCATAAACAATTTGTGCGGGATTTCTTCATCCACTTCTGTGGTGTAGTAGATCGCCCGGGTCAACATCGGAGAAGGAATGAGCGGCACATCATGAGCGGTGGCAATTTTTCGGATATGCATAGCCAGTTCGTCGGAGCCTTTGGCGATAACCACAGGTGCCCGCACGCCGTGTTCGTCATATTTAAGCGCCACAGAGTAATGCGTCGGGTTGGTAACAACTACGTCAGCTTTAGGCACTTCCTGCATCATTCGCCGCGTTGCAGCCTGATATTGCAGTTTACGGATCCGGCCTTTTACCTGAGGATCACCTTCCGAGTTTTTACGCTCATCCTTAACCTGCTGCTTGGTCATTTTCATTTGTTCATTGTGCTTATACGATTGATATGGCACATCGAACAAAGCAATGGGCACCATGCCTAGGGTGAGCAGAAAAAAGGCCCACTCAATCATATCCAGCGCATGGAAGATGTTCAGCGGGTAAATTTCCTGATCCAGATGCAGCGCTTCATCCTGAAATAAAGACAGCGATATCAGCGCCATAGCTCCAATGACGAAAAACTTGGCAAAGGCTTTTAACAGTTCCACCAGGCCATTAACACCAAACATACGCTTAAAGCCGCTGAGTGGATTGAGTTTGGAAAACCTGGGAGCCGCTGAATACCAGGTAAAGTTGTACCCGCCTAGCGCAATGGAGCCATAGATGCCGGCTATCATCGATACCAGCATAAATGAAATAACTGGCACACTCACCTCGGAGATCGCCACTCCCCAGGCTGAAAACATATGGGTGGGGTCGTAGGTTTCGTCACGAGACAGAGTAAACATCCGCCCCGAAATGGCAAATAAAGCTTCAGCGATAAAACTGCCGAAGAGCAAAAACATCAGGCTACTGGCCACTAATACCAGTGTTGTAGACAGTTCACGTGATCGGGCGATTTGGCCTTTATTTCGGGCTTCCTCAAGTCGTTTCCCCGTGGGGTCTTCTGTTTTTTCTGAAGAATCAGCCATCGTCGCTCAGTCTTATCAGCTTGGACAAATCAATAGCAGCTCGCACATAAACTGTTGAGCCCGTTGCCATTGATTAGCAAAGTGAGTGGTAAAATTGTCCAGTGTTAACCAGATAATGATTAAGCCCATGATCTGCGCAATGGAAAAACCAATGCTGAAGATATTGAGCTGTGGCGCCGCTTTAGTCATAACCCCAAACGCCAGGTTTACAATTAACAGCGAAATAATCGGTGCCAGAGACAGGGTCAGCGCCGCCACAAACATCCAGCCAGCCCAGTGGGCAATATCACGAAGTTGCTCGGCGGCGAACCAGGCTTCACCAATGGGAAACGCCTCAAAACTCATTACAATCATTCTGATCATGGCCAGATGACCGTCCATGCCCCAGAACAACAGCGTTGCCAGGATCAGATAAAACTGGCCCACCGCCGGCACGTTAATACCATTGACCGGATCCACGATGCTGGCAAAACCAAGGCCGGTTTGCATTGCAATGACCTGCCCGGCCAGCACAAAGGTATTGAGCACCATCATTGATAAAAAGCCCACGGCAATGCCAATTAACAACTGCTGGATGCCAATTATGAAGGTACCTAAATCAACCATTTGAGTGACAGGTGTAGGCGGTACCACCGGCATGATTACCAGTGTCATTAGCATCGCCAACAGCGCTTTTACCTGAGGCGGGATGGACTTGGCGCTCAGTCCAACCATCGCGGCAAACATCCCGCTGATACGCATAAATGGCAGCAATAAATCAGCCAGAAACTGATTAATGGCGGCCAGTTCGACTTCCATTTAGCCCACCACCTGCGGAATTTGCTCAACCATATGGAAGGTAAAATCCATCAGCTTCTGTACCAGCCAGTTTCCTCCCCAGCTCAGCGCCAGCAGCGTAACAATTAAGCGCGGCAGGAAACTCATGGTTTGTTCGTTGATTGAGGTGGCCGCCTGGAAGACTGCCACCACCAGGCCAACAATCATGCTCGGTACGATCACTGCCGATACCAGCAGGATCACCATAAACATAGACTCACGCAGGATTTCAACAAAGACCTCTGGGCTCATCGGGTCAGACTCCCATTCCGAAACTGGTGGCCAGGGTGCCGAAAATCAGATTCCAGCCATCCACCAGTACAAATAACATCAGTTTAAAGGGCAATGACACGATCATCGGTGACAGCATCATCATCCCCATCGACATCAGGATCGAGGCGACCACCAGGTCGATAATCAAAAACGGAATAAACAGCATAAAACCTATCTGAAATGCCGTTTTTAATTCACTGGTAACAAATGCCGGGATAAGGATGTTTAGCGGTACTTCGGTTGGATCGGCGTATTGGTCTTCCTCACCGGCAATCGACACAAAGGTTTCTAAATCCTTGACCCGGGTTTGCGACAGCATAAAGGCACGCATGGGCCCTTTTGCCTGCTCAAAGGCCTCCATGGAGGTCATTTCTTCGTCCAGATAAGGCTGCAACGCGCGAACGTTAATTTCATCGAAGACCGGTGTCATGATAAACAGTGACAAAAACAGACTCACGCCAACCAGAATCTGATTAGAGGGGGACTGCTGCAGACCAATGGCCTGACGCAAAATTGACAGTACTACGATGATTCGGGTAAACGAGGTCATCATCATGATAAACGCCGGGATCAGGCTCAGCGCAGTCATGATAAACAGCGCCTGCAGGGTCATGGTGTAATCCTGGGTACCATCGCCATTATTGGTAACAGTTACGGCCGGGATGCCTTGCTGAGCAACGGCTGGTAGTGATAACAACATACCGGCCAACAGGAGTATGACGATGGCTTTCATTTTATTTGTCATCGTTGTTGTCCTTCATACCCGGATTCATTTTTTGCGCCATGGCCTGCACCAGCTTTTGTTTGAAAGCCGCGCCACCACCGTTGCCAGCGGCGTTGCCGGTGACGTTTTCCAGGGGCTGTTCAAGTTTGCTGAGATGATTGATGTTTTGCGCGGTCACGCCAATCAGGTGCTGCTCATCGCCCACCTGCAACACCATAACCCGTTCGCGGGCGCCTGCCGACAGGCTGGCAACGACTTTTAACTGACCGGAACTGCCGGGAGTGACATTAAACCGTCGCATTACGTAAGCGAGGGAGAATATAATCGCGACAATCAGCAGCAATGATAGAAAAATTGACAGTACTGAGCTGGGATTGGTGATGGAGTTGGCGGCCTGCGCCTCAGCACAATACAGTGTTGAAACCAGGGAGACAAAGCATCCCCCTGTTTTGAAAGGAAATTTACCTGAGCTTTTTGATTCTCTCGATTTGACTAATAACATCCGTTAACCGAATCCCGAACTTGTCGTTGACCACTACTACTTCTCCATGAGCAATCAGCGTGCCATTTACAAGAACGTCTAACGGTTCACCTGCTACGCGGTCAAGCTCAACCACTGAGCCCTGGTTTAATTGCAGCAGGTTACGGATACTGATCTGACTACGACCGACTTCCATGGAAATGGTTACCGGGATATCCAGAATGGTATCGAGTTTCTTTTTCTCTTCCTGGGTGATGGGCGCGTCATCAGACAGTTCGTCAAGTTCAGCTACGCGGACGCCGTCGTCGTCACCCCCTTCGCTTTCGGACTCAGCATCGGCCTGTTCAGCCATGGCTGCGGCCCAATCGTCCATACCGTCTTCTTCACTCATGATCTCGCCTCTTATTTCTCAATCTGTCTTGCGACTATAAATCTTCTTCCAGTACCTGCAGTTCGGCATCGTTATCGATGATCCGGCCACCGCGGGTAAGTAACTGTAACTCAGACTTCACGGAGGTAGGTCTGGGTATCTTCTCTGCAATCTTCAGGGCCAGATTTTCCCTCGACCGCCCCAGCTTAGCCCGGAAGGTAGGTAAATCTTCAATCAACACTGTAATATGCTCGGGCATTTCAATAGGGATAATATCGCCGGGCTTGAAGTTCATGACATCCCGTAATGACACCTCAAAATCCAGCATGTGCGTGCTGAGTTCCACATGCACGTCCATAATTTCATCCCGCAGCGCTTTACTCCAGCGCAGATCCGTATCTTCCTTATCGCTCTGCACACCGGCATCGAGCAGTTCACGGATGGGTTCCAGCATTGAGTAAGGCAGTGACACGTGGAAATCACCACCACCGCCGTCCAGTTCAATGTGGAATGAACTGATCACCACCACTTCCGTGGGGCTGACAATGTTAGCCATGGCCGGGTTAACTTCGGAGTCGAGGTATTCAAACGACACATCCATTACCGGCGCCCAGGCTTCCTTGTAATCCTCGAAGATGATTTTCAGCAGCATCTGAATAATACGCCGCTCAGTGGGCGTAAACTCCCGCCCCTCAATTTTCGCGTGGTAACGGCCATCACCACCAAAGAAGTTATCCACCAGAATAAATACCAGGCGCGCTTCCATGGTTATCAGGCCAGTGCCTTTTAACGGTCTGAAACGCACCATGTTCAGGCTGGTTGGTACAAACAGGGTGTGAATGTACTCACCAAACTTAATCATCTGAATCCCGTTAATCGACACTTCCGCACTGCGGCGCATCATATTGAACAGACTCACCCTTAAGTGCCGGGCGAATCGCTCATTAACAATTTCCAGTGTTGGCATTCGGCCACGAACGATACGATCCTGTGATGAAAAGTCATACTCGAGCGCCGACGAGTCTCCCGGATCATGGGCGACTTCTTCTTCCTCGACGTCGTCTACCCCATGGAGCAGCGCATCAATTTCATCTTGTGATAATAAATCGCTCACAGCGAACTCCTGCTATTGCATAACGAAGTCGGTAAACAGAACCCGTTCAACCACTTCACCACCGGCAATGTCCTTCAGTGCGTTTTGCACCGCTTCCAGGGCATTGTCTCTTAACTCAATTTTACCCGGCTCTGTTACCAGGTCATCAGCGTTGCTGGCGCTGAAGGTTTGCAGCAATGTACCTTCGATTAGGGGAATATGCGTTTTTGCCTTTTCCTCGTTATCGGTGCCACGCACCATTAACTGAACCTTAATCTGTACCAGTCTGTCACGGCCTGAGCCCGGCACATTAAATACAATCGGCCGTGGCATTGCCACATAAAGCGCTGTGCCCACACTGGCGTTAGCCTCTGGCATTGCGGCCGCCTGACCACCACCTTCGGCCGCCAGTTGCTCGGCTGCCGTTGGTTCGTCGCCGCCGGCAAATAAGAAGAAGTACGCTGCACCACCACCGCCAATCAGCACTACGGCGATAATGATGATCAGCATCAGCTTGCTTTTCTTACCACCGGTTTCTTCAATCTGTAACTCTTCTTCAGCCATTTTCCTATCACTCTCACCTACACAAATTAGGCGTATTATGTCTGCTCACCAATAAATGGCAACGGCAAACGTTATGTTTTCATTAAACATAGTCGTCAATCAGGCCGTTTGCAGGTCGGACAACGTGAGTTTCCTGACTTTTTGTCTCTTCGTCAGCCGATTCACCAAAGCCACCGCCCTGCTGATCGGCAAATTCTCCGTCGCCGGCTTCACCACTGTTTTGCTGACTGACAAAGGACTCGCCTAAATCCAGCCCCTGCTCAGAGAACATATCCCGTAATCGCGGCATAGCTTCGTTCAGCGCTTCTTTGGCCTGCTGAGATTGCACCACAAAACTTACCGAAGCGCTGTCGCCCGACACGTTCAGGCGGATCTGCATGCTGCCCATTTCCGGTGGATCAAGACGGATTTCAGCCATCGACTGACGACCATTTACCATCCAGCGGATCTTCTCGGCAATTTGTTGCTGGCCCTGGGTTTGCTGCACATTGACCGGCTTATCGAAAACGGATTGCTGTTGCATGGATTTAAGGGTATCACCGTGCTGCTGGCGGGTTTCATGAACCAGCACATCCCGGGCTACGGTGATCAGCTCACCTAATTGTTGTTCCTGCCCCTGGCTCATGCCGGCCATTGAAGCAAGCTGGCTGAGTTGCTGAACATCCTGCATGACCGGTAACGCTATGTTCTGTGTATTTTCCGGGGCGACATCCTGCACGGTTTGCTGCACCAGCGCTGCGAGATCAATAGCCGGTTGATGACCCTGCTTTAACTGCGCGCGCATTTCTTCAAGGCCGGTCGTTAACTGGCTGCGCATCTGACTTAACTGGGTATCGGTGAGTGCCGGGTTGGCTTTACTGGCACTATCGGTCATCACCTGGGCCAGTTCCTGTAACGTCTTATCGTTACTTTCGCTAAGCATCGATGTCAGCGCATCGAGGTCGGTTACTTTTACGGGCGCTTTGTCGGCATTAACGGTAGTCTCGGTTTTCGCAGTTTCTGCATTGTGTTGAGCCTGACGCATGAGACTTACCAGCAACGCAGCCTGATTAATTAACGCTTCGTCTGTTGCCTCTGCCACGGCAATCGGTTCTTCGGCCAATTGCACGTTAGCCGCTACTAGTTCAGGTAATAACGCCTGTTCACCTTCCTCGGCGGCGGGGTTGGTATCATTATTTGCGTTCTGACGCTCACCGGGTAATCCCTGTAACAATGCCATGGCCAGAGCTACCAGGTTTTCTTCTGACAGTTGCGCATCTTCAGCGGCTTTATCTGCTGACTCTGCCGTCACGTTCTCTACAGCCGCTAGTAAAGAAGAGTCAGAGGTAGATATGCTGTTTTCGGTTCCCGCCTCTTCACTTGCTGCGCCGGCTTTGACCTGCTTCACCAATGCCATCAGATCGGAGAGTACCTGTTCAGCACCGCGCATTTGTTGCAGTGGTGAGGCCTGAATATCCTCTGGCAGCTCACCTGGCAACAGGCTATTCAGCCAGTCCTGCAATTTGGTTAGCACGTCCCCCTTTATGGGTTGCCCCATATCGGTTGGCAACATACTGATAATATCTTCGCTACTAAGCGGCTCATTGGGGGTTGCCGGGTTGCTTCCGGCCGGGGTTAACTTATCCTGCAGGGCACGTACCGCATCTACCAAAGCAAGATAATCCGTTTCGCCATCGGCCGTGGGATTAGCATTGCCGCCCAGCAACATAGAAATATCGGCAATATCCTCCTCGGCAGCGGCAATGCTGTCGATGCGCTCCTGAGCTGTCTGAGCGGCAGAAACCTGACGCTCGTTAGTCTCTATCTGCTCTTCAGCGCCGCCGGGCATTTTACCTGACGTCGCTTTTGCGTCGCTTTCTGAATCACCGGCAAGTTTGTCTGTTGTTTTACTGGCTTGATCGCCAATCGGATAGCCAACCGGATCGCCAGTTGACTCACCGCTCTCTGTTTTGGCTGTACTGTTTGCCTCAGAGGTTTCTTTCTTGCTCTGCTGAGCTGATGACGAGGCCGCTAATTCCTCGTTCTCTGACGCTGACTTACTCTCTTCAGCGGCTTTGCTTTTTGCCTCAGCAGCTTGTTCGTCGCCACGCTGGCGATTAAGTACCTCGGCAAAGCTATCTTTTGCCGGCGCACTGTTGCCTGACTTTGCTGTTACCGACTGATCAGGGCTGACAGGTAATACAGACTCACTGGTTTGAGCAGGATCACGTTTGGCAGCACTTTCCGGCAATGTCTCCGGGAAGGCGGCAATTTGTGATCGTTGCGTGGCAAGCTGTTGCATCATAACCGAGTCCTCAATACCTAACTGCTTGAATTTGATGTGTTGTTACATCAGTATTAGTCGCTTCAGTATTGATTTTGCAAAGAGTGCGCCACTTTTATTAATGGCGGGGTCAGGAGATAGAGCGGCGTAACAGACGCTGGGTAGCCAGCTCATCCATCATCTGTTGTTCGATACGGTTGTCGATAATCTGCAGGCTCTGGTCTTTCTTTTCGATGAGCTTTTCAACGGCCTGACGTCGGCGCTGCTGGGCCAGCCACTGGGTGCGACGCTGGTCGGCCGCCATTTTACACTGGGCAATAACGTGGCCCTGCTGCTCACAGGCTTTATCCAGCTTGGCTACAAAGGACAAACGCTGTTGATAGTGATGCGCCTTTACGCCACCACTGCCCTCCTGCTGGAGCTGCCGTACATAATCCATGCGGTACTGTTGCAGGCTGGTGAGTTTGGTACGCTGTTGCTGATGATAATCCTGAGCCAGACGAAAGGCATTTAAGGCTTTGTTTTCTTTTTCCAGCTCCATCCGTAAAACGGTGGCTAGCTGCTCAATAGAACGGGTAACATCGTTACGGGCCATCGCTATTAGCCTTTACCTAAGCCGCCAGCCAGCTTACTCATGGCTTCCAGGCTTTCGTCGTAAGCGGTCACCTGTTTCATGCCTTGTTGCAGTAACGCGTTAATGGCGGGTTCGGCATTAATGGCTAAATCAACCCGGGCATCGGTGCCTCGTGTATAAGCCCCAAGGGTAATCAGATCGCGGTTTTGCTGATAGGTGGAATAAACCTGGCGAATACGACGAGCCTGAAACAGATGTTCTTCACTCACAACCTGCGGCATAACCCGACTGATAGAGGCCTCTATGTCGATGGCGGGGTAATGGCCGCTTTCCGCCAGCGAGCGTGACAGTACAATATGACCGTCAAGAATCGCACGGGCGGAGTCGGCAATCGGATCCTGCAAATCATCACCTTCTGTCAGAACAGTATAAAAAGCCGTGATCGAACCCTGATTTTCGCTGCCATTACCGGCGCGCTCTACCAGTGCCGGCAAGCGGGCAAATACCGACGGCGGGTAACCTTTGGTGGCTGGCGGCTCGCCTACTGCCAGCGCAATTTCACGCTGAGCCATGGCATAACGGGTTAACGAATCGATAAGTAACAGGACATTCATGCCCTGATCGCGAAAGTATTCGGCGATAGTAACGGCGGTTTCGCAGCCCTTTAACCGCATCAGCGGCGAAGTATCGGCTGGCGCGGCAACGACAACCGCGCGCTGGCGTTCTTCTTCAGTAAGGATATCGTGGATAAATTCTTTTACCTCGCGGCCCCGTTCACCCACCAGACCAACCACCACCACATCGGCTTTGGCACCGCGGGTCATCATACCCAAGAGTACGCTTTTACCCACGCCACTGCCGGCGAATAGTCCCATACGCTGTCCGACCCCTACGGTAGTGATGGCATTAATTGCGCGCACGCCCACATCCATGGGTTCGGCGATAGTACGGCGGGCCAGCGGATTAATTGGCGGTTTGGTCGTAGGCACTCGTTCAGTAGCTTCAATGGGCCCAAGCCCATCAAGCGGCAGGCCATTGCCATCCACCACTCTGCCGAGCATCCCTAACCCCACGGATAATCCACTGTCCCGATTAAGCGGTAACACCCGTGAGCCGGGCACGATACCGCGCACCGCCTCGGTAGGCATTAAATAGGTAATATGATCGCCAAAGCCAACCACTTCAGCTTCAATTTCCCCGTCGATGGTTTGCACCATACACTGGCTACCGACAGGTAATTGACAGCCTACCGCCTCAAGTGTCAGACCAATACCACGAATAAGCTTACCGGCTGCGACAACGGGGGGAGACGGTACCTGTTTCTGGAGTTGCTGTAGATGGGAGGCCAGGCTAACTGTCATCAGATAAGCCCTGCTCTAACAGGAATTTATCAAGTACATTGCGACTGCGCCGTTCAATGGAAAGGTCCACGGCATTGTGTTGGGTAACAATGTCGCACCCGCCGCGCTCCATACCCGGGGTATCAATGAGTGTCCAGCCGCGTTCTTTGATCGTTTCTTCGCCAAAATGCGCCTGTACCAGTTGCACATCTTCAGGATGAAGATGAATACTGTAATGGTTTTCTTCCACCGGCAGCGCTTTAAGCCCTTCGCTGAGCGCCTGAAGAATAATGTCTTCATTGGTTCTGACTTCCGTGCGCACTACCGAACGTGCCAGCGCGACGGCCAGTTTAACCACTTCTTTGCGAACCTGTTCATCTACCCTGGTTAACGGCTCATGAAGCTGCGTGACCAGCGATTCCCACAATTCGGTTTGCTGGCTGATTTGTGCCTGCCCCTGCTCAAGCCCCTGAGCCAGCCCGGCCTCGTGACCACTGGCCAGGCCTTCTTCATGGCCTTGCGCCTGGCCTTCGGTTTTACCTTCTTCAAAGCCGGTTTGTTTGCCTTCATTATAGCCTTCTTCATAAGCGGCCTGACGAATGGCTTCTATTTCCTCGGCAGTGGGCGGCTTAATTTCTTCCGGTTCTTCCGGTGGCTCATATTTCCAGTCGCTGCGGCGATTCAGCGCGTTAGTTTTGCTCTCTTGCGTTGACTCCGGCTGCTCAACATGTGGCAAATCCCAGCCTTTGGCGTCTTCGAGCTCTTCAACTGTGAATGATTTATAGGATTTCATAGCTTATCCTGTTAGAGGAACTCTTCGCCGCCACCGCCGCCAAGCATAATTTCACCGGCATCAGCCAGGCGTCGGGCCACCGACAGAATTTCTTTCTGTGCAGTTTCCACTTCGCTGATCCGCACCGGCCCCATGGCCTCAAGATCATCAGTGAGCATTTCTGCTGCACGTTTCGACATGTTGTTGGTGATCTTGTTCTTGAGTTCTTCGTCGGCGCCCTTAATGGCTTTAAGCAGCGAGTCCTGCTGCACCTCGCGCAGAATAGCCTGAATACCACGATCGTCCACATCCACCAGGTTGTCGAACACAAACATCAGATCCTGAATTTGCTGACTGAGTTCTTCGTCCTGCTCGCGAATCGCATCCATCAGTTGGCCTTCAATACTGGTATCCAGGTAATTCATAATATCGGCAGCAGACTTCAGGCCGCCCATTTTGGCTGCCTGGGTACCGGCCTGACCGGCAAACTGTTTCTCCATGATCTCATTAAGCTCCTGCAACGCAGCAGGTTGAACTTCTTCGAGGTTGGCTACCCGCATCAATAAATCCAGGCGAACTTTTTCGGGGAACTGCGACAAAATCTCGGCAGATTGCTCGGGCTCCAGATAAGACAACACGATGGTCTGGATCTGCGGGTGTTCGTTGCGAATAATACTCGCCACCTGCTTGGAATCCATCCACTTAAGGGAATCCAGGCCTTTAGCGCCGGAGCCCATCAGGATCTGATCAATCAGGTTGGCGGCTTTGTCTTCACCCAACGCGGCAGTTAACGCCCGTTTCACAAAGTCCTGACTCTGGAAACCAATGGTTGAGTAGTTCTGAATTTCTTCGATAAAATGCTTATGTACAGAGGTAATTTTTGCCTGTGTCATATCATCGATACGGGCCATGGCCGCACCGAGTTTTTGTACCTGTTTTGGCTCCAGATGTTTAAGGATCTGGGCAGCATCTTCTTCCGACAGGCTCAGTAGCAGGATCGCGGCTTTCTCAACGCCTTCGAGCTTACTTACGTCGTAAGTTTGTTCTTCTTGTGTGGCCAGTTCTTCTGCCATGTTACGACCCCTTAATTACTCATCCTGCAACAGCCAGCCCTTCACTACCTGGGCAGATAGTTCAGGTTCATTGGCCACCAGTGCACGCACCGCTTTTAACACATCTTCATCTTTATGCAGATCCGGTAACATTAACGAGCCATCCGGTGCAAAGCCAACCTGGCCGGCATCAAACTCGCTGGACAGCATGTTAATGGTATCATCACCCAGATCCAATCCTTCATCAGCGTCAAATTCATCACTAGCCTGACTATCCGCCGGATTGATCAGTTTTGACAGCATCGGTCTGATGACGGCAAAGATCAGCGTGATAACGACCAGTCCGCCCATTACCCACTTAAGTATAGGCATAAAGAAAGGTTGTTCCCAAAGTGGTAGCTCTTCCATATCACCGGCATCGATGCGACTGAACGGCATGCTGACCACTTCGAGGCTGTCACCACGGGTAACGTCGAAGCCGATACCGCCCTGCAGTAAACGGCGAATGCTAAGTAACTCTTCCTGGCTGCGGGCTTCACTGGTCACAGTGCCATCTTCAGCCGTGCTTTGTTGATAGTCCACCGCCACTGACACACTCAGACGACGGATCACACCAGTTTGTTGCTTGGTATGGCTGATAGTGGTGTCCAGCTCATAATTGCGGGTCGACTCTTTGGTGGTTCTGCCGGGGACCGGCGCTACCTGACCATTGCCGATAGCGTTTTCAGGGATATTTGCGTCAAGTGGCGGTTGGTTACTGATGGCGCCGGGAATACCACCGGCCACTGAGCCTACTGAGTTTTCCTCTACTACCATTTCACTGCGCACGGCGGGTAAATCCGGGTTATACCGGCGCTGGGTTTGTTCCACCGCGGTAAAGTCCATGCTGACATCCACCTGCGCCGTGTAGTTACCAATACCCAGCACAGGAATTAAAATGGCATCAATCTTTTCCTGGTACTCGCTCTCACGCTGACGCTCTATTTCATATTCTTTTCGTGCTCTGGCACTTACTGAATTTTGCGAGCCAGAGTTAAGTAACCGGCCATTGCTATCGGTAACGGTGACGCGCTCAGGCTCCATGCCCTGCACCGCGGAGGCAACAATATCGACTACCGCGTCTACTTCTTCGCCGGTAATCGCCGAGCCGCGAGTGGCAGTAAGCACCACGGTGGCACTGGCTTTCTTCTCACGACGGGCAAACACATTTTCTTTGGGTAATGCCAGCAGTACCCGGGCCTTTTTGATGCTGGCCATGTCTTCAATCGTAGCCGCCACTTGCATTTCCCGGGCGTGCTTGAGGCGTTCCATTTCCACCCGCTGTGATACGCCAAAGCCCATATCCTGCATGATGATGTCACTGCCGGCCTGTTCGGCCTGCGCCAGACCTTCGCGGCTCATACCCAGTTTTATTTTCTGGTATTGGTCGACCCGAACATGAACGATGTTGCCTTCCAGCTGATATTCAATCTGGTTGGCATCAAGGTAATCGAGGGTTTCGATCAGCTCTTCGGTGTCCATTTTAGCCAGCGGACGGAAATCCGGTTCCTGGATAAACAACACCACAAAGATGGCGATAGCCACGCTGATTACCAACACAATTACCAGTGTCATCTGGCGCACCATATCGGTACTGCCAATGGTGTCCATAAAGCCGGATTTTTGCTCGTTATCGGAATCCGCCCCGTCAGAGACGGCCAGATTTGTTCCCGTTGCTTCAGCCACAGTCAGTTACTCCACTACACCGGCATATTCATGATTTGCTTGTACGCTTCAAGCACTTTATTGCGCACCTGCACGGTGGCTTCAAACGCAATGCCCGACTTCTCTTTGGCCAGCATTACTTCAGCCAGGCTGAGGGATTTGTCGCCCATTTCGAAACGCTGAGTCATTTCTTTGGATTCGAGCTGCATACTGTTTACCTTCTCAACAGCATTGCCCAGCATCGCAGCAAAATCGCTTTTCGAAGTATTTAACTCCGTATTGATATCAAGATTTTGCTGTGGATTAACGTCCAGACGAGTCTGCGCGATCATAGCCTGCATTTCCTGATACAAACTGTTGGCTTTAACGTCCATAACGGCTCCTGATGTGTGTTGATTGCCTGTCCGGTGGTGCCGGATTTATGGCTTTAATTGTACTTACAGAGATCTACAGCAAAGACCAGACCAACTTTTATTATTATTTAATATCAGAAGCTTACGTATTTATGCCAATTTTATGACGGCAATCAAACGCAGGGCTACAAGCAAAAAGAGAGGAATAGCAAACAGGGCGCCAGAATAAGCGCCCTGCAGGTAGGTGTGGAAATGTATTATCAGGCCGGTACTTCGATACCCTGCTCACGCATGCGCGCCAGTTTATAGCGCAGCGTGCGCGGGCTGATGCCGAGCTTTTCGGCCACGTCCTTGCGTTTTCCTTTACAGGACGCCAGGGTATCCAGAATAATCTGGTGCTCCTGGTGACGCAGCTCCGAACCCAGACGACTGTCATCCTCTTCATAGTCTGCTTCACTGGCAGAAGCAAAGGACTGCCCGCTCATAGGTTCGATCATCAGATCACTGGCGTCAATCAGCTCTGATTCACATAAGATAAGCGCTCGCTGGCAAACATTTTCCAGTTCACGGACATTGCCGGGCCAGCTGTGTTGTAACAGCTTGCTGCGGGCTGACGCACTCAGCTTAAACTGTCCTAACCCTTGCTGCGCCGAATGGCGATTAATCAGGTGTTCGGCGAGTGGAATAATATCCCCTGTCCGTTGCGCTAATGGCAACCAGGTAATTGGGAATACATTTAACCGGTAATATAAATCTTCCCGAAACTCACCTCTGGCCACGGCTTCTTTTAAGTCGCGGTTACTGGTAGCGATAACCCTTACGTCCAGCTCAATGGTTTTGCGGGCACCGAGGCGCTCCACTTCTTTTTCCTGCAGCACCCGTAATAACTTCGCTTGTAGCGCCAGGTCCATCTCGGTGATTTCATCGAGCAGTAAAGTGCCGCCCTGGGCTTGTTCAAACTTACCCGGACAAGCCTGCACGGCGCCGGTAAAGGCCCCTTTCTCATAACCAAACAAGGTGGCTTCCAGCATATTTTCAGGAATGGCCGCACAGTTAATGGCCACAAAAGGTGACTGACTGCGCTGGGAGTTGTCGTGGATATAGCGGGATAAAACTTCTTTACCCGAACCACTTGGTCCCAACACCATCACGGTTGCCTCTGAGCGAGCTACCTTACGTGCCAGTTGGAGTAATTCCAGGCTGCTGCTATCGCCAACAATGGGTTGTCGGGACTCGACTTTTTGCGCCGGTGCATAACGACCAACCAGATTCAGCAACACTTCGGGCGCAAAGGGTTTCGACAAATAATCCGTCGCGCCATCGCGCATGGCACTTACCGCGTCATCCACCGTGGCGTAAGCTGTCATCAGCAGTACCGGCAAATTGGCATCTTTGCTCTTAATTGCTTTTAAGAGCGCCAGGCCATTCATTTCGCCCATCTGAATATCACTTACCACGATATCCACCGACTGCTTACTGAGCAGCATAATCGCCTGCTCTGCTGAATCGGCGGCGACCACCTGATAATCAGCCAGTAACAGCGTATCTACCAGCGCTTCGCGCAGGCCTGCATCATCCTCGACGATCAGTACGGTTGTTTTTGGCATGGGTTATTCCTCTGGTTGAGTGTCAGCAATTACCATGTCACTGGCAAATGCGCGGGGTAACATAATGGAAAAACAGGCGCCTTCATCGGTCAGATTTTCCACATTAATGCGGCCCTGATGTGCTTTAACCACCGATTGCACTACGGCCAGACCAAGACCGGTGCCGTGCGTTTTGGTGGTGTAAAAGGGTTCGAAAATTTTATCTTTCAGAGCGTCAGAAATACCAGGCCCCTGATCGCTGATATTGATACACAACCAGCGGTTAAGTACGCTGAACTGCACGGTAACATCGCTACCCTTCGGACTAATCTGGCTGGCATTCTGGATCAGGTTAAGCAAAGCGCCCTGCAAGGCGGTAAGATTACCGGTGATCGACGCATCGATTTGTTGGCCCTTAAAAATAACAACCTGCTCCTGGCCCTGGGTGATGGTTTGCGCTGTAGGCGCAATTGCCTCATACAGTTCTTGTACTGAGATATCATTAACTACCTGTTGCTCCCCGCTTTTAGCAAACAGCAACATGTCATTGACCTGACTCTCCAGCTCTTTGAGTCTGTCCTGCAGTTTATGCGCAAATTGAACGCCGGATTCTGGCTGCAGGTTTTTGCGGGTCAGATTGGCTGCATACAGCATTGCCGCTGACAGTGGCGTACGAATTTGGTGGGCCAGTGAGGCAACCATTTTGCCCAGTGAGGACAAGCGTTGCAGATGACTCAGACGCGCCTGTAACTGGCGGGTTTCCGTAAGGTCGGTAAGCACGATAAGTTGCCCCGGCTCATTCACCAGTGGCGTAATAGACAGTTTCACCCGGCGCCCATCGAACAACGACACTTCGTGACCATCGTCGGCGCGGGGTTTAAAAGAGCGGGCAATAATGGTTCGCCACAGCTCGCCTTCGAGCGGTTCGCCCAGTAGCAGAGAGGCCTGCTCATTGGCTTGCCTGACATAACCTTTGCCATCCAGCACGATAACCCCGGCGGGCATAACCTGTAACAGGTGGTTAAGGCGGGACGCTTGTTGTCGTAAGGAGTCGAGTTCCTGCTGCTGTGATTGAGCAGTTTCGCGTACCAGCGATAAATCGGCCGCGGCCTGATGGCTTTTCACCGGCTTTATCGATACTTCTTCTACGGTATTGGCAACACGACTATTTAATGCCATACATTCCTCGTCAATTTGCAGACACTTGTTGGACTGCTAAGGATTTTGCATTAGTCGTGCCAGAAATTTAGCTATTAAATTTCAATAAGATAAGTAATTTATAACGAAGTTTTCGCTGTCAATATAATGACAAAAGGAGGTTGTCAGCGTTTACATTCAGAAAAATAGCCAACCGAATGGTTAGCTCCAACTCTGCTCAGGCGTGCTAGTCACGCTGAATATTGTACTTGCGCATCTTCTCAACCAGGGTGGTTCGGCGCATTCCCAGCTTATCGGCAGCCCGGGCGACAACCCACTCCTGCTGATCGAGAGCTTGCTGGATAAGATTAATTTCCAGCTCCGAAAGATACTCTTTAAGGTTTACCCCTTCATCCGGCAAATAACCGTTGATAGCCGGTTCAGGCTCCGGTGTATCATCGTCATATCCGGCCGACTCGGCGAAGAGTTCGTTGAAGGCATCACGCTCAAGCACTTCTTCGGGGTAATCCGGCTCAAAGCGCTCCATGTCACCATACTGGTATTTCTGCGGCAGATCCTGCACATCGACAATCTGGCCCGGATAGAGGATCATCAGTCGTTCCACCAGATTAGACAACTCGCGGACATTGCCCGACCAGGGGTGCTCCATCAGAGAACTGATAGCGCGCTCAGTAAATTTGACCGGGTCGACACCATCTCCCTGAATGCGGCTGTTCAACTCCTGCAACAGTAACGGAATATCCTCACGGCGTTCACGCAGGGCCGGACTGTCGATAGGGAACACGTTCAGACGGTAATATAAATCTTCGCGGAACTTATCATCGGCAATCATCTTTTCCAGATCGCGATGGGTGGCGGCGATAATCCGCACGTCACACTGTATTGGCCGGTTACCACCGACTCTTTCAAACATTCTTTCCTGCAGTACGCGCAGTAATTTCACCTGCATCTGCAGCGGCATATCGCCGATTTCATCGAGAAACAATGTGCCGCCTTCGGCCAGCTCAAAACGGCCTTTACGGGCACTGATAGCACCGGTAAAAGCGCCCTTTTCGTGACCAAACAGCTCACTTTCCAGCAGTTCACCGGGTATGGCACCGCAGTTTACCGGGATGAACGGCCCATCTTTGCGCTCAGATAAAAAGTGAACATTACGCGCGACAACTTCTTTACCGGTTCCAGACTCCCCCAGAATAAGCACTGTGGCTTCAGTGGGTGCAACCTGTTCTACCAGGCGACGAACGCCCTGAATTTGCTCGCTTTTACCCACCAGACTGCGGAATAACCGGGTTTTAGTGGGGACCGCGCCGTTGCGTACGGGGTGACTACGAATATATTCCTGGCAGCGGTGAATAGCCTGCGTCAGTGCCGGGTAAGTTATCGGCAGCGTGATATGCCCCACCAAATTGCCTACGCTAAGGCCTGGCTGGTCGGCCATATTGATTGCTACGAACGGATGCTGAGGATAATTTTTGATTAACGCCAGGGCATCGTTGCCGGTTTCTACATCGATGATCACCGCAACGGGTGATTTGTTTTCGAGCAACGATTGCGCTTCAGACACCGAAAGTGAAACACACGGCTCCCCTAAAAATGTCAGGATCGTGTGCAGATTTTGTTGTAATGCATTGTTATCACTAACAAGCAATATATCCTTCATTCAGTCCCCAAACGCTATTGTTATATTTACTAGTTTATACCAAACCACGGTTTTGTGTGTGCGACTGTCAAAAATCGGACACAATTTTTACCGTCATCAACATTTCCTCCTTCCTGGACGGTAAACATCGATTGATTTGGCAGCAGTACAGTCTGGCGGCCGAAATCAAGGGTTGATAATACCTATTTGCATAGATAAGCATGCAATTTGGTATAGAGCGCTCTGGCAATTGTAGCGGTAACAATGTGAATCGCAATGAAAAAAGCGGATTATTGGCAATAAAAAAGGCAGGTAAACCTGCCTTTGTTCTAAAAATGCTCGATTTAGTTATTCAGCAAACTCAGTACCTGACCCTGCTGCTGATTGGCCTGTGCCTGCACCGTCAGTGCCGCCTGATTCTGCACGTCATTGACAGCTTGCTGAGAACTTGCCTGAGCATAATCCGTATCCTGAATCCGACTGCGTGCCGCCGCCTGATTCACATTGGTTTCGGTAAGATTACGCGCAGTAGATGCAAACTGATTTTGTACCGCGCCAAGGTCGCCACGCGCACCGCCTACGGCCTCGATGGCAGCATCAGCGGCAGCCAGTGAATCTTCCAGTGACTGCGAAGTTATGTCTACTGACAGAACGTCTGATAACTCGCTGCCAATATCACGGGTGCCCACACTAATCTGCTGCCCCGCCTGACTACCTACCTGAAAATCAATTGAGCCACTGTCCGACAACAGGGGCTTACCAGCGAACTCGGTTTGTTCAATGGTCTGGGAAATATTCTGCTGTAACTGGGATATCTCAGACTGAATCGCCTGACGATCGGCATCGTTCAGAATACCACTGCCTGATTGCAGCGTTAACTCACGAATACGATTCACATCGTTATTAATGCCTTCCAGCCCGCTCTCTGCAACTTGTGCAAGCGAGATTCCATCGTAAGCATTGTTTACGGCCTGGCGACCGCCTTCAACTTCAGACGTTAAGCGGTCAATAATTTGCTGCGCAGCAGCGCCGTCGGCAGCACTATTGATTTGCTTACCGGAAGCGAGCTTCTCAGACATCTTATCCTGGCGTTGCTGAACTTGTTCGAGCAGCGACATGGGTTTATCTGTATTAAAGTTAATCATACCTTTCACCTCAGCTCCAGTTTAGCAGTTGTACAAAGGTTAGCCAACCAAAGCCATATCTCGCAAATTGCATATTATGTATAGTAATGAATACGGAAGTATAAATACGGAGGGGTTGCCGCTTACTGGGTATCAACTGTATTGCTATACTCAAAACACAGCAGTGCCTCAGCGTGTTTTGCCGGACAAAAGTTTGCATTGAGGAATGCCTGCTGACTCGCTGTATTTTCAGGTTTAATTTCAGCTTTAACAACATGAATATTTTCGAAGCGGCTATTTAGCAAAGCAATCCCCTCGGTTATGCAGGCTCTTGCCAGACCGCGGCCACGTTGATGGGGAGCAATGTTGATTGAAATCAGGGCACGGTTGCCTTTAACTTCAAAGTGCACAATTCCTATTTTATCGCCGCATTCATCTTCACATATCACCAGTAACCGACGTCTGTTTTTTAAAGACGCGGCAAACCATTCTTCATGCTCTTTGCGTGCGACTTTGTCTGTCGTTTGAGACATTTGTCTGGTTACTTCGTCATTCCGCCAACGGTATATGTCTAAACAATCCTCCGGCGATGCTTCTCTAACCTTTACCAAAGCGATATACCCTCCACCTTACTCACACTGGCTTACAGTAACTATGAAAGATCCAGTATTGAATTCAGCAAGCAAAATGCCCCGTCTTTGGTTGCATAGTCTGAGGCAGCCAAACTCATACGGCTCAACTTCTCACCATCGTGCCACATCGATGTCACGTGCTTACTGATTTGGTCTAAATCAATACAATCAAGAGCATCATACATCATGCACCATCCCTGCTTTACAGATTGTTCGGTTGTATTTCGCTGATTTTCGGCAACTACCAGCAAAACGGCAGGCGTGTGGCAGGCTGCCAGCTCAAACTGACTTCCTCCGGCAGCGGTGATAGCAAGACGGGAGTTGCTCCATAAATCGGCCATATCCTGACAGTTGTGCACATGCTGAATGGCGTATGCGGAGTCGTTTATATAAGCTTTTATGGCCTCAATCTGCTCACAGTTCATCGCGGGCCCGGTGACAACCCTGATGGGTGCATCAGTCAGGGCTTCACTAATTGCCCGCAATAACGGCAAGGTATAATCAAGCGGATCACTTCCACCTAAATTAATAGTTAAACTGAAGCGACGCTCTATTGGTAAGGGAATTGTAGCAGTAAATTCCCGTCGCAGAAGGCGATATTCGGCGCCCAAACATAATGTCGCCTGCGGGTTTTGCTGTTGATAATAGTCCTGCCACTCACGCCCTGCCGGATTACAAATCAGGTTGGCAAACTGAACGCCGGGCTGACGTATATCATCGAGTAATACCAGAGGATATGAACTCTCACCTAACGACTGTAAAAGTCTCTCATTGAATGCATAGCCATCCACAACAATTGCGATAGCATCGATATCGCGTGCGACACCCAACAGCTCGGTAGCTAATGCATTTTGATCAGCGGTATCTGTCATCAGTTTGCCGCACCAGTCGTGTCGGCTTAAGGCTATTTCTCTGGCGGCTTCACTCACCACAAAGACAGCATCAATTCCATGATCCTGTGCCGCCTGCGCTAACGCCTGACAGCGCATGAGATGGCCAATTCCGCTTTCTTTGTTGCCACCAGTGCAAAACAGCAAGCTACTCATTGGCTGATATGCTCCCAACTCAGCGCAGTGCCTTTTTTAATAAAGTCAGCGGCTTTTTTATGTAACACTGAGTCCCAGTGCTTTGGCGCTAAGCCAAAGGCCGGGCGGACAATTTTAAGATTGTTTGGTCCCAATGCTTCACCAGGCTGGATGTCCTGACTGACATAGATTGAGCGACGGTATTGTTTGGATTTATCTTCCGCCACAGTACCACCGTACTTCACCTGGCCCAAAGCCTGCCAGGCGCGTTCACTTTCAACGACTAAAGAAGTAAGTTCTTCCGGCTCCAGGGAAAACGCCGCATCAACGCCACCACCATTGCGATCCAGTACAAAGTGTTTTTCGATTACGCTGGCGCCCAGAGCTACAGAGGCAACGGCAGCGCCGATGCCACCAGTATGATCACTTAACCCCACCTCACAGCCAAACGCATCCCGCAAATGCGGTATCGTCAGTAAATTGGTATTCACCGGCTCAGCTGGGTAGGTACTGGTACACTTTAATAAAATAATATCGTTACATCCCGCTGAACGAGCGGTCTCGACGGCTAACTCAATTTCGCTCAAACTCGCCATGCCGGTCGACATAATCAGCGGCTTACCTTTACTGGCTGCTTTGCGAATAAGGGGAATGTCGGTTAATTCGAATGAGGCAATTTTAAAACACGGTACATTCAGCTCATCAAGAAAGTCGACAGCGGCTTCATCAAAGGGTGAGCTGAACGCCAGCATGCCAAGGGAGTTGGCATACTCAAACAATTCGGCGTGCCATTCATAGGGCGTGGACGCTTTTTGATACAAACGATATAGACTGGCGCCATGCCAGAGACTGTCCTGTTCTTCAATAACAAAACCTTTCTCCGTGACATCCAGCGTCATACTGTCAGCGGTATAAGTTTGTAATTTAATTGCGTGTGCACCACTTTTAGCGGCTGCTTTAACCATTGCTCTGGCCGTGTTCAGTGACTGGCTATGATTGCCACTGAGTTCGGCGATGATAAATGGCGCTTGTCGGGCACTAATTTCACGATCACCGATATGTATTACGTCAGGAGATACGCCTTTAGCCATATGACTACTTATCTCCCTTGGTTTGCATATAGGCCCGATACATCAGTTCGGCCCGGATCCAGTCTTCTTCGGTGTCGATATCCTGGACCAGGTAACGAGGTAAAAATACCGGCATACTGTGCTTGGAAAACAACGGTTTATTGTCCAGCCAGGCATCCTTTGTTCCCCAGTAAAACTGGCCTGCATCATGATAGTATTCTTCTAAATCCTGCGAACGCTTTTCCATCTGGCTGGCATCTAACGGTTCAACGCCCTTATCAGCCAGCCTGATAGCCCGCTGAATGGGAAACTCGAAAGTTGTCACTGAAAACGCAAAATCCATGGTTTGTTCACTTTCCAGTTGACTTAACGCCTGCGCTAACACACCACCATTCAAAAACGGCGCAGTGGCATAGATACAGCACACATGATCCGGTGAATCATTTTGCGATTGATAACTTTCGATAGCGTGTCTGACGACGGGTGAGGTACCGGTAAAGTCATCGGCCAGCGCTGCGGGCCGCTCAACAATGAAAGTCGCTCCCCATGCTTTGGCCACCCGGGCAATTTCGTCTGAGTCGGTAGAGACCACAATATCATCAAACACGCCTGCTCGCTTTGCAGCCTCAATGGAATACGCGATGAGTGGTTGCCCGGCGAACGACCTGACATTTTTACTTTTAATACGTTTACTGCCGCCTCTGGCGGGGATCACTGCAATGTTCACGATAACACCTCTCTTAACTGCGTAATAACCTCCTTCTGGTTATCGGCAGTTAGTGCGGGAAATAAAGGTAAAGTCAGGGCCCGTTCGTAATAGGCTTCCGCATGTGGAAATTGCCCCGATTTAAAGCCCAGTCGCTGATAATAAGGATGCAAATGAATCGGAATGTAATGCACATTGACACCGATACCGCGTGCTCGCAGTTCATTAAACACGACTTTGCGATCATGCGTGGTTAATTCAATCATATACAGGTGCCAGGCGCTATTGGTATCCAGCACGGGTTTAATAACCGGTAATTCATCGAGGGCTTCATTATAACGCTCTGCGAGCGCCAGACGCTGCGCGACAAATTCATCCAGATGCTTAAGCTGAGAACGACCCAGCGCGGCATGTACATCACTCAAACGGTAATTAAAACCTAACTCAAACTGCGCATAAAACCAGAGCTCGTCATGATGTGACTCCCCGAACATTGCCGGATCGCGGGATATACCATGGCTGGCATAACGGCGTAATAATACCGCGAGCTCTTCATCATTGGTAAGTACCGCTCCGCCCTCGGCACTGGTAATGGATTTTACCGGATGAAAACTCAGCACGGTCATTGCTGAATATTTACAGGCGCCGACTTTATGCTGCTGGGAATCATTTGCCCCCAGCGCATGTGCTGCATCTTCAATCAGTGTAATGCCATAAGGCTCGGTGATTTCGGCAATGGCGGCCATATCACAACTGCTACCGGCAAAGTGCACCACCACGATAGCCTTAGGTATTTTATTCTCTGCCAGCGCCAGATGGAGTTTATCCACCAGCGCGTCAACACTCATATTGCGGGTGACAGGATCGATATCAACAAAATCAACCTCAGCGCCGCAATAGAGCGCACAGTTGGCCGAGGCAACAAAGGAGTTAGGTACGGTCCATACCACATCACCGGGTTTTACCCCTGTCGCCAGACAGGCTATATGCAAGCCTGATGTGCCGCTATTACAAGCCACCCCAAACGCTGCACCGGTATACTGGCATAACGCACTTTCGAATAAGGGCACCTGCTGTCCCTGCGTTAAAAATCCATGCTCAAGAACATCAACCACGGCCCTGACATCATCGGCAAATATCCGATGCTTACCATAGGGGATCATAACGTGTCCTTATCCAGTACTTTTAACTCATCAATGGTCAGAAAATGCGGATTGGTACCAGAATGATATTCAAACTTGTCGGTGACGGGGTTGCCCTGTTCGCCGAGCCGGTTACTGCGGTAATCAATATTCTTATCGAAAAACGTAATCGCTGGCGCAATCACATAATGGTCGTCAAACTCAATCGTGTGGTGTGCCATTTCTTCCGGCACCATCACTTCATGCAGCTTTTCACCAGGGCGGATCCCAACCAGTTTATAATCAGATTTTCCACTCATCGCCGTGACCAAATCGGTGATGCGGATAGACGGAATTTTAGGGACAAAAATTTCCCCTCCCTGCATTCTGGCAAAGTTTTTAACCACAAACTCAACGCCTTCATTCAGGGTAATCCAAAAACGGGTCATTTCAGCATGGGTCACCGGTAACTCGTCACACCCTTCGGCCAGCAATTTACGGAAAAACGGTACCACCGAGCCTCTTGAGCCAACGACGTTGCCATAGCGAACAACCGAAAAGCGCGGCCCGGAGGCACCGGAGATATTGTTTGCGGCCACAAATAATTTGTCCGAGGCTAATTTAGTTGCGCCGTAAAGATTCACCGGATTTGCCGCTTTATCTGTCGACAGGGCAATAACGGTAGACACATCATTAGCCATGGCGGCATCAATCACATTTTGCGCACCGTTGATATTGGTTTTAATGCATTCATTAGGGTTGTATTCGGCAGCTGGCACCTGTTTTAGCGCAGCAGCATGCACAACATAATCTACGTCTTTCATGGCAATTTTCAAACGCTCATTATCTCTGACGTCACCAATAAAGTAACGCATACACGGCGCATTAAATTGCTGCTGCATTTCGAACTGTTTTAATTCATCACGGGAATAGATAATTATTTTTTTCGGCTCACTGTTGGCAAGCAAATACTCGACGAATTTCTTGCCAAACGATCCTGTGCCACCAGTAATCAATATCGTTTTACCGTTAAAATCATTCATTTTTTATTCTCATTTAGTGATGTTGACTGTTCACTGAAAACTTCTTGTAGCAGCTTAGCAGGCATTTCAGTAGCGACCAGTAATTCAGGTGTAAAGTGAGGGACAAACCTTGCCCGATCACCCAGCCCAATCAATTTTTTAGCTTCAGCGATAGGCTCAATGCTGAATATAAAAAACATTGGCAGATCGTAAGCATAATAATCGTCTAAAAACGTTAAATCATAAAGGTTATCAGCAGCTAACGCAGACTCCCCCGCTGGAAGCTTAGGCACCACAATGCAGGTACCGCACTGTAAAGTCGCCGCCGCAACAGCCAGCAAGCACCCATAATACAGGTTGTTGTAATCCGCTATTTTATTGGCCGGACAATACAACGTAATTACGTTTGACTGAGTTAGCACTGGCGCAGCGGGGGGCGCTTTGTTGGTATGCAGATAAACCCTTGTAACCCCTCTCTTGACGGCGGATTCTATATGCTCAATGTTTTGTGTGATAACAACATTGAAATCATCATCGGCCAGGGCGTTCGCTATATCCCAATAGTTCAGAGCGGCCTTTAACATATCTTTGAGAGCGCTATCAGCGGCTGTATATTTGATCTGGTTATTGGCAATATACTGGGGAAACACGACTTGTTGCCGGGTATCATAAAACGCATACACCGAGTCAAATGCATAAGGCTCTACTGTTAACGACGTTAAAAATACCTGGAGAGACTCATGCCACAGACTAAGTACGTCCGATGCATATGTTAACGCCAGTTTATCATCATCAACTGACACAATTTTTGTCAGTGCGCTGTTCACAAAATTCAACGAGCCATTTAAATAAAAGTACAACAAACTATGGCTACCCTTTACAGATAGCAATATCACTTTACGTTGGGTTTCAATTAGCTCTTCGACATCCTCGACAGACTCTACTTCCCGTTTGGTCAGTGTCATTAAACGTTGAAAACCTTTGATCAAATCATCTTGTTGATATTGAGCGTTAAACCGGGTTTGAAACTCATCGGCATCGAGGTGCTCAAAACATTTGGATTTGATACTACTCAGGCAAATTTGTTTTATCTCGGGCGTGGATAAAATAAGCGTATCTTCTTTATATAAAGGGCGTGTTCCTTCAAATTTAGCGCCATCACTGAGGTTATACACCTCATCACAGTCTTTAACAGCCCGCTCCAGTATTTCTTTGGCTAATTTAAATTCATATTTGGTATTCACAAAAGGCCGGAAATTTCCCGCCACTCTTAACGAGGTGTTGTGTACTTTGCTGTATTCATACTGCTCTTTACCATCGCTCATGTAATAGCCGGAAGCTTTAGAGTGGTGGTGCTTTTCATCCACAAACCCTAAATCCACCCCAAGCAAGTAAAGCTGCGAAAACCTGAACTGACTGGCAAATGCCATAACAAAATTGGTTACGGTCGGGTAGGCATTTTTTGTCAATGCAAACGGAAAATTATCATACAATCGCTGCACGGCAGTTGTGCCGGACTCACCAGGCTTAAAGGTTAAATAAACATCTTTAAACAGGTTACTAATATCGGGATGTATCCCATTACAACTGATCAGGCTGACTTGTTTCAGAAAGGCGAGATCAGCACCTCTGCTTATCCAGTCATAGGGAGAGCGATTAGCCTCAATTTCAGCGTGAAAGTCTGGCGTTATACCATGGCGATATAAACTTTGTAGCGCAGTGCCACAGGATATGATAATCGCGCTTTCCTGATACTCTTTAAGGGTATCAATTAAGCCATCGAGTGAGGGGCCGTTACCGACAATAAAAACAGGTACATTTTTTTCTGCCTGGCTGAGGTACTGAACCGGCTCATCGCGTAAATGCGGTATACCGTCCAGTATTGCCTGGCGCGTATGGGCAACCAAATGACGTGAGTGATCAAAATAATCTCCCATCGCAATCAACACTTGCAATTGCTCTCTTAACTGCGCAATAGCATTGACTAAATTTTCGTTGTAGTAGGCCTGATAGAAAAACGTATTGGCTAACACATAAGGCCCAACCACTTGAAATTGCGTTACTAATTCATGAAAAGTATGTGTACCATCGTCACCGATATTCAGGTATAAAGAACCGCCTTGCTCATCTATTCGGTGTAAAATAGTATGCCAGTCCAAGGCATACAGTGAGGCGTAAAATAAATCCCGGTTGGGTTCACAAATAAATAACCTGTCCAGCGTATAGGTATTACTCAGCAATTCAAACTGGTAACCAACCCCCAGGCCAAAAATAATCAGCGACCGTACTTTTTCTGGCAGTTCTGCCTGTTTGTCTTCAATCTTTTTCAGTAATGGTTCGACTTTGTTGACTAATTGGTAGTGAAAAAAGTGACGCTTTTTTTCGCCACCAGTACCCGTAGCTAACGCGTCCTTGTGAGGATGTGAAGCAAAGAATTCGTAGCTATTGCGACATTCCTGTAACGGAGATTCGCCGTACAAATTAATATTCTTTACTTTATGAAACAAGTTAACTTCTGCATTGGCGTTCGCTCTGGGCAACCAGCACTCAGGCTCATAGTCGACAAACTCTTCATATATGTCATTAAAAAACGTTTTAAACGCGCTTAGGTTTTTGTTAAATCTTTCCTGAGGTAACTGAGTCGCTGTCCAGGCGTCACTATCCAGCGGAACTGACCAGCGCGGCGAAATATCACCAACACTTTCTTTTTCCAAAGCATAAAGGGATAACCCCGACACACTGAACAGGCCATGTTGCTGAATTTGCGTAAGCAGTGCATCAAAAACAATATGGTTATAATGTTTGTAGAAATAGCACTCGTTTGTCTGTGTATTCTGCTTCAACTCAGCTAAATCTTGTTCAACATTACGCCCGTCCTGCTCGAGTTGAAAATAGAGTGCGGTCCCTTTTTTTTGCGCCAGTCGCAGAATATTCTGCCACGACAGCATACTTATTGAACATTTGAGATACTGATGTTGTGGTTCATAAATAATCAGATGTTTGATGTCATAGCGTTCAATTAACTGCTGGATGTGATAACCCGCGCCAATACCAAATACAACTAATGCGTCCAACGATATAGGTAAGGCGCGCTGCGTCCATTGACCGGTGTTTAAGTTTACCAGGTCGGCCTGCTGTGCCACCTTGTTAACCTGTGCGGTGACTTCCGTAAGCGGCTTATTCCCATAAAACGTTTGACCTGAATTATAGTCAACAATATTCAGTTCCTTTGCTTTATTGCAAAAAATAGAAATATTGCTTTTTGCTTGAGAGAAAGCATAAGGCAACAACGACGGAATATAGCGCTTAAACGCATTGATGCTCTCACGCTGGTTTTGCTGAATCTGAGACGACATCACAGCCTCATTACGAGACTGAAGCTGCTCATCACTGCAAAGCTGCAAGCGAATATCATTTAACATTTATTTATACCTATTTACCGCCTTTCGACCACGTATAAACTGTACCAGGTCATCCTTTACCGACGAAAGCAAAGACTGCGCCATATTCACAAACTCTTGATTTAATTGATATTCAGCTTTCGCGAATTCACTTAATTGAGGTTCTTGTAATTCTGATAACCGTTTTTTGACTAATTTGTCACGCGTTTCAGTCAGTTGCGTAAACTGCTCGTAGTTATCTGGATTTTCAGGGTCTTGATTACTCAGAAGTTGAGCGAGTTGCAGGTTTACTCGCTCAAGCTCCGGTGTGGTATGTGGGGATTTAGTATTAACTAGATTCAAATGGCTTGTTGTTTTTGACGCTGAATTTCGTACGCTTCCTGTTTGGCTGATTCCGGAATCTGTACCCACGCATCACGAATTGTTGTTAATAGGCTAGACACTTCATCCAAATACTGCAAGTTGTTAGTTATGTGAGCTTCATTGATACGATCAATCATGTAGTCATACAGCTCAAACAAATTTACCGCCATCTCTTGCCCTGCTTCAAGATCGAGTGTATCGCGTAAGTTAATCAGGATTGCGACAACCCGTGAAATAAACTGCGCTTTTTGCTCATATTCACGACGTTCCATTGCCCCTTTAGCATAAGCAATACGATCCAGCGCGCCCTGCATCAACATTAAAGTCAGCTTATGCGGATCGGCATTGGCAATATCCTGTTTAAGATTACCCTTGCGGTACGCATTGATGCCTGTAAGTGCCATTGTAAATTCTCCTGCTACTTCTTAATATTAATAATATGAGCCTAACGAAGCCAATAAAGCTGAGCCCGTCTGGTTAAGTCTCGATACCGTTTGATCCAGATTCAAATACTTTGCTCTCACCATAGCCTCGTAACCCAGCATATGCTGCTCCAGGCGTGCACGCGCATCGTCGATCTGACTTTGATTATCTTTCGCCGCTTTTTCTCTTGAACTAATCAGCCCGCCTGAAGAGGCGTATTCATCAGCGATATCATAAAGCCGGGTCGCAATACCCTGAGTTTCGTCGGTAAAGATTTTAGCGATATCATCAAAGTTATTTTCCAGTGCATCGTCAAAACGCGACTCACCGGACCCCAAACCAAAATCGGTAGAACTAATTTCTAACTTGCCATCAGTGGTCAATTCGATACCGAGAGCAAACAATCCGCCTAGCTCGGAGTTTTGTACATTCGAACCAACAATCGTCGCCATTCGGCTAGTTACGCCACGCAGCAAGGAATCGCCAGCCAGTGCGCCGTCGTCTTCAAGTTCAGACTCACCGTAGCGGGTCACGTTTTTGATTTCATCGATAATACCGTTATAGCTATCAATGAAATCACGAATCTTGGTTTCTAACCCTTCTTTATCGTAACCAATTTCCATGGTTGACGATTGCCGTGTTACACCGTCACTGTCAAGCGGTGAAACTTTATTGGCGGTAAAGGTGACATTCTGGATGGTGTTATCAAACGTATTGGTCTCACTCTCGACCTGAATTCCGTCGATGGTGGCTTTTGCATTCGCAGCGGTGAGTACTGGCGTTAAATTGGTCGCCGTTTCTGTAGAGTCGGTCGTTGTCAGGCGGTTTAATTCAGCGCGATCACCATCATTAACGATCACCAGGTCGTTACCTGTGCCAGTAGTATCGGACGTAAAAACTAATTTAGCCCCCCCGGTCGCCGTGCCGGTATCAATAATATTGGCATTAACCCCAAAATTATCTGCGTTATTGTTTATCGCCTCGCGCAACTCTGCCAACGTCATATTTTGGGTGACATTAACCGTAAAACTGTCCCCGGTACTATCGATTTTAAACGTCATTGTAGTATCGCCAGCGCCATCGGTAAGCACTGCATCAGTGGGGCTGGTGAAGGCAGCATCAGCGGTTTCTATGCGCGAACCAGAAGCAAGTTGAGAAATGCTTATGTCGTAAGAACCTCGCAAGGCTGTATTGGTTGCTTCTGCGCTGAAGATTTCGATATCATCAGAGGGGTGAGTTATCGTCGGTTCCCGGCCATTGATACTGGCGTCGGTACGTAAGTCATCCACCGCGTCTTTAAATGCGGAAATCTTGGATTTGATCTGTCCGAGTGCGGAAATTTCATCCTGCACTCTTTCTTCTCTGGCATCAAGACGCTGCTCTTTAGGCGTCCGTTCTGCACTGATAAGCTGCCTGACCAAATCATCAAGCGCAAGACCGGACCCAACACCTAACGATTGTATAGTCATAGCTCACCTCATACTTGTTTATTAAAAAGTACTCCTACCTTGCTTCCTATATCTTGTTGGAGTTCTTTTATTCTTTCCGCTAACCTCAACACTTCTTCGGATGGAATTTGTCTTATCACATCACCTGAAGAAGAGTCTTTAACAGTGACTACAGGCCTTCTGGAACTTTCATCCACAGAAAAAGCCAAATTACGGTTTTGTACCTGCAAAAAGCTCTGAACTTCTTCGACTGCAGTATCCAGAACTTGTCTCTGCCCCTCTCTTGAAAGGTTATCGGCAGATTCCTGTTGACCTTGAGCACCTTCTGTCTGAAGTTCAACCTTATTTTGCTCACTTGCCTTCTGGGTATCAGCAATACTCTGGTTAAGTTTGACTTCCACTCCAGGCTCACCAGGAGAATTGACTTTAACATTCGCTGCAAAGTTCTGGCCAGTTTGTGTAGCTTGAAGATCCACAATTAATCCCCCGTATTAAAACAGGTAAAACGGGCCTGCTTATCGCAGTCGCCCGCTCATTCAATGTTTAACATTGGTATGTTAATACCACATTGTTAATTCAATTTTAGCCTAATAGCGACAATGCGGTTTGTGGACGCTGATTGGCCTGACTCAAAACAGAGACTGACGCCTGTTGAATAATCTGGTTACGGGTCAACTCGGCGGTTTCCGCAGCAAAATCTGTATCACGGATTTGCGAGCGCGCAGCCGACACGTTTTCTGAAATATTACTCAGATTACGAATAGTTGATTGAAAGCGATTTTGCAACGCCCCCAGATCAGCGCGAGCGCCCCCGATAGCAGAGATTGCATCATCAATATCAGCTAACGCAGCTGACGCCGCAGCTGATGTACCCACGCTCACACCATCAATCCCTAAACCAGATGCGCCATAAGATTGAGCACTTAATGACACAACGATTGTTTGTCCAGCGTTCGCTCCTACCAGGAAGCTTGCGCCAAATGTACCGTCCAGTAGCGATTTGCCGTTAAAATCTGATTCAGATGCAATCCTTGAAATTTCGGTTTTCAGTGCGGTAACTTCTTTGTTTAAAGCACTGCGATCTGCAGCACTATTCACACCGTTTTGCGATTGCACTGCCAATTGACGAATACGCTGCAATGCAGTGGTGGTCTCATCCAGCGCACCTTCGGCAGTTTGCGTCAGTGAGATAGCATCGTTAGCGTTACGTACTGCCTGGTTCAGGCCCTGAATCTGCGTTGTCATACGATCGGTGATCTGTAATCCCGCGGCGTCATCTGCAGCACTGTTAATTCTGAAACCTGAAGATAAACGTTCAAAAGATGTACTCAGCTTGTTGCTTACGTCAGATAACTGACGCTGTGCATTCAAGGCCGACACATTTGTATTTACATATAAAGCCATAATAAACCTCCTGGGATTATAACTGTCAGAATTGTTCAAATTCCGTTAAGTTATAATCTTCATATTCAATTTAGCTAAACAGTATTCAGCTAAATCACCTCATCGTTGTAGCGCCTCTCACAGCGGCCACGCAATTCATGAATGAATTACCCCTCAACTATAGGTATCGGCCCAACCTTGAGATTCTTTAGTTTTTTTTCTAAAAAAATTAAAAAAAACGAACAATAAAAACCAACCATTTGTTTTAAAAGGTTTTTCCTTGGAGGATTATTCATAAGGACGTCTGAATAATATTCTCAAACCGGTATATATCGCGCATTTTAGCGCTAATTTTTTAGGCGAAGGACTTACGATTAAGGAAGAGTGGAGAGCAGAAAAGTCGATGGTGACTACGTCGCTGTGCCGTCCCTTTTGCATGAACAACATCTCTCTGAGAGAAAGATCTAATAGTGCCAGCCACCCGACCCAACCTGTACAGACCAAATCCTGTAATGATTGTCAGGCAGGTCGTGAATCTGGGCGAAAACACTAAGCGAACACAAGAGTAAAAGGCTGGCATCAATAATAACAACAACACATTTTAATTTCGGCCATGCATACTGAACAACCTGAACAACACTGGTGATATTGCAGTTGGATAAAAGCGGCAAAACCAGGGCACTTATTCAGGATAACAGGCAAGTCTTGTCCGCTTTTATTGCGGATTTAAGCTATTTCTAACTGCTGATTTTTAAGAGTTAATGCAGATTGGCAATACGAGAATACGACCTTAACCAATAATATAAAAAATTGGCATCACTGTTGCTTTATCTTTAATGTAAGTGACGGGAAACGATTTGGTAATTACAATAAAAAAGGCCGAGTCAACGAAGTGACCCGGCCAGCTTGCTCACGTTAGGAGAAGGAGCAAATTCGGTTTTAGTCGGCTTGCAGAATAATAGTAGATAAATACTGGCCTCTCAACCAACTATTCTACACTCTCAATTCTGCTAGTCGGCGTTTTAATCCTTGTTTTGGTGGCCTTACGGCCGCCATCCCTGGCAAGGGTTGGCCTCTCAATTCCACCCTCTTATGGTATTTTTCACAACTTTCATCTCCCGGCTTATCATTGGCAATCGCAGCGTACGACCTGGCGCTCAGGTTTTGTCAGCGCTTTGCGTTAATGCGGGGGATCGCTTTATTTATATCAAAGGCAGTTTCTGCCGCTCAGGTGGCAAAACATGTAAAACAGAGGTTTACCGTTGCCGCCTGCCAGTTTCTCTGGACCCGGTATGAACAACTAGTAAGCTTATGTCTAAGCCTCTATGTCGCAGGTGGTAGCTCTGCCATACTCCAGTGCATTAATCAAACAACTCAATTTATTTAATTGGCACACCTTATGCTTTAAGAAGAGGGTCAGTGTTAATTTACTGACGCTTTGCTTGGCTTATGTATAAAGTTAAGTAGTGCTAACTGAGCTTAGGCTCATGCTGACTGCAGGTATGTTGTTCAGACCTCATACCTCTCACTACCTCCTGGCTTCATTCCTGTCAGTCGGCAGCTTAGCTCAACACCTAACGCCCTTCAGGGTTTATGGATTAGCCCGCTTATTCTTTAATTACCTTGCAAATACTCTCTACTCATCGGTCGATTGCAGTCTGCCCCCACATATTGCAACTCGACCGTTTTTCTTTATCTACTCATCGTTTTTTGTTTATCAACTGCAGTCTGCCCCCGCTTTTTGCAGTCATTAGCGATGCCATTCACTCCACTATTGCAGTAATTGTAATGCTGCTTGTGGTCGTTGGTTGGCTTGCGACAATACATTAGTACTGGCCTGCTGAATAATTTGCCAACGGGTTAATTCTGCAGTCTCTTTAGCAAAGTCGGTATCGCGAATACGTGACCGCGCAGCTGACGCATTTTCAGAGATATTACTCAGATTTCTGATGGTCGACTGAAAGCGGTTTTGAATCGCACCCAGTTCTGCCCGTTTTGCATCAATAGCGGAAATCGCAGCATCAATAACCGGCAACGTTCCCGATGCACCGGAGGTGGTAGATACCGTCGCATTATAACCATTGGTTAACCCCGAAAAACCGAAGCCACCCGCCCGGGACAAATTAAAGTCGATAAACTGTCCGGCCTGTGCTCCCACCAAAAATGAGGTGGCAAAATCTCCGGTCAGAATATCACCACCGGCAAACTGCGAGTCAGACGCAATACGGCTGATTTCAGTTTTAAGGGCAGATACTTCTTTTTGCAGTGCCTGGCGATCAGCATCGGTATTAATACCGTTTTGCGCTTGAATGGCCAGCACCCGGATGCGTTGCAGCGCCGAGGTTATTTCTTGCATGGAGCCTTCCGCCACCTGAGCCAGAGAAATACCATCGTTGGCGTTCCGTACGGCCTGATCCAGCCCCATAATTTGTGACGTGATCCGGTCAGAAATCTGTAAACCCGCCGCATCGTCTTTTGCACTGTTAATGCGATAGCCCGATGACAAACGCTCAAATGCGGTGCTCAGTTGGTTACCAGAGGTAAACAGTTGTCGCTGTGAATTTAGCGACGACACATTCGTACTTACATATAAGCTCATTTTAATCTCCTAACGATTTTTGATAACTCAGGTTTTATTATTTTTATTAACCTGATTTTTTGACCGCTCATATTATTGTTATTAGTTGAGCTGTCAGGCATTTTTGCGTCTTTATTATTATTGTTCGCAGTGCCTTTGTAATAGTTATCGTACGCGCAGGAGAAATCCTTTAGCTTTTTTTTGCTAAATTTAAATAAACTTAATAATCAGTATCTTAGGTTGAATAACAAGCCGGACTTTTGTCCGGCTATGCTCACAGTTTTGAGAGTAAGCTCACTCCCGGGGTCAGGCTGATACCTGGTTCACTACCTCCTGGCTCCATTCCCTGACTCGTTCGGAGTAGCCAGTTATCCCAGTAGCTGTAATGCCGCCTGTGGGCGCTGATTAGCCTGAGCCAGCACCGTAGTACTTGCCTGCTGAATAATCTGATTACGCGTTAAGGCAGCAGTTTCTGCTGCAAAATCAGTATCTTTGATTTGCGAACGTGCCGCCGACACGTTTTCTGAAATGTTACTCAGGTTACGGATTGTAGATTGGAAACGGTTTTGCAGTGCACCCAATTCTGCACGGGTTCCTCCGATAGCAGAAATTGCGTCGTCGATTGCTGTCAATGCAGCCGCGGCAGCCGCGGAAGTCCCGACACTCAATGTATCGATGTTTAAACCAGATGCGCCGTAAGACTGACCGCTTAAGGACACTTTGATATTCTGGCCAGCGTTTGCACCAACTAAAAAGTCAGCGCCAAACGAACCATCTAACAGGGCTTTACCATTGAACTCTGAATCACTTGCGATACGCGAGATTTCCGTTTTCAGCGCAGTCACCTCTTTGTTGAGAGCGCTGCGATCTGAAGCACTGTTCACGCCGTTTTGGGACTGTACTGCCAGTTGACGAATACGCTGCAACGCAGTGGTTGTTTCATCCAGCGCGCCTTCCGCAGTTTGGGTTAGTGAAATAGCATCGTTAGCATTACGTACGGCCTGGTTCAGGCCTTGAATCTGAGTCGTCATACGGTCAGTAATTTGCAGACCAGCCGCATCATCTGCCGCACCATTAATGCGGAAGCCCGATGATAGACGCTCAAAAGACGTGCTTAAAGAATTAGATACATCAAACAACTGGCGTTGTGCGTTTAATGCAGACACATTGGTATTGACGAACAAAGACATAAGTCTCTCCTACACTTTCAATCCAGCTAGGGCTGGCTGCCAGAATATCCGGCAATTACATTGTAATAGTAGTCATCAATACCTGAGGGGTAATTGATGAACTGGCTCTCTCAGAACTATTATCGACAATTCCCAAATTCCCTTTAATGAAATTGACTATTTTTTTATGCAGTAATGACTATAGACGTCATTTAGATAGCTAACATATTGTCATATCTAATAAATTTACGATTGATAGTGAACGGTGACTCTGAATCACCTGAAACGAATAGACCGGGGTATGATATATTGTCTGATGAAGTTTGATTTGAGCGACGGTTACAGTTGAGCAATCAACTTGCCAGTCTAAAAGAGTGATAGGGTGACAAGCTGATAGGAATAATTATGAAATGACCAAGCCTGGCTAATAAACACAAATCTATTGCTATTAAGGCGTGGAATCCACAATCCCAATGGATATAGTCACAGGATACGTCTGAATTGGTAAGCGATTATTACAGATAGCCAGAGAATGTTAACCTTTGCTCATAACTTATGCGGTGGTCAACATTCTCAGGAGCATCACGACAGATAGTTGAAAAGCGATAATCCTGAGATACGCGGAAAAGTACTTAGTGCTGCAGTAAGCGCAGCTTCCTGCTTGGCAAATTCGGCTGAGGCTTCGGCATAGTCCACGTCCTGAATAGCGCTGCGAGCTTCTTTGGTCGACACTTCCAAATCCAGGTTGGTTTCATAAACCGACTGGGCCACATTCAGCCGGGCACCAATAGACGAGGTTTCAAACGCTATTTTTTCCAGGCCATTATCAATGCCTACCAGGGCATCACTTAACGCTTCACGGTAAGCGGCATCACCCACCTGATCGTTATTAAGCACCTGCTGTAAGTCATATAGCGTGGTGGCAATATTTTTCTTTTGCGGCGCATCTAACTGAAAATCCAGGGTATTGCCGGTTCCGCCCTGCAGGTTAAAATCAATACCGGCGAAATTGAATGGCTCACCTGAGGTGAAAACTTTAGTCGCGACTACGCTACCAGTACCGAGATTCTGAATTTGCACCTGATTAGGCGCTGTGATGCTAATACGATAATTATTATTGGCGGCATTGAGCGGATCGTAGTTATTCTTATAGAAAGTATCAAAATCGCCCTGCCCGGCCACCACCGCTTCATTCACAGTAATCCCGGAATTGTTGGTGATGGTGAAGTTGCGCCGCGCCGGTACATCTTCGAATAAAGATTGCCCTGATGCGCTGCTTCTCACCTTGACACTATTAGAAAGCTGTACTTCGTTGCTACCGCTATCGCCCTGATAGGTATACGCGTTGCCAGGACCGCCCGCATTCAAAACGAAAGGTTGAGATTCAGACTGATAACCCGAAAAATAATAGTCACCCTCGGCGTTTTGCGAGTTCATCAGATCGAAGACTTCGTCTTTGATCTGGCCTATCTCTGACGCCAGCGCTTTACGATCGGCATCAGATAAGGCTCCGTCACCGGCCTGAATAGTGAGCATTCGAGCGCGGTTAACCGAATTGGTAATGTTATCCAGAATGGTTTCCTGCTGCTCCAGCGAACCGGTTACCAGGTCATTATTGCGTTGATATTGCTGTAAACTGGCCAGCTCTTCGGTCATGCGCAGCACTTTGGCGCTGCCAACCGGATCATCCGATGGTCGGTTAATCTTCTTACCCGTACTCAACTGCTGCTGTGTGTCAGCAAGCCCTGACTGATTATCCATGATGGCACGGATATTCTGATCATAGAGTTGATTAGTAGAAATACGCATGGCTGTTACCTAACCGACGATAAAATAGTATTAAACAATTCCTGGGCAGTGCTCAAAATTCTGGCTGCTGCTGCATAAGACTGCTGATAACGCACAAGGTTCGCAGCTTCTTCATCCAGACTCACTCCCGACACTGAGTCAAACCACTCAGTTGACTGCACTTTCATGCTTTCGGCGGCTTGCAGGGCAATACCGGCAGAAGCTGACTCTTCGCCCACCCGGCTTACCAGGGTCGAGTAACTCTCATGCAACGTGCGCGGCTCACTGCTTGAGTTGGTGCTAAGTTGCACCAACGACGCTTGCTTCAGTGAGGCCAATTCCAGGGCATTCTGGTTATCAAAACTTCCATTGGTATTGTAGCTGATCGAAAAGGTGTCACCGGCAGCGGGTATTCCTTCAAGGCTAATATCGTAACTGCCGTCTAAACCACCGCCCGCCTGGGCTAACAGGTTATTCAAATCAGTGGCTCCGGTAACGGTCGATAACACCGTACCGCTGCTATCCAATACTTCATAACTGTCTGCTGCGGTAAAACGAATCTGCGCAGGGGCACCGGCATCCAGACCACCTGCACCATCAAAAAACGATGTAGTAACATCGGTATCGTACACCTGAGTATTTACTACGGTGGCATCGCCAAGATTATTGCTGCCGGCATCACTACGTACCGGGCTGGCAAAGGCTAAATCTTCTGGCCGCGTGGTAGCCATAGTAATATCCGACGCACTGTATTTTACCGGCTGAACCAGAAACTGGTTGCCCACGCTGTAGCCACCAGCAGACTGAAATTCAATTTCAATGCCGCCTGGAATTTCGGTATAGCCGGCATTTAACGTAATGTTACTAAACACTACCGGCTGGTTGTTTTCATCAAGTTTAGGCGTGCCATCGCCATTTAACAGTTCCACCGATACCTCACTGGGCACACCGGCGCCGGTCACGTTAGTAACGGACACACGAATATCGGCATCGGTAAGCTCGTTGCCTTTGCCTGGGGTAAACTGCCCGGATAAAGCCAGCGTAGGCGGTGTATTACTGTACGGCAGGCCGCTTAGCTCCGGCAACGTGAATATGTCGCCACCAAGCTGAAAATCCATATCCATGCCCAGACGATTTTGCGAATTTACCGCGTCTGCAAAAGCCACTGCCATCTGGCCAATATCTCGCTGCGACGGGCCTAATACCTCATCCCGATAGCGAAACAGGCCACCTAAGGCGCCGCCCAGATCTTCCTCAGCAATATTGATATCGGTATTGGGTTTGCTGCCAGAAAAGTTAGTCGCTAATTCCAGTTGCTTTTGCATGAAGTCAGCATTCTCACTGAGCTCGAAAAGGTTAAAACTGCCATCTTCCAGTACCAGCGATTCACCACTGGCCAGATTAATCAGCAAAGAGCCATTGGCATTTTTACTTTCCCGCACGGTGATATCCATGATCTCCGCCAGATCATTAATCGCTTTGTCACGCTCGTTAAGTAATGCCGAGGGTTCGCTGTCTTTAAAGTTGCCTTTGGCCACCAAAATGGCTTTATTCAGATTGCCGATAGATTCAATCAGGCTGTTGGCGTGGCTCACCATACTGTTAAATTCAAGGTTAAGCTCTTCTTCCTTGGCTTCCATAAAATCAGAAAGTGACGACATGCGGCGCAGCAATGCTTCACCCTCTGCAAGCACTAGTTGGCGTGAAGATAAATTAGTTGGGTCGTCAGCTGCGGTTTGCACCGAGGCAAAAAAGTCACTAAACCCGGTCGACAGCGAATTGGCTTCGTTAGCTAACAAATTATCTATCGCTGAGGTCTTTTCAGAGAAGGTTTCCCACTCTCCTACTAACGTGGTATCACGGCGCAACTGATTTTGTGCAAACTGATTGATGACCCGCTCTGTGGTTGCACGGCCGACACCACCATAAAGCTCGCTGGTTACTGATGTACGTTCGCGCACATAGCCTTCGGAGTTAACATTAGCAATGTTGTTACTGGCAGTCGCCAGCAGCCGGCTGCTGGCATTAACGCCGCTGGTCGCAATTGAATATAAATCAACGTTGCCGCTCATAAGCACGCCTTAGCCTGTTGCGGCAATATTACCGGGCAACTCTTTTTCATGGCAGATAGCTCCGCAAAGAATCACTGTTATAAACGGCCATCACCTTATCCGCATACTGCGGATCCGTGGCGTAACCGGCATCTTGTAACGCTTTAAAGTACGCCTTCGGGTCGCCGGCATTTTCTACTGCCGGGCGGTACCGTTCCTGACCACGAATAAACTGAACGTAATCTTCAAAACCCTGCTGTAAATTATCATAAGAGCGAAACGCGGCGCGCTGCTGGCTTGCTACCGTGCCGTCGAACTCCATGGTATTGACCGTCGCCGACTCTCCCTGCCAGTTGCTATTGGCTTTAATACCAAACAGGTTATTGGCACTGCTACCACTGCCATGATGGATAACATGTTGCCCCCAGCCTGTCTCTACTGCCGCCTGCGCCACTAATGCCTGAGGCTCAATACCCAGTTCTGCCGCCGCTTTGCTGGCAGCTGGCCAAAGTTGTTCGACAAACTCCTGAGGGTTACTAAACGCAGCCGTTTTAAAGGCCTGTTGTGATTGCGGATCGCTGAGTAGTTCGGCTGTTTGTTGCGCCTGCTCAACGCGAAATTGCCGTTGTCGATTCAGCGATGCCAGATTGCCGTCGTTACGGGCCACACTAGCCGGGATGTAATCGTTAATATCATGCTGCCCTAACTGCTGAACTATAATCTCAGCCAGGCCAACACCACCACCGCTGGAAAGATCCTGAGCGAGCTGTTTATCGTGCATGTCACGATAGAACTTCACTTCTTCGGTATTAAACGGGCTGTCTTTGTCGGCCATGGCATCCTGGGCTTTACGCATAGATTTGAGCATCATCTGGACAAAAATCGCTTCAAACTGCTGCGCTGCTTCTTTGAGCGCTTTGTCATCTTTCGAATAGGCTGCCTCACGCAAACGGTTCAGACTGGATAAGTCATGAACATTGCGGGCCGACTCTAACTGCGACTTTGTATTCAGTACATCCATCAGATCACCACCAGCTCGCCCTGTAACGCGCCAGCCTGGCGAAGCGCTTCAAGAATAGCCATCAGATCGCCGGGCGCTGCGCCAACTTCGTTAACCGCGCGCACCAGCTGATCCAGGGTTACGCCCGGTTCAAACTTAAACATGCGGCTATCGGCCAGATTGACATCAATGATGGACTGCGTTGTTACCGCTGTTTCGCCGTCAGCCAGTGCATTAGGTTGCGTCACCTGCTGGTTTTCACTGATAGTAACGGTAAGGCCACCGTGTGTAATAGCGGCTGGTAATAAACGCACGTCGCGACCAATAACAATGGTGCCGGTGCGGCTATTAACCACCACACGCGCTGGTGCATCTGCAGGAGTAAACTCAAAGTTTTCCAGCGTGGCTAAAAAGCCCACACGCTGTCCCGGATCGCGAGGCGCAGTCACTCTGACCGAAGCTGCATCCAGTGGCTCAGCAATGGCATAGCCTTTTTCCGGTTGGGCTCCGAGGCGCTGATTAATCACATCGGCCAGTGCTTTGGCGGTAGAGAAATCAGGATAATGTAAGTTCAGCGTCAGGCTGTCGCCGCTGGCAAAACCGCTCGGTACTGCCCGCTCGACCAACGCACCGTTAGCGATCCGACCTACTGTTGGCGTATTCACCACCACTCGCGAGCCGTCACCGCCCTCAGCACCAAAGCCGCTAACAACCAGGCTACCCTGCGCTACTGCATAGATATTGCCATCCACACCTTTAAGAAAGGTTTGTAATAAAGTACCGCCCTGCAAACTGCTGGCTTCACCCACTGAAGACACTGTGACATCAATGGTCTGGCCGGGTTTGATAAATGGCGGTAACTCGGCATGGACAGCCACTGCTGCAACGTTCTTGATTTTGGGTTTAATATTGGGGTCCAGGCTAATGCCAAAATTGGTCAGCATGGTTCTGAAACTTTGCTCGGTAAACGGGCTTTGCTCGCCAGTACCGGGTAAGCCCACCACCAGACCATAACCAATTAACTGGTTACTACGCACGCCCTGAATACTGGCTACGTCTTTGATACGCTGGGCGTGAGCGCTGGTAACCAGACTCAGACAACACAGTACAACACTTAATAATTTACCCATGTTACCCCCTAGAAAGGCCACCATTGTGATGAAAAGAATTTAGTCAGCCAGCCTTTCTCCTGAGAGCGGGCAAAGCTACCGGTACCACTGTATTGAATGCGGGCATTGGCAATACGGGTAGACAGGATTTCATTTTCCGGAGAGATATCCGACGCGCGGATAATGCCGGTTAAACGGATATATTCATCACCGTGGTTTAACGTCAGCCATTTCTCACCGCGTATTACCAGATTCTGGTTGGCCAGCACGTCAGTGACGGTAACCGAAATACTCCCGTTCAGGCTGTTGCTTTGATTCGCCTGGGCATCACCGGCAAATTCGCTGGAAGAATTTACCCCAAGCTGAATAGACTGATTGCCTATATTCAACGCGTTGCCACCTAATCCGGTAATCGGCTGCACATCAACACCGGTTTCTTTTGACGTGGTGGTGCCGGCAGATTTCGTGGCATTGGTATTTTCACTGAGAGTAACCGTAATGATGTCTCCCACCCGCCGGGCCGTTACATCTGAATAAAGGCTATTAGCCATCCGCGGGCGAAACAGGCCGCCATCCTCAACAATTTGCTCGCGCGGCATCTCAGGGATCACCGGCGCAAAAGATGGATCATTCGCCTCAACACGATCGGGCGAAGTACTGGCACAACCGCTAAACAGTGCAACACAAGTAAATACCAGTAATACACGCATCATGAGATCACCTTAGATTAAAGCTGCTGTATAACCTGACCAAGCATCTGGTCAACCGATGAAATAACTTTGGAGTTCATTTCATATAGTCGTTGGCTCTCGATCAGATTTACCAGTTCTTCGGTCACATTCACATTGGACGTTTCCAGCGTCCCCTGCACGATAGTTCCCAGGCCCTGCAGGCCCGGTACGCCCTGCAATGGGGCGCCGGAAACTGCCGTTTCCACATAAAGGTTCTGGCCCACTGGCTGTAAGCCGGTCGGGTTAACAAAATCAGAAATATTGAGCTGACCAAGCACCTGAGGCTCAGCCTGACCACGTACCGATGCAGACACCTCACCATCCTGTGAAATGGTGATTTGCTGGGCATCTTCAGGAATGGCAATTTCCGGCTGCAACAGGAAGCCTGCTCCTGGGGTAACAATTTGCCCCTGATCGTTTAACGTAAACTGACCATTTCGGGTATAAGCAATGGTGCCGTCCGGCTGCAGAATTTCAAAAAAGCCGCGACCCTGAATAGACATATCCAGTGCATTGTCGGTGGTTAACAGATTGCCCTGAGTGTGGGCTTTTTGTGTAGCAACCACCTTAGAACCAGCACCTACCATTAACCCTGACGGTAATTCGGTATCCGCAGAAGAGCGACCACCAGGCTGGTTGATGTTCTGGTAGAGCAAATCTTCAAAGATCGCCCGATCCTTTTTGAACCCAACGGTAGACGCGTTAGCCAGGTTGTTAGATACCACGGCCACGTCGGTTTGTGCGGCATCAAGTCCGGTTTTACTGATCCAAAGTGCTGGATGCATAATTGTCTCTCCTCTGCCTTATTAGTTATTGGCGGCAAATTATTAAATAATGCGTAGTAGCATGTTGCCGCGCATATCTAGCGTGTCGGCTTTTTTCATCATCTTGACCTGTAGCTCATAATGACGCTGCAGGTGAATCATACTGACCATTTCTTCAATGGCGTTCACGTTTGAGCCCTCGAGCATGCCGGACATTACCGTCACCGTTTCATCGGCCTGGGCATCGATGCCATCTTTCTGGCGGAATAAGCCATCGTTACCTCTTTCGAGGTTACTGTATTCCGGGTTAACCAGCTTGAGCCGGCCAACTTCTTCTATAACCGCCTCAGGTGCACCCTGAGGACGAATGGAAATGGTGCCATCGGCGGCAATGTTGAGGTTATCCAGCGGCACCGGCAAAAACAGCGGACCGGCATCGCCCATCACGATATTGCCGTGGACGTCTTCCAACACACCGTCCTGGCCGAGCTGGAAATTACCATCGCGGGTGTAGGCTTCATTACCCTGTTGATCCTGCACGGCAAACCAGCCATCACCCTGAATGGCCATATCCAGATCCCGATGAGTCTGAATTAACGGGCCGGATTCATAGTTATTGGTAGGGCTTTCGGTCATGGCGAACACCCGGGTCGGCAAACCTTCGCCGTATACCGGCATCGACCTTGCCTGTTCCAACTGCGCTTTAAAGCCGTTGGTTTGGGCGTTAGCCAGGTTATTGGCCCGTAAAGACGTACCAACCAGGTCCTGACTAGCGCCACTACTGGCGATATAGAGTAATTTGTCCATGACTGCCTTTTGACGCTTTAATCGTAATTATTAATTACACTGCAAAGGCAGTGCCAAAACGGCGAATACGCAGACTAAGAAAGGATAAAAGAAGGGCCGCATACTGCGGCCCTGGGCATTATTGAATAACCTAGCGGATATTCAGGATAGTCTGATTCAGCTGGTTGTTGACTTCCAGTGCCCGGGAGTTGGCCTGGAAGTTCCGCTGTGCAATGATCATATCAATTAGCTCAGTAGTCAGGTTCACGTTAGCCTGCTCAAGGGCGGAAGAGTTAATCTCGCCGAAAGTACCGGTGGTAGCTTCACCCGCCAGGGCTTCGCCAGATTCGATGGACTCTTTCCAGGCAGTGTTACTTTGCTGGGTCAGGCCCTGCTCATTGGCAAACCGCACTAACGCAACGCGTACTACCGGCTCTGAGGTACCGTTAGAAAACGTCGCCCGAACCAGACCATCTTCACCGATATCCACACCGGTTAAACGGCCTACCGGCAGACCATCCTGCTCCAGTGAGGTGACTTCAAAGGCGGAAGCATACTGAGTTGGTTCATTGATAGTTTGTCCACCTAAAGGGTCCAGGTTGAAATCGATGGAAATAGTTTGCGTCTGATCGGCTCCCCCGGTCAATGCGATTGCTGAGTTAGCGGTACCATCGTCACCCAGCGCCACGGTAGTAATGCCACCGGCCGGGACTTGAGAGGTAAAGTCACCACTTTGGTTAAAATTGAGTCGCGCGGGTAGCCAATCTTCGGTGGGGTTAGTATTTTGCGGATCGGGTCGTTGCGGCAGCGGTACACTGGTGTCTCCACCAGCAATATCTACCGGGGTATCATCCACAGTGGCAAACATTAACCAGCTGTTGAGCTGATCCGGCCCAGGTGTTCCATCCGCGTCGGTACCGTCTTTCACAAAGTAGTAAGTCATAATATGACTTTCACCCAGTGAATCATAAACGGTTACCGAGGTTGCCGCGTTGTAGGTGAGCGTATCATCAGGGTTAAATGCTGTTGGATCCAGATAATCGTCGTTCGCAGGCAGGTTCATACGCATGGTGACTTCCTGCGTTGCCTGCGGTGAGCCTGAGGAGTCGGGAATACGCACAGGTTCGGTAGTACTTAACGCCACTGACGAACTGGTGCCATCCGGGTTAACCGGAAAGCCCAGCAGGTTGTCGCCGCTGCTGTTAACCACAAAGTTGTTTTCGTCCAGCTTAAACTGACCGGCACGGGTAAAGGAAAAATCCCGCGAGGTGATATCGGGTACAGTGGCAAAGAAACCATTACCGGTAATGGCTAAATCCAGTGCCGTATTGGTAAACTGCAGGCTACCCTGACTGAACTGTTGGGCCACTTCCTGCGTGAGGACGCCATCACCTACTTTGGTTTTACCGCTGGCTAACAGTGAGGCGGCATATACATCACCAAACTCGGCCCGCGACTCTTTAAAACCTACCGTGTTCACATTGGCAATGTTATTTGCGGTAGTGTCTAAATCTTTTTGTGCGGCAGAGACGCCACTTAATGCAATGTTAAAAGACATGTGCTTTTCTCCTACTAACTGCCGATCTGGATAACGTCGTCAAGATTGATACTGACATCACCCTCTAAATTCAAAATAATGCCTTGATTGCTACCAGCCAGGCTTACGCTGCTAACGTGGCGATGAATAGCGGTAGAAATTGCTACCCCTTCACCATTCACCTGGCCGTTTGCACTCACCAGGTATTCGCCGGGCGGCATTAAATTGCCGCTGCGGTCAGTACCATCCCAGTTGAACTCAATGTTGCCGGCCCCCTGGGTACCTGCATCGATAGTTCTGACTACTTCACCGTTGGCGTTGGTGATGGTAATTTCCATGTTCTGTACTGTTTGTTCGTTGACCACAAAACCACTGAGGCCGGCGCCTTCACTGCCCATATAGCCCACGTTGGCTTCTACGAGCACATCCTGGCCAATCAGACTGGAAGCCTGTAGCGCCTGATTCGAGGTCATGGAGGTGGCGAAGCTTTCGAACTTCTCATTAAGTTTGCTGATGCCGTCGGCGGTGGTGAACTGGGTCATCTGCGAAACCATCTGATCGTTATCCACCGGTTTAGTAGGATCCTGGTTAGACAGCTGCTCTGTTAACAGGGCGAAAAAGTCTTCCTGAGACAGGTTCTGCTCCGAGCCATCGGACACTTTGACCTTTTCTTCCTGCCAGTAGAGGTCAGTATTGAGACCCTGCGTGTTGGTAATTGTACTCACGTTAGTATCCTCTTAATGACCGCTACTACTGACCACGGCCAAGGGTTAACACCCGACGGAAAATGCGCTTAGTGGTATCTGCCAGTTGGACGTTGGTTTCATAAGCTTTGGAGGCAGACATCATATCGGCCATCTCTTCCACGATATTGACGTTCGGCTTA
>TARA_B100000963_G_scaffold195085_2_pt1 | contig 85011 bp, 97 predicted proteins | sample TARA_B100000963 | Tara Oceans TARA_B100000963 (sample SAMEA2622097) | marine metagenome | biome: marine biome (ENVO:00000447); feature: surface water layer (ENVO:00002042); material: "saline water (ENVO:00002010), including plankton (ENVO:xxxxxxxx)" | depth 5 m | reverse complement strand
GAAGCTGTAGGTTCACGCAATCCATTACTATAAATAATAGTATGAGTTCAGAAATAGAATACAACGATTTTGGTTTTACTGCTTTAGACGGTGAAGGACTAAAGAAGGTTGATGTATCAATATCAAGTTCGACCCAAGAAGCAAAAGTAATCATTGAAAAACTAGACGACTTTATCAGACCTTTACTAGAGAATCTTGCAAAGGATTCTGATAAGGAATATATCTATTGGCCTAACCGTGTCGATATCATAAACAAAAAAATCCTCGAATTAGATAAAATAAAAGCAGGATTATAATTCAAAAACCCCTTTACAATGCCATAGGCTTTTTAGTATACTAGTATCCAATACAAACTAAATGGAGATTTGTTATGGATTCAATATACGATAGATACGAAGACAAGATTGTCCGTATGGGACGGAACCTTATCACAATGTGTGAGAGGAACGAGATATTCCCAAAGAATGATGAAATGTGGAATGCAGCTGTGACTGCTGGAAATAAGTTAGTCACAACTGGAACTACATGGTCTAGATTTCAAGGTGCAGAAGACCTTAATGTTTTAGAGAAGAAAGCTGTTCAGTTTTATTTGGACAAATATGGCCTTGACTATAAGGCCCAAAAAATGTTATAATACTTGTATAGATTGGAGAGTATTATGAAAATATTAGAATATGAAGTAAACGAAGTTGGGAAGACAGGTTCTTCCCTCAAGGGTAATATAATTACCACATACGATAAATTGGTTTCCGTTCTAGGAAAACCTTCTTACACTGACGCAGACCCTTATGCAAAGGTGAGCTGTGAATGGAATTTGACTGTAAAGGTTGAAGACCCATACGATTCAGAAGATTACACTTACGAAGACATTTCAATATACAGCTGGAAATACGGTTGTATTCCTGTGAACGAATGTTCTTGGAATGTAGGTGGGTTCAGTTATGAGGCAGAGGATATTGCAGAAGCAATCCTTGAGAACTCAATAGAACCAGCATATAGTGAGGTTGCATAGTTTAGGGTCGTAAGACTCGGGGAAGGGATAATGGGTCAAGTATCACAAAATCCACAAGCATTTACACGATTGATGTGTGAGACCCACCCCTCCTTTTTTGCCTTGACAATGGGTTCGGCTTTTTAGTATACTATAAACATGATGAGATTTATAGAAAAACACGGACTCCTAGATAGTGACTTCATTGTCCCTATGTTTGGGTTTATATTATTAATTTTTTTAGGAGAGACTATATGAAGAAAGAATTGAAAGTGTTAGTCGAGCAACTTTGTGACGACTTGACTAATGCAATGCATGAGAAATGGGAACATTCTCGTGGAGTCACTACTCACAACTATTCTGTGGGTCAAAAATACATTCGTATTTTTTCAGTAGAAGATGGACAACCAAGGTCTGCTTGGGGTTTTATTAACAAGAAAGAATTTCAGAAAGGTGCAACAGGTATCACTTTCAAAGAAGGTGATGTTCTTAAGTGTGCTGGTTGGAACACTCCAGCTCTGAATGCACCAAGGGGCAATCTCTTTCAAGGATATGAAATATATCCAAACTCAATGAGATTGTATGGCCCTGATTATTTGAGGTAATTATGAATCATTATAAAATTTTATCAGAGACTTCGGGTGGTAAACTATCACCCGAAGAGGTTTACAATTTAGAAACCTATGGTGTGAAACACCCTCGTGAGTTTGCACCCGAAGAGGAAAATCTAAAAGAAGGTGAATGTGTATGTGGGACTGTAGATTGTCCTACTGAATATTCATGTCATACCAGCGGATACTAATGGATATTTTTATTGGAATAATTATATGCACTGTCGCAGGTCTTTTTTGCTACATGAGTTGTCATGTAGTCGAAGAACAAAAACGAGGTAAGAGAATACCATTACCTTGGGAGTAATATGTTAGAACTAATTGGATTACTTACTGTTATATACATAGGGATAAAAGTTTTTCCCAGTGTTCTTAAGTTTACAGTAAAGCTTGCAGTTGCAATCTTAATAATAATCTTGGGAGTCTTAACATATTTTTATTTCTTTCCACCCACTATGCAGATACTAATTGCATTTAGAAGTGGATTAATGTTAGGAGGCATAACATGACGGAATTTTATTTACTATTTGCATTTGCAGTTTTTGGACTTCCCTTACTATTTCTATGGGTTGATTTAGTATTCATGGGAAGTTTTTTGGTTGCAAATTTTTTAACACTAGAGAAACAAGAACCCCACAATGTTAGGATAACGATACTAGAGTATCTAAATTATCTCGTTGACCGTTCTAGTTTTTTAAATAAGTTATCTACAAAGTGGGATAAAGACTTTGTAAACGAACATTACTTTGGAGGCTGTAAATATGTTTCAAGATTTTAGACCAATGATAGTTTGGTTTTTGATAGGTCTTACCCTAGGATTTGGGATAGGAGTTTTTTCACCTAAAGTATATGCAAGTGACGCGAACAATGACGCATTCTGTCTTGCAAAAAACATTTACTTCGAAGCTGGTAATCAGCCACTGGCAGGCAAACTTGCTGTTGCCCATGTAGTGAAAAATCGAATGGAGTCTTGGCAGTTTCCCGATACTTATTGTGATGTGATACATGAAACAAAAGAATGGAGAACTTCTTGGACAGGAAATGTAGTTCCTAAATTAGGAATGTGTCAATTCAGTTGGTTCTGTGACGGTAAGTCAGACGAACCAAAAGACAGTAAGACATGGGAAGAGTGTCTATCAATTGCACAGTCCTTTATCAAAGAAGAACAGATAGATATAACAGAAGGTGCAATGTGGTATCATGCAGATTATATTTTACCCTATTGGGCAGAACATTTAAACGAGACGGTTTATATTAACAATCATATATTTTATAAATGAAACGAGTTGCAGAGGGAAAAAAGTTTAGAGTCTTCTATGACAAACTACTAGGTATATGGCCCTACTATATTTTAGAAGACAGCACCAATGCAACTAAAAGTCAAGGTGTTGACTATAATGTGAAACTAACTAATTATTATTTTCAAACAAAAGACCAAATGAGATTAATTTGTAATGATATGTTTGAAGATGGATTAGGTGTTGGAGTATGGAATCCAGTAGAAACAATACAACATAAACAGATATGAAACAACTTTGGCACGACTACATGAACAACTCAAAAAGGTGGGAGAACAATTCCGATGAATGGGTTAAGTCCATGACAGAGTCAAAAGAGAACAAAGAAAAATATCAAGAGTATGTGAAAAAAACTAGAGACCCCATGACTTATATTGAATGGTTGAAGGAGAACCGATAATGAATTTATTTTATTTACACAAAGAACCTAGAATTTCTGCAACATTACATTGTGACAAACATGTATGTAAAATGATTATTGAGTATGCACAAATGTTATCGACTGCACATAGAATGTTGGACGGTCATGAATATATCGATTCTTCAAGTGGTCGTAGAATCAGAAGGTGGGAACTAGACCCCGACAGAGAACCTTACTTATACAAAGCTTCTCATATCAATCACCCTTCTACATTATGGGTTCGTGAGAATGCAATTCAATATCAGTATGCATATGATATGTTTGAGAATCTATGCAACGAATACACATACAGGTATGAGAGAGAACACCTCACTGATACTAAATTGAGAGACATACTAAACTGTCTGCCTGACAATATTAAACTAGGTGAGTGGTCTGAACCACCACAATGTATGCCTGACGATGTTAAGGTTCCAAATGATTCTATTTCTGCCTATCATAAATACTATGCAGTCTACAAAAAAGACTTTGCAAAATGGACTGGAAGAGAAGTCCCACAATTTATGAGTTATGCATAATGCCTTTATACGAATTTTACCACGAAGAACTAGACGAATCATTTGAAATGTTAATGTCTATTGCAGACAAAGAAAAGTTCTTAAAAAAGAATCCACATATCAAACAAGTTATTGGAGCTCCTAATATCATAGGTGGTCACGGTGACCGTGTGAAGGTAGACGGTGGATTCAAAGATGTGTTAAACAAGATAGGTGACGCACACCCAGGCTCCGAAGTTCATGCAAGACATGGGAGTAAAGATATTAAAAGAGAAAAGTCTGTAAAGACTATTAAAAAGCATATGGACATACAGTCCCGAAAGTGATACAATAAACTATGACTAAAGTGAGAACAACCCTATATGATATTCCCGAACTGGAGAATATCCAACTCAAAACAGAAACAAGAGACGGTAAAAGACATTACATAGACGACGCTGGAAATGCATATCCAAGTGTCACCACAGTCGCAGGTCTATTAACAAGAGACCATATCAAATTGTGGAGAGAACGAGTTGGTGACAAAGAAGCAAACAAAGTATCCACACAGGCTGCAAGAAGAGGAACAAAGTTTCACCAACATGTCGAAGATTATCTTCGGAAAGAAAAAGAATTTATAGAGTTTGATAATATACTTCAAGAAGGAATGTTTAAAGCAGTCCAACCAATTCTTGACGAGATAGTTCCACTTGCGTTAGAAGCACCACTATGGAGTCCTAATTTAAAAATGGCAGGACGCGTAGATTGTGTAGGAATGTTCGAAGGTAAATTATGTATTATCGATTTTAAATCAAGTGCAAAGATGAAAGAAGACTACATGGCAGAACCATGGTTTATTCAAATGACAGCTTATGCACTTATGGTGGAAGAACTAACAGGTCACCCTATCGAAGAGTGTATGGCTTTAGTTGGAGTGGAAGGTCTGAATACTTTTCAAATGTTCTTCTGTAATCCTGTAGAATATGTTGACAAGTTGGTTGACTTGAGAAAACAATACAAAAATTTATATGGTGTATAATGATAACTAGAAAAGAATTTACTGAACAAGTGGAAAAATTGTTAACAAAAGGTAGAGGTTGTGATGTAATGTCAGCCATTATCAAAGTTTGTGAAACAAATAATATTGAACCCGAGAGTGCAAAGAGATTAATCTCTCCACCTCTAAAAGAAAAGTTAGAGGCAGAGGCAACAGGGTTGAATATGATAAATCGAACCTCAAGAAGTCAATCGTCTTTGTCGGGGTTTTTTAAAGGAGATTAATTATGGAAAAAGGTGATACAGTCACAGTGGTGACAATCAGCGGAGAGTATGTTGGTATACTAGAATCCCAACAAGACTTAAGGGTGACTTTAAGTAAACCAAGAATGATAATCCAAACCAAAGAGGGTATGGGTTTTGCAAGGGGTGTTGCAGTGACGGGTGAAGAGAATCCCGATACGGTGACATTCATGAATCCAGTGTATATTGTTCCTACTAACGAACAAGTAAGTAAAGCACACACCGAGGCAACAACTAATATACAATTAGTTAAGTAATGACAAGTCGTGAAGGATATGATGCATACACACTTTATCTTGCTATAAAGCTACACTTCTATTCTAAAGATTATAACTTTGTCACATATAACGGAAAGGTTAAAGCAGATATCAATTCGTTTGTAAAACGAAAAGACAAATACCATTTTGGTAAACTGTATAAAAAATATAAGAACAATCTACAAGATTTTTATATTGCAAATCTTTCTGTTTATGACTTATGGGCTGGTGACCTTCTAGACAATGAGAGTGAAGGACGATACAGAGAATGGAAGAAGAGACAACAAAAACTAAAATACATGTTTGAGACAGAAGTATCAGACCAGTTAAGAAAATATAAGATAGATACTTTACTCAAGGTAAGTAAAGGACAACACCCTAGACTATTAAAAGCATATCTAGGAAGTCAGATAAGTCTAGAGACACTTTGTATCATGGACGAGATAATCGGATTCAGTAAAGACTGGGAAAGACTCATACAAGAAAAGGTTGTATATCCCGATGTTCATATTAAGATAAACAAATACAAAGCTTTCTTATCTTATCCACAACAAGAATATAAAAAGAGGTTAATAGAACTATGCTCTACATAGTGGGGAATGGGCCAAGTCGAAAAGACTTTGATTTAGAAAAGTGTCGTGCTTATGGTTGTGAGTGGTATGGGTGTAATGGAATCTATACTGAAGCAGTCCCCGATATATTATTTGTTCATGACATTCCCGTCCAACACGAAGTTTTCGAAGCTGGAGTTTATAAAGATATGCCTATTGCAGTGGGAGATTGGAACCCTATGGAGATAGAACTATACGACCAAATGAAGTTTGCATACGGGAATATGAAAGTAATTGAAAATCGTTCCGAGGACGACACACATTTTGTTGTTCAAGGTGAAGGTGAAGAAGTATTTCTTACTAGCTATAATAGTTCTCTGGGCGACAACATTATTATGTATAATTATCCAAAGCTCAAGAATACTTTCTGTGGAATAACAGCACTAGGATATGCAGCTGAACAAGGACACAAAGCGATAACATTAGTAGGTTTCGATGCACTAGACCCTAGTTTAGATAGTGTAGGAAATGTATACGAAAATACAGGACTGCTTAAATATAAGACTAAATATACTAAAGAAGATACAATTTACTGGATTCAAAGATTTCAGTTTGTGTCTTTATTGAAAGATAAGTTGTTTGAAGATATAGATGTTTTTTTCGAAAACCCTCTAGACAACAAACAACCTATCATATATAATGAACTTACTTATTATGAAAATAGTAAGGATAGGTGGTCATTAGGAGAAAGTTCTCTTTTTGACTTTCAATAAAATGCTAATACAATGCGATACGAGGAGATACAATGTCGACATCATTAGATAAACTACGCGCAGCAATGGAATCTGCGTCTCCGACTCAAGGAGAAAAAAAGTCCTATTCCGATGAAACAATGTGGAAACCCGAACTGGATAAAACTGGTAATGGGTTTGCAATCATTCGTTTCTTACCTACACCCGAAGGAGAAGAAAACCCATGGGTCTCATACTGGGATCATGGCTTTCAAGGCCCTGGCGGTTGGTATATAGAGAAGTCTCTGACTACTCTTAACAAGAAAGACCCTGTGTCTGAATACAACACACAGTTGTGGAATACAGGTATTGAAGCAAACAAAGACCAAGCAAGGAAACAGAAGCGTAGACTTCATTATGTTTCTAATGTCTATGTTGTTTCAGACCCAAAGAATCCCGACAACGAAGGTAAAGTATTCAAATACAGATACGGTAAAAAAATCTTTGAACATTTGAGAGACGCACTCAATCCTCAATTTGAGGACGATGCAGCAATCAATCCTTTTGACTTAAGAGGAGAAGGTGCAAACTTCAAAATCAAGATTAGAAAAGTAGACGGTTATTGGAACTATGACAAGTCAGAGTTCGATACACCAGCACCACTTTTTGATGATGAAAGTAGGTTGAATGATATAAATAGTTCAACACATTCATTATCAGATGTGATATCACCAAATGAGTTTAAGTCTTACGAAGAACTCAAAGAGAAACTAGATAGAGTTCTAGGTCTCACTGGTGGTGTAAGTAATTCTACAGCAGAATCAATTGCAGAAGACCAAGAAGAAGTGCCTTGGGGAAATGTGAATACTGATTCAGTTGCAGAAGAACCTGTAATCGCATCAGCAGAAGCTTCTGTAGGTGAATCAGAAGATGACGCGATGGATTACTTTAAGAAGTTAGCTTCAGATAGTTAATTTCTAATTTGGGGTGGTCGTGTTTTATAATGTGTCCTTGAAACAGACGACCACAACACGAAGACCGTGGAAAAAATTGGGGGTGCTTCGTAAGGGAAAGATTGACGGCAACATTGCGGGTCAATCGGTTAAGAACGGGTTGCTGTAAGGCGTGGGGTGACTTAACACTTTATTATTATGAAGAGTGAATACTACAAAAACATATTACCATTCAACGAGAACGAAAGAGTCGTTGACCAGTTTGGTTGGAGTCCACAATCAGTAATAACACCTACTAAATCTTCAAAGAACAATTGGGAAGACGCATACCTAACTGCATATGAAGAGAAGAGAGGGATATGTGAAAGACTTCCAAATGGATTAATGATGTCAGAGTTTCATGCTGGACTAGCAGAGAATCTAATTCATTATTGGAGTATGGTTGGGGATACAATAGTAGACCCTTTTGCTGGAAGATTGACAAGAGCATTTGTTTCTCAATCTCTAGGAAGACAATACTTTGGATATGATGTTTCACCTATGACAGTTCAGAAGGTTAGAGAAGAATTAAAAAGACATGAATTAGACGCAGTGATTCATGAGGAAGACGGGTGTGAAATGAATGCAACACCCGATAACTTTGCACACATGATTCTTACTTGTCCACCATACGGTGATATAGAAAAGTATGAGAGTGCAACAGGTCAGTTATCAGACATAAGAGACTACAAAAAGTTCTGTGATAGAATACAAGTATGTGGTGATAACATGGAAAGAGTTTTAGTCCCAGGCGGTTTTTGTGTTTGGGTATGTGGAGATTGGAGACGAGGTGGTCAATACAGACCCTTCCATTCTGATTGCATAAATATGTTCACTAAATCGGGACTGATATTACATGACATTATAGTCATGAAGAACGATACTATCTTTGCAGCTTTACAAATGGGTAAGTGTGCAAGTAAAAGATATACAAGTAAAGTTCATGAATACATTTTAGTATTCCGAAAAGAAGGGGAACTAGTTTCTAGTTCAGACAAGATTAAAAACAAAGAGGAATCTTTAGAACAATTTTTTAAATAATGCCAAGTGTAAAACCAAGAATAAATCCGAAGAATAAAAATGTTGAACCATTTGACAGAATGCTTCGTAGATTTAAAAAGCAGTGTGAGAGAGCAAACATTGTAAACGAAGTTCGTGATAGACAATATTATGAAAAACCGAATCAGAAAAAGCACAAAAAGAATCAAGAAATTGCACGAAGAAAAAAACTTAATGCACACAGGGAAGCACTCGCACAATCTAGAAGAAAATGGGGCCCACTTGGGTAAAGGTTCTAAAAGAAGACCCGAGGACACCAAGCAATATGAAGAAGCTTGGGAAAGGATTTGGGGTAAACCCTTAAAGAAAATTAAACCTCATAAGAAGACACCTAAACATGGACAGACTCAAGTCCATAAAGATAAGACTAAAACAATTCCAAGAAAAGACAAATATCCCTCACCTAATTACGAAGGGCCTTGGGGTAAAGATTTAGGATTTTAAGCAGGAACTGCTGAAAGACGAGAACCAGTAGGGTCTTCATTCCTTGGTGTAGGACGACCTTGTTGGTATGTATTATTGTTTGTTGTTCCACTCATATTATTTTGAACTACTGAATTTACAGTTGCAGAACCACCTCCCCCAGCATCTCTCTCTGCATCTACAGCTTGTCTTGCTTGTGTTATATCACTAACTGGTGCATTAGGGTCAACTGGTGCAAGGTCTGTTGAAGAAGCTTCAGCCTCTGCTTTCATTCTTGCCATTTGTTCTGTCATGATTTCACTATCTTTACCAACTAAAAAGTCTGAACTAAAGCCTTCTGTTTGACTAGGGTCAAATTTACCACCCTCGATATCTCTTGACTGACTGTAAACAAATTCGTCCATTTTACCCGACCTTATTTTTTCTGCTCGAGCTGCATTCCCTTCTGCTCCCAAGTCATTCTTTGCTTCCTTTTCGGCAATGAAAGCTTCTCTGTCGTCTATTACTTTTCTTGCAAATTTTTGTTGGTTTTCTAACTGTTCATCAGTCTTATCTTCCAATCCAGTCGGAGTTGCAGTGACTTCTTCTTTTCCGTCTTTCTTTTTCTTCCTTTCTTCTTGTCTTGCTCTAATCTCTTCTAATTCTTTTAAGTCCTCATCACTTGAAAGGAATGGAATCGAAGTTTTCATTTGTAGGATTTTTTCTCTTACTGCATCGAATATCATTTGGAATGTATTGACAAATGCGTCTTTAATGTTTTGTATGATAGTTGATATTCTTTCTTTTATGGCTGCAACTTTCTCTTGGATATTTGCTTTAATTTCGTCAAAGTTTTTAACAAGATACATTACACCCAGTATGAGAGCTGCAACAGCAATGGCAATTGCAAGACCGATTGCAATGAACGGTGCAGCTGCAACAAGGAATGCACCTACTGCTGACATAATACCTGCGATTAAAGTTCCCGCTGCAACAATAAAGGCAGGGACTACTGTGACTAATTTTATAATACCAGTAGTTAACGCTGCAGCTGCATAGGCAAGTGTTGCACCTATGAATGTGACACTAGAAGCAATAAATCTTATTGTTGCTGAAGCAAGTCCACTTGCAAATGTTAATGTTGCAGAAATAAATCCACCGATAGAAGCCATGAGTGCAGTGAATCCACCAATAAATGCTATGGCTGCACCTTGAAGTGCAGTTCCTATTGTGACGAATACACCACCTATTGTTCGAAGACCACCTTTGATAAATTGCATGACAGAAGCAAAGAATGCACTTGCGCCTGCCATTAGAGTTGAACCAGCTGCTTGAACTTTTGCAGAGAATCCTTCCTGTGCTTGTTTTATGACATTACCGTCTTTATCTAATTCTTGTGCTGTTCCTGACCACCATTCATTTAATTGACCACCTAGGTCAACCTCTTTACCAGTAAAGAATTTTGTAGTGACTTTTATAGCTTCGTTTGCAATCTTGAAAGGTGCCATGACCAAATCACCAACTGCCTTAACAGCATTTACTGCATCTTCAATATACTCTCCGATATCAACGATACCACCCGTGAGTTCTTTGATTGCATCATTTGCCCTACCAAACTCTTTTTTAACACCCTCAAGTTCAACACCACCGTCTCTATTGGGGTCTGTCTTTTTTTCTAATTGGTTGAATTTTGCTTTCTTAAAGTTTTCTGAAAACGAACTAAAGGCACCTTTAACATCTGCCATACCCGAAGATACCATGTCTGCACCTTTCTTGAAGTTTTCTTCAACAGAACCAAATGCACCTTCGATATCATTATTGATTTGATTGAATGTTGCAGTAAATCCAAATCCGTCACTTGCAGCTGCTTTAAAAGTAGCCTTTCCTTCACTGTATGCTTTAGCAACATCACCAAGAGCTTGTTGAGCTTCTGTTCTCTTCTCTTCATATTTGATTCGGGCTTGTTCTTCTTTTCCCTTTGCGAATTGATACTTGACGGATTCGTCTAATGCTTGCTTCGCCTGTTTTTCAAATAACTCTTTGAATGTTGCCATTGATTACTACTCTTCTTCTACAGCTTCTTCTACTAAAACTTCTTTACCGTCAATTCTATCTTGAAGGTTTTGGACTTGTGTTTCCCAAATCTCTAGTGCATTTTCATAAGACTTCTTTGCAGATTCCAATTGATTTTCGTCTAATCCGTCTGCAACTAATTCAGGTTTCATGCTTACTAGACTTTCCATTTTTTCTTGTAAATCTACCATGTTATCTCCCTATTTTTTTTGATTGTCTGAATCGTGTTCCTTGGCTGCACTATTAACATATAGTCCAAACCAAGCAGCTCCTGCTCCCACAAGAATTGATATCAAACCTGATTGTTCCATAGTTGGTGCTTCTAAATCGAGGAACCACATAACTACGAAATAAATTAAGAATATGTAAACACTTAAAAATGCTCTTGGCCATATTCTCCATGCGTCAACTGCCTTTGCAAGAAATATATATTTCTGCCAAGGGTTAGTTTTACTATCATGTTCCAACTCCCAAATTTTTTGTTTGAGGTCGTTGTTCTCTGTCACCATTTCCATAAACTTGCTTAAGTCTATTTCAACTTCATTCCTACTCATGTCACCCGAAAATTTTTCTCTATCGGACATATCTCTCTCCTATCTTTTAGCACGAGAGTTTCTTTGTCTTTCTCTCTCTCGTTCTTCTTCAAGATGATTAAGAAGTAGTTTGATGTATATTTCCCTTTCCCAAGGCATCATATCATCTAGTTCAGTTAATGAATACTTGTGGTGTTGCATTAACTGAAAGTTAGTGTTATAATAGTTTAGTAAGTTCTCATGTGAAAGGGCTACTAAAAAAAATTCTGTAATCCTATAAGAATCTTATCTATACCTTTTCCACATGTATTACATTTTGCACTAACATCTTTTTGTAGTCTTGGTAATGCTTGAAAGAAACCACCTAGTTTTTCTAATTGTTGAACTGTTAAATTCTCTACGAATTCAGTTAGTTCATTATCAGAAGTATCTTTTGCTAAAAAAACATCTTCCTCTGTATAGATTGACTTGATTGATTTCTTTATCACTTCAATAGTTTGAGAACCTTGGTCAAGTGTTTCTACTCCACCCATGTCTCCAACTGTAGGATATCTAAACTCGATACCTATTTCATCATTAATCATAATCTTCATTTCAGGTTCGTCACCTACTACTTCAACTTCATCTATGTTAACGACTGCATCACCTGTTCCCCGACCTTCGTCTGGGCAATCAGCGTCATTGCAAGTCAGCTTTATATTTGCAGTTTCACCTACACTCTTTGCTCTTATCTTGAGGAATAAATATTCCATATCGATAATAGGCAAGGTTTCAGGTTCAACTTCTTGGAAGGTCACAGTCCTTATTAGGTCTTTGACAGCTTCCATAACTTTCCCTTCGTCATTTTCCTCTTGAGCAAGCATAAGTAATTTCTGCTCTTTCACTAGGAAAGGACGAAACTTCACTTCTTTTCCGTCACTTGGTAAACTAATTGTATACTTCGGTGCCGATTGTATTGGTAAAGCCATAATATATTTCCTCTATGGGGTTTAACGACCCCTTCTTCTATTAGTTATAAACTCGGGATTTATGTCCCGACCTATAGTCCCAGCACGAGTTATATATGAATCTACTTTAGATAGACTATTTAATATATCTCCTGCCTTTGAATTAAATCTTGATGCAACCTTGAGTGAATCGAGAATTGCATCAAATACTCTTCTTCCTTTATTTAGTCTGCTTATAGAAAAGTTTGATTCCTTCGGTTGTGTCAGCTCGATTCTATCTGTAGTCTCGGGATATTCTACACTAAAATATCTGTAATTCATGTTAACACTAAACTTTAACAATGTATCTGTCTGTTCTGTATCGAGTGACATAGGGTCATACGATGTTGGATAGGCTTCATGGAATGTATATTTCATTGCAACGGTTCCGTCTTTTCTCAAAACAAAAACTGAAAATTCACAGTTCTTTGCATATTCGTCATAGAATCTGAATATTGTATTCATTCCTTTTAGTTCACTATTTGTTTCTATATTTGAAGAGTGAACCATTTTTAACCATTCTTCAATAATAAATCTATCTAAAAAGAATGGGTCACAATAAAATGTTAGAGCTACAGTATCTCCAAAATCAACTCTTCCTTCTGGCATACTTCTATCTGGGCCAAATGTTGAATGTTCTGCAATATCTAAAGCTTTGCCTGGCAGTGTGACAGCTTGACACATAATATTTAATGCATCTGCATAGGGGCCACAACCTTGTAATCCACTCTGTTGTATTGCTTGACCAAAGCCTTTAGGTAATGCATGGAATGAAACAAAAAATCTGTTCGATACAATCGGTTGTCCTATGTATGCTTTGATTCTGTCAGTAGTTGTTTTACCATAGCCAGGGTCTTTTAAATAATCCTCGACTGGTGGTTTACCCTTATACTTGTCATTGATTGCCATTAAAATTTATCCTTACTTCTTTTGTAAACTGTATTTGCACCCTCACCCTTAAATTTTTGCACGGGCAACATAGTGACTAGACTCCAATGTTTTGGCATTATTTGACACATCATTGAATCTATATTTTTGTAATAGTATTGTTTGACACATGGTTTTGCCCAACGAAGTCTACTAATACCTTTTATCATTTTATAAAAAACTCTAATTCTTGTATCTTCTGGCTTATCTTTATTTTCGTTTATAAATCCTAACAATGCTTCCATTAAGAACACTCTATACTTTGGTGATATGTAATGAAAGTTTAATCCTAAAAATCCAGTTGAATATCTTTTTAAACACATTACAACTGGAAAGTTATCATAGTATGGTAATTTATCTTTAGTTTCTGCATCGTAATAAAACATGTAGAATTTACCGAGTTCTATTCTCGAAACAAAGTTCTGATTCTCTTTCATAATAGAATCAGGTGTTCTTCTAATTTCTCGTATGTTAATTCTAAACCATTGTAAAGATTCACGAACTGCACCTTTATTTTTAGGGTCTTCTAAATCCCTTATTGAATATATTGTCTGACCTTCTGTGAGAGCTTCATCTCTTGCAGTGATTAATTCTTGGAATAGACTAGCCATAGTCTATTATTTATGATAATTGTTATATAAAGTGAAGTTTTCTTTTTCAATTATTTTCTTATTTGGCATGAAATCTAGAAAGTGTCTACAGTCCTTTATACCGACATGTCCTACTATTTTGATATTAGACTCCTCCTCACCGAATAAATCCTCTAGAATCGGGTCACAGGTGCCTTCTAGGGTGGCTTTCTTACCGCCAAAACACTCAATAGTCTCTTTTACTTGACCATAGAGTTCTATTCTCTCCTCTCCAATGTGGACTTCTAGTTTATCTTCGAACTTTGCAAAGAATATAGACCTTTCATTATGGTGACTGTAGAGTTTCCACCATTCTTCAAAGGTTAATTTTGGTAAATTTATCTTATCTCCAATGTCCCATAACACAAAGTCTTCGTTTGAGTCTGTATATTCTATTGCATGAACTCTAAACTGGCCTGGGTGGGCAAACCAATGTTGTTTATTCTCTTTTAAGATTGCCTGTGGGACTGAATATAGACCTTGGGTCTTGATACAATCTACTAACCATTGAAGTTTTACTGCATGAAAGAAACAATTTCTATGGTGGTCTGACATAAATTCATGAAATTCACTTTCTTTGAAGTCTAGATTCCAACCATACAGAAAATACAACCCATAAAAGTCAATAGTTTCCATACGATGTTCGTTCTCATACACTGATACATTGTTGTATATACCTTCTGCCTTTGCACGGTCAAAGGATATGAGTTTTGGATTTGATTTTAAGTATGGTGTAAACAATTCTTTGACTTGTTCGTCTGTAAGTTGTCTTCCCTCATGGTCTTGGACTGCAATATGTTCTATAGGCATTAGTTATAACTCTTTATTTTTAATTCAACTAGCTTTAAATCGTCAGGTGTGTCTACGGATAGGCCTTCGTCTTCAACCCTAATCATTTTTACTACGAAACCATTCTCTAGATATCTTAACATTTCAACATTTTCTTCTATTTCGTTTCTATGTCTATCCATGTGTGGAAAAATATCTAACATATTTCTTCGATATGCATAAAGACCTAATTGTTGATTCCTAGAAATAGGTAGTCGACTATAATATAGTGCATGATTATCTTTATCCATGACAACCTTGACTACATTTGGGTCAGTTAACTTATATTCTTGGTCAACTTCGACATATGCATTTACGATATCAGTATCATCGTCAAAATCTGTAATCATTTGATTGATTGCATCAGGATTAATCAAAGGTTCGTCCCCTTGTATGTTAACAAAGATATCTCCGTCTAACAAACTCAAAGCTTTTGCACACCTGTCTGTTCCAGTTGCACATTCTTCCTCAATAACTATACACCTCATTTCTTGTTTTGAACAATAATTAGATATTCTAGAATCGTCTGTAAGAACTACAACTGTATCAAGTTGTTTTGCCATACAGGCACGGTCATATACTCTCTTTATCATAGGTATATCACAAATATCTACAAGAGGTTTACCCTCAAATCTTGTTGATTTCCACCTTGCTGGTATTAGACCAACAACGAGTTCAGATTCGTAATCGATTCTAGCGATACTTCGCATTCAACTTCTCCATATCCATATTTTGCATGTATAAAATCTACTCCAGCCCTCTTTGCACATTCATAATCAGTCTGCATATCACCAATATAAATTGTTTCACTTGGTTCTGAATTACAGAATGCCATAGTATGTAGTAATTGGTCGGGAGCAGGTTTACCTCGAAGACCCATAGTAGGTGAACAGACCCAATCAAAGTCAGGCAATTGTTCTAAAATTAGACTTGTTCTTTTTTCTCCTTTAGAAGTGCAAATTGCAATCTTATAATTTTGTTTTAAGACAGTAAGTGTATCAAATGCACCTTCATATAATTTTATTTTATCTAAATTTTGTTCAGAGGCCTCTTCATAAGTTGATTGAACCTTTAGAGGGACTCCCAATGCATTCATTATATCAGGAAAAGGTTTACCTATGTGTTTTTGATATGATTCGAAAGGTGTTTCTATGTTATGGGTGTGTCTAACTGTATCCCATGACAGTTTCATATTGGGTAAAGAGTCAATTAGGACTCCGTCTAAATCAAATACTATTAATTTCTTCACTTTTTCTTTTTTGGGACTAAATGGTCTTCCGTTAAAATACGAAATCCCATTTTTCGGTCTTTACAAAACTCTTCTGCAGCTTTGAACTTTGCCTGATTAATTATATAGGTCAAAACTTTTTGTTTAAACTTCCTAGTTTGTCTTTTTGGGACTGGTGGAGGTTTACATTGAGACTTTGGTTTTACTTCTATGATTTCTCGTATTGCTTGTCCTTTGGAATTTACATATTTTATGTAAAAATCAGGAAAATACCTATGAACTCTTTTATCAACAGGAGATTTGTAAGGGATTATGATTTCCTCACTTCCCCATTCAACAATATTAGGGTTATTATCACAGTAAACCATGAATCTTCTTTCCCACAAAGACCTATAATAGATTTTTGTAGGGTCTCCCTTGTATTTTTTGTAATTCTTCGGTTTAAACTTACCACTGTATGACATAAATAGAATTAAGACCTTTATTTTAGGATATTTATATGCCAAATATTAACAAATTATTAAACAAAGTAAATCAGGCTTCACAAGCAATCAAATCAGTCAAAGGTATCAAGTCAAAGATTGAGAGTATAGGATACAAGGGTGGAGTTAACACCGAAGAAGTAGATAAACTACAATCTATAACCGAAGAAAACAGAAAAAAGTTAGCTGATAGAGCAAATACTTTACAATCACAAATATCGAGTGTAAATTCAGGAAGAAAAAAGGTAAAAAATGCACCTAACCTAAATCATGTAGATTTACAATATCCTTTAGAAGCTGAAGGAGACAATTTTATCGTTTTTAACATGAGACCGAGAAAGGCAAGAGACGGTGGAAACGAAAAAGGTGGTAATTACTTTTCATCAGAGACTAGAACAGTTGCATTATATCTTGTTGATTACGATTCCAATGTTGCAGTGGGTTATTCAGGGAGTGAAGGTATAAGCACATTCCAAAGAGGAAGAGATACAACTAAAAACACAGAAGTAGATTTTAAAGGTTCAAAAGTAGAAGGTGTTATCAACGAAGTAAAAGGTGTAGTTGGTGATTTAGGAAATAAAATCATGAATGGTATGTCAGGTGGAGTTCGTAATCTACGACAAGGCATGGCTGCAAACCCTATGTTAGAACAAATGTTAGAAGGGGTAGAATTTAGAGACTTATCTTTTCAATTTGAGTTTTGGCCAAAGAGTGAAGAAGAAGCAAGAGAGGTTATGGAAATCGTAAGAACTTTCAAACTTGCAGCTCTACCCGATACATTTGCTTCATTTGAATCAACCTCACCAAATGAAAACTTTTTTAACTACCCAAATGTTTTTGACATAAAACTTGAAGGCCCAATTGCAGATAATGTTGAAGGATTTTTACCTTCCGTATGCACAGATGTTAGTGTTGGAACATTTGGTGGTGACCCCAAAGCCATTATTGCTGGAGGAACAGAAGCAGGAGACCCGTTTGGTCAGGGTGTGACTCATTATCCAGCACACACTACAATGGATTTATCATTCTCTGAAATAAGATTGATAACTCAAGAAACTTACGATTCACATGTTGGTGCAAGAGCAATTGCTGGTAATTTGACAGGTGGTTCACCAAGTATATTAGACGAAGATACAGGAGGATAATATGGCTCAAGAATATTTTAAAAATTTTCCTGAAATGCAATATACCTTATCTAATGGTAAGATTATCACTATAAAAGATTTCTTTAGAAAGTCAAAAATAGAACAAGAAGCTGTCACAGGATTAATTGAATATACAACTTATGAGTTATCAGAAGGAGATAGACCTGATACAGTTGCAACAAAATTATACGGTAATGGTGATTTGCACTGGGTGTTCTATCTAGTTAATGATTTTGACAATTACCTTGAATGGTTTAAAAGTAGTCAAGAGTTTGAAACATATATAGAGAAAAAATATGAAGGTATATATTGTGTTGCACCTAACTCTACAGATTTAGTCAATTATTCCAGTGGTGTATCATACAAGTTCTTAATAGGAGAAACCGTCACCACACTTGATTCAGAAGGAGTTGTGACAGAGGTCGACCCTCTACATAAAAGACTAGGAATTAAAGTATTAAAAGGGGATTTTAAAACTGGTGCTTTATCCTCTGCACAATCAGTAAAGGATACTTCTGATAATCCTATGTCATTTACTCCAGTATCAACAATTAATAAAAGAGACGGGGTATGTTATTATTATAAAGGAACTCTACGAAAAAATCAATTTGAAAATGGATATACAGCAAAATCTTTTTATGAGGAAGAATACGAAAGAAACGAAGAGAAGAGAAATATAAAAATTATCAAACCTGCTAGACTAGGAAAAGTTGTATCAGAGTTTGAGCGTGTAATGAAATCATGAGTGGAAACTATGCAGCGGGTGAATTCTTTTTTGATTCATTCACCCTAGTAAATCAATATAACGAATCAATTGACCTACAACAAATGTGTAGTAATTTTCAATTGTTCGAATCCATATACAATAAATTTGTGACAGGTGAAGTCCATGTATTTGACGGATTAAATGTTCTGAAAAACTTTAGAATGACAGGTCAAGAATTTATTAGAATTAAGATTAGACAGAAAGAAGGAACAGACGAAAAGGCTGCAGACGATTTTGCAATAGATAAAACTTTTCGAGTATATAAAATAGATAATGTTCAAAGACCTCAAACACTAACACAAACTTATGTTATAAGAATATGTGACCCTAAAATGTTTACGGTTCGTAGAAAAAGATTAAGTCAAACATTACGAGGAAGATACGACCAAATCTTACAAAATGTTTTGATTGACTTATGTAAATTTAGAGTTGCAGAATTTGACGCATGGGAACAGACAGTTCCAGCAAATAAACAATTTATATGTCCTAACTGGACTATTGCAGAACTCATAGATTACATTGTTAACAATTCACAATCAGGTGAATCACATGCATACAAAAATGGTATGTTCTTTTTTCAGACATTGAATGGTGGATTTAGATTTCAAAGTTTTGACCAAATGTGTCAAATGGAATTTCCTGTAGAGTTCAATGATAAACCAAAAAATGTTGTTATTGATAATGAAAACGAAAATATAAATGCACCAGCTGGATTGAATACAACTATTATACATCATGAGAAACCACAATTATTTAATACATTACAAGGAACAGTCGGTGGTGCATATGCCTCAACTTTAAAAGTATATGACCCTATAAGAAAACTAGAAGAAGAGAGTGTATACAACCTTGAAGAAACTATGAAAAAGGGAAATCATGTATCAGGAAATCCTATGTTATATGTTGACGATTATGAAAGAGTATTACAACCAGGCTTACTGATTGACCCCGAAGTATCACCACCGATAGATGAGATATCTGTAGAATTACAACCTACAAAGGAAACAAGCACAATTATAGTAAATGATTATCATGCAACTCACCCTTTTGATAATGCAGAGAATATAACAGACCCCGAAGTATTTGAACCGAGAAAATTAAAGGATACTGGTATTCTAGAACGAAGAGCTTTGTTAGAAAATTTACAACAACATAGAATGCTCGTAAGTATACCATTGAGAACAGATTTATCTGTAGGTATGATAATAAAATTAGATATTAGTTCACCCGAAGTTGCTGGAGACGGTGAGATAGAAGATAAGGTAAATGATAATAGATACTTAATTACAGACCTATCTATATCATGTGACCCGACAGATAAAACTGGAGTGTGTTATCTAGAATGTGTTAAAGAAAGTTATGCAAGTAAAATAGAAAACTTTAAACCTCTAGAACAAGCACCGTCAGCTGAGGATTTAGATTAATGGAATATTTTTACGGAGTAGTTGAAGATAGACAAGACCCATTGAAGGTTGGGAGAGTTCGTGTTCGTATACATGGTATTCATACAGACGAGAAGATATTAATTGCAACTCCTGATTTACCATGGTGTCAAGTAATACTTCCTACAACTTCTGCTGGTCTATCAGGACTAGGAACAGGACACGGTCTTGTAGAAGGAACTACAGTCTTTGGATACTTTAGAGATAAGGCAAAACAAGACCCAATCGTTCTAGGTGTATCGGCAGGTATCCCTCAAGCAGGATATAAAGAATCTATTACAGACCAACTTATTACTAGGTCAATCGAGAAAGGATTCAATGACCCGAGACAATTGACAGTTGCAGATTATAATGATACACCTGATGGCCCAAACCCAGTCCAAGATTCTAGAAGAGGTTTTGGTCTTACTACTGCAATGGATACTGCACCAAAGTTTCCAAAAGAATTAAAAATTAATTACGATAATACAGGTTCTACAATAGAAGAACTAGAGGTGACAAAAGAAATGTTGCCTTACTATCCTTTGTATACAGACGAATCGGATTACTCTTCACTTGCAAGAGGTTCAGTATTAGACCATAAAATAAAAGGTGATATAGTTCACCCACAAACACAACAAATTTTATCAGACTTTGTAGATGTAGATTCTGCACCAGTATATCCTTACAATAAAGTTCACCAGTCAGAATCAGGTCATGTATTTGAAATAGACGATACATTAGGTAAAGAAAGAATCAATGTTCACCATAGGTCAGGAACATTCCATGAAATACATGCAGACGGTTCAGAGGTCACACGAATCGTAAACAATAACTATACTGCAATTCTAAAAGACGATAAAGTTTATATAGCTGGTAATACAGATTTACAGGTTGGTCATGGTAATGTAAACATAACAGTAAATACTGGTAATGTTGATATGAAAGTAATGAAGGGTAATGTGACTTCCGAGATAACAGAAGGTAATCTCAAAGCAGACATACTCAAAGGAACAACAGATGTATTGTCGGAAGGTAAGATAACAATTACAGGTAATAACACAACAGAGATTATATCAGACACTACAGTCACAGGAACATTACATGTGACTGGGGCTCAAACAAACGATTCAACAATTCATGCGAAGAAAGATATTTCAACTGACGCTGGTAATAAACCAACACTTGCAACACATACACACCAAGTTAAGTTAGTTAAATCAGGTCTTTCTACAAAGACTTCTGAAAAAGGTAAATAGGTTGTATAAATAGTATTATGGTCGATTATGTAAAACCCAAAAGTAAGAATGTTGCAATCAAGGAAGCATATAAAGACCTTGATTTAAACTTCATGGCACACCCCATAACAGGTGATGTCACAACTAAATCAGATTCAGAAGCTGTAAAGAGAGCAGTCAAGAATATAGTTCTTACTAATTATTATGAAAGACCTTTTAAACCAAGTCTAGGTGGTAATATTCGAGGTCTCTTATTCGAATTGAATACCGATAGACAATTAAACAGAGCAAGAGACAGACTTGCAGATACAATCACAGCTTTAGAACCGAGAGTAGAAAATGTTAGGTGTAAATTTGATACCTCGGGTAATAGTCTAAATGTAATCATTTTCTATAATATCAAAAATGGTTTAACTGGACAAGAAGTTGAGTTCAATATAACAAGGGCACGATAATGGCAGTAAACAGTTCACAAATAAATGTCACAGATTTAGACTTTGACAACATATCAGATAACCTTAAGAACTATCTTAAGGGACAAGAAATTTTTAAAGACTATAACTTTGAGGGTGCAACCCTTTCAATTCTTATAGACTTACTTGCATATGCATCACATATTGGTGCAGTCAACACAAACATAGCAGCTTCAGAGTTGTTCCTAGATTCAGCACAAATAAGAAAGAATGTTGTGTCCCGTGCAAAGGATTTAGGATTTACACCTGCTTCTGAATCAGCTTCAGCTGCAGTTATGACTATGGTATTATCTAATGTAAGAAATGCAGACGGTTCAATACCTTCAACAACTTCTATGGTTATGCCAAGAGGGACAGTCTTTAGAACAAATTACGAAGGAAGTAATTACGAGTTTGTCACTGCAACTTCTTATACACCAACAGTTGATTCAAATAAATTTACATATAATAATGTAGAATTAGTTCAAGGAACTTACTCTCAAGATATCTTTATTAATGATAATCAAATCAAAAATGCAAAATATGTTTTATCAAATCAAAGAGTCGATAAAAATAGATTAACAATCACAGTTAATTCAGGTGGGACAAGTTCAACATATACATTATCAACAGATATATCAACAATTACTACAACCTCTAAAGTATATTACACTCAAGAAAACGAAGACGGATATTTAGAAATATATTTTGGTGATGGAACACTTGGTGCAAAACTATTAGACGGTGATATCATTACAGTTGATTATGTTGTTGTAGACGATATTCACGCTGACGGTGCAAACAGATTTACTCAAGTAGATACAGTCAATGGATTTTCAGATTCAAGTATTGTTGTATCTACAGCTGCAACAGGTGGTGCAGAGAAAGAGAGTATGGAATCTATCAAGTTTAAAGCAACAAAATTCTATACTTCACAAAACAGATTAGTCACATTGAATGACTATAAAGCAAAAGTTCAGGAATATTATCCAAATGCAGATGCAGTTGCAGTATGGGGTGGTGAAGATAACAACCCACCCGAATATGGTAAAGTATTCATTGCATTAAAACCACAAAATGCAGATTACTTATCTGAAACAGAAAAGAATGTTGTTTTAAACAATCTAAATAAATTAAACATGTTGACAGTTCGTCCACAAATAGTTGATGCAGATATAGTTAAGATATTGATATCTTCAACATTCAAATATAATCCAGCTTTGACTACATTAACAGCTGGTGAATTAGAAACATTAGTCAAGAACACTATTTTAAAATTTGATACAGACAACTTAAATGGATTCGATGCAATCTTTAGACATTCGAATCTAACTAAAACTATTGACGAGTCAGATTCTGCTATCTTGTCAAATACAACAAACATAAGATTGAAGAAAAAATTAAAACCTACTATTTCTTCAAATGCAAAAGGTTATTCAGTTTCTTTTGGTAATGCATTATTCAATCCACATGCTGGTCACAATGCAGCGAGTGGAGGCATTATTATTACAACAGGTTTTTATGTCCAAGGTGATTCCGTCAATATAAATTATTTTGACGATGACGGTAATGGAGTATTGAGAAGATACTACTTATCAGGGTCAACTAGGATATATCAAGACAGTGCAGCTGGAACAGTAAATTATTCCACTGGACTTATTTCTATCAATGCTATCACTTTAACCTCTACGGTTAATACTGATACTTCGATAGACTTCACAGTTATACCTTCGGGTGTTGATGTCGTTGCAGAAAGAGGTAATCTAATTGATATCTCCGTTGACGATATTAAAACAACTGGTGAAGTAGACACCATCGCAAGTGGTGAATCGAGTGCTGGTGTAGGTTTTAATACAACCTCTACCAGTTCATATTAATAAATGTATAAAGTGGTCGGGAGTCCCCCGAGTAGTTTCCCATTCAATTGGATTATAGGAGGAAAAGAGAATGGCAGATAAAAAAATCACGGCTTTGACCGTAATGAATAAGTCAGAAGTTGGTGCAGCCGACATTCTGCATGTTGTAGATGACCCTAGTGGGTCACCTGTAAACAAAAGACTTGCAATTTCAAGTCTTTTCGAAGCAATTCCAACTCACTTGGCAATTAACGATGTTAATGTTGTATCATCAGCAGGTTCAATTGCAGACGGTGGTATCGTTGCAGTAGACGCTGATTCAGTTTCAGCAGACCTTGCTTTGAGTTTACCTGATTCAAGTGACACTGGTGAATTAAAAATCATTGTTGCTTCTACAGAACCAGCAGGTTCACACAACATTGTTATCACACCTACAACTTTAGCAGGTCACTCTACTATTACATTGAGCACAATTGGTGAATCAGTAGTATTAGTATGGGCAGGCTCTTCTAACGGTGGTTGGCATGTGCTAGCAGGTAATGGATATGCACTTGCATAATATTGAGTAATGGCAAACAAGAACTTTGACATACAAAGACTAACTGATAGATTACCTAATCTATTGCCTGACTTCGTCATGGACGAAGCACCAGTCTTTGAACAGTTCTTAAAAGCATACTTCGAATTCCTTGAGGCGGAGATATTAACTCTCTCGTCTCAAGGAGATTTGGACGAAATATTATTAGAAAATGACGAAGGTTATTTATTAGTAGAAGAAAAAACTGTCGAACCAGCTCCCGATGCATCTACATCGAGACTTCTACACGAACAACAAAAAACTCCTTTTGAAGTTGGAGACTATCTTGTAGGTTCGAAGACTGGTTCAGTTGCAGAAATAAAAATAATAAATGGTAATACATTTTATATCGAAACTATAGAAGGAAAAGGTTTTGATAGTGGAGAAACAGTCTCTAAAAGATATAGAAGAGATTTAGGAGAAGCAACACAAACAGGTGTTGTTGAATCATACAAACACAATACAGTTCTTGCAAACAATCAATTATTAAACTATTCAGATGTTGATACGACAACAGAAGAGTTTTTAGATTATTTCCAAAAAGATTTTATCCCGTCATTAGATATTGACGATACAAAAGACGCAAGACTAACAATCAAAAACATAAATGACTTATATCAAAAGAAAGGAACAGGTGAGTCATTACAATTTTTATTAAGAATACTATTTGGTCAAGACGCAGAAATAATATATCCGATAGACCAAACTATATTTGCTTCAGAATCAGATTACAGTGATAAGAGAAGAATCGCTGTCACAATGAATAATGTAAATCATATACCGAGTGCAACAGATAAAGTAATACAATATCAAGACGATTTAGTCACAATACTAGCAGAAGCAATAGTAGAAAATGTATATACTATTAATGCAAGTCTAGGACAGTATTCTCTAGAGATATCAAATAATCATTTTGGGACTTTTGAAGAAGAGAGACCATGTGATTTTGTAGATAGAGACGGAGTCACAACAGTTAGTGCAAGAGTTAAAGGAATACTTTCAGATATAGTCACAACTGATTCTTCTATCTACATGGCTCAAGAAGATAATGATTCTATATTATTAGAACCAACTGCATTGACAGGTAATTTAACAATTGCAACCAATTCTACAACATTAATTGGTTCAAGTTCTAAATTTTTAAGAGAACTTAAAGTTGGAGATACAATATCATATAAAGTATCTAACACAGTATATACAGATACCATTGCAACTGTCACAGACGATGTGACTGCAACCTTGACTGCAAATGGAAGTGCAGCTGCAACAAATGTTATAGGATTTAACAATTCAACATCAGGTGGATTACTATTAGAAGAACAATCTTTTGGTTCCATGTATTCACTAAATGACCCTCTATTCTTTGAGGGAGGAAAAGCTGATAGAGATGAATCAAATGCAAAAGGTGTTATTGACGGTTTAAGAAAAGGTGGTGTCGAACAAATCTTTATTGAAGACGCTGGAACAGGATATAACGGTGGTGATATTCTTGTCTTTGATAATTCAGGTGCAGACGGAAACGCTGCAGAAGGTGTTATCGGTGCAATAGAAGATGTTGTCATATTAGAAAACAGAACAGACATAGGACAATTTGAAATAACTGCAACGGCAGGGCAAACAGTTTTCAATGGTAGAGATAATAACGGTAAGAGAATATTTTTCAATGACAATAGTGTAAGAGTATTTGTAAATGGTATAGAGAAAACACCTTATACAGATTACACATTTAAAAATGATAGAGTCACATTTACCAGTGGTCAAACAGCAGGTCACTTAATAGAAATTTATACAGACTTCAATCACTTGTTAATGGAAGACGGAGATAGAATACAATTAACTTCTACAGATTCTAGAATTAGAAACACAGTTATAACATCGCCAGGAACAGGTTATACAAAATTACCTCAAGTATTTCCAGGCGGATATATTTACTTAAGTGATTTATCAGGATTTGTAGAGAACGAAGTCGTGACTGGTGGAACTTCAAATGCAACAGCTGTCATAGTAAGAAAAGAAGAAAAAGACGGTAAAAAAAGACTAGTAGTAAAAAGAAGGTCAACAGACTCAAATCAGTTTACACAATCAGGTGAAACAATCACAGGTGGAACTAGTGGAACACAGAGGGCAGCTGATTTAATTAAAGTATCTAGTGGAACAGGTGCAAAACTACTTGCATATTCAGACGAGATAGGTGGTGTAGGACATATTAATGTAAAAGAACAAGGATTTAATTTTAAAGAGAATCCAGTAATGTCAAGTTTATCACACTATAAAGCATTGATTACAACACCGACTGCAACATTAAATGCAAATTCGACATTCACAGGAAGAATCACAGGTTCTACTGGTAAGATAATATCTTTCGATGCAAATACTCAAGTATTAACATTTACTGATTTAGACGGACACTTCTTGGATAACGAAGAAGTCTTATTCAATAGTGTTGATACTTTTAAAGTTTTAAAATTTAATCCATATCAGTCAAGAGGTAAGTTAGGTGGTGAAGGTATTATTGAAAGACAACTACTTACAGATAAAGGAACAATCGATTCTTCAGCTGTAAATGTTCAAGACGGATATGTATATCAGACTCACTCTTATATTGTTAAAGTTGGTGAGTCTATCAATAGGTGGAGGTCAGTGGTTAAAGACCTTGTTCACCCTTCGGGACATATATTCTTTGGTGAGGTTGCAATTAAACAATTTGTAAACCCACATGATTCAGTTATACTTGATAGTGGAAGTCCTAGAAACGAAGTAGGTATTGAAACAGAAACAAGATTTAATTTTATACCAACTATAATAATGCAAGCTTTCCCTACATATCATTTTGATTTGGAAGGTGCAGATTCACTCTATAGAGATGACGAGTCTAATATTATTATGGAAGACGGTTATCATTTGATACTAGAAGAAGCTCCCGATATAAATGCAATAACAGAATTACTCACAACATTAATGTTGTATACAAATGCTTCAGACTTGAATACACCATTAATCGTTCACCAACCTTTCGATGAATCCTCTATAGGTTCAACAACACCAGTTATTAAAGGTGGTGCAGATATTGTATTACCTAACAATCATGGATTAGGCCCTTCTTCTTTAGGAGAAAACTTCAAACAAAGAAGATTCAATATAGAAGTTATTACAAGTCTTGCAAATGCAATAGTAAGAAAGACAACGAGAACAATTACAAACCCAATGAGGCAAAGTAAAGATGTATCAGTTGAGTATAATGGAATCAAAAATGTTTATAATATAAACGGTTTAAGAAATGCTTCTCTAGTATTACAAAGAGGATACACATATGATTTTGGATATCCAAATGCACACCCATTAAGATTATCAACAACATCAGACGGAACACATAATAGTGGTAGTGCATATACAACAGGTGTAGTGACAAGCACATATGTCACTAGTATAACAGTTGATTCGAATACACCTGATACATTACATTATTATTGTCAACACCATAATGGTATGGGTGGACAAATCACAGTCATAGATACGAATAGAGATACAACAATCAACATAGACAATGTAAATAATCCTTCTCATAGTCCATACGAAAGACGAATGGAATCGTATCGAACAGCAGATTTAGGTATAGTAATACCTTCGGTTCAAATGGAAGAAGAGAACATTGTATATGAAGACGGTGGTCGTATGCATCTAGAAGTTGAAGTCCCACTTTTGAGAATGGAATCAACCTTTGGAGACCACGGTGGAACATTTATGACAGAAGACGGGTTCAACATTGCAATAGAAGACGGAACATATATGTCTGAACCTTTAGGAAGTATATTATCGGAAAGAGTTTTAACTCTTCACCAATCTTCTATGTTAACAGAAGACAACTTCCAAATAACATTAGAGGACGGAGGAGTTATGTTAGACGAATCAACTCAAGGTCAAACATTAACTTCTTATGCACCTGTAAGTTATAAATTAGGTGACATAAATAATCTTGTAAATCAAGATATTTACAAAATATCTCATTATCTATTGGACGAAGATGTATCAAATGACGCAGACGAAGACCATATAGTATTAGAGGACGGGTATGGTTCTGTATTATTAGAAGATTCAGACCCAAGTGGATTGACTTTTGATTCAATGCAAAGTTTACTACCAAGCATGAGAATTAAGAACTTTGATATCCAAAACAAGAAAAGAAGTAATATAGCACATAGTGCATATGTAAAATCATCAAAAATAACGAATTCTACATTGAGTTCTTTATAAATAGTATATAAATACCAATAACGGAGATTTAAAATGGCAGCAATTATAACCGAAAAGTTTCGAACACATAGTGCGAAACAATTCATAGAAGATTTTGGGGAAGGAACTTCCTCGACATATATGTTCATTGGGAGACCTTTCCCTTGGACAGACGACACGGCACCACCTTCACCAGCAAATTCAGTAGGTGAAGAAATGGACGCATATTCAGATATGGTAGCATTGAAGAAAGTATCTTCAGCAGATGTTTCTCATGCACTATCACGAAGAAACTGGGACTCAACAGGAAATACTATATACGACCAGTATGACCATGAAATATCAGCTTCTTCAACTTCAAATGCAACTTCCTCTAGTAATCTATACGATTCAAAATTTTATGTAATCACAGAGGATTTCAATGTTTACAAATGTATTAGAACAGGAACAGATGCAAATGGAGTTCTTCAAAAATCAACAGTAAAACCAACAGGAACAAGTTCAACTGCATTAGTTGAAACTAGTGATACTGGAACCGTGACAGGACGAGGATATCTTTGGAAGTATATGTATACTGTATCAGCTGCCGATACAATTAAATTTACTACTACAGATTTCATGCCTGTTAAAACTATTGGTGCAAAGACTGCTCTAGGTGGAGTATCCGATGACGGAAGTTCACAATGGAATGTAGAGAATGACGCAATAGACGGTGGTATTTTACATGTTAAAGTTGTGAACGGTGGAGCTGGTTATACAGCCTCACAAACACATGAAACTGTTGCTATTAATGGTGACGGTTCTTCTGCACAATGCACAGTTCATGTTAATGCATCAGGAGTTGTATCACATATAACAGTCACAAATAATGGAACAGGTTATCGAAGAGCTTCAATTAATATTGACGGTATATCAGGAGTTGGAACTCCTACCACAAGTGCAGTGGTCACACCTATCATATCACCTTTATATGGACACGGTGCAAACCCAGTCGAAGAATTAGGTGGAAACCTTGTTATGGTGAACTCTAGATTAGAGTTTGCTGAAGGTTCAGGTGATTTCCCAACAGATAACGATTTCAGACGAATTGGTTTGATTCAAGACCCATTCTCTACAGGAACAACAGTTGCAACAGACGCTAACTATGCAGCTTATAACAAAATGACATTGTCATCTGTCACAGGTCTATCAGTAGACGACATTATCCGTGATGCAAATGCAGACGGTTCAGGTGTGGCAGTTTCTAGAATAGTATCAATTAGTGGAAATGTAGTTTCTCATATCCCACAAGCAAACAGTGGTGGAACATATGTAAACTTTTCTGCAACAGATACAATCTATAAAGGGAGTTCAAGTATCGGAACAGTAAGTTCAGTAGATTCTTCATTCCCTGAAATAGTAAAATATTCAGGTAATATCATGTATGTCGAAAATAGGGGTGCAGTGACAAGAGCTGCAGACCAAATCGAAGATATTAAACTGATTATTCAGATGTAATTTGATTACATCTTAACAACATAAGAGTAAACTATGGCAGAAAAGACTGATTTAAACATATCACCCTATTACGATGATTATTCGGAATCAAAACAGTTTCATAAACTGTTATACAGAGCTGGTCGTCCCTTACAAGCAAGGGAACTAACACAATCACAATCTGTATTACAGAATCAAATAGAAAGATTCGGTGACCATTTCTTCAAAGAAGGTTCCATCGTCACAGGAGCCCAGTCAGATATTGACTTTGATTTATATTATGTAAAAGTTTTAGCTGCAAACCCTAATTCAAGTGGTGACGCTGCAGTAGAATCATACAGAACTTCTTACCATGGTCAGTTTATAAAAGGACAAACAACAGGTGTCGTTGCAAAAGTTATCAATTCAGATGCAGAAACCTCAACAGATTTCATTACTCTATATGTTCGATTAGAAAGACAAGGAACAGATGCAAACAACTCATTCTCATTTGCTGGAGACGAAACTTTAGTTAAGTGTGGATTCGATTCAAGTGGAACAGTAGCAGAAGATACAGCAAGTAATAATGATTTTAAAGTAGCAGCTGCTTCAACAACTCCAGTTGGAAGAACTTCTATTGCAAATATATCAGAGGGTGTAGTATTTTGTAGAGGATTCTTTGTAAAAGTAGACGAACAACAATTAATTCTAGAAAAATACAATGCAAAACCTTCAAATAGAATAGGTCTTACAATAAAAGAAGAATTAATATCAGTTGCAGAAGATAGTTCTCTCTATGATAATGCACAGGGAACTTCAAATGAAAATGCAGCTGGTGCTGATAGACTCAAGTTTACATTAACTCTTTCCAAATATGATTTAACTTCCACAGAAGATGCAAACTTCATAGAGTTAGTTAGAGTTAACAAAGGTCAGATTGAACTTCATACTAATCGACCTATGTATACAGAGATTGAAAACACTCTTGCACGAAGAACTTTCGATGCAAACGGTGATTTCATAGTCAATCAGTTTACACATAGTTTAAGAGAACATTTAGACGATTCAACAAACAGAGGATTCTATCTCAAAGCACAAGGTGGTAAAGAAGAAAAATTTGTATTCCAAGTATCGCCAGGAAAGGCATATGTTAAGGGATATGAGATAGATAAAATTGGAACTTCCAATCTAAACATAAACAAAGCAAGACAAACAGTCACATTAAATACTGCAAATACTCCAACAAGATTAGGACAATTCATAAAAGTCAAAAATGGTTTTGGGTTTCCCGATTTTGGTAATGAGAGTGGCGCAAGTGCAATCACACCATATGCAATATGTAAATTATTCCCAAGTATCACAGCAGTAGCAGGAACACTAAACAGTGAAGACCATATTGGTTTTGCAAGAGTTAGACATATAGACAACTTTGGAGCCACAAACGATAACACAGGTTTATATCTCTTTGATATAAAAATGTTCACTAAATTAAAAGCTGGTAGCTCAATATCAAATTCAAATGTTGGTGATAGAGTTATCGGTGGAACATCAGGTGCAACAGGTATCGTAGGTCATGTCAACGGTGTAAATATGTATGTTCATGATGTTGTAGGAACATTCGTGCATGGTGAGACAATTACATCAGAAGGTGACGGAACTGCAACATTCACTGTAGTCGGAGAAAACTTTAGAGGTATTGCAAACCAAGTTAGAACATTTAACATAGACAGAGTTAGAGGTATAGGACAAGAAAGAAGTGGTTCAGGTGATGCAGACTTTACAGCAGATGCAGTTGCAGACGGTGATAACACATTAACTGGAAGTGTATCAATTGCAGCCAATGGTAATATCACTGGTTTTGGAACAAGATTTACTGCTGAACTTAAAGAGGGTGATATCATTATCGATGGTAATGGTGACGAACAAGTAATTTCTACCGTCACAGATTCAGTCACAGCTCAAACAGTTGCAACAAGTAGTGTCACAGCATTTGATGTCAACCCTTCTGCAACAAGAAGGAGAGTCAAACTATTTGACCAAGACCAAGCAGTAGCAATATATGCATGGCCAAGAGATTATGTAAAAAAACATACACCTGATAGAATATCAATAAGAAGACAAAAAGTGATTGCAGCTTCAGGTGGTAAGGTCACAATCACAACTGGAGCAGGTGAAACCTTCTCTACAGTAGATAGAGATAATTTCCAGTTATCAATTTTAAATACTGACGGTAATACAGGTGGAGGAAATGTATTAGGTGCAGAGATAGATTTTGCAAGTTCACCTCCAACTGCATCTAACCTCGGTGGTGGTGGTCAATCGATTCAGTTCGATACTACTGCTTCAGACGGAGTAAAATATCTAGTATCATTTACAGTTATTGACGATTCACCTGAACATAGAAACAAAGTATTAAATAGGTCTCGTTGTGCAATAGTAGATACTGCATTTGTAGCAGGTGCTTCAGATTACGGAACATGTTATGATAACAAAGACATAACATTAGGTGTTGCAGATGTATTATCAGTTAGAGCAGTCTATGAAGGTATCGGTGGTTCTACACCTTTACCTCCAAGTGGAAGATTAGGTGGTGCTTCTTATACAGGAACAGACTTTGTAAAAGACGAAGTAATCATAGGTCAAACATCAGGTGCCCAAGCAAGAATTGTTAAATATGCAAATTCAGGGTCAACATTTTTCTATTACTTAAATGACTTTGTCTTTACAGACGGAGAAACATGTGTAGGTCAAATAACAAATGCAGCTGCAGATATAGACCTAATAACAACAGGGTCAGATAATATCACACAAAGATATTTCTTTGACAATGGTCAGAGAGATGGTTTCTATGATATTGCAAAAATTACACTGAAGCCTGGTGAACCTACACCAAACAATTCAATTCTCATAGTCTTCGATAACTTCACTTCAAATGGTGGAGAGTTTTATGATGTAAATTCATATACAGACGCAGGTTTAGACTATAAAGAAATACCAGTTTACTCACCGAACAGAATAGATATGGGTGGATTAGAACCTGATGGTGAATACGAACTATCAGATGCAGTCGATTATAGACCAACAGTTGCACAATTATTTTCAGATGCAAACTTCTCTTCTGCAAATCCCGACCCAAGTAGTCCAGCAAACATATCAAGTGGATTAAGTGGTGACCCATTCAAATATGAAAACAAAGTATTTACAGGAGCAGGTGCAGCTGCTTTAGACACACCTATGAAGGGTGGTGCAACAGTTGGAGATATAGAATTCTATACTTCTAGAATAGATAGAATCTATCTTGGTAAAGACGGACTATTTGAAATATCAACAGGTATCCCGTCATTATCACCAACTAGACCTAAAGCAATTGACGATTCAATAGAAATGTTTGAATTGTTCATACCAGCATTTACAAAAAAATTATCAGAGATTAAAGTTAGAAGTTTTGACCATAGACGATACACCATGAAAGACATAGGTCGTATTAATAAAAGAGTCACAAACCTAGAAAGAGTCACTTCCCTATCTCTATTAGAAAAAGATACACAATCTGCACAGGTATTAGATGCAGACGGATTCGATAGATTCAAGTCAGGATTCTTGGTCGATAACTTTAGAGGACATAAGATTGGTGATGTTAACCACCCCGATTATAAATGTTCTATCGATACAAAAATGGGTATGTTAAGACCTCAAAATATGCAACAGTTCTTTGATTTGAATTTAGATACAACAAATTCAACGAACTATCAACAGACTGGTGACTTGATTACTCTACCATTTACAGAAGTAAATTATATTAATCAAGATAAAGCTTCAAGACATATTAATGTTAACCCATATCATGTCTTTGCATTTATCGGTAATGTTAAATTAACGCCAGGCACCGACATATGGAACGATACAGAAAGATTACCCGATGTTAGAGTTAATAGAGAAGGAAACTTTGACGCTGTTATGTCAGGAGTTGGAAACTCTTTAGGAACAGTTTGGAACTCATGGCAAACAACATGGGTTGGAGAACCTTCATCAGTTGAATCAGAAGTTCAATCAACTACAGCAGGTTCATGGTCAGGTGACCCAGCTCAAGGTGGTGAATGGCAAGCGGGTCAAGAAGTCACTAGAGAAATTACAGAGTCACCCGAGATACAAACTAGAACAGGTATCACTACAAGTGTTGTAGAAGATTTTGTAGAAACAAGAAACGATAGAATAGTATCAGTTGCAATTATCCCTTTCATGAGGGCAAGAACTATTGAGATAGATGCAACAAACTTAAAACCAAATACAAACCATTACTTCTTCTTTGACGGAATCAGAGTAGATAAGTTTGTGAGACCACAATCAACTGCATATTCACAGGACGGTGGAACTACAGTCTCTTCAAATCTTAAATCAGACGGTAATGGAAGATTGAGAGGGTTCTTTGAATTACCAAATACTGAAACTCAAAGATTCCCTACAGGACAAAGAGAATTAAAGTTAACCTCTTCATTCCATAACTTATCTAATCCACCAAGTTCAGGTTCAGCAGTATACCAAGCTCAAGGATTATTGTCAAGTTCACAAACAGAAATTGTTTCAACAAGGAATGGAAGAGTTATATCACAATTAACAGAGGGTGAGAGACAGATACAAAGAAGAGGTGAAAGATTAAACATATCTCCAACCGATACGATTGCACCCGATATTCCAGTCGATACTATACCGATACCTGAACCTATTGTGGCAGACCCAGTAATTGTATTCCCAATAGAGGTGCCAGAACCACCAGCAATACCAGTTCCACCTTTACCACCTGAATTAGAATTTAGAATTGGTTCTAGGTTAGAAAGAGGTTGGGGTGACCCACTTGCACAATCATTCTTATGTGAGGCAAGTGGAGGAATGTTTATATCTTCCGTAGATGTATTCTTCCAAGCAAAAGATACACACATGCCAGTTTCAGTTGAAATTAGAAACATGGTAAATGGATATCCAGGCCAAATAGTATTACCTTTCTCAACAGTCACAAAGAATCCAAGTGATGTTAATATATCTGCTGACGGAACAGTTGCAACAACATTCTCATTCGAATCACCAGTTTATGTTGAAGAGAAGAAAGAATATGCATTGATTGTTTACTCAAACTCAAATGAATATGAACAATGGATATCAAGAATGGGTGAAACTGATTTAGCTTCAGGACAACAGATATCAGGTCAACCATACGCAGGTTCATTATTCTTATCACAGAATGCTTCAACATGGACAGCAGAACAAACAGATGATATGAAATTTACTATGAAGATATGTAAGTTTGATACTACTAAAATTCCTGCTATACATTTTGAAAATAAAGACCTTGAATTAGATACATTAGGAAAAAATCCATTATTAACAACTGTAAGTAGTAATAATGTGAAAGTTTCTGCATACAATCATGGATTATATGACGAAAGTTCAAATGTTCAAATATCAGGAGTAGTCGGAGATAGAGTAGGTTCTGTATTAGAAGTAGGAAGTCCAAGTTTATCAGAGACACCAAGTGACGGTAATCATAACGCACAAACTGCTGATTCCACAGATGGAAGTGGAACAGGTATGATAATAAATGTAGAGATAGCAAGTGGTGCAATAGGGACAACAAATGGTATAAGAATTGTAAATCCAGGCCAAGGATATGCAGTCGGTAATACAGTCACATTCGATAACTTTGACGGTGGAACAGCAGACTTAACAATCACAGTGGTGGCAATCGGTGATACACTAGGAGGTATCCCAGTCGCTGCAATCAATACAACATTTGGAGACTCCTCAACTAATGGTGTTGCAAATATAGGTATTGATTCATTCAATGTTGCATGTAATCTAACTAGTTTTATAGATAAAAGTAAATTTGTAAGTGGTTATACTGCATTAGAAACAACAACAGGTGGTGGTTCATCAGTCCAAGTATCTAGAAACTATATCTTTGATTCATTACATACTATGATACCTTCTACACAAGTTGGAAGTTGTAAAGTAGTATCAAGTATCAATACAACTGCAATGAAATCGCCAGAAGGATTCATAAGTTCAGGAGATACAGTTTACAATAGAAGAACAACAAACAACTTTATAACACTGAATGATAATACATTCCTAGACGCTCCAGGCATAGTTGCTTCAGTGGTTAACGAAACAAATAAAATGCAATCACAAAGGTCATTCAGATTGATAACTCAAATGTTGTCAAGAAATCCAAATGTATCACCAGTGATAGATGTTGGAACGATTGGTTGTATTGCAATATCAAATAGAATTAATAACATAGATAATCAAAGTGGTAAGAAAGTTGACGGAGTGACGGTGTCATTACCATCAGATATTACACATATACCTTCAACAGAACCCGAAGGTGACCAAAATGCATTTATCTATGTGACAAGAAAGGTAAACCTTAAAAATCCAGCTACTTCACTCAAGGTGATTGCAGATAACTTTAGACCACCGACAACTGAATTGAAGTATATGTTTAAAATTGTCAAGAGTGACGAACAAACACCACTTGACGATATAGGATTTGAATTCTTTAATACAGATGGTTCACCCGATAGTGCAGTTGAGAATGATGCAAGAAACTTTAAGGAATATGAATATACCGTAAATGACTTGCCAGAGTTCTCTTCTTTCATAATTAAAATTGTAGGACAAGGTCAAAACTCTAGTGTAGTTCCAATGGTATCTGCATTGAGAGTCATGGCATTAGCATAATGGCAGATTTAAAAGTAGAAGGACATTCACATTTAGTTAGAGACGAAGAGTCTCATGCAATCATTAATACTGATGTTGAACAATATCGTCTTACAATGAGAAGAAGACAAATTATGAGAAATCAGAGAGAAGACATAAATAATCTAAAAGATGAATTGAGTGATATAAAAGGTTTATTGAAGGAACTTATAGAGAAAACACATGGCTAATACAATAAATGAAAATCAAACTCTAAATGAATTTAGAGGTTCATACAACACACTTGTAAATGAAGTGGGGAGCCTTACAGGTTTAAGAGGCTCATTAAAAAGTCCAAATACTATAGTAGATGCAATAAATGTAATCGAAGATAAAACATTCTTCTTTCAACAATTTGAATATGTTGCAACCGCAGGCCAGGTGACTTTTTCAGGGCCAGACCAAAATGGAAATGTTTTAAAATATAGACAAGGTAAAATACAAGTTTACTTAAATGGTAATCACCTAATCGAGGGTGGGTCAGGAACAGCAGGTTTTTCTGCAATAAGCTCTGGTGATGTTTTTAATAGTGGATTACTAATAAACGCTGCAACAAGTGCTAATGATGTCATAACAATATATTCATACACTGGTTCTGAAAGTGGAGTCGCTGCTGACGGTGGTGGCGGTGGAGGTAAGTTTACCGAGACTGCTTCGAACACAATCTACAATACTAATTCAGCAGGAGTAATTCTAAATGGAACTCTAACTGCAGCCACTTCATTACAATCAGGATATCAAATTCAAAATGAAGGTAATACTTTCATTAATGGTGATGTTAAAATCGATACAGGACATACTTTTGAATCACCTTCTATAACAGACGGAACTGCAACAATAACAGGTGGAGTGGGAACAGGATTTAGTTCTATAACTTCTAGTGCATTGGTTGGTAATTTAACAGGTAATGTCACTGGTGATATTACTGGTGATGTTAAACATGGTGGTTCAGTTGTATTAGACGCCTCAACAGGTGCATTGACTGGAACAGTATCAAGTATTACAAATCACCAAATAACAGATTTAAGTGATGTTGATACTACTTCACCAACAGACGGACAGATATTAGTATATAATTCTTCTTCAAGTAAATATGTTCCAACTAATCAACAAACCTCGGATACAGTCACAGAGGGTGGAACTAATCTCTATTTTACAGGAGAGAGAGTATTAGATTATCTATCAGGAACTACTACAGGTGGTGAAGGTTTAATCGGTGGAACAGGTATATCTTTGTCATATAACGATGCAAATAATACCCTAACTATAAATGGTTCTGCACAATATGGTGATTCAGATGTTCAATCATACTTAAGTGGTGGAGCTGGACTTGCATTAAGTGGTTCAGGTTCATTCAGTGTAAATACATCTAACGGAGTGAAAATCGATGGTGACGATGTCGAATTAGATTATGAGGTAGTGTCTTCTGCACCGACAGGTGTTGGGTCAACTAGTGTCGGTCACTTATGGTTTGTGACATGATATGGCTGATGAAATATACATAAATCAAGGGACACAAATCCAACAACCCTATCAGGGTCAAGTTGCATATCAAGCTTTTGAAACAACACAAAGAATAACACAGGTTTCAGTAAATAGACAAGGACAACAACCATATCCTTTCATTTACCAAAGTCCTGCTTTCTATGTCCACCAAGCACAGAATCAACAACCAACTATTAAGGACGCACAACAACCTTTTACATATGCAAGACAGGGTCAACAACCAAGCACATATGATTATCAGTCTCCGTTTACATATCAGAATTCAACTCAAGGACAGAACCCTTTTATAAGAAGCGCACAACAACCATATCCATATATTGCAAGCGCACAAGAGCCGAATATAAGAAATAAACAAACTACTAAACAAGATGTAAGTAAACAGAGTCCTTTTACATATGATTATCAATCACCATTTCCTTATATTGGACAATTTACACAACCAGTAATTAGAAACAAACAAACAAGTGTTCAATCTTCTTTTAATGCACAGAGACCAATTGCACAGGCGGGAGTATCACAACCACATAATGTTCAAAATCCTGTTATATACCAACACCAACAACCGAATCTCGGAACTTATCAATCTTCTCCGTTTCCACAGGCGCCAGGGCGTTTCTTTGATGATGATTCTCCAGGCTTTGCCATATATCAATATCAAACATCTATCCCAAATGCTAGTAAACGGTCTCCAAGTTCCTTTCAAGCAATATCGACACAAAATCCGTATCCGTATATTGCAAATGGTGGTCAACCTGTTCCATATATTACACAGGCTCAAAATACAACATTTTATTTTAACCCCTTTTCAGGGGAAGACCACGCTTACCAAATCCCAGGCCAAGCACAAGCACAGACACAGTCACCATTTACATATTCTCGACAGGGGAGAACACCAACATTCGAAACACAACAACCTTATATTTCTCGACAACCAAATAGGTCACCAAGCACATATGAATATAACTCACCATATGCAGAGGCAAGACAGGGACAACAACCAACTATTAAGGATGCAAGACAACCAGTAATATATCAATACCAACAACCAAGCACATATGATTATCAGTCACCTTCTGAATATCAAAGAACAGGTCAAACACCATTTACATATGATTATCAATCACCTTCGATTTATAATAATCCTGCTTCTATACAACAACCTAATATAAGAGATAAACAAAATCCATATCCTTATATTGCAGATGCAAGAAGTCCTTTTACATATGATTATCAATCACCTTCTCAATATTCTGTTCAGAGAACTCAACAAGTCACGAGTAGTGCAACAGGAAGACAACCATTTCCTTATATACACCAACAACCACAACCGTATATTTACAGTTCTCCGTATATTGCTAGACAACCATACACTACAACTAGACCAGTTGGAGCTGTTGCAAAAGTAAAAGGTGTCTTTGTAAATAACCAAGGTGTAGTTGCAAAAGCACAAGAGGTATATGTCCATGCACCTCAAGGTATAGAAAAGATACACCAAGCAGTTCCAAACGCACAATTCCAAAAAGGAAGTGAAGGTGACGGTGGACAAACACCATATATCTCTGGCGAGGGATAATAAAATATATAAATAGTTTTATGGCTATTATTGCAAACTTATTCATTGACCAAGGAACAGACTTTTCTATCACAGTAGATGTGACTGATGCAGCTGGGACAGCATTAAATCTTACGGGATATTCTGCAGCTGCACAAATTAGAAAAACTTATGCTTCTTCAGCAATATCTGCAACATTCACAACAAGTATTGCAGCTGCATCAGGACAAGTGACTTTAAGTTTGACCGATTCTGAAACTACGAATTTAGAAGCAGGTCGGTATGTATATGACCTAAATATAAATAGTTCAGGTGGTCAAAAGACTAGAGTTGTCGAAGGACAAGCAACAGTGACCCCAGGCGTGACGAGGTAAATATGGCAACAGTTAAAGCAAGAATACTAAACAATAGTAATATCAGAGCAAAACAAGTCGCAATCGGTAATACCGATACGGTGAACTTATCAACAAAATCTATAAATGAACTTTCAGATGTCGATGCTTCAGAAAACGACAAAGGAGTTCTACAATATAACGCTTCTACAGACAAGTGGGAAACCACTAATGTTTTGGACGGCGGAACATTCTAAAAGTATAAATACTTATACAATCAAGGTGTCATTCAGTGAGACACGACCCTCATTGTGAGAGGATTGATATATTATAATCTTTCTCGAATAGTGCAGAGAAAAATTTGCAAATTTTTAATATAATAGACAACTATTTTTTCAGGAGAAAAAAATGGCAACAGTAATTCAAATTAAACGAAGCACAGGAGTATCAGCACCAGCAGTTAGTGATTTAGCTGAAGGTGAATTAGCTTATGTGCAAGATAGGTCTAATTCGGGTGCTGGAGCAAAACTTTACATAGAATCCGTAGATTCTGATAATTCAACACCATTGATTCATGCAATCGGTGGTAAATACTTTACTGATATTTTATCAGGTTCAACTGCAACACCAGCCAACTTTAAAGTTGGTAATAGTGCAACGCAGGGAGCTGAGATTCAGTTATTAGAAGATTCAGATAACGGTTCACATTATGTTGCATTGAAAGCACCTAACAGTGTGGCTTCAAATGTGACATTAACCTTGCCGGGCGCAGACGGTTCTAATGGACAAGTTTTGGGAACAGACGGAAGTGGAAACCTATCGTTTACATCGACAACATCGACTCTTGCTGGTGCAACAGATACAGATATTTCTGGGCCTTCATCAGGACAAATTCTTGTTCACGATGGTTCAGACTCATTTGATAATGTTTCAATATCAGGAGACGCTACACTTGCATCTAACGGTGCATTAACAATTGCAACGGGTGCTGTGGAAACAGCAATGGTTGCAGATGACGCAATCACATTAGCAAAGATTGCAGACGCAGTATTTGTCACAGAATCAGAAGGTATTGGTTCAAACGACAACGATACTACTTTACCAACATCAGCTGCAGTAAAAGATTATGTAGATTCACAGGACACTGCTCAAGACTTGGATTTCCAAGCCGATTCAGGTGGTGCATTATCTATTGATTTAGATAGTGAAACTATGGTCTTTGCTGGAACAGCAAACGAAATTGAGACATCAGGTTCAGGAAACACCGTCACAATCGGTTTACCTGATAATGTCACTATCGCAGGAAACCTAACAGTAAGTGGAACAACTACTACAGTTAACTCTACAACAGTTAGTATTGCTGACCCAGTTTTTGAAATTGGTGACGATAGTTCAGACGACAACCTAGACAGAGGTATTAAATTCAAATACAACAGTTCAGGTGCAAAAGTTGGTTTCTTCGGTTTCGATGATTCAACAGGTAAATTCATAGCATTAGGAAGTGCAACAGACTCTTCTTCAACATTCTCGGGAACAGCATTAGATGCAGTCTTCGGTGGATTAGAAGCAACAGGTCTTGCACTATCAGGTTCAATCACAAGCGTAGACGGTTCTGCTCCAACAGCAGGTCAGTTGTTAATTGGTCACGGTTCTAACGGTGACTTTGCAGCTGGAACTCTAACTGCTGGTGAAGGTATCGATGTGACTAATGCAGACGGGAGTATCACAATAGCTGGTGAAGATGCAACAACAACTAATAAAGGTGTTGCAAGTTTTGCTTCTGCAAACTTCACAGTTTCAAGTGGTGCAGTATCGATAACTGCTATTGACGGCGGAACATTTTAATTAACCGTTTATAGGAGGAAAACGATATGGCTACAGTTATACAGTTTAAGCGTTCATCGACTCAAAATGATGTTCCTTCAACAAGTGATTTAGCACTTGGGGAAGTTGCAATCAATACCTACCATGGTAGAATGTATACAGAGAAAAATGATGGAAGTGCAGCTATAGTTCAGATTGGGTCTAACCCAACTACATTAACTGTTAATGATGCATATTCTTTTCCAACCGCTGACGGTTCTAGTGGTCAAGTTCTAAAAACAGACGGTTCAGGAACATTAAGTTTCGGAGCTGCAAGTAGTGGAGCTGGTATATCTATCTTTAAATATACTATAACCTCTAATACTACTGCAATAACTGGTAATGACGATGACGGAAACGCACTTGCCTACACAGTAGGGAGTGAACAAGTTTACCTCAACGGTGTTAAACTAGTTGACGCAGGAACAGACTATACCGCTACAAATTCAACAACCGTCACTTTGGCACAGAATGCTATAAGTGGAGATGTAGTTGAAGTTGTATCCGTGACTGCAACTGATTTAGTTCAAGGGAACTATACAGAAAGTTCATTCACAGCAACAACTGCAAACCAAGTATTATCATCAAACGGGACTGCCAACAAGGCAATCAAGTATGTGATAGTCGCAACACATGCTTCTGCAGGCACACATGCTTGTGAAGTATTATTAGTAAACAATGGAAGTAATTCATATTTCGTTCAATACGGTGATGTGATTTCAAGTTCCAGTTTGTTTTCATTGAGTTCAGATATTAATTCAGGAAACATGAGATTACTCATAACTCCAGTTAATACTAATACTACAGTGGATACATTCCAAATCAGACTTACATAGGGGGATATAAATGGCAATAACTAACGCTTTCAAACTTGCAGAACTTATCCGTCATATAGAGTATGATTCGACAGACGATGTAATTAAAACAAGCAAACCAACTCAAGATAAAAATACAAAGAAAGGAAGTGATACTAAAACTTCTACTTCTCAATTTAGTCTTGATACATTTGCACATGCAAGCTTTAGGGCTGCAAGATATATCGTCGCAATGTCAGAAGGGACTAATTTCCATTCTACTGAAATAATGTTGATTCATGACGGGTCAACTGTGACAATCACGCAGTATGGTATACTTAAAGATACTACACTTGCTTCATTTGACGCAGACATTAGTGGTTCAAATGTAAGACTACTATGCACTCCTGCTTCTACAAATTCTACAGTAATAAAATTTGATAGGACAGTGGTAGACGCATAATCTTAAGGGGGTCAATCGACCCCCTTTTTTTCATATTTCTTTTTTCTTTAGAGACCTCATTCTCATAAATAATCTTGTAAAACTTAAATTGAGGACACTAAATGGCAACTACAAATAATTTTGTTATAGAATATGGTATCAGTGTCGGGTCAACTGAAATAATCAATAGTTCGGGTAAATTACAAGCAAGTGCAATAAGCACACTAGACACAGATAATCTTTCAGAAGGTTCGACAAATCAATATTTCACGAATGCAAGAGCAAGAGGTGCAATCTCACTTGCAAGTGGAGAAACTAATTTATCATACAATTCTTCAAATGGAGAATTAAGTTTGCCAACAGTTAATGGAGGCTCATTCTAATGGCAGATGTAAACTTTAAAATTAAAAATGGTCTATCCGTAGGGGATACCGAAGTATTAGACAGTTCAGGTGATTTAACTGCAGCTGCATTCGGAACTGCAGCCCTAGAAAAGATAGACGACCAAGTAAATTCTTTACTAACAGCTGGAACAGGAGTATCATTATCATATGATGATTCTGCTGGAACTCTTACTATCAACGGTCAAGTTGGAGATATAACAGGAGTCACAGCTGGAACAAACCTAGATGGTGGTGGAACCAGTGGAACCGTCACACTAGATGTAGAACAACAACTAAACAATACTACTGCACCTTATTATCATAGAGTAGTTGTCACAGTTATAAGTGACGGTGGTAATAAGTATGCATTTGACGGTCAATCGTCCTCACAACCTTTAAGACTAACTCCAAATGTAGTTTATAGATTTGACCAGTCAGATAGTTCAAACGCTTCACACCCATTAAGATTCTCTGAATCAGCAGACGGTTCAGAAATGACAGACGGTTATTCAATTTATAATAAAGTAGGAACTCCAGGCTCAAGTGGTTCATATACAGAAGTTGCATTTGACCAAGAATCAAATAACCCTATGTATTTCTATTGTTCAAACCACAGTGGAATGGGTAATTCAGTTATACTCGGTGGTGCAGAGAACACAGATTCACTAACAGAAGGTTCAACAAATCAATATTTTACAAATGCAAGAGCAAGAAGTGCAATCAGTGCTAGTGGTGACTTATCATACAATAGTTCAACTGGTGTTATATCATTTACAAATGACGCTGGTGACATAGAATCAGTAGTTGCTGGTAATGGTCTAACAGGTGGTGGAACATCAGGAGATGTCACACTTAATGTTCAAGTAGATGATAGTTCTTTAGAGATAGATTCTGATACAGTTCAAGTAAAAGCAAGTGGTATAACAAATGCCATGTTAGCAGGTTCAATTGCAAACGATAAACTTGCTGGTTCAATTGCAAACGCAAAACTTGCAAATAGTTCAATTACATTAAATTCAAACACAGTTGCATTAGGAAATACACTTACATTAGATACAGACGATATCGGAGAAGGGTCAAGTAATCTCTATATGACTACTGAAAGAGTTCAAGATATTGTTGGTGGAATGGTATCATCTAATACTGAAACTGGTATTGCAGTCACATACGAAGACGGAGACGGAACTTTAGACTTTTCAATCGGTTCAGGTGTAATTTTAAATTCAATGTTAGCAAACTCCAGTATAACAATTGGTGGTTCTGCAACTTCATTGGGTGGTTCAGTTCTTGCAAATACAGATGCATTATCAGAAGGTTCTTCTAATTTATATTTTACAAACGAAAGAGTTGACGATAGAGTAAATGCATTGATACAAGAAGGAACAGGTATCACAACAACATATGACGATGCAAGTAATACTTTAACAGTTGCAACTTCAATAACACAATATGCAGATGCAAATGCAAGACAAGCGATATCGGTCACAGATTCAGGTGGAGACGGTGGATTAGCATATAATAACTCTACAGGTGTAATTACATATACTGGCCCAAGTGCTTCAGAAGTAAGAGCTCATATCAGTGGTGGAACTGGTGTTTCAATCAGTTCAGGTGAAGTTAGTATCGGTCAGGCAGTTGCAACAAACAGTAATGTTCAATTTGGAAACTTAACACTTTCAGGAAACTTAACAGTTAACGGAACAACTTCAACAGTTAGTTCAACCAACACAACAATATCAGATGCATTGATAGAATTAGGAAATGGAACATCAGGTTCACCTTCAAATGACGCAGGTTTAGTCATTGAGAGAGGAAGTTCAGACAATGTGTTTATTGGTTGGGACGAAAGTGCAGATGCAATCACATTTGGAACAGGTTCATTTACAGGTGCATCTACAGGTAATTTAACAATTACACCAAGTGCAGTTAATACTGGTGCAGTCACAATTACGAATGCAACAAATAACGGTGGAACTGCAAGAAACATTTATCAGTCAACTTCTGCACCTACGGGTTCAGACGGAGCAGTTGGTGATTTATGGATTCTATACTCCTAATAAATAGGAGATATACAGGATAATTTATGGCGTCAGGTTCACAGAAAGTTAAAACCCCATCAGGTTGGAATGCAACTCAAGGTGCATGGGTCAAGACAGGCCCGTCTACTTGGAAAGCAGTTGACCAAATTTATATCAAAGCTCCAGGCGGGTGGAATAATGCTTCAGGTCAAGAGGCAACACAACAACCTTACCCATATATTGCACAGGGTGGTTCTCCATACATTGCAAATGCACAGAATCCATATCCATACATTGCAAATGCTCAAGAACCAAATATAAGAGACGCACAACAACCTTATCCTTATATTGCAAACGGTGGGTCACCTTATATTGCAAATGCACAACAACCTTATCCGTATATTGCAAATGCACAGGAACCAAACATTAGGGACGCACAACAACCATATCCTTACATTGCAAATGCTCAAGAACCAAACATAAGGAATAAACAAACTCCTTATCCTTATCAGGCAAATGCACAGGAACCTAATATCAGAAATGCACAACAGCCATATCCTTACATTGCAAATGCACAGGAACCGAATATAAGGAACAGACAGAATCCGTTCACATACGACCATAGGTCACCTTTTACATACAATCATAGGTCACCGTTTACATATAACTACAGGTCTCCGTTCACTTATCAAGCATCAGCAAGGAGTCCATTTACATATAACTATAGGTCACCGTTTACATACAGAAACCCAGTGTCAGCACAGGAGCCTAATATCAGGAATGGACAGAATCCATTTACATATCCAGCAAATATTCAACAACCGAATATCAGGAATGGACAGAATCCATTTACATATCCTGCGAATATTCAGCAACCAAACATTAGGTCTGCTCAACAACCAATTACATATCCTGCGAATATTCAGCAACCAAACATTAGGTCTGCTCAAAACCCATTTACCTATCATGCACGACAGCCGGGCAGTGCAAGACAACCAGTTCCGTTCTCATATCAGAGTCCATATATCGGTCAAGCAAGACAACCAGTTTACTACCCAGGCGGTGGTTCACCAGGCTTACCTACTGGACACGGTTGTTTCGCAATGGGAACTATGATATGGATGGGAGACAATACATACAGACCTATCGAGTCTATAGAGATTGGTATGTCAGTCATGACACTAGGAGATACACTAGAAGTTGGAGTGGTCGAAGAAATTATGCAACCTAGAGTATGTGAATTATATGATATAGAAGTCAACGGTAAGATTACTGGTGTGACTGGTGGACACCCAATGTTGATTCAAGATAAAGGTTGGTGTGTCATAAACATGGAAGATTGGGAAAAAGAAGTTGCCATGGGTGCAGCTTGGGGTGGAGAAATCTCTGGCCTAATTGAAGAGGGGGATATTCTTGTAGATTCATTATCATTGATTTTAAACAATCAATCAACTGCAAAAATATCAAATATTAACAAACTGGAAGGAGAACATGAGGTCTATCACTTGACTCGTGTAAGTGATAATGCTAACTTCTTTGCAAATGACTTTGTAGTCCATAACATGCAGAAGAGATAATTATGCCATTTTATCAGAGTCCATTTACATTTCAAGCAAGACAACCAGTCGGTGCAAGTTATCAGAGCCCATACGGAACTCAAAACCCATATATTGCAAGTGCAAGACAACCATTCACTTATAACTATAGGTCACCGTTTACATATCAAGCACCTGCTAGAAGTCCATTTACATATCATTATAGGTCACCATTCACCTATCAGGCACCAGCAAGACAACCTTTTACATATCATTATAGGTCACCCTTTACATATCAAGCACCAGCAAGACAACCTTTTACATATCATCATAGGTCACCTTTCACTTACAGAAACCCAGTGTCAGCACAGGAGCCTAATATTAGGTCAGGACAACAACCATTTACATACCCTGCTAATGCTCAAGAACCAAACATTAGGTCAGCACAAGAACCAAACATTAGGTCAGCACAAGAACCAAACATAAGAGACGCAAGGCAACCTTCTACTTACGATTATAGGTCACCTTCAACATATCAAAGAACAGGTCAAACACCTTTCACATATGATTATCAGTCTCCTTCAACTTATGAAAGACAGGGTCAAACACCGTCTACTTATGATTATCAATCTCCGTCAACATACGAGAGACAAGGTCAAACACCGTTTACATATAACTTTAGGTCACCTTCAACATATCAGGCAACAGGACGAACTCCTTTTACCTATGCAAATCAGAACCCAACAACTTATGCAAGACAAGGTCAGACACCATTTACTTACAATCATAGAAGTCCTTCGACTTATGCTAGACAGGGTCAAACACCGACTACATATTCAAATCAGAATCCAACCACTTACGCAAGACAAGGAAGAACACCAGTTCCAAGATGGGACGGTGTATTACAACAACAGTGGCCTGGAACTCCGATTTCTAGTTAATTTTAATTAACTAAATACTTTTATATTATGGATACTTTTGAAGAAATCAACACCCTAGAAAAAGCAAAACAGTTTTTTAAACCTTATACTTCTTATGAAGATATGCCTACTAGGCAAATGAAATTAGGTCAAGTCCCTATACCAGAGCATAGAAGAGATACAGACGAAACCGAAGAGGTTTGGAAATATATCATAGAAGAATGTATGCCTCCTATCAGATTAGTCACATGGAAAGATATAAAACCTTTAATGGACAATAAAGAAATTATGTCATGGGGTGGACTAGACCATAATTCTTATCAATATTTAAAATTCTTACATGAAGGTTGGACAGAAAAATGTAGACCTCGACATGGAATAAAAGGTGGTTCCATGGATTTTATGACAGTGGAAGGAGAATATAAAACCATAACGACACCCTTAAAAATTACAGACGAAGAAAGAAAAAGATTTGCAAAAATGTATGGTTATCAAGAAGGTAATCAAGATTATATTGATTTAATGGGTGGTTCCATGGACGAATCAATGGTATTAGAACATGAAAATACTATACAATCTGTGTTTTATCACGCTGCAAAAGCACACTGGTTAATAAATGACATACAAAATAATGGTCTCTGGCAACCTATCCAAGGACTAACTCAACACACAGGAAATCATGGCGGTATAAATTCTTTATCTATACACCCAGGCTCAATGAGAAGTAGGTCTTTTCAATCTATGGATTATCCTGATAATACTTGTCTAGTCACAGATTATGCAAATTGTTTTCCAAGACACCCTAGTTTATCATATGAAGATTTAAAAACATATTGGTTATCTCTAGTCCCTGAAAATTCTAAAAATGTAAGTGCAATTTATACAGACCAAAGAAAAATAGAATTTAGTGTTCCTTTACAACAGGGAGGGGGAACAGATTTTAGAAAATATGTTTATGATTTCAATAAAAAGGTTTCATTGTTATGTAAAAAGAAGCCTCTAAACATATACATTGGTTATGATTCTTCTCACGATAATATTATACATGAAGTTTGTGAAAAGTCAATACATGATAGCATAGAAAAGTCAAAAAGTAGAGGAGTCGGAGAAGATTACTTCAATGATTACAAAATAGAAGTTAAATTACTTGACATTAGCAAATTAAAAGATTATAATAGAGACTATGCAAATCAATCTACTGAATTTACTTACAGTAGATTTTTAATTCCATATCTTGAAAACTATGAAGGATTTAGTATCTTCATAGATAATGATTACATATGGAAAAGAACACCTTTACCATTTTTCTATTTCCTTGACCCCGACAATGCGGTGGCATGTGTTCAGTATGATTTTGAACACCATGACGAAGTTAAAATGGGTGGAGAAAGAAATGTATCATATCCTAAAAAATTATGGTCTAGTATGATGATATTTAATAACGGACATGAAGATTGTAAAAAGTTAACACCCGAAGTTGTCAATACTGCAACTGGTAAATACTTACACCAGTTTGAGTGGACAGATAAAATTAGTAAAATACCTCATGGGAAAATTGCAACAGAGGGATTTGAAACAGAGTGTCTTGATTCACACCATGCAGTCCATTATACAAGAGGTGGGCCGTGGATAAAAGACATGGATTGTTCAGACATAAATATGTTGGAGCAATACTATAAGGTAAAAAGCACCTTACCAAACAAAGACTAGTGTGATATACTGGAGATTATTATGAATGCATTAACTTATTGTGAATTTGGGAATCTAACAATTAGAAAACCAAATGGACTAGAATATAGATTTGACAATGTCGATAAACCTGATTTAGGTTTTGATTTTGAAGTTTTAATATATGACCAAATAGAAGTCAAAGTATTGAAATGGGAAGATGATAAACCCCTAGAACAACAAGAAACATTACCTTTATCTGAAACAGAAAGAGATAGTATTGAACAATATATTGCAAATTCCGAACCACCTCACGGTGTAAATTTGAACAATCAATATATTGGTGAAATCAATAGAACTGCAAGAGAAAATATACATATACATGCACAAAAGCATGGTTTTGATGATTTTTTTGAATCAGTATATGCTGGAAGAGAAGGTTCTGCTCACCCTTACAGGTCAGACGCAAGAAGGGTTCTTGAATATGCAGATGCAGTTAACAATGTTCTTGACGGTTTATTTAGAGAAATATCTGTCACTAGAGAAGATACACTAAAACCTATCGAAGATTATCTAATGGCTTTACCTACACCTTCAACTTTGAAGGACGGAGGATATAATGCCGAGCAAAACCTATAACTCTATAGAAAGAATCGATATTGATTCTCCCTTTTATATAACCGAGTTGCCTCTTGGTAATAAGGTATATGTTATAGACAATTATCTAGATTCCTCACTTCATCAAGCAGTAGACCTTTTTTTAAGTCAAAGAACCTCATGGCAAAAACATAACGAAGTTCAAGGTGACGGTGGTAGAGGTGGTTTACCGAATCACCAATTATGGGGAGCTTCATATTTCAGAGGAAGAGAAGCAGGTGACGGAAGATACTTAAAATTAGAATGTGAATCACACAAATATGGAACTCCACATTTAATGTATTGGTTTGATAGAAAGATTAGAACTGATTTTGCTTTTGAGTGGGTAAGATTTCAATACATGGGAACAAACTCACAAACACACGGTTTAGACGGAAGTTGTCATTCTGATTGTAGTATGGAAGACGATTATAATTTATCATTTTTATATTACACTAATACTTTTTGGAATGAAAACTGGGGTGGTGATTTAAGATTTTATGACAGATATGTCCCTACGGGTGCAAGAAAACTCATGGATAGATATGAAATAGGAAGAGTTGGATTCAAACCGAATCGTCTCTTAATGTTTGACGGAAGAATACCACACGGTGCAGAATCACCCTCTAAAGACGCAAGATATATAGATAGGAAGTCTATTGTTTTAAGAGGAGACGAAGTTCGTTTACTAGACGAACACCAAAGATATGCCAACAATTGAATTTAGAACATATAATCCCGAAGCTTTTCAGAGATTCAAGCCTGTTGTTGCAAAAACATACATGCCTGAATGGTGGAAAACTGCAAAGATTAGAATTGACCATAGAGGAGAGGGAGCTCAAACTGTTAGGTCTTGTCCAGCCATGGACGATTATTTAAAAACTGGTTGGTATATTATTACTGCATGTGACATTCCTGTTATGAATGGATTTGATTGGGATTGGCCAGAAGAAAGTGAAAGAATGACCACTAGCCCATTTCATTTAGACGGAAGTGATAATATGCAAGCGTCACCAACTCACCCAGCTGCACAGTTCCAAGATTCATTTGAATATATGGGTGACGAAGGGCCTGTAAAAGATGCATTTAAAATGGGAAACTTTTGGAACATAACTACACCTCCAGGCTATTCAGTTTTTTTCATAGACCCATTCTTATTTCAAAATAAATATTTTGCAGTATGGCAAGGTATAATTGATACAGATACTTTTAATTTAGGTATGGATAATGCACAAATTATATTCTATCCTAAAGTAAAACATTCTTTTATTATACCGAAAGGAACACCTATACTACAAATAGTTCCCTATAAAAGAGACGAATGGAAATCAACTTATTTTTATGGAGAATCTAAAGACTGGTTTAATACCCATGGAATATCAGAACAATCAATGCAAAAATGGCAAGTGAAACAAGGATTAATAGATATGGAAACTGGTGCTTATAAATCAGTTGACGATAGACTGAATATCGGTGGTTATAGAAAAGGTGGATTTAAAACTAATAAAGCTAATCTATATGCAGAAGGTGAAAATCCTCCACCCGAATGCCCTATGCATAAGAAAGAAGAAGTTCAATTAGAAATGGATTTCAAAGAGAAACAAAGAAGTTTGACAGACTTAAACTGGGACGGACATGAAGAAAGGGATTAGATTACTATTTCCAACTATTTGTTATGAGGAAAACCTTGTAGAGAGTGGTAGGATTACAAGTGAATATTGTGGAATGTTGAAGGACGCAATAGATGGTATGAGAAAAAAAGACCCAGTTGGAAGACAGATATCAAATGCCTATACTGGTTGGCAATCAAATGACGGTTGTGAAAATCACCCTACATTTATTAAGTTGATGAGAGTTTTAAAAGACATATTAAATAATGAGATAGCAGGATTCCATGGTATCGATAGAGGAAAAGTTCAGATAGATATAGGTAATTCATGGGCAAATATAAACGACCACCTTGCATGGAATAGACCTCACTTACACAATGGTTGTTGGTATAGTGGAGCTTTTTATATACATTCAGAAGGAGACGAAGGTCAATTTTTAGCTATCAATACAGACCCAAAGGTTGTATCAGATTACCCACCAAATGCAAGGTGTATAGAAAGTTATGCAGTAAAACCTGTCACAGGAAGTTTAATTATGTTTCCAAGTGCCATGATGCATATGGTTGAACCTAATAGAACTGATAAAGATAGATACTCTATTTCATTTAATGTTAATACTAATCACATAGGTAATCAGAGAAATCACCAAGTAGGTCAAATAGATGAAGATTGGAACTTGTTTGATTTAGACGAAACATTCAATTTAACAAAGTAATTTTCATAAATAAGTGTATGGAAATCACTGTATCACCTTATATTCTTTGGAATCTCATAATGACAATTATCATTTTGCCATTGGGTTTTCTTATCCGTAATGTCCTTTCAGAACAGAAAAGACTCGATATACTTGTTAATAAAACAAGGGAAGAGATAGCAAAAGACTATGTCACTAGAGAACAAATCGAAGCAGATTTTGACAAACTAATGGCGTCAATAAACAAAATTGACGAGAAGTTAGACCGTTTACAATCTAAAACTTATTTCCAAGAGTAGTATTAGTATAAATAGTAGTATAAACAGGATTATACTATTATGGCAAAACCAAACTCTAAATCAACACTTAAAGAATACATAAAGAGAAAACTTGGAGCCCCTGTTCTAGAAATCAATGTTGACGATGACCAATTTGACGATAGAATGGACGAAGCAATACAATACTTCCAAGAGTATCATTATGACGGTTCTATGCGTGTTTATCTTAAACACCAACTAACATCAGATAATCTTGCAACTATGAGAACAGACGAACAGTTTGTAGAGAGTTCAGCAGGAACACATGATTATGATAATCAAATAGTCAAACAACAAAAAAATTATATTGTATTACCTGAATTTGTATTAGCCGTAAATAGAATATTTCCGTTCAACGATAAAAGTAATTTAAACATGTTCGACCTTCGATATCAATTAAGGTTGAATGATTTATACGACCTAACCTCAACAAACATATTACATTACGAAATGGTTCAACAACACATTTCTATGATGGATATGATATTGACAGGTCAAACTCCTATTAGATATAAACAAAATATGAATAGGTTATATCTAGATGCAGATATTGAAAGTTTCTCGGCTGGTGAATTTATAGTCATAGAATGTCATAGAAAAATTGACCCAACAGACTTCACAGATATCTTTAATGATATGTGGTTGAAACGATATGCAACTGCATTAGTCAAATATCAATGGGCAGAGAACTTATCTAAATTTGACGGTATTGCATTGCCAGGCGGAGTGACATTGAGTGCAGCTGAAATGAAATCACAAGCACAAGAGGAAATAACAAAATTAGAAGAAGAATCTAGACTGAATTATGAACTTCCAGTTATGGATTTAATGGGATAGATAAATGCCTACAAATGTATATTTTAACCATTCTGTTAACACAGAACAACACCTTTATGAAGATTTAGTTGTTGAATCTTTACGATTCTATGGTCATGATGTTTTGTATCTTCCTAGAGAAATTATAGAAGAAGATACTATTTTTACAGAAGATGTTCAATCTAGATACGGTGACGCATATTCTGTAGAAATGTATTTAGAAAATACAGAAGGATTTGAAGGTGAAGGAGATTTAGTATCAAAGTTTGGTGTTCAAATTCAAGAAGAAGCAAGTTTCATAATCAGTTTGAGAACATGGGAAAGATTTGTTTCACTTGATTCAAACCTTGCAACTTCCTTAAGACCTAATGAAGGGGATTTAATATACTTCCCATTGTCAGGTTCCATGTTTGAAATTAGATTTGTAGAAGACCAAGACCCTTTCTTCCAGTTAGGAAAATTATTTGTTTTCAAATTAAAATGTTCATTGTTCGAATACAGTGGAGAGGATTTCGATACTGGAACAGCTGCAGACTTGGTGGAATCAGACCAAGCTTATACAATAGAAATGACCATGAATACTGGTTCAGGAAACTATACAGTAGGAGAGAATGTGAAAGCTACTATCAGTGGAACAGAAAGTATTGTTGGTGAAGTATTACTATGGAGGTCAGATACAAGGGTTCTTACAATCAAAGACAATACAAGAACTCTATCAGTTGGTGATACAATAATTGGTGAGACATCAGGAACTTCAAGAACTATACAAACTATTACAGATGTATTAACATTTAACAACTTATCTTCTGCACAAAACAAAGAGTTTGAAGATAAGGATACTAGTTATCTTGACCTATCTGAAATCAATCCATTTGGAGAACCATAATGTTTGGAACTTTCTTTTACAATGAAACTATAAAAAGGTCGATTTCAGTATTCGGAACTTTATTTAATCAGATATACACCAGTAAGATACAATCAGACGGAACTGTTTTATCTAAAAACCTAGTTCCTATATCATACGGGCCTAAACAAAAGTTTCTATTGAGATTGCAAGACGACTTGAAAGCAAGAGACGGAAGTGTGACTTCTATATCTTTACCTCGTATGGCTTTTGAAATGACTGGATTAGAATACGATTCAACTAGACAACAAAACAAATTAATCAGAACACAAAAAACAAATTTAGAAACTTCTGATGTTGGAAAGAGAGGTTTCCAATATCAACCAGCTCCGTATAACTTAACATTCACATTATCAATACTTGCAAAAAATGTTATAGATGCAATTCAAATAGTAGAACAAATACTACCATATTTTCAACCCGAGTATACGGTGACTATGAAGTTGGTTGATTCAATGTCAGAAACTAGAGATGTTCCTATTACATTGAATAGTGTATCAATGGAAGACCAATACGAGGGAACATTTGAAGAAAGAAGAGTATTAGAATATTCTTTAGAGTTTACTATGAAAACTTATTTCTTTGGCCCTGTATATACAGGTGAGGTTATTAAAAATGTTATCGAAAGAGATTATATTAATACAGACCTACAAGCAGGATTCACAACTTCACAGATAGAGGGAAGTGGATTAGTCAAAGAAGTTAAACACTATGAACCTGCGTTTGCAGAAACTACAAATAATGCAGTATCTAACAGTGCAACAGTGTCATTTACTAGTGCAATAAATAGTAAGATAGGAGTTGGAGACGAAGTGTTTGGAACTAATTTAACAACAAACCCAACTATTTCGTCCATTGCATCTGATAATTTATCAATTGTATTGAATAATCCAATTACTATATCTGCTGGAACAAAACTGAAATTTGTTGGTTCAGTTCAACCAAACGACACATTTGTTGTTGCAGAGACAGTGACTTTTTATGATGAAGGAGCTACTTCTACATATTCAGAGGATAGAACCAGTGACGGTTAATTATGACAAAGGAAATAGATAAAACATTAGATAATCTTCTAGATATCAATTCTGATATCAAACAAGAAACCAAGTTAGTCAAAGTTCCTGCTAGGACAGAGAACATTGAAACTGACTACAAATATGCCCGTGAGAACCTCTACGACCTCGTAGAACGAGGACAAGACGCCATAGACGGCATATTAGAACTATCCAAAGAAACAGAACACCCTCGTGCATATGAGGTTGCTGGTCAATTGATAAAAACCGTTTCAGAGACGGCAGAGAAACTTATTGACATACAGAAAAAATTAAAGGATTTAGAGAAAGAGGATAGTTCTATCAAGACTCAACACAACCATTTATATGTCGGTTCGACAAGTGAGTTGCAAAAGTTCTTGAAGAAAAATAAAGATGAATAACCGTGAACAACACTTACAAAGATTAAGACAAGAAGTAGAAAACGATAAGTGCCCGATTGCACCAGCACATGTGGACGAATCACACCCTGCGTGGTTTCTTGCAGTTGAAACCATGAGTAAAAGAGCAGGTGGATATTGGAGAATGATTAGAGATTCACAGAGACAAAAAGCATATGCAGATTTTTTAGCTGCAAATGCAGAAGGTAAAGTTGTATGTGATTTAGGTTGTGGGCCTGGTGCATTGTTATTTCTTGCAGATTTTTTTGGTGCAAAAAAGTGTATCGGAGTTGATGCACAATTTCACCCTATTGTTTATTTGAAAGGAAGAATGCCACAGTGGCAAGTAATTCAAGGAGACTTTTTAGATATTGAATGGCCTGAAGCAGATATCTATATCCATGAAATGATTGGAAACAATGTATATCAAGAAGGATTGATAGACCTATGTGACGCTGCTAAAGACAGAGGTGTCTACGATAAATTATATCCGAACACAGTCAAACTGTATGATATCAAATTAAAAGAAGAAAAGAAAATTATGACAGACGATGGTGGCGTGATAGAACCTTATACAGCAGAGTTTTTAAAACTAATGGAACCTATAATAGAAGGTATGGGTTCAAGATATACTGGACAAAGGTGGTTCGACTCTAGAGATAACATAGCAGATATGAAACTTATTTACGATGGAGACTTTTACGGTGGATTAGAATATGAATTCTACAGTGACAACTGTTGTGGTTGGGAAGTAGGATTTGATAACAAGTATTTGTTTAGTAATTTTAGAGAACCTACACACTGGTGTTTACATAATTATTGGGACTTCCATAATGAATGGAATGATAGTCCTAATCAATATTCATATGGGAATCTTTATTAATGGTTAAACCGACTAATGAAGGATATCTAGGAAACACACTCATTAAGAGAGCTGGTGTTGATACTGCTTATACCTCTGAACAAATGGAGGAGTATCTTAAATGTTCCAAAGACCCAGCACATTTCATAGAGAATTATACACAGATTATATCTCTTGATGAAGGTATGGTTCCATTTAAACTTCGCGGTTATCAAGAAGACCTTATAAACTTCTATGATAAAAATAGATTTAATGTAGTTCTTGCAAGTAGACAGAGTGGTAAATCAATAACCTCGTGTGCATATCTATTATGGTTCTTATTGTTTCACCCCGAAGTCACTGTAGCTGTTCTTGCAAACAAAGGTGCAATTGCAAGAGAAATGATTGCAAGAATCGTGACCATGTTAGAGTCTGTTCCATTCTTTTTACAGCCAGGCGTTAAGATTCTCAACAAAGGTTCTATAGAATTTTCAAATGATTCAAAAGTAGTTGCAGCTGCAACAAGTTCAAGTTCAATTCGTGGTATGTCAATCAATTTACTATACTTGGACGAGTTTGCATTCGTGGACGATGCAGAGACATTCTATACTGCAACATATCCCGTTATTACCTCGGGTAAAGATTCAAAGGTTATTATAACCTCAACTGCAAATGGTGTGGGTAATATGTTCCATAAAATATATGAGAGTGCTGTCCACGAGCAGTCCGAATACAAGAGTTTTATAATAAACTGGTATGATGTGCCGGGCCGTGATAAAGAATGGAAGGAAATGACCATTGCAAACACATCAGAGGCACAATTTGAACAAGAGTATGGTAATAGTTTCCTTGGAACTGGTAATACATTAATTAATTCTAATACTTTATTAGGAATGAGAGCAGTAGACCCCGAATGGTCAAAAGACAATGTAAGTCTATATGAGAAACCAGTAGAGGGTCATAATTATGTTTGCACAGTTGATGTTGCAAAAGGAAGAGGTATGGACTTCTCTACATTTAGTATTTTTGATGTCACAACAAAACCATTCAGACAAGTTTGCACATTCAGAGACGACATGATAAGTCCCATGCTGTTTCCTGATATTATAAATAAATATGCAAGACCTTTTAACGAGGCTCTTGTAATTATAGAAAATAATGCAGAGGGTGGAATTGTTGCAACACAATTGCATTATGATATTGAGTATCCAAATGTTTTTACTCAAGGACAGTTAAAATCAGAAGATATAGGGATATCGGTCAACAAAAAAATTAAGAGAATTGGGTGTTCTACTCTAAAAGAACTATTAGAGGAAGACCGTCTATCTGTAATAGACCGACCTACTATAACAGAGCTAATGACATTTGTCAATAAGGGTAATTCATTTGAAGCAGACAGAGGATATCATGACGATATGGTAATGAATCTAGTATTATTTTCATGGTTTATAACAACTGATTACTTCTATCATTTAACAGATACACAGGTGAAAGACCTGTTATATGCAGAACAACAGAAGATGATAGAAGACGATTTACTTCCAGCAGGAGTATTCGGGGGTCAAAAACCCGAAGAGACCACTTTCGTAGACGATGAAGGTGACCGTTGGTTCTCTAATTCTAATGATGTGGAGATTAAATGGTAATTGTTAGGGAAGGTTTAGTTATAAATAAAACAGTAAACAACTTTTTACATTAACAGGAGAAAAGTATGGCATTTCAAGTATCACCAGGCGTTCAGGTCAAAGAAATAGACTTGACAAATGTTGTGCCTGCAGTTTCCAGTGTCACTGGAGCATTCGCGGGTGCATTTCGATGGGGCCCTGTTGATGAAGTAGTATCGGTTTCAGATGCTGTCGATTTAGTAGATACATTCTACACACCTGCTGACACAGACGCAGGTGCCGAGGATTTCTATGCTGCAGAGAGTTTCTTAAGATATGGTTCATCACTCAAAGTTGTTCGTGTTGCAAGTGCAACAACCTATAATGCAAATTCAGGTAATGATAGCGATGCAGTTATCAAAAACCTAGATGCTTACCAATCAGGATTTGAGAATGGTGGAGCTGCAGGCACTGTAGGTTCATGGACTGCAAAATACCCAGGCGCACTAGGTAATTCACTAAAAGTCAGTGTTTGTGCATCATCTGATGCATATTTCAATGACAATGTGACTACTTTAGATGCAAACGAAGCTGTGGGTCAGACAGTAATATCAGTCACTTCCGAAGCAGGATTCCAAGTAAGAGACATTGTCAGATTTGGAACTAATGTTCAGGAATATAGAGTGACTGCTACTGCAACAGGAACTATAACCATCGAAGCTTTAAACAAACCAGCAGGAACAGGTCTCGTAGAAGCATTATCTTCGGGAGCTCAAGTTCACAGATATTGGGAGTTCTTCAATCAATTTGAAAAAGCTCCAGGCACATCTGTATCAGCATCAGCTGCTTCAGGAAGTGCAGACGAAATTCATGTAGTAGTCGTAGACGAAGACGGTGCAATCACAGGTAAACAACACGAAGTTATGGAAACATACGGATTTGTTTCATGTGCTTCAGACGCAAAAGATTCACAAGGTGCGTCTAACTATTACAAACAAGTAATTAATAATCAATCCGATTGGGTTTGGTGGACAGGTCATAGCACCTCGACTCATGCAGCTGCAAATAGTGTGACAACACACGCTGCTTCAGGGTCAAGTGCTTTCGGTAGACCTTCTGCACCAATTAATACTTCACTTGCAGACGGTGCTGACGGAAGTCAACACACAGCGGGTCAGAAGTTCGGTGCATATGTAGACCTATTCGGAGATAGTGAGACACAAGATGTTTCATTCTTAATTGTAGGTTCAACTAGAACAGACAATGCAAATGAGGCAGACCACAACACTATCGTAAATCAACTTATACAAATAGCAGAAAGTCGAAAAGACTGTATGGTTGTTGCTTCACCTAAAAAAGTATCAGTCGTAAATGTTGCATCAGAGTCAGCACAATCAGTAAATGTGATTGCAGACTACGCGAGTGTGACATCAAGTTCATATGCAGTGTTAGATTCAGGTTGGGTCTATCAATATGACAGATATAACGATAGATTCTGTTGGGTGCCAGGCAATGGACACACAGCAGGGATTATGGCTAGAAGTGACCTATTAAGAGACCCATGGTTCTCACCAGCAGGATTCTCAAGAGGTCAATACTTGGGTATAACAAAACTTGCATTCAACCCATCGCAATCGTCTAGAGACGACTTATACAGTGCAAGAATTAACCCAATCGTCACATTCCCAGGCCAAGGAACAGTTCTTTTCGGAGACAAAACTGCATTATCGACACCTTCAGCATTTGATAGAATCAATGTCAGAAGGTTGTTCATCGTATTAGAAAAGGCAATCTCAACAGCTGCAAAAGCACAACTCTTTGAATTCAACGATGCATTCACAAGAGCACAGTTTAGAGCTGCAGTAGAACCTTTCTTAAGAGATGTTAAGAACAGAAGGGGTCTAGTAGACTTCGCTGTATTATGTGATGAAACTAACAACACTGATACAGTTATAGATAGAAACGAATTTGTTTGTTCTATCTTTGTGAAACCTGCTAGAAGTATTAACTTTATCACTCTCAACTTTGTGGCTGCAAGGTCAGGAGTCGAGTTTGAAGAAATCTACGGAGCAGTTTAAGGAGTAAAGAATGGCAACAATAGATGAATTTAAAGCACAATTAATCGGAGGAGGCCCAAGACCTAACCGATTTAAAGTTTTCATTCCTCGTAGTGGTCAAAGGATTGAGTTCCTTTGTAAAGCTGCACAGGTTCCAGCTGCAACCCTAGGTGAGATTATCGTTCCTTTCAGAGGACACAATCTTAAATTAGCAGGAGATAGAACATTTGAAGATTGGTCAGTGACCATAATCAATGATTCAGAATTTTCTGCGAGGTCAGCATTAGAGGCTTGGCAACAGGATATTCAAGAGCTTGATTCAGGTGTAGGTATGGCAAGTAATGATTACTTACTATCTAGAGCTTTTGTAGAACAACTGGGTAAAGATGACGCAGTTCTAGCGAGATATGAATTCTTCAACATGTTCCCTAAAAACATCGCTGCTATCGACTTAAATTACGAAACAGTAGATGCATTAGAGGAGTTTACAGTTGACTTCACATATTCTCACTGGGAAAGAGTCGTTTAACCCGAGTGAAAAAGACTCCTTTAGGGGAGACTAAATAATATTATGGAAATATTTGGGTTTGAAATAACTCGTAAGAAAGACGAGTTAAGAGTCAAGGAGACACAGACTGCAAAGTCGTTTGTGCCTCCTGTTGACGATGATGGCACTCCCGTCATTCAACAACAAGCTGGGTATATATCTGGCGGAGCATATGGTGCGTATGTTGATATGGAAGGTGGTATCAAGAATGAGGCAGAACTCATTCGTAGATACCGTGAGATATCATTAGTCCCCGAATGTGACTCTGCGATAGAAGATATCGTAAATGAGTGTATCACTGCTGATGTTTCCGATAAGATTGTGACACTCGATTTGAGAGATGTGAATCTCTCTGATAAAATCAAGAAAAAGATACACACCGAGTTCAATCATATCTTATCTTTAATGAAGTTCAATCAGAACTCTCATGAAATATTCAGAAAGTGGTATGTAGATGGAAGGATATACTTCCATAAGGTCGTTGATAGCAAACGACCTAATTTAGGTGTGGTTGATTTAAGAATCATAGACCCACTTAAAATTAAGAAGGTTAGAAATGTCGAAAAGGGTAAAGACCCAAAGACAAAGATAGAACGAGTTGAGAAGATTGAAGAGTTCTATGTCTTCAATGACAAAGGATTTGACAAATCTAGTGCAACAGACGGTAATACCGTAAGAATTGCACCTGAAGCCGTCTCATACACTACTAGTGGCCTTCTAGACTACACAAAGAATGTAGTAGTTGGATATCTGCATAAGGCATTGAAGACTGCAAACCAGTTATCGATGATGGAAGATGCACTTGTTATCTACAGGATATCAAGAGCTCCTGAAAGAAGAATCTTCTATATTGATGTTGGAAACTTGCCAAAAGCAAAAGCAGAACAATATCTTGCAGATGTAATGAACAAGTATAGAAATAAACTTGTTTATAATGCACAGACAGGTGAAATCAAAGATGATAGAAAACACATGTCTATGCTTGAAGATTTTTGGTTGCCTAGAAGAGAAGGTGGTCGTGGAACAGAGATTACTACACTTCCAGGCGGACAGAACCTTGCAGATATTGACGATATAGAATACTTCAAGAAGAAGTTATATCAGTCATTAAATGTGCCTGCAACGAGATTAGAAGCTGACAATGGATTTAACATGGGTCGTGCTTCAGAAATCTCAAGAGACGAACTTAAATTTAATAAGTTCACTCAAAGATTACAGGCAAAGTTTGCAAGAACATTTATAGATATCCTTAAGACACAATTAGTTCTTAAGAATATTGTAAATGGAGAAGAGTTCGATAAGATAAAGGACTTCTTCTATTTTGATTTTGCAACCGACAACCACTTTACAGAGTTGAAGGAAGCAGAGATATTGAGAGAGAGATTAGATACTCTTGGTGCAATAGGTGATTATGTAGGTAAATACTATTCAAACGAATATGTTAGAAAGTATGTCCTACACCAGTCGGAAGACGAAATCAAACTCATTGACAAACAAATCTCTAAAGAAGGAGAGGGTGACAATGAGGAAGGTGGAGAAGAAGACGATGGAAATAGCTTTGGAGGCTTTTAGAAATGAGTGAAATATCAGATAAAATAGTTGATAGTATTGAGGCAGGAAAGTTAGAACAAGCAAAGAGTGAAATCTTTGACGGTATCAAACAGAAAGCTGCAGAAGTGGTTGACATGAAAAGAGTAGAAAAGAGTGTTAACTGGATGGATAATAATACTTCAACAGGTGAAGTAGAAAAGTGAGAACCTTTTCTGAAATATCTCAAGAGTTGCATGAATCTAGATTCATGGTTCCCGAGGGACATATAGAACTCAAAAGAGAAATCTTCAAAATAGGTGAAGAAAGTATAAATATTGTATACACAGAATGTGATGAAGGTATCACAGTATTTCTAAACGGACAAGAGATACAAGAAACCTTCGAGGACACAGAGTCCTTAAAAGTCGGTATGAAAGCAGTGAAGAATATGTTAGTAGACATGTCCGAAGAAGGAATATCGATAGAGGAAATAACAAATGAAATTAATTTCTGAATTTAATGACTACGGGGTAAGTCCCGTAATAGTCGAGGAAAACAAAGACGGTAAAAAAGATTATTTTATCGAGGGTATCTTTATGCAATCAGAGATTAAAAATCGAAATGGTCGTATATACCCTAAAGAAGTTATACAGAACGAAGTAAAAAGGTATAACAAAGAGTTCGTAAACAAAGATAGAGCATTCGGAGAGTTAGGACACCCCGAAGGGCCAACAATCAATTTAGACAAAGTATCCCATTTAATTACGAAATTAGAAGAAGATGGAAACAATTTCGTTGGGAGAGCAAAGATTTTATCAACACCAAACGGTCAAATAGTAAAAAATTTGATAGATGATGGTGCAAAACTGGGTGTTTCTTCTAGAGGTCTAGGTTCACTAGAATCTAAAGGAAATGCACAGTATGTAAAAGACGATTTTCAACTTGCAACAGCAGGTGATATCGTTGCAGACCCGTCTGCACCCGAAGCTTTCGTAGAAGGTATTATGGAAGGTGTAGAATGGATTTATGAAAACGGTAGATTGAAAGCTTATGATATTGACCAAATGCAGAAAGAATTAAAGTCTGCAAGGTTAAATAAACTTCAAGAAACCAAATTGAACCTATGGAAAAGGTTTGTTGAAAGCCTTTAACATATAAATAAAAAAGTAATCAATAATTACATAAACAGGAGAAATTTATGTCAGATTTAGAAAACCAAGTGGAAAACACCGAAGAAGTTGTTGCTGAAGTTAAGCAACCACATGACGGTGCAGAACAGGGCGATAAATCTGCTGTTAAACAAGGTTCATCCGATGCCGAGAAAATTGAATCTGGCAAGGCTGAAGTCGTCAAGCCTGAAGAAAATCCTGTTGACAAAGCCGTAGCATCTGTTAAAGCTGCAGAGAAAGCTCCTTCTAACGAAGGGGACGCGCAGAAGAAAGGTGCAGCACCTGCTGAAAAAGGTGGGAAACTCAAAGAAGGTGAAGAAGAGTCTAAAGTAGATGAATCAACAACTTCCAAGATGGAAAATATCAAGGCAGTAGTCGACAAGATGAAAGGTCTAGACAAAGCAAGTATTAAAGAAATGCTCGCTTCATTGTCAGAAGAGGACGAAGAGGTCGATGAATCCTTGACTAAAGCAGAAGTCGCAAGAAAAGTAGTAGAAAGTTTGAAGGCAATGTCTCAAGAAGATGTTGCAAAATTCGTAGAAGGATACGGAATGGAAGACGAAGAAGAAGATGATGACGATGACGATGACGAAAAGGAAGAGTCAGTCAAATCTGAAGCCGTTGACGAAGAAACTTCTGCTGAACTCGAATCTTCATTAGTTGAAATTGAAATAGATGACGACCTATCAAAAATTTCAGAAGCACTAGAATTATCAGAAGAGAATTCAGAAAAAGCAAAAACAATCTTCAAAGCTGCTGTCACAAGCAAAGTTGAAGAGATTAAAGAACAACTGGAATCTCAATATTCAGAAGAATTAAAAACCTCGATAGAAAAAGTTAAAGGTGACTTATCAGAAGCCGTTGACAAATATCTATCTTATGTTGCTGAAGAGTGGTCGAAAGAAAACGAACTTGCAATAGAAAGAGGTTTGAGGTCTGAAATGACAGAAAACTTTATCGAAGGATTAAAAACATTGTTCGTAGAACATTATGTTGAAGTCCCCGAAGATAAGTATAATGTCGTTGACGAACTCGCAAATCGTCTCGAAGAAATGGAAGCAAAACTTGACGGTGAAGTTCAAAAAAATATGGACATCACAGAAGAGTTAGGTTCATTAAAGAGAGACAATGTTGTGAAACAAGCAGGTGAAGACCTAACTGAATCACAACGAGAAAAATTGATTTCACTATCTAAAGGGATAGACTTCACAGACGAAGCAGATTTCGAAGAGAAAGTTGCAGAAATTAAAGAAGCTTATTTCTCTGTAGACGGTGAGTCTATTGCCGAGGAAACCAAGCAAGAAGAAGGAACTGGAGAATTTTCTTCTGACGAAGAGAAGGTTTTAGACCCTTCAATTGCTAGGTATTCCGAAGCTTTAACTAAACTAAAACCATTAGGTTAATTTAAAGGGGAACTGTAAAATGTTTTTATCAGAAAACTTACAAGAGAAGTGGGAGCCTATTCTAGAACACTCCGATTTACCAAAAATCGAAGACAACTACAAGAAGGCAGTCACAGCAGTTATACTTGAAAACCAAGAAAAAGCTCTTAACGAAGATAGAGCAACTCTTGAGGAAGCTGCACCTTTAAACTCTACTGGTAGCTCAATATCTAACTGGGATCCAATATTAATATCCCTAGTTCGAAGAGCTATGCCAAATCTCGTTGCATACGACATTTGCGGTGTTCAACCAATGACAGGCCCAACAGGTCTTATCTTTGCTATGAAAGCAAGATACAATGACTACCCAACAGAAACAAGACTGAACAATTCAGAAGCTTTATTTAATGAAGCTCGTTCAGACTATTCAGGTAGTGCAGACCCAACAGCAGGCCCTGCGGGTTCAGACCCAATCGGTGACCCATTTGATACATCTTCACCTTCATACTCATCTACTACAGGTAGTGGTATGTCTACTGCAAATGCAGAGAGTTTAGGTGATGCAGCTGGGAACCACTTTGCACAGATGTCTTTCACTATTGAGAAAGCGACTGTGACAGCAAAGTCAAGAGCACTCAAAGCAGAGTATACATTAGAATTAGCACAAGACCTCAAAGCAATCCACGGTCTTGATGCAGAATCAGAACTAGCAAACATTCTATCATCAGAAATTCTTGCTGAAATCAACAGAGAAGTTGTAAGAAATGTTAACTTACAAGCAAAAACAGGTGCGTCAGCAACTGCTTCTGCTGGAACATTTAACCTTGATGTTGATGCAAACGGAAGATGGTCTGTAGAGAAGTTTAAAGGTTTATTATTCCAAATTGAAAGAGAATCAAATGTAATTGCAAAAGAAACAAGAAGGGGTAAAGGAAACTTTATTCTTTGTTCTTCTGATGTTGCATCTGCACTTTCAATGGCTGGTGTATTAGATTACACTCCAGCTCTTAACACTAACATCAATGTTGACGACACAGGTAATACATTTGCTGGTGTCCTAAACGGAAGAGTTAAAGTCTACATCGACCCATATGCTGGTGTTGATTACATGACTGTTGGTTATAGAGGAAGTAATCCTTATGACGCTGGTATGTTCTATTGCCCATATGTTCCACTACAAATGGTGAGAGCAGTTGGCGAAAACACTTTCCAACCAAAAATCGGTTTCAAAACTAGATATGGTATGGTTTCTAATCCATTCGTAGGTTCAACACCTTCTGACGGTTTAGCAAGTGCTGGAACTAACCAATACTACAGAAAAATGGCTGTTAGCAATATTCTGTAATCGAATTAAGTTTCGAAAGAAAAACCCTCCAATCGGAGGGTTTTTTTTAGCTATAAATATAAGGACATTAACACACAAACACACAGGAGGAAATTATGTCAAACGGAAAATCAGGGTTCGAAATCAGAGCCGAATTACTAAACCAAGCACAAGGATTACTAGAAGGTAATATCTATCGTAATAACGAGGCAGTTGTTGAACACAACAATAACTTCCCAAATGATAGAAAACCTTATGGTGACCAATTTGTGTCAACCGAAGAAGTAATTGCAGTTGCAAGACAACTCAATGAATTTGTAAACGAGAAATAACCTAAATAGTTATATGACAACTATTAATAAATCACTATTAAGTAAGAATAATTTCAGACTTCTTATAGACAAAGTTCCAAATGTTGAGTTCTTTGTGAAGACTGTAAACATTCCAGGCCTTCAGTTTTCTGAAACTGTTGCAGCTGCTGGTATTGGTTTAGATGCATTCTTTCCAGGCGACAAAGTTTCGTTTGAAACATTGAATGTATCATTTTTAGTTGACGAAGATTTACAAAACTTCAAAGAGATATTTGACTGGATGGATTCTATTGTTCCAGTTTCAGACCCACAAAGTTTTGCAAATTATGTAAGTGCAAAAAAGACTGAAACAAATGTATCAAGTTCCATTGATAATGACTTGGTTCAGTATTCAGATATAACATTGGTGACAAACACTAATAAAAATATTGCAAATAAATACTTTAGATTCCACGATGCATTCCCTATATCCTTAAGTGGTATAGAATTAGAATCAGGTGCAGACGGTGAAACCGTTGTTGCAACTGTGGAGTTTAGATTTACATATTACGACATAGAATCCACTAGTTAAATATCACATTTTGTGATATAATTATATTATGACATTAGATGATTTGAAAGCAGAATGGAAAGTTGATTGTGAAATTGACGATATCGAACTAGATAAATCTTCACTTGAGGTTCCAAAACTTCATGCAAAATATTCAGAATACCTAACAGACGCTGTAATCGCACAGAAAAATCTACAATTTCAATATAACACTTTACTCAAAGACAAGTGGTTATATTTCAATGGTAAAATGGACGATGATACAATTAAAGAGAAAGGGTGGAATCCCGACCCTTTTGACGGTCTAAAAATTATGAAGAATGATATGCAAATATTTTTCAATGCAGATATAGATTTACAAAAAGTTTCTGCGTCATTAGAACTTGTGAATATTAAAATTAATTTTCTAAAAGAGTGTATGCAAAATATCACTTGGAGACACCAAACGATTAAGAATACAATCGATTGGAGAAAGTTCATGGCGGGTTCATAATGCTTTATAATACTTACTGTAGTATAACACCAAACTTCCTATCAAGAGAAGATATAGATTACATTCATGGATATGCAAGTAGACTTGAAACAATAGACGCAAGAATAGGATTCAAGTCTAAAGACCAAGACGCAGCTGGTAATACAGACGGTAATACAGATAATAAGATAAGACAATCAACAAACAAATGGTTAGACCATAACGACCCCGAGTTTAATCAAGAACTCAAAAAGAAAATTTTTGACGGTATGATGGCTGCAAATAAAATGTCAGGTTGGAACTATGATGTAAATGATATGGAGACATGGCAATACACATATTATAAACACCAACCCGATTTACCTACAGGTGATTTCTATACATGGCATACAGACGCAGGTGCAGAACCATATCCAAATGGTCAGATAAGAAAACTATCTGCTTCAATTCAATTATCAGACCCAAACGATTATGAAGGTGGACATTTTCAATGGATAGAACATTGTAAACCTTTTGATAATTTAAAGTTTCAATCACAAAACATAAGTGCAGACGACCTTGTTCAGACTGCACCTTTCAGTGGAAAAGAGATTGGTTCTCTCTTGGTGTTTCCTTCATGGTTGCACCACCAAGTGACACCCGTGACTAGAGGAGTTAGACAATCTCTAGTGATATGGAATACAGGATGGCCTCTGAAATAATTCTCAAGAAGATTGACGAAGTCTTCATGCAAGTTCAATGTGATGACGGTCTGGCAAAAGACCTTCATGATTTCTTTTCATTCACAGTTCCCAACGCAAAATTCATGCCTTCGGTAAAACATAGATATTGGGACGGTAAAGTTAGACTCTTTTCTATCAAAACAAATAAAATATACATTGGATTACTTCCATATGTAGACGAGTTCTGTAGAGAAAGAGGATATGATATCATAGGTATAAATGATATTATAGGAGAGAAAGAAAGACAACCTGATGAGAACTTCATACAAGAACTAGGATTACCTTTTGAACCTAGAGACTATCAATTAGATGCATTTAGAACTGCCGTGCAATATGGTAGACAACTATTACTCTCACCAACTGCAAGTGGTAAGTCACTAATCATTTATTTACTTGCAAGATATTACAACAAGAAAACTGTTATTATAGTTCCTACAACTTCACTGGTGGAACAAATGGCAAAGGATTTTGAAGAATATGGATATGATAAAAAGATTTGTAAAATTTATTCGGGTCAGCCTGTATTTGATGCAGATATTACGATTACGACATGGCAGTCATTTAGTAAGGCTCCTAAAAATGTCTTGGAAAGTTTCGATGTTGTCTTCGGAGACGAAGCCCACCTCTTCAAAGCAAATGTCCTCAAAGGAATCCTCGAAAAAATGAAGAAGACTGCAATCAGATTTGGAACTACAGGAACACTAGACGGTTCTGAATGTCATAGATTGCAACTTGAAGGAATGTTTGGCCCAGTCAAAAAAGTTATATCTTCGAAACAACTTATGGACGAAGGAACTATTGCAGACATAGACATACACTGCATAATATTAAAACATAAAAAGTGTCATACTATGTCATACCAAGAAGAAATGGACTATCTTGTTTCCAGTGAACATAGAAATATGTTTATAACTAATTTAGTTGCAAGTCTTAAAGGTAATTCATTAGTATTGTTTCAATATGTAGAGAAACATGGAGAGGTCTTATATCCCTTGTTAGACGGCAGAGTAAAAGATTTGCATTATGTTTATGGTGGAACAGATACAGAAGATAGAGAGAAGGTTAGAGAATTAGTAGAGAAGTCAGATGATAATGTTATATTGGCTTCTTACGGAACATTTTCTACAGGTGTAAATATAAAGAGAATAGATAATATTGTATTTGCAAGTCCGTCTAAATCTAAAATAAGAAACTTACAATCAATAGGTCGAGGTCTTCGAAAGACAGAAGGAAAAGATTCTATGAGGTTATTTGATATTGCAGATGATTTACAATGTGATAATTACACTCTGCGTCACCTCAAAGACCGTATAAATATATACAACGAGGAAAGATTTCCATACGAAATAAAACAATTCGACTTAAATGACAGCACCTAAAGATTTAATACCACAAAGATACGAAGTTCTTAAATTAAGAACTGGTTCCGAAATAGTAGGAATGGTTAGAGACACCCACGATGGTGTTGAGATAACTTTACCTATGATATGTCAATTAGAAGTTGTTCCCGACAGAAGTGCAACTCTTGCTACTTTTTACCCCTACTCACCTTTGAGTTCAGACCCAACAGTCATAATACCAAAAGATTTAATTGCACATAGAAATGCTATGAACACACAGTTTGTAGAACACTATGACGAGGCAAGTTCAAAATGGTTTGACATGGTTGAGAATAAAAAGATACCTTTGGTGACGAATCCAAAAACAGCTCATAAAGATTATGTGAGAAGAGTCATAGACGAACTCATGAATGCAACGGGTGGCCCAATCACTGAAAGAGAAGAAAGAATGTTGAAGAGAATTGAAGAAGAAGAATGGAATATAGACGATGAAGCTTTTGCAGATTTCGAATCTTCGGTTGTCCCAACAGACAAGAAAAAAATTCATTAGAAATATTTTTGTTAGACTTTTGAATCATATATATACTACGGATAATTTATGATTATAATACATCATAAGTCTTCTTTATAACTAATTTTAGGAAAACCATGACCGCAACAATTTTAGAGATTGTGAAGAGCATGGTGGTGAGAATCGAAAACATTATTGATACAAAGATAATATCAATGTTGATAGAAGCAGTAGAATTTCTAACACTGTTGACTCTTCCCATATTATTACCTTTTGGCATTATGATACTGTCAGGCTGGAGTATTTAATGTCCGATAAGGATAGAACAAAGATAAGAGATAGCCTCGAACTCACAGCGTTGGTTGCTATCTTTTGTCTTTCTCTATTTGCAATAACACCACAAGTATGAAACAAGAATATGACCAAGTTTGGAAAAGATGGAAAACAGTTCCCTCTGCCGTAGACGATGCAGCTGATGTAATGTCGGGGAGAGGATATGAGCAACAATTAGAACTCCATTTCAAACCACGAGACGCAACACCCGAAGAGTTCAACGAATGGCAAGAGAAAGAACTACACTGGTGGGGTGAAAGACAACTAATGTTTGTCACGATTGCAGTTATCGTTCAGATGTCTGCATTAGGTTTTATGGCTGCAGTCATGTTATTCAATCAATCATATTTCTCATGAAATACATAATATACGCTGCAATACTTATACCTTGGGAGATAGGACTCATATTCCTATTGAGTCTTGTATGAAACAATATATATTATATGGAATGATAGGAATGTCGTTTACATATATGATTACGGGAGATATAGAAAGAATGGGACGGGGTGTAGAAATCAAATCTGCAATAATAAGGAATCAATCCCTTTATAGCTAATACCCTCTCGGGAACATATTCATCTTATCACATATTTTCTATTTGACAAGAGGCTTTATGAAAAAAATTTCAAACTTTTTTGCTTTGTTTATGACAAAGTTTTTCAGATTCATAGCAGATACATTTTTTGCACATAGATATGGACACAGAGCAGTTGTCCTAGAGACTATCGCAGGTGTGCCAGGCATGGTTGCTGGTATGTGGGTTCACTTAAAAAGTCTTCGTCAAATGGAGACAGGATACGGCCCAATGATAAGAGAACTACTTGCAGAGGCAGAGAATGAGAGAATGCACCTCATGTTCTTTATAGAAATCACAAAACCCAATCTATTAGAAAGGTGGTTGGTCTTATTTTCTCAAGGAATCTTTTGGATATTTTACTTTATATTATATGTGTTCTTCCCCAAGACTGCACATAGAATGATTCATTACTTTGAAGAAGAAGCAGTAAAGTCATATACAGAATACCTTCACATGGTGGAAACTGGAGAAGTAGAGAATGTCCCAGCACCACAGATTGCAATTGACTACTATAAAATGAAAAAGACAGCAAAATTATCAGACCTAATCAAAAAAGTTCGTGCAGACGAACAACACCATAGTAAAATCAACTTAAAATACTCCGAAAAATAAATACTAAAAACCCCCTTACAATACTGGATTTTTTAGGTATAATGTATACATGACTACTAAAAAACAAAATGAACACTATGTAAATAACAAAGAGTTCACTCAAGCAGTCTCCGAGTTTAATCAAGCATGTAAACTCGCAGAATCAAAGGATAAAACCCCACCTAGAATGCCAGAATACATTGGTGAATGTATCTATAAAATTGCTACTCGATTATCGACTAGACCTAATTTTATTAATTACACATACAGAGATGAAATGATATGTGATGCAATCGAGAATTGTATACAATATATCGGTAATTTCAATCAAGAAAAATCAAATAACGCGTTTGCATATATCACACAGATATGCTATTATGCATTCCTTCGAAGAATTCAAAAGGAGAAGAAACAGGTTTTTATAAAACAAAAATCTATAGAGGAAGCTAATATTACTATGGACGCATATACAACCATAGACGGTGAACATGACCCAACTCTTACCAATACAAATGTAGAATGGATGCAAGAGAACATGAATCGGGTTGAATATGAACCAAGGAAATCCAAGAGAACTAAAAAGGTAAAAGAATCGACTAATTTAGAAAAATTTACTGAATGAAGATAGCAATACTTAACGACACACACGCAGGTGTCCGTGGTGATATGGTAGCAATGTCCGATTATGCAGGGCGTTTTTATAATGAAATATTTTTTCCATATCTAAATGAACATAATATCAAACACATATTACATTTGGGTGATTACTTTGATAGAAGAAAATACATAAATTTTTCTACTCTTAAATTAAACAGAGAACATTTTATCAAACCTATGTTAGAATATGGTATATCCATGGACTTGATTATAGGTAATCATGATACTTATTTTAAGAATACAAATGAAGTAAACTCTCCCGACCTTTTATTATTTGAATCAGATAATATAAATGTCATACAAGAACCCGAAGTGATACAGTATGACGGTTTAGATATTGCACTTGTCCCATGGATTAATTCAGAAAACTATGCAGATTCAGTTGAGTTTCTTATGTCTGCAAATGCACCCATATGTATGGGTCACTTTGAATTTGAGGGAGCTCTTATGTTGCCAGGCATGACATGTCAACATGGTCTTGACCATTCATATGTTAGTAGGTATGAAAAGGTTTACAGTGGTCATTTTCATCAGAAGTCAGAGTTTGCAAATATCAAATACCTAGGTTCTCAAATGCAGTTTACTTGGTCAGATTATGGAGATAACAAATACTTCCATATCTTTGATACCGACACTAGAGAAATGCTTCCAGTTCCAAATCCACTTACTATCTTTGAAAAAATATTCTATGACGATACAAAAGAAACTTTTGAGACTATAGTAAACAAAGATTATAGTAATGTCACAGGAAAGTTTACAAAAGTTATAGTAGTTAATAAAGACAACCCATATTGGTTCGATTCATTTTTAGATAAGATTCATTCTGCAAGTCCTCTACACTTAAATGTAGTAGACGACCATAAACACATGGACTTAATGGACGATACAGATGTGGAAAATGTGGAAGACACTTTAACAATACTAAACAAATATGTAGAAGAAATGGATATACAGGGAAGGAAAAAACCCCTTACAGATTTAATGACTACATTGTATAATGAAGCATTAGACGAACATACATTTTTATGATAAAATTTACAGAAGTAAGATACAAAAATTTGTTATCTTCGGGAAACCGATTTACAACTATACCACTCAACACTCACCAAACTACACTTATATTGGGAGAGAATGGTGCTGGTAAATCCACACTATTAGATGCATTATGTTATGCATTGTATGGTCGTGGATTCAGAAACCTCAAGAAAGACCTTCTTGTAAACTCTATTAATCAAAAAGATTTATTAGTCGAACTTGATTTTACAATCGGGAAAAAAGACTATAAGATAGTCCGTGGAACCAAACCTAATAAGTTTGAGTTATGGTGTAATGGTATTATGGTAAACCAAGACGCCAGTGTCCGTGACTATCAAGACCACCTAGAATCTAACATACTCAAAATGAGTTATCGTTCTTTTACACAGGTGGCAATCCTAGGTTCTGCAAACTTTACTCCATTCATGCAGTTAAGAGCAAAAGATAGAAGAAAGTTAGTAGAAGACCTTTTGGATATTACCATATTTACAACCATGATGCAATTGTTGAGAAAAAAGAAATCTAATCATGCATTAGATATAAAAGAAAATCAACATGAAATTGCAATACTTGAAGAAAGAATCAATGGTTTGAATTCTCAACTTAATGCACTCCGTGAAAATAGAGAAGAAAAAATCTCTAAATTCGAATCAACGATAGAGCAAACCCAAAACAATATAACAAAAATTTTAGGAGAAGTTGATGAAAAGACGAAAAATGTGGTGGAGAAAAAATCCAGTATCGAGGATAAAGTTTCTACGGAAGATAGATTGCAACAAACAATTGAGGTGGAGAAACAATTGGAAGGAGCTCGAAAGAAAGCAATTGCAGACATTGAGTTTTATGAAAACCACGACAACTGTCCAACATGTAAACAGGGTCTAGACCATGAACACAAAGAAAAATGCATTCAAGAAAAGAATCAGAAGGTTGCAGAAGTCAAGGAGGCGTTGTCAACTCTCGACCAACAAATCAAAGAACTCCACGAAAGAATTCAAGGAATCAATATAATCCAAGACGAGATTTCTGAAATACAAAGAGAGATTGGTTTACTACAGACAGAGGTTGTATCTAATCAAAAGTATATTAAGAAACTACAAGGTGAAATAGATTCATTAGAAAAGGAACAAGAAGGTAATACTGATACACATGAAGACCTAACAAAAGCAGAGGACGACTTATCAATACTTGTTAAAAAGAAAGAACACTTGTCTGAACACGGTCATTATTTAGAAATTGCAACTCTTCTATTAAGAGACCAAGGTGTAAAAGAGAAGATAATAAAACAATATGTTCCTATCATGAATAAACTAATTAACAAGTATCTTGCACAATTAGAATTTTATGTTGGGTTTGAACTAGACGAAAGTTTTGATGAAACAATCAAATCTAGATTCAGAGATGTATTCAAATATGAGAACTTCTCTCAAGGTGAGAAAATGAGGATTGACCTTGCATTACTATTCACATGGAGAGCAGTTGCAAGAATGAAGAACTCTGTAAATACTAATCTACTGATACTAGACGAGGTGTTTGATTCTTCATTAGACGCTGCTGGAACAGATGAGTTCATGAAAATGTTGAACACACTTACAGAGAATACAAATGCATTTGTTATATCTCATAAAGGTGATATCTTATATGATAAATTTGAGAATGTAATTAAGTTTGAAAAATACAAAAATTTCTCAAGAATAGCAGAATAATATAAATAGTTCTATGGATAAATTAATCAAAGACATAAGAACAGTTATGGAGGGTGGTGGTGCAGCTGCGGGAACCCTAGAGTTGGTTAAAACTAGCTATGAAAAGGCTTTAGAACATGCAAAATCAAAGGGTGTAAAGATAGAAGAGATGATACCGTCATTCAAAAAGAATTTTGAAATGGCAAAAAAACTAGCTGCAAAAGGGTTTGCAAAAAGAAAAGATATGCCCGTAATTGATAATACAGATGTTAAGAATTTTCAAAAGAGATTATCAAATGGACTTATAGATATAAGAGCTCCATTTGCAAAGAACGACCTTCCCGATGAACCTTTCCCACAGGGGTTAGATAGGAATACAGGTAAGACATGGGTTAAAAGTGGTCTACCTAGATTTGACGGTAATGCAAAGGACGATATTGTCACTGTAAGTGCAAAAAAGGTTGCAGTAAAAAATTTGAAACCCATACAAAAACAAATATATTTCGACAAGTCATTTAAGAATATTGCAGACTATGATTTAAAAGATAGTTTGAAGTTTTTAAAAAGTGACAAAAACATATTCATTATATCTAATGACAATGCAATTATTGACGGTCACCATAGATTTTTGACTGCAATGTTGATTGACCCTAATATATCTGTTAATACAATTGCAATTGATTTACCTATCAGAGAATTATTACCTTTAACATTATCTTATACAGACGCAATCGGTAATCAAAGAAACAAATAGTATCATGTCAGAAACAGTCTACAGACTTATAAAAGAAAGAAAAGAGAATCTAATGGAGGCTTCTGCTGATGCTTCTACTTACTTTGAAGGAGTCATAGTTGCTTGCACACAACATGCAAAACTACCTTTCGAAAAGTTTAAAGTAGAAATGCAAAAAGATGATTATGTTCAAGGTTTTCTTCGAGTTGCAAAAGGTAATTGGGCAGTTGCAAAAACAAAAGACAAAGAAGAAAAATATAAAATTTTATATAATTTTGCAAAAGTTTGTAAAAGAAAAATTCCAAGTGGTAAACATGACGCAGGTTTTGGTCAATCAAAAAGAAATATGTCACCCATATGGAGTGAATTGAGTGGTAAAACAGGTAAAGATACATCTAAAACTGATATATTATTAGCTGGACAGAAGTGTTCTGTTAAGGGCCCAGTTGCACAATTAATGTCGGGTAAAAAAGGTGAATCAAAAGCAACCGTATTGGCAGCTGTAGAAATGGCAAAGGTAAGTGAACCTTTAAGAACAGATTTAATAAATGCAGTAGATAGTTTTGTTGATAATACACGAACTATTGGTGAAGAGGTTAATGCTGGTGTTCTTAAAAAAATGACACCCGAAGAAGCAATCAAAACTGGAAATGAAGCTGCAAAGAAAATAATTGACGAACAAGATAAAACTAAAGACGATGTCAATAAACTATTCGAAAAAGCATTCAAAGACCCCGAAGTAGGAACTGCATTTGCATATGAAGCCATGACTGGGTTTGAAAAGTTTGGTGGTAAAGCATTTAATAAAGGGAAAGGTGACCCACTTGCAGAAGCAACTCATATGGTTATATGGGATTATAAAATGGATAGAATCAAAATGCTTCCAATAGATAAAAATTTTGCAAGTAAGACAGCTGCAAAAATGGGAATTCGTGCAGATTTAAAATCGGGTTCATATAAAGTTAGTGGCCAAAAAGCAGGATATAATTTTTACCAAGCAGTTAGAGTTTCAGCAAAAGTTCTTTTAGATAAGACTGGTGAGATAGAGACAGGTGCAAACGAACAGATAGAACTTGCAAATAATATGTTAACCGAAGGGGTTATAGACGAGGGAAAATTTTTAGATAAAATAAAATCTATAATAAGTTGGATATTTCAGAAACTTAAAGCAGCCTTCAATTGGTTCAAAGAAAAAATACAAGAATTAGTTAAGGGTGTTAAAGACCTTATAAATAAAGGGATTCATGAATCAATAAGAGTGTTTGAATTAGATGTAAATGTGAAAGTGAATCCAACAGTAAAATTTTAATTATGTATGATTTAGTAGAAGAAGCTTCGAAGGTTTTACGCAACCCTACAACAGAGTTCGATTTCGAAAATCCACCCGAAGACCCAAAAGAAATAGAAAAAAATCTTGGAGAAGCCATGGATAGATTTGGAGGTATAGGTTTATCTGCAAATCAATTAGGTTTAGATTATAGAGTTTTTGTTATGAAAACAGCAGATAGTGGAACCAAAGCATTCTTCAATCCCGAGATTACAAAGTTATCCCAAGAAACAGAATTAATGAAAGAAGGTTGCCTTTCTTTCCCCGATATATACTTAATGATAAAGAGGTCAAAAGTTATAGAGTTTGATTATACAGATTCAGACGGAGAGAGAAGAACCTTACAATTAGATGGAATAGGTTCAAGGTGTGTTCAACATGAATTAGACCACCTAAACGGTATTATATTCCTACAAAGAGCTTCTCGATTGAAAATAGAAAGAGCATTACAGGCTCGACCAAAAGAGAGAAGAAAGAGATTAGATTATGAGCGCAGAATGGAAATTGCTAGACAACTCCAAAGTATACAATCACAAGCTGATTCCGATACTAACGGAGGAACAGTGCCAAACGATGATTCGGTGGCACTTGAGTCACAAACATCTTCGTAGAGTTGGTGACGGTTCCGACTATTGGGGAATCCGTAAAATGCATATACGAAATGAAACGATTCGTAGAATCTTTCAGCAAGTAGAAAATCATTGCATTGCAGAGATATATAAAGCAACAAATAGAGTTTACCACACAGAAATGGCAACAGTCACAGAGTGGCCTATTGGTGGTGTCCAAAATCCTCACCTAGATACATATTCTAATCAAGAAATGGCAATAGACCCCGAGTATGAGGGGAAGATACAGAGAGGAGAACGAGGCCCTTCAAGAGAATGGACTTGTATCTTATATCTAAATGATGACCACAGTGGTGGTGAAACATATTTTCCACCTTCTGATTATTACCCTTTTGGTTGGCAATCTGCAAACATGGGTGAAGACAGAAAAGCTGGTGACGGATTATTATTCCAAGGAATCTATCATTCTCATGGTGTTTTTAAAGTCAGAAGAAAGTCTAGACACACAATGGCAATATGGTTTACAGATGACATTGAAAAATGTGCAACTCAAAATTATGTCCAAGATTTAGACCAAGATGAATCTTCTATTAAACACCACCTACCTTTTGATTTGGGTGATACCCTATTCACAAAACAGACTGAAATGCACAGAAATAAAGAACTCTGGCATGAATATCTGAATTACGCCAAAAAATTCTAACTCAAGCCTTGACAGTGACTATGCTTTTTTGGTAGCATAGTAGTATGAGTTGTGAATATACAGAAATATTTTTAGAAAACATGTTCGAAGAGGGACTTGAAAAAGGTCTAAATGAAGACCAAGCAGTTGCGTATGCACTGGAAGCCCTTGAAAACAGTGAGTAAATTAAGCCTTGACTATGTGTCAGGCTTTATGGTAGCATATACATATGAATGAGAGACTAACAAACCAAAAAGACAACCTTGCCAGACTAATGGCAACAGAGAATCTTACTATTGTTCATAGGAAGGTTCCTACTGCATACTTCGACTTAAAGAATAGATTACTTTGTTGTCCTATTCTTAAAGAAGATATATCTTCCGAACTTTATGACTTGTTCATGGGTCACGAAGTTTCTCATGCATTACATACACCATTTGAAGGTGTTCATTCTGCTGTCACTAAAAACAGAACTCTCAAAGGATATCTCAATGTTGTTGAAGATGTCAGAATCGAGAGATTTATCAAAGACAAATATCCAGGCTTAAGAAAGTCATTCTTCAAAGCATACAATGAACTTATGGAAATGGATTTCTTTGGAGTCAAGGGAAGAGACCTAGACAAAGAATGTTCATTGATTGACAAAATCAACTTGATTACAAAGTGTGGTTCTAGAGTAAATATCAATCTTTCTAAAGAAGAAAAATTCTTCCTTGACTGGTCAATGAAATGTCAAACATGGGAAGAGGTTGAAGAATGTGCAACTGCAATCTATGAGTGGTCAAAAGAAAACGAAGTAAGAACAGAAGTTGATGAATCGTTAGTTCCTCAAATGTTTGATGTTGGTGACGAAGAAGAAGGTGAAGATGACTTCGAAGACTTCGAAGAGAACGAAGGTGAAGAATCTTACAGTGACAGTTATTCAGATTCAGAAGAAGAGGAAGAGGACAATCTTCCCGAAGTAGAACAAGAAACTACAGGAAGTGGTGAAGAAGAATCAGACGAAGGTGAAGAAGAAACAGAAGAAGAAAAACCTACTGGAAGTATTGCAAGTAAAGGTAATCCTGCTGAAGCTTCAGACTTCGATGACAAAGACGGTGCAAGAGAATCTATCACAGAACACAATGCACACAACAATGAAGAAATGTTCATTTCAGATTCAAACCATACCAAGTATCAAATTGACCTTGGTGAAAGATTCAAGAATGCAGATTACTTCAAAGACTATGTGACTTCTTACAAAGAACTCCACAAACTATTCGAAACATTCCACGAAGGTGGTAAAGAAGAATACGGTTTCAAATACAAAGAACAGTCTCTTGGAAGAGCAAAGTGGACTGCAAAGAAAATGGAACAGAAGAACAAAGCAATTGTCATGCACATGGCAAAAGAGTTTGAAATGAGACAAACTGCACAAAGAGCTGTTCATTCATTCAGTGGTAAAACTGGTAAGTTGGATATGAACAGACTTGCAAAATATCAGATTGTTGATGATGTTTTCAAAAGAGTGACTTACATGCCTGACGGTAAAAACCATGGTGTCAATATTCTAGTTGACTGGAGTGGTTCTATTTGTGGTGAGGTCATGGACATTCTAGAACAAGCATATATTCTTACAATGTTCTGTAGAAAAGTTAACATTCCTCACAGAGTTTACTTATTCAGTGACGCTTACAGAAGAGACGCTGACAGTGAATGGAGAAGTGACAACTCTACATTGATTGAATTGTTCTCAAATGAAATGAGTGGAAAAGATTTCAAGAAAGCTTGTGTTTGGTTCTCTTCAATCTACAATGAGTATTTCTATGAGAAACTTGGTTATGCTTGGGGAAGAGGTTGGGAAAAGAAAGTTCAAAAGTATGATGAGTGGTATAGAGGATATCAAGAACCATTTTTCAAAGATGACGGTTATGGTAATCACATGGGTGGATACATTGATATTCCTAGAGAATATATTCCTAGAGAAATGCAGCTAGGTGGAACTCCTCTAGACCAAGCACTTGTTGCTTCAAGAACTCTATTGAGAAACTTTATCAAGAACTACGGAATTGAAAAGTCAATCCTAACAGTTATTACAGACGGGTATTCACACTCTGCAAGAAGTCTTGAGAAAAAAGATGACGAGTATGCAAGTGAGAGAGAACAAAGAGGTGAAACTGACAGATGGGATACAAAACATATCAGAGAAATCATTGACCCATATTCAAGAAAAGTTTACCCTTTACAAGACGCTGAAAGATACAGTGGTGGTTCTAGTTTCAAAACTACTCAAAACCTTCTACACTGGTTGAGTAAAGAAACAGGAAGTATAATCACTGGATACTTTGTTTGTGGAAAGAAACATGAGGCAGTTCAAGTTATCAGAGAGGCAGAACTTGTTCATTGGGAAACAGATACAGACAGTGCTTGGAGACAAGCAAGAAAAGGTGGATTCGTAATGGACTCCCACGGATACAACAAACTATTCATAACCGCTGCTTCAAATCTTGGAGTGGAAGGTTCAGACGAACTAGATGACGAGTTGGTCGACGCTAAAAAAACTAAAGTGTTGGCTGCTTTCAAGAAAAACCAAAAGTCAAAGACAACATCTAGGTTTTTGACTAATGAATTTATCAAGGAGATAGCATAATGGAAGCAATTCTGAATAAAGACGACTATAGGGAATTCACACAAAGAGTGGACATTGCAAGTTCAAAGGGTGTAGAAGTTCCTCACATAGTAGAAACAGTAGGTGAAAAGTTCAAGGTCACACTATTGGAAAAAGTAGACTTGGATTTATTAGATGATATTACTGGGAGTGACTAAATGAGAGAACCGTTAAGAGTAGACCCAAGTTATTACATTCCAACAGTGGAGAATGTTTCAAAGTTCGCTGACGCTGTAATGGAAGTTGGGCCAAGTCCCTGTGTTTTCCATAACTGTGATAATTACAACCAATGTAGAGATGAGAAGGTTGAATGTTTTGCATTTAGGACTTGGGTGAATAATGGTGAACCTTATCTTACTGAAAAAAATAAGAAAGGTGATAAGATTAAATGTATTGAGAAAATGGGAAGGAACCTTGAACCTATCAAATAGGGCCTTGACAATGACCCCAGCTTTCTGTTAGCATATATGTATTGATGAGAAAAGGAGACTATATGAAGAAATCAATAAAAGTGAATGGTAAGGACTTTACTCTTACCCCCGATAAGACAGAGGTCATAGATACTCTATGTTCTGCTTATCCTAATCAGACCTCGTTCTCGAGGGCTGAAATCAAAGAGGCAACCGATGGTTATCTCCCTTATTGGGTGAAGTCGTCTAGGTTCCCATTCAAAGAGAAACAACCCGATGGTTCTGTTCTCTTCAACCTTGAAGCTGTAATCAGTGGATACAACGGTGGATATTCTCACGGTGGTGAGACTCCAGTTGCACCACAACCAGTGGCTGTTCCTTCGAAGGCAGTTCCTTCAAACATGCCAGTTGCAGCTGCAACAGAGTCCGTGAATGTTCTTGACGACAATGTCAAAATCATTCCCGAGAAAATGTCTAACTATGTTCCTTTTGGACACTTCAAAGATGTCAAGAACATAATCAAGTCTAAAATATTCTTCCCAGTGTTTGTCACTGGATTGAGTGGTAATGGTAAAACACTTATGATTGAACAAGTGTGTGCCCAATTGAAGAGGGAACTCTACAGGGTCAACATTACTATCGAAACTGATGAAGATGACTTAATGGGTGGTCACACTCTAGTCAATGGAAACATTGTTTTCAGAGAAGGCCCTGTTATCAAAGCCATGAGAAAAGGAGCTGTTCTTCTTCTTGACGAAGTTGACTTGGGTTCTAACAAACTCATGTGTTTACAATCAGTTCTTGAAGGTAAAGGATACCTAATCAAGAAAACTGGTGAGTGGGTGACTCCAAAAGCTGGGTTCACAATCCTTGCAACTGCAAATACTAAAGGACAAGGTTCCGAAGATGGAAAGTTCATTGGAACTCAAATCATGAACGAAGCTATGTTGGAAAGATTTGCAATCACAATGCAACAAGAATATCCACCAGTGAAAACTGAATTGAAAATTCTTGAAAAAGAAATGGAGTTGACTGGTGATGTTGATTCAGAGTTTACCAAGAAGTTGGTTGACTGGGCTGACATAATCAGAAAAACTTACTACGAAGGTGGTATTGACGATGTGATTACAACAAGAAGACTTGTTCACATTGTGAATGCTTTCAGAATGTTCAAAGATAGACTCAAGTCAATTGAGATGTGTATTTCTAGATTCGATATCGAGACTAGAAACTCTATCCTTGACCTTTATTCCAAGATTGACGCTGGGGTTAATCTGAACGAAGAAGCAGAAGTTTCAGATTCAGAAGAAAACCCAGTTGACGAATCAGACTACGAGTAGTATAATGGTTTCAATGTTTGGAAAAAACAAAGTTGACTACAAATACAACGAGAAAGAACTCCTCAAGGAGTTCTCTCTCTATGTAGATAAAACTTACGACCAGCATTACTCCAAGGATAAGTTTCAGGCAACTGAATTTATCATGGACGGTGGTCACGGAGAGGGATTCTGTATCGGTAATATCTTAAAGTATGCACAAAGATACGGTAAGAAGGACGGATACAATCGTGCTGACTTGTTGAAAGTCATACATTATGGGTTCCTTGCTTTATATAATCACGACACGCATATAAAGGAGGCTAAAAGTGATGAAAATTAGTAATGATACGAGGAGTGTTCTTAAAAACTTTTCTACTATTAACTCGGGTATAAGAGTTAAGAGTGGGAACAAACTTGAGACCATTTCAAATATGAAAAACATTCTTGCAGTGGCAACGGTAAACGAATCGTTCCCTCAAGATTTTAGTATATACAACTTGCCTGAATTCTTGGGTGCAACTTCATTGTTGTCAGACCCCGAATTTGAATTCGGAGATACAAGTTTGACGGTTGCAGATGATAACTCAAGTCTTGCATATTTCTATGCAAGTGAAGGAATGGTCACAGCACCCGATAAAATGATAACCATGCCTGACGCAGAGATTGTAATTAATCTTTCTTCTTCACTCTTAAGTGAACTACAGAAAGCTGCAAGTGTGTTAGGAGTAAACGACATGGTGTTATCCAGTGACGGAACAGTTATCAGACTGGAAGTGACTGATAAAAAGAATCCTACTTCAAACACATTCTCAAGAATCGTGGGTGAAGGAAACGGAGTATCTTATACAATGAACTTCAAGATTGAAAACTTGAAAGTCCTTGACGGAAATTATGAGGTTTCTGTGTCAAGTAAAGGTATTTCACACTTCAACAATACAGATATTGATTTGGAGTATTTTATTGCATTAGAGCCAGATTCAAAATACAATGCCTAACCTATATATTAGTGTAAGTATTGTGCCAGTCTCTGCAATGCATACGGGAGTTATTCAATCTCATCAATCTTCAAGGGTGAATAACACTGTAAACTCGGCGGGGGGTTTACTCTTATGAATCAAGAATTTCTATTTGTAGAAAAGTATCGTCCTCAAACAATTGAGGACACGATACTTCCTGCTGGACTAAAATCAACATTTGAAGAATTTGTAAAACAAGGTGAGATTCCTAATCTCATGTTGTGTGGTTCTGCTGGTGTTGGTAAGACTACGATTGCAAAAGCACTATGTAATGAACTGGGTGCAGACTTTATTGTAATCAATGGTTCAGACGAAGGAAGATTGATTGATACTTTGAGAACTAAAATCAAAAACTTTGCGTCCACTGTTTCATTATCAGACGCACCAAAGGTTGTAATCCTAGACGAGGCAGATTATATTTCAGCTGACTCTGTTCAACCAGCTTTGAGAAACTTTATCGAAGAGTTCTCTTCAAACTGTAGATTTATATTCACATGTAATTACAAGAATAGAATCATACCACCTTTACATTCAAGAACAACTGTCATTGACTTTACAATGACACCAAATGAAAAACAAAGACTTGCCTCGGTTTTCCTTGCAAGACTTATGGAGATATGTGATAAGGAAAGTATCAAGTATGACCAAAAGGTTCTAGTTGAATTAGTTATCAAGTTCTTTCCCGATTTCAGAAGGTGTATCAATGAAGTTCAAAGATATGGTGCAAGTGGTGTAATTGATAGTGGGTTATTATCTACACTATCAGAAGAGAAACTTACACCCTTGATTGATATGTTGGCAAACAAAAACTGGGGTGGAATGAGAAAATGGGTCGGTCAGAACTCTGATAATGATTTCAATGCCCTATATAGAAAAGTGTTTAATGCACTTGAGAAAAGATTAGAACCTTCTAGTATTCCAGCTGCAGTTCTGTTTATTGCAGACTATCAATACAAAGCTGCATTTGCAATGGATTCGGAG
>TARA_B100000963_G_scaffold67999_2_pt1 | contig 86748 bp, 76 predicted proteins | sample TARA_B100000963 | Tara Oceans TARA_B100000963 (sample SAMEA2622097) | marine metagenome | biome: marine biome (ENVO:00000447); feature: surface water layer (ENVO:00002042); material: "saline water (ENVO:00002010), including plankton (ENVO:xxxxxxxx)" | depth 5 m | reverse complement strand
CTGTGAGAGGGATGAGGCGGAGACGCCTCACCCTACTCGATATTGGTTTGGCAAAAACAGCTTATTTTGCGGTAGCCTGATCAGGTTTGTTAAGCAGGTAGATAAGATACACAATCGCCACAATCGGCACGAATACAGAAATACCCAGAGACAGCGCGGTCAGTATGGGTTTGTCTGTCTTGCGTTTACCTAAAATAAACCCCACCACGGCCATGATGATAGCCACGGGGATAAGCCATTGAAAAATTGTCTGTATATCGTAATTACTCACTTCGGCTTCTGGTTGGTTAATGTGCTACAGCGCCATCCCAGTCGGCCGGGAGGTCAGTGTGCATCAGAATTTCAATGGTATGAATGTGATGATGCAGCAGTCGGTCGTCGGGGGCTATCAGCAAAGCCTTATTAAAATGGCTGAGCGCTTCCTGCCAGTCTCTGGTAATGCGACAAGCCAGGCCATCACGAATATAGGGCGCCACGATAAGCTTTTGTTTACGGGCATCTTCACTCAGGTGATTAAGTACTTCATAAACCCGTACCGGAGCCTGCCTGCCTTTGACCCTGACCACATCCAACACCCGGCAGTCTATTTGCTGTTTATGGCTAATGGCTTTGAGTGTCTGCGAACTGATAACAATATCGGCGTGATACTTCGGCGCCAGCCCTTCAAGACGAAAGGCGATATTCACGCTGTCGCCAATCACAGTGGTGTCCATTCGGTCATCGCTGCCCACGGTGCCCAGGATAACCGGGCCAATATGAACGCCTACACCAACCCGAATGCCTTCGTAGCCGGATTTAGCCCGGTGGCTGTTATACACGCTGAGGGCTTTTTGCAGGTCGAGCGCTGCATTCACCGCATCGGTGGCTTTGTCGGTGCCAGTGCCGCCGGGGTGGTCAAACAGGGCCATAATGGCGTCGCCGATAAATTTATCGATGAAGCCGCCGTTCTGGTGAATGGGATCATTCATGCGCAGAAAATAGGAATTCAGGAACTTCATTAACTCCTGGGGTTTCATTTTCTCCGACAGGCCGGTGAACTCCCGAATGTCACAGAACAGGATGGCAACTTCGTCTTCATCAGCGCGGCCGAGTTCGAGCGTGTCGATACCATGTTTGGCAAAGTGGTCGACAAACTGTTTCGGTACAAATTTCTGGAAAGTCTGATTCAGCCGCATGGCTTCATCTGCCTTTTCCAGAAAACGTTGTTCGCTATCGTCGTTTCGAATGACCGGTTCAGTAATAACGCGGGTCGCCGCCCGGGCAATACGCCGGGTTACCCGTTTCTGTCTGATAAGCAGCAGGGTAACAATCCCGGCATAGAGTACCGTTACGCACACAAAGGCTGTGTAAATCAGCGTCATCCCTGCATTGTTCCTGACCCGCCCGTTAACTTAAAGGTTGGCAAACACTTTGCGTGCCGCCGCAAGTGTGGCATCGACAATGTCCTGCGTATGCATTTTAGACACAAAGCCCGCTTCATACGAGGCCGGAGCCAGATAAACACCTTCGTCGAGCATACCGTGATAAAACTGCTTAAAGCGCTCCTGATTGCAGTTAATTGCCTGCTGATAGTTCACAACTTTATCTACGTCGGTGAAAAACAGGCCGAACATTGAACCGGCGTGGTTGGTGGTAAACGGGATACCATGTTCATCAGCGATGGCCTGAAATCCCTCTACCAGTGCCTTGGTGCTGTTGAAGATAGGTTCGTAAAGGCCAGGCTCAGCAATTTGTTCCATTGCTGCCAGACCCGCCGCCATGGCGATAGGGTTACCTGATAAGGTGCCCGCCTGATAGATAGGGCCGGTTGGCGCAATATGGGTGAGGATGGACTTTTTACCGCCAAATGCACCCACCGGCATACCGCCACCAATGACTTTGCCCAGGCAAGTCAGGTCGGGAGTCACGCCATAGCGCTCCTGCGCGCCGCCACGACTAACCCGAAAACCAGTCATCACCTCGTCAAAAATCAGTACCGCGCCGTGTTCGTCACAAATATCGCGCAGGCCTTGCAAAAAGCCATCGACAGGAGGAATACAGTTCATGTTGCCGGCAACCGGCTCAACAATAATACAGGCAATATCATCGCCCACTTCAGCAAACACCTGCTTAACGCTATCGAGGTTATTGTATTCAACGGTTAAGGTGTGCTGTGCTACGTCGGCTGGTACGCCCGGAGAGCTCGGTACGCCAAGGGTAAGAGCGCCGGAGCCGGCTTTTACCAGCAGGGAATCGGCGTGGCCATGATAGCAGCCTTCAAATTTCACCAGCTTATTTTTGCCGGTGTAACCACGCGCCAGGCGAATGGCTGACATCGTGGCTTCGGTGCCTGAGTTCACCATTCTGACCATTTCCATGGATGGCACTATCTCACGCACTTTTTCGGCCATAATAATTTCGGCTTCAGTGGGGGCGCCAAAGCTCAAACCCGAAGCGGCGGCATGGATAACCGCTTCACGGATTTTGTCGTTATTGTGGCCCAGCACCATAGGCCCCCATGATTGCACATAGTCAATGTATCGCTTGCCATCCACATCATAGATATACGGGCCGTCTGCCTTTTCAATAAAGCGCGGTGTTCCGCCGACTGCTTTAAAGGCTCGCACAGGTGAATTTACGCCACCGGGAATAGAAAGTTGGGCGCGCTCAAATAGTTGTTCGGATCGTTGCATAATGTTTTTAGCTCTTATTGCTATACCAGATGACAGGCTTTTCGTATTGACTCACCAGATTTTCCACGCCGAGCGTGAGAACGAATAACGCCATGCGCACTAATACGCCGTTGTCGGTTTGTCTGAAAATCGCCAGATTAGGGTTGAGATTGAGGTCGTTATCCAGCTCGTTAGCCTCTGTACGGGAATCCCTTGGTAACGGATGCATAATAACGGTTTTAGATTGAAAATGCCGGGTGTAAATCGACTGATTTAAACGGAATTTTCCGCGGTATTTATTGGCTTCATCCTGCGAAGGGAAGCGCTCTTCCTGAATACGGGTCTGATAACAAATATCGGCGTCCATATTCCCTTCCAGCTGGTCGGTAACCTGTAACGAGTGGCCGGCATTTTCGATAGCTTCCAGAATATAGTCCGGCATCGCCAGTTCTTTAGGAGAAATCAAAGTAAAACGAACGTTCTTGAATAAACACAGCAGTTTAGACAAGGAGTGCACGGTTCGCCCGTAACGTAAATCACCAATCATGGCGATATGCAGACCATCAATGGTTTTGTTATTAAACTGCAGTTCACGCTTAATGGTAAACAGATCAAGTAAGGCCTGGGTGGGATGCTCATTGGCGCCGTCACCGCCATTTAACACCGGTACCCGGCTGCCTTGGGCAAATTCAGCAACCGATCCGGCAGCCGGATGGCGCATGGCAATAATGTCGGAGTAGCCGCTAAGTACCCGGGCTGTGTCGTACAAGGATTCCCCTTTAGCCAGCGCAGAGTTTGCCATGCCGGTGGTTTCCCGCACTTCACCGCCGAGCAGGTTAAAGGCAGTCCCAAAGCTCACCCGGGTTCGGGTACTGGGTTCAAAAAACAGGTTACCCAGAATTGCGCCATCAAGAACAGTGGTTCTCTTTTGACGCTTGGCGTAAGGTTCCATGCTTTGGGCGACACTAAAAACCAGTTCTATCGCATCACGATCGAACTGAGAGACAGAAAGAATATGATTACCGGTGAAACTCGACATAGATTTAGCTGCGGCCTCATTGATTTGTGGCTAGTGTAGCAAAAATCGCTAACTGCCGTGCGGATTATCGTTGCGCGGGATCATATCCCTGTGCGTAAATCTTGCCAAGATTGGCGTGCTAAATATATTCCCTCAGCGTTGCAACCGGGGCATGATAAACTATTTACTCAAATCCGTCGTTTAAATGAACAGTACCGCGTATGCCTGAGCCCAACAAAATGACGAACCAGAGCCAGACAGAGTCCTCTGTAAAGGGGAGTAAAAACAAGGCCGGCTGGTGGTCAACGAACTGCCCGTTTTGTAAACGTATGCGCCTGTATGTGATTTGGACAATATTAATGTTTGTGGTGTATTTCTATGTCTTCCAGCGATGATTACATTTTTATCCGCTCTACCGCTAAGCGTAACGGCCTGACCACGCTACTGATTGGCGTAGCCGTATTGCTGATTGCTTCAGTGGCGCTGAGCCTGAGCCCTGACTGGTTGTTTCTACCCCTCATCTTTGCCATAAGTGGCGGCATTGTGACCATATTAGTGGGCTGGTTTAAATTACGGGAGCCGCCGCATAGTCTGGCTATCGGCCGCGATAAAGTAAGCTACCAGCATCGCTGCGGACAATGGCATATTGCCTGGGACGATATCCAGCGGGTGGATTGCCCCCGGGTGAGCCGTGGGCTGGACCATGACACCCTGGAACTAGTGGGGTTTAAGTTAAAACGGTACGACGAATTTTTAACCACCATCTCGCCGCGTCTGGCCTCCCACATCATTATTGAACAACGGCCACTGATGGTTCACGCTCAGGACAAGTCCTGTTCAACCGGCGGCTGCTACAGCAGCAGTTTGTTTGAAGATAAGCCCTTCGTACTGGAAAATGGTGAGACCTTAACTGGTATTAAGGCAATTCTGGCTAATCGGATGACAGCGGTAAGAAGTGCGCTGGGCTATGACGTGTTTATTTCCGCCAGCGAATTAGACCGTGAGCCGGGCGAGTTTGTCGGGCTGTTACGTGAATGCCAGGTAGCGCGGTTACGAGAACAGGCTTAGTGGGAATTAAATGCCCCGTTGTCCTGGATAAACTTGTCAGCCTGGGCGGCCGCGATTTCACATTCCAGAATGATGGTCGGCAGCATTTCTGCCACTTCATAATGATTGCCCAGTTTCAGGGCTGATTCCATCTCATTGGCCAATGCCTGGAGTTTAGGGACTCCAGTGTAGCAACAGGCACCATGGAGGCGGTGGATCTCATCCTGGACGCCCTTGTAATGGCGGGCATCCCATTCACTTCTGATGATCTCTGCCGCTTGCGGTAAATGAGCAATAAACTCACGAAGCAGTTCCATCGCCAAATCCCGATTCTGATTAGCACGCTTAAGGGCCAGCTGCCAGTCCAGCGTTGGCAGCGCCATGGCACTGCTGTCTACGCCCTGACACCAGCGTTTGATTAAGGTGATAAGCGTGGAAAACTCAATTGGCTTGGGCAGGTAATCTTCCATGCCGGATGATAGCAGGCGTTCCTGCTCTTCCTTAAATGCATGGGCGGTAACGGCAATAATTGGCGTTCCGGCGTTAAGCGGCGTCTTACGGATGTGGCGGGTAGCCTGAATGCCATCCATTCCCGGCATCTGAACGTCCATCAGAATTAAATCAAACTCTTCATTTTTACAGCGATTCACTGAGTCCTGACCACTGGTGGACAAGGTGAGTTGCACCGGCGAATCAGCCAGCCAGGTATCCAGCAGTTTCAGGTTCATGTCCATATCGTCCACCGCCAGGATACGGGCTTTGGGCAATGTGTTGAGCTTACTTTGCTGGGAAGAGACTTTTTCTTTAATGTTGCCGTGAACAATCCCCTCGAGCTTGGTAATGGTGAGTGGCATTCTGACCTGGGCCTCAAAATCCTCGATGTAGGCAGGAAAGTCGGTCAGCGGCTCGTCACCGGAGTACCACAGGATTCGCTTATCGGCGTTAAATACGCACAAGGCTTCGAGCATTTGCTCACGGGCGGCTTTTTTCAGCGTTGGCAGGGTGGCAAACAGGTAATCAAACTCTTCTTCAATAGACGTCAGGTGAGCAATAGACTCTACGCAATATACCCTGGCCCCCAGACTAATCATCATTTGCGCGCTGGCGCGGCGACTCTGGGGGTGCGGGTCAAAAATTAATACCCGTTTGTTAAGCCACTCAGGTAATGGTGAGAGCGCATAACGCTGGCTTAACTGGTTGGTTCGTAGCACAACGGTAAAGGTACTGCCTTGTCCCGGTGAGGTTTTGAGCGTAAGGTGGCCACGCATTAACTTAACCAGCTCTTGGCAGATCACCAGGCCCAGGCCCGTTCCCTGGTAGCTGCGGTTAAGCGCGTCATCGATTTGGGAAAACGCGCTGAACAGTTTGTTCTTATCCTTGCGACTGATACCAATACCGGTATCCTCGATTTTAATTTCCAGCTCATGAATTCCGTGTTGCAGTGCCTTACCTTCTACGGCCAGTTTAATATAGCCCGAGGAGGTAAATTTGAGGGCGTTACTTAGCAGGTTGTTAAGGATTTGCCGGATACGGAATACGTCGCCAATCAGCTTTTCCGGTAACGGGCCCAATTCAAGAATAAACTCCAGTCCTTTCATATGTGCCGACTTCGACATAATGGTCACCATCTCTTCAATCAAAGAGTTGGGTGAGAATGGCTGATTATTAATTTGCAGTTTACCGGCTTCGATTTTTGAGAAGTCCAGCACGTCATTAACAATGGTAAGCAGGTTGTCGGCCGCGGTGTTGATGATCCGCACCTGTTCCATTTTATCCACCGGCAGAGTGAGGTTAGTGAGCTCTTTACTGAAACCTAAAATAGCGTTCAGCGGCGTGCGGATCTCGTGACTCATGTTAGCCAGAAACTGTGACTTAACATTACTGGCTTTAATGGCGTCTTTACGGGCGATGTCGAGCCGGGCGTTTTGCTCTTCTATCAGCTCCATATTATGACGTAGTTCGTCGGTGGCCTGGCTGACTTCGTTCTCAAGCTGGCTGCGGCTTTTCTCCATCAGGGCTATTGAAAACAGGCCTGCCTCACAGAATACCGCCACCTGAAAACAATAGGTGGTAAGCAGGTTCGACGGCAAAATACCCACCAGACTAAGCATGCCAACGATGGCGCCGGTGGCCAGAATACCCCAGGCAAAAATAAAATAACGGGCCGGTTTGTAGTGTTTACCGTAGGCTTCAAACCCCGCAGCGATGTAACTGGTGATCGACAACATACCAATGCCATACACCAGATTATGCTCCCATACCGGTGGGAAGATATCGACCAGCGTAGCCAGTCCCATAATGGCCTGCAACCATAAAAAGGCCACAACCACCGGATGCATGAACGGTGAATTGGCTTTGGTTTCCAGAAATATCAGCGAGAAAATGCCGGAACTGATGCCTATTAATGAGAATATCAGCGACGTATAGGGCGACAGTAGTGGTGACAGGGAATCAGGAAAGAAAAAGTCGATGTGGCCGCCCCATACAAACTGCCAGACCAGTACGGTAACGATATAAGCCACATAGGCAATCAGGCTTGGCTCACGGGAACCAAAGTAGAGCACCAGATTGTAGATAGCGAGAATGAACAGTCCGCCATAAAACAGGCCCCAGATAAGGTTATCTACCTGGCTGATGCGAATTTCGGCCGCCTCAGACATTACATAAATCGGTGCAATCAGGCTGGAAGAATCGCTCTGTACGCGGATAAACAGTTCAGCTTCTTCCCCAATGGAAATGCTGGTGTTAAAGGTCGGCACGCGGTAAAGCTGTTCGCGTTGTAGCTTGCCCTGATGACTCTGCGATACCACCTCGTTGTTAATCACCAGGTAGAAGTCAACCGTATCGAGCTGACTGAAGTTTAATGAGAATACCCAGTCGGTGTTGTGGGACAAGTTGGACAGCTCAGCATACAGCCACAGACCTTTATCGCTGAAACCATAGTTGGGGTTATTGTCGGCCTGGTAAATAAATTCGTGGCGACGTTTGAGGATGTCACTGATGGTAAAGGGCGAAGACTGCTCATGCTGAATAGCAAAGTTGTCGGCCAGCAGTTGGGTTTGTTCACCGTCATACAGATGCACACCGGCGTGCGCTGGCAGGCTGAGCCAGGTAAGCAAAAGTAGCCAGCGGATAACGGAGAATTTGCCGATCAAAATGAGTGCGCCTTTAAATACAGATGGCGGTTGCCAAACGCTTATTAAACCCTAACTTTGGCTCGTCTGCAAAAGCTTGATTGAATAAGGATTAATCTGCCCGGGGTGACACAGATGATCTATTGCGCTTCATGGCGGATTCACTCACAATGGGGTGAAAATCTTTGCGGCAACTCACACTCCCCCGGCGGATTGGTGTAAATAATAAGACGAGAATAAAACAGTACCCATGAGCGACGAAATTACCATTAACCAAGACGGTGTCGAACAGCTCCCCATTCGACGATTTACTGAAGACGCTTATCTGAATTACTCCATGTATGTCATCATGGACCGTGCCTTACCCAATATTGGTGATGGCCTCAAACCCGTACAGCGGCGGATTATTTATGCGATGTCCGATCTGGGCCTGAGCTCCACGGCAAAGTACAAAAAGTCAGCCCGTACCGTGGGTGATGTACTGGGTAAATTCCACCCCCATGGTGATTCTGCGTGTTACGAAGCCATGGTCCTCATGGCTCAGCCTTTTTCCTATCGCTATCCGTTGGTCGACGGCCAGGGCAATTGGGGAGCGCCAGACGATCCTAAGTCATTTGCTGCTATGCGTTATACCGAGGCGCGGCTGTCTAAATTCAGTGAAGTACTGTTGTCAGAACTGGGCCAGGGAACCGTTGACTGGATCCCTAACTTTGACGGCACGCTTAACGAGCCGCAGGTGCTGCCAGCACGATTACCGCATATCCTGCTTAACGGGGTAACCGGTATTGCCGTGGGGATGGCCACCGATATTCCGCCGCACAATGTGCGTGAAGTCGCTAATGCCTGTGCCAGATTACTGGATAACAGCAAATCCGAGCTACATGAATTACTTGAGGATATTCAGGGTCCTGACTATCCCACCGATGCCGAAATTATTACCCCGCGCAGTGATATTCGTAAGCTCTACGAAACCGGGCGCGGCAGCATTAAGATGCGCGCTAAGTATCATGAAGAAAATGGCGATGTGGTTATTACTGCACTGCCGCATCAGTCTTCGGGTGCGAAAATTCTGGAACAGATTGCCGGCCAGATGCAGGCCAAAAAGTTACCCATGGTCAGCGATTTGCGCGATGAATCAGATCATGAAAATCCCACCCGGCTGGTGGTTGTGCCACGGTCTAACCGGGTCGATACCGAACAATTGATGCAGCATCTGTTTGCCACCACCGATCTGGAAAAAAGTTACCGGGTTAACCTGAATATGATTGGCCTGGATGGCCGGCCGCAGGTCAAGGATTTGCGGGCTATCCTGAGTGAATGGCTGGTATTCAGAAAAGATACTGTCACTCGTCGATTACAATTCCGTCTGGATAAAGTACTGGCTCGCCTGCATATTCTTGAAGGTTTAATGATTGCCTTTTTGAATATTGATGAGGTAATTGAAATTATCCGCTTCCACGATGAACCCAAAGCGGAGTTAATGCGCCGCTTTAGTCTGAGTGACAAACAGGCCGAAGCCATTCTCGAATTAAAACTGCGCCACCTTGCCAAGCTCGAAGAAATGAAAATTCGGGGTGAGCAGGAAGAGCTGGAAAAAGAACGCGACCATCTGCAGCAGTTACTTGGCTCCGATCGCCGTTTAAAAACACTGATTAAGAAAGAGATTCTCCAGGATGCTGAAATCTACGGTGATGACCGCCGTTCTCCTATTGTTGAGCGAGCGGAAGCTAAGGCTCTGAGCGAGAAAGAACTGGTGCCCAGTGAAGCCGTTACTGTAGTGCTTTCTGAAAAAGGCTGGGCACGGTGCGCTAAAGGGCACGATATTGATGTTGAGGCCTTAAGTTATAAGTCAGGCGATAAGTACCTTGCCAGTGCGCAGGGGCGCAGTAATCAGCCAGTGGTATTTCTCGACACCTCCGGGCGGGCATTCTCCTGTGATGCGCATGGCTTGCCATCGGCCCGAAGTCAGGGTGAGCCTCTGACCGGTCGCTTCAGTGTGGTGGCCGGGGAGCAGTTTAGCCATGTAGTGATGGGCGCAGATGACGGAAAGTACCTGATGGCCTCCGACGCTGGCTACGGTTTCGTTGGCACCTTTGCTGATATGATCAGTAAAAACAAAGCAGGTAAAGCCTATCTTAACCTGCCGACTGGTGCCAAAGTGCTCGCCCCGCAGCGAGTGGATAACCTGGCAACTGACTGGTGCATGGCTATTTCAAACGAAGGTCGTATGTTGCTGTTTCCATTACGGGATTTGCCGAGCCTGGGTAAAGGTAAGGGGAACAAGCTTATCAGTATCCCATCGGCCAAAGCGCAAACCCACGAAGAGTATGTCAAAGTGCTTGCGGTCGTTCCTGAAGGTGCGGCAGTTAAAATTACTGCGGGCAAACGAAGTATGACCCTGAGCGCGGACGATCTGGCGCACTACCAGGGCGAGCGCGGTCGTCGCGGTAATAAGCTCCCCCGCGGGTTACAGCGCGTTGACCAGGTCGACATCGAAATTTAACTGTTATTTAGCGCCCTCGCTTCACAGGGCGCACACATTTCTGTAAAACGTCCCCCCAGTGCTATCACCTTTAGTCTAAAAATCCTGTTTTAGCGGGCAATTTGTGTGTACTTTCAGCCACTTCTTCTACACTTAATACCAATTGCCATAGGATTTAGGGAAAGTTGCTATGCTTGGAATTGTGTTCACGTCATTGGTGGAAATGCTCGAGGACAATATCTCACCTGAGTTTGCCGACGAAGTGTTGGTTAAGGCAAACCTGGAGAATGACGGTGCTTTTACCGCGGTGGGTTATTATCACTTTCAGTGAGCTGCGAAAAATTATGGTGGTGCTGGTCAATAAGACCGGCCGGCCACTGAACGATTTATTGTACGATTATGGCGAGTACCTGTTCACGGTGTTATCGGCAGGTCATGCCGAGATGATGGCCAACCGACAGTCGGTGCTGGAGATCCTCGATTGCCTGGATGATGATATCCATGTGCAGGCCAGGAAGTTGTACCCTGACGCTGACCTGCCTTCGTTTAAGGTACTGGAACGTACTCCCGACACAATTAAGATGGAATATCATTCCATGCACGACCTTTATGCCCTGGCTGAGGGGCTTATTGATGGCACAGCAGCGAATTTCTCGCAACGGGTTGAGCATCATGTGACGCCAACCGAAGTACCGCACACTTATCATATAGACGTTAAATTGCTTGCATCGTGAATGATATCTCACCCCTGCAGCCAGTGTTGCCAGTCTGACCCGACGACTGGAACGGGAAAAGGCGGCCAGAAAACAAGCCGAAACTCTGCTCACAGAAAAGAGTAGGGCCCTTTATGATGCGCTGACCACAAGTCGTAGCGACCAGGAAAAGCTTGAACTGGCGCTATGGGCCAGTCAGGAGAGCTATTTTGAGTGGCATGCAGAGGAAGATGCTTTCATCATCCGTTCCTTCGGCTTACGCCACAAGCAACTGCGAGAGGTTAAACAAAATGCCATCGCGCTGATGCGTAGGGTGCATGCAGATGATTTACCCCAGGCACAGCTAAGCTGGTCTATGGCGGTTAATGGTGAAAGCGACGATATTGAACTGATTTGCCGGATCCGTGGGGTGGGTGGTTACCAATAGACCCGCGCCCGAGGCAAGGTGCTGGAAAGAGGGAAAACCGGTACCGCCACCTACATCGTCGGAATGGCTAAGGATAAAACCCGGGAACATCGCGCCGAGCAATCCTTTCAGCTTATGGCTTCCGCTTTTTCCAGCTCCCGCGAACCTATGCTGGTGTTGTCTACCAGTCTGCAAATAACGGAATCTAACAAGGCTTTCAGGCGATTAGCCAGGCTCGGTGATACTGAGACTGTCGAAAAGTTGCGGCTGGATTGTTTTCTAAGTGATGCTCAGGAACCGCTGGAGCGAATTAATCAGAGTCGGCAGGAAAGGTTTGAAACCGAACTCACTACCCGGGATGGTGAGGCTATTGCGGTTGACGTTTCACTGGCGGTATTTGAAGCCAGGCACCAGAGTTCATCTTACTTAATTGCCACCTTGCGGGATATCAGTGAACGCAAGAAAAACGAACAACAGCTACGCGTGCTGGCCAATCACGACGATCTCACCGGCTTGAAGAATCGCTTAGGCTTGCGTAGCGCGCTGGAAGAGCTGGTGGATGAGCAACAACATTTTGTATTGTCTTTCATTGACCTGGACGGCTTTAAACAAATCAATGATATTGCCGGTCATGAGCTCGGCGATGAGTGTCTGCAGATTGTTGCCCGCCTGTTGAGTAGTGCCTTTCCTGCCTCGGCGATTGTTACCCGCTGGGGTGGCGACGAATTTATTATCGTCAGTCCCGGGATCTTCATTCCCCTGGCTGAGCAACACGGTCTGGATATGGATATCGGGCTGGTGGCCCTGGAGTCTGCCTGTGAATATATCAGCATGCTGGAAACCGAGCGCATCAGCCTGCCACTGTCGGTGAACATCAGTGCTAATCAGTTGTTAAGTGAATCTTTTGCTGAAGATGCCGCTGCTATTTGTGCAGAACATTTTGTGTCGCCCGAGCTGGTGGAGATCGAAATTACTGAGTCTATTTTCATTCAGGATGAAGCGGCGGCAATTAGAGGGCTGGCGGCTTTGAAATCCCATGGATTTATTCTCGCGCTGGATGATTTCGGCTCCGGCTTTTCGTCGCTTAGTTATTTGCGCAAGTTTGACTTTGATGTGATAAAGCTCGATCGCAGTCTGGTAAAGGGGATAGATGGTTCTGAGCGGGCGCGTGCGCTGTTAAATGGGATTTATAAAATGCTCGACAGCTTGCGCCTGGAGGTCATTATTGAAGGGGTGGATAATTCTGCTTATTTGCCATTACTGGAAAATATAGGCATAAATGTTTATCAGGGCTTCCTGTTTGAAAAACCGCTGCCTTATGATCAGTTTATATTAAAGCATACCCAGGGCTGGCGCATGGTTAAGTAAACACGGTCGGGACAATAATACCCGACCGTGCTATACAAGATTAACGCGCGTTAGTGCTTTCGAAAATCTTATCTGCAGACGCTTCAACAAAACCCTGATATAGCTTGCCATCCGGCATAGTGTAGCGCTGGGCAAACTCATAAAAGCAACTAGGGATATTCAGACTGCCATCGCTGAACGCCCGGTTGTATTCATCAGCCATAGTCGATGACTGCGCCAGGTAGACAGACTCACCACCTTTGATTTCGCCGCCTGAAGTGTTAAGCACAAAACCGGCTTCTTTCAGCAGGGTGTTTACATCGGCCAGGGTGTCGATGTTGTTCAGGTGGTTTACGCTCACGGTAAAGTGATTAGCCCTAAAGCCCCAGGCGGCCAGCCAGCCGGCATATTCAGATTCACTGATGAGCGATTGATATTCCTGGGTGGAAAGCTGCCAGTGACGGCCTGAGTAAAGAAAGTTTTCGGCCTCTACTACACTGGCAGGCATTTGTTCTACCAGCGCATGGATAATACGCTGTGTTTCGGCGGAGAACTCATTTACGCGTAGCTCACTTATAAACACTTTAGGCACGGTTGGATCCGGGTGTTCGAAGTGCTGGGCGGTGACTTTTTTCGCTTTAAAGTCGTAGTCGCCCTTCGCTTCGTAACCCAGTGCCAGAAAATGCTCAGCCAGGTGAGAGAGGCGGGTTTTATCCAGCGCAAAGGTACGAAACGCCACATGGTCGTTAACGATTTGCGGGCTGTTTTCCTCACCGGCCAGCAGCTTATGAATGCGCAGCGCACTGGGGGTAATACTAACGTAATCGTTCCAGAGCGCCGAAAACAGGCTATCGGTTGTCTTATGCATAACGAATTTCTGTCCTTATTCTAATTCTAATCCAGGGCTCAGAGTGCCGGGTAAAGTCACTCTATCCAGCTCAACTGAGGCAACCGGGTATGCGCAGTAGTCTGCCGCGTAGTAGGCACTGGCGCGATGATTACCACTTTCACCAATACCACCAAAGGGAGCGGCACTGCTGGCGCCGGTAATTGGACGGTTCCAGTTTACAATCCCGGCCCGGATGTGAGTAAAGAAATGCTGGTAATCCGCTTCGCTGTCGCTTAACAGTCCGGCCGATAGGCCAAAGCGAGTGTTGTTAGCCTGAGCAATAGCGGTATCCAAATCGGTATAGCGAATGATCTTAAGTAACGGACCAAAGTGTTCTTCATCTTCCATGGTGTCGGCAATAGTGGTTACGTCCACGATGCCCGGTGTCACCAGGCCAGTTTGCTCGTCAAGGTGCTTAAGCGGCTCAAGTGCTGTAGCACCGGCGTCGAGCAGTTGCTGTTGGGCTGCTACCATTCCCTTCGCTGCAGCGGCGCTAATCATAGCGCCCATAAAGGGCTGTGGCTCGGCGTCGTAGTGATCCACCGAAATCTTGCGGGTTGCATTAACCAGGGCATCCACTAACGCATCACCAGCGGCAGTAGCCGGGATAAACAGGCGACGGGCACAGGTGCAACGCTGTCCTGAGGTGACAAACGCAGACTGGATAATGTCATGCACGGCGGCCTTAGTATCGGCTACTTCGGTAACGATGAGCGGATTGTTGCCACCCATTTCCAACGCCAGGATTTTACCCGGATGGCCAGCAAACTGTTCATGTAGGATTTTCCCGGTGCGCGAGCTGCCGGTAAAGAACAGGCCATCGATTTGCGGATGTGAAGCCAGCGCTTTGCCGGTTTCCACCTCACCCTGAATCAGGTTAAGCACGCCTGCCGGAATACCTGCCTGCTCCCATAGCTTAACGGTTGCTTCAGCAACTGCCGGGGTTAAATCACTGGGTTTAAATACGACGGTGTTACCGGCGATCAGCGCTGGCACGATGTGGCCATTAGGCAGGTGACCCGGGAAGTTATAAGGGCCGAATACCGCCACGACACCGTGGGGCTTATGACGGATGAATGCCTTGCCCACCGGCATTGGGTTTTCTACCGTGCCGGTTCGCTCAAAGTAAGCTTTTTCTGAGATGGCAATTTTGCCAATCATCGCGCCAATTTCAGTGGCGGTTTCCCACAGTGGCTTACCGGTTTCCTGTGCAATCAGCGCTGCCAGTTGTTGCTTGTTTTCGCCCAGCAATTCGGCAAATTTTTTAATCAGTGACAGGCGTTCTTCAACGGTTTTAGCTGACCACTGAGGAAGCGCCGCGCGGGCGGCGTTGAGGGCGCTGTCAACCTGGGTAGCTGAGGCGGCCTGGCCGCGCCAGAAGGTTTGATTTTTGGTCGGGTCGACCGAAGTAATTGGAGAACCTTCTCCGGCAACCCACTGCCCATTAATAAAATGAATGGCTTGTTGCATGATTTCTGTCCTGATGCTGTTGTAATTGTGTATTGATATCAGTTGCGGGGTTTAACGCTCGCGAACCGAATTGAGTCGCCTTCTTCCACGTCTAACGTCGCTGCAGCTTTGTGAGAAAGCACTGCCTGGCCGGTCTGTTCATCAAAACTGACATCGGCAACAACCGCTCTGAAATCGGCGATTTTAGTATTAATGATGTAGCAAAGTTCGCCGTCCTGGGCGGCAGACTGGTCGTCAATATGCACCGTCGCACGGCGGCTACGCTGGGCGGTATTGATGTGACTTAAGCGGGCTTCCACCGTTGGGCCACCATCGAAAATATCGACATAACCGCGGCAACTAAAGCCTTCTTCCTGCAGTAAACGAAGAGCTGGTTCGGTTTTCTGGTGAACCTTACCAATGACGTTCTGGGCTTCCTGGCTGAGCAGATTGACGTAAATCGGATATTTCGGCATAAGCTCGGCAATGAAAACCTTATTACCAATGCCGGTCATGTAATCTGCGGTGGGGAAGTCCATGGAGAAGAAATGCTCCTCGAGCCACTCCCAGAATGGCGAGCGGCCATTTTCGTCGCTGACACCGCGCATTTCGGCAATCACGATTTCGGCGAAACGCTCGCGGTGCTCTTCCATAAACAAAAAACGTACTTTGGATAAGAACCGGCCGTTCACGCCCTTGCGGGCATTTTCCCGCAAGAACAGCGTGCAGATTTCGCTGACGCCGGTGTAGTCGTTACAGAAAGTTAGGATCTCAACCGTGTTATGGATATTGAGTTCACGGGACGCGTGTACCACCTTACCCAGATGGTAGTGGTAAAAAGCATCGTCAGTGCCTACCGCGGCTTCGATACCCGTTGTACCGACGACTTCGCCGGTAACGATATCTTCCATAACGAACAGGTAGGATTCATTGCCAGGCGCAGACACATCGCGACTGAACGCTTCCAGTGACTTGCCGATTTTGCGCTTGAGCAGGCCTTCGTTGACCGGCAGCGACGTAAAGCCGATGCCGGATTCTTCTGCTACTGCATACAGGGCGTCATAATCACTCGATCGAATAGGGCGAATAATGTACATGAGCAATTCCCGGTTAACTAGCGTGCCGCTACCACACTCGCAATAGCACGTTCAAAACGAGTCAGACCTTCGGCAATGTCTTCGTCCGGAATAATCAGAGACGGAGCAAAACGAACAACGTTAGCGCCGGCTACCAGACACATTAGTTGTTGCTCGGCAGACGCGTCGAGGAATTTACGTGATTCGCCCTTGAAGTCGTCGTTTAATGCACAACCCAGCAGCAACCCTTTACCACGAATTTCAGCAAACACTTTGTGCTTGGCATTGATGGTTTCCAGGGTGTCACGGAACAGTTGTTCTTTTTGCTTAACGCCGTTCAGTACAACCGGATCGTTAACAATATCAAAAGTACGCTCGGCCACGGCACAGGCTAACGGGTTACCACCGTAGGTGCTGCCGTGAGTACCAGGCTTAAGGTGTTGGGCAATTGCGGTGGTGGTGAGCATAGCACCTACCGGGAAACCGCCGCCAAGGGCTTTGGCTGTGGTCAGGATATCCGGCACTACGTCCAGACCCATGTATGCATACAGGTGGCCGGTACGGCCTACGCCTGATTGGACTTCATCGAAAATCAGCAGTGCGTTGTGCTTGTCGCACAGTTCACGAACACCCTTTACAAAGGCTGGATCCGGCGAAATGATACCGCCTTCACCCTGCAGCGGCTCCATCATTACCGCGCAGGTTTCATCAGAAATCAGCGCTTCAAATGCTGCCAGGTCGTTGTAATCGCAGTGCTCAACCGCACCTGGTTTTGGTCCGAAGCCATCAGAATAAGCTGGCTGGCCGCCTACTGTTACGGTGAAGAAAGTACGGCCGTGGAAGCCCTGGGTGAAAGCGATGATTTTTTGTTTGTGCTCACCAAATTGTTCGAGGGCGAAACGACGAGCCAGTTTCAGAGCGGCTTCGTTAGCTTCTGCGCCTGAGTTAGCGAAATAAACGCGCTCAGCAAAGGTATAGTCAGTGAGCTTTTTGGCCAGTCGTAATGCCGGCTCATTAGTGAAAACGTTACTCAGGTGCCATAACTTCTGACCCTGCTCAGTTAAGGCATTAACCAGCTCCGGGTGACAATGGCCCAGTGCATTTACGGCAATACCGCCGGCGAAATCAATAAACTCGTTACCTGCCTGATCCCAAACTCGCGAGCCCAGACCACGTACCGGGACCATTTTGGCCGGGTTGTAGTTAGGAACCATGACTTGATCAAACATTTCGCGGGTTACCTGCATTTTTTCACCTCTAACTGTTAGTTATCGTCATAAACCCGCGTCTTTCAGGCTGGCGAATTTATGGCTTCAATTCATTTTTAAGCGCTCCAGTATGCCACCTTAAATGGCTGTTGTCTTGTCTATTACCTTTCTTCAAAGGCAGTAAAATCAAGGGGTCTGGCACTTATTGCATAAAATGTGAATAACTATCCATATATGTGAATATGCGGCCGTCGGGGCAAAAATATCGGCGGATTCTGCGCCATGCTGGCTATAGTGAGGTTTTTGCCTGTAAAACAGGCTTTACGGCTGAATGATTATGAATCGGTTGAAAAAGCGCATTTTTGGTCTTCATAACGGCTTATTCGCCGCTGTTTTGTTCATAGATCGGTCAGTATGGGGAGCTGATGAAGGGTCTGGTTATGCAGTTTTTGCAGTAATTCGGACTCAATAGCACAGCCTGCGATGAACTTGTCATTTTCGTCATCGAGGAACAGGTTATTGTCTTTTAACATGCGGTATTTGGCGTAATAACGGGCCTGTTGCAATACTTGTGTGAGCGGATCAGCATCCACTGGTAATACGTCCTGCAACACCTGTTGCATGGCGCTGGTATATCCAACGCGCTTAAAGACCATGTACTCAAACAAATGCAGGGCTGCTTTGTCACTGTGTTCATCAATTAAAGGCAGTAAGCGTTTTGGGTCTGGTACCAGATGAACCAGCGCCGAGTGCAGATTGCGTAATTTGGCTTTTTGCGCATGGCGTAAAAAGTCCAGGTGCACCTGTTCAAACAGGCGAAAATAAAGCTTGATAATAGCACTTCTACCCAGCTGGCTAAAAAGAGCCAGGGTGTAGGCCTCAAAGGGGTTTACCTTATGGCTTTTAGCAATGGCTTCGGCGGTTCTGGCGCATATAAGGCTGTATTCCCAGACCTTGTGCTTTATTTGCGGAAACGGATCGCTGATTAGCGGTAAGGTCTGTTTGTAAATTAATGCAGGGATGACCCGCTTAACATTGTCGATACCAATAAAGCTCAGAGCGGTTTTGAGGGTATCTACGACAATAACATCACCACGGGCATCCCGGCGTCGGTATTGCGGTTGGTTTATCTGTTTCAGCAGCTCATCGACCAGCCAGGGAATATTGACTGCGATGGCTTCAACCTTGCTGATGGTGGCCGATGGTGTGGCAAGCAAGTCTATCAGGTTGGTAGTATGTTCTGACCAGTTCAGCAGGTTTTCACATACATCCTGAGTGTCGGCCAGTGTCTGTAGCAGCTTTTTGTCGATAACCGAGTGCAGTTGCTGGTTAATTTGCTGTACATAATTGGCCTGGATCTTCGCCGTTTCCAACTTGCTTTTAATGGCGTCTTTTTCAACTTTAAGCAACTGACGGCGGGTAAAGCTTTGCTCGGACTCGGCGTAACTCACTTCACCAGGTGCACGACGGCCAACCATCGCTTTGGCAAGCTCAGGTGCCAGCAATAAATAGTTAAATCGTTTAGCAAAAGCTGGTGGGGTCAGTAACCGCTCTACCATTGAAGTCCCGCTCTATCCATGTAATACCCGAACCTTATCTGTTTTGCAATGCTAAGGCTAGGACATGTTTGTGTTTGTTCAGGCAATCAGACCGTTTAAGTAACCAGTGCCTTACATCGCATTATTCAGTGTAACGGACTGACCGTTGAATTCTGATACACAATTGATATCGGCATCAGGCGAGACAACCTTAGCCAGTAGCAAAAAGTTTAGCAGAACCTGATGGCCATATTCGGTGAGTAGCGACTCCGGGTGATACTGAACACCCCATACCGGCAGGTCTTTGTGTTTCACAGCCATAATTTCAGGTGTCTCGCCGTCATCGCTCCAGGCTATTACCTGCAGGCAGTCGGGGATAGAAGCCGGATCGATAACCAGCGAGTGATAGCGGGTGACCACAAACTGTTGCGGGATATTAGTAAACAGCCTGTCGCCGTTGTGTTTAACGCCGGAGAGCTTACCATGGCGAACCTGCAGGGCATTGGTTACTGTCGCGCCAAATACCTGACCGATGGCCTGATGACCAAGACACACGCCCATGATTGGGATGATTCCGGCAAACTGACGGATTACTTCCAGACTGACGCCGGATTCATTGGGTGTGCAGGGGCCTGGCGAGATAACAATTGCCTGAATCTTTGCCGGATCGATATCGGCCACTGTAATAGCATCGTTACGCACGACCTCAAGTTCACAACCCAGCTCCTGAAAATATCTGGCCAGGTTGTGACTAAAGGAGTCGTAATTATCGATCAGTAGTATCAAGGTTTAATCGACTGCTTAGGGCTTGGCAATAAATCCCAGCGCATCATAGGTGGCCTTTAAGGTAGCGGCCGCACGGACCCGTGCTTTTTCAGCGCCCTGATGCATAACTTCATCAAGGTAACTACGATCGGCGCGCAGGGCTTTATATCGTTCCTGCAGAGGCTCAATCAGAGCGACCACAGCATCAGCCACGTCAGACTTTAAGTGACCGTACATTTTATCTTCGTAAGCGGGTACCAGTTCGTCCACTGTTTTGCCGGTAGCCAGTGACAGAAGTGTGAGTAAGTTAGTCACCCCTGGCTTTTCTGCCCAGTCAAAATAAATACGCGCCTGCTCGTCAGAATCGGTGACAGCGCGTTTGATCTTCTTGGCTACCTTCTTAGGTTCTTCCAGCAAGCCGATAAAGTTATTCGGGTTGGTGTCTGATTTAGACATCTTCTTATCCGGCTCCTGCAAGCTCATAATGCGGGCACCGAATTCAGGGATGAATGGATCAGGAATACGGAAAGTGTCGCCGTAAATGTTGTTGAAGCGGGTGGCGATATCGCGGGTAAGCTCCAGGTGTTGTTTCTGGTCTTCACCTACCGGTACTTCATTAGCCTGATAAAGCAGGATATCGGCGGCTTGTAAAACCGGATAGCTGTACAGGCCTACATTAATATTACTGGCATTGCGGGCCGACTTGTCCTTGAACTGGGTCATGCGGTTCAGTTCACCCATTTGGGTAAAGCAGTTTAGTACCCATGAAAGCTGCGCGTGCTCAGGCACATGAGACTGCAAAAACAGCGTACTCCTGGTTGGGTCGATACCACAGGCCAGATACAACGCCAGACCATCCAGACAAGCTTCTTTGAGTTTGGCCGGGTCCTGACGAACCGTTATGGCATGCAAATCCACAATCATATACAGACAGTCGTGTGTTTCCTGCATGGAGACCCACTGCTTCAGCGCACCCATGTAGTTACCCAGGGTAAGCTGTCCGGATGGCTGACAGCCGCTTAATACGATTGGTTTTGCGCTCATTACTTATTTACCTATTCACACTTAATTACTTTGAAGACACTGTAGCCAGTTCGTCACGCATTTGCTGGATAACTGCGGCATAGTCCGGCTGATTGAAGATCGCTGAACCGGCGACAAACATATCCGCACCGGCAGCGGCAATGGCTGCGATATTATCGACTTTAACTCCGCCGTCAACTTCCAAACGGATGTTTTGATCAGAAGCGTCGATACGAGACCTGACTTCCCTGAGCTTATCGAGCGTACCAGGAATGAATGACTGACCACCAAAACCAGGGTTAACCGACATTAATAAGATGTGATGCAGTTTGTCCATGACATAGTCGAGATAATGCAGCGGCGTGGCCGGATTAAATACCAGACCCGGCTGACAGCCTTTATCAGCAATTAACTGCAGGCTGCGGTCGAGATGCTGGCTGGCCTCCGGGTGGAAACTGATATAACTGGCACCGGCATCGGCAAACTGGGTAATTAAGTCGTCCACCGGCGAAACCATCAGGTGCACATCTATAGGTGCCGTAATGCCATAGTCACGCAGCGCAGAACAAATCATCGGGCCAAAGGTGAGGTTAGGCACGTAGTGATTGTCCATCACGTCAAAGTGAACCACGTCAGCGCCGGCGTCGAGCACACGCTGTACATCATCACCCAGACGGGCGAAGTCCGCCGAGAGTATCGACGGTGCTATCAGGAATCGTTGCATGATTAACCCTTATAGACGGTGTAGGGAAGCAGAGTAATGCCGGGCGAGTGATGAGAAGCGCTGTTGTTATGTGATATGTACGACAAAACAAACACTTGGCCAGCGTATTTATTGAGCGATATTTTACCGGATTATCGTAACTGGCAAAAGGTTTTATCTCGCACCTTAACGGTGATTTTGCTTCTTTTTGGTGCAGGTTATTGCTAATTGACTGTGCGAAAGCGCTTTTAAAGATTTTTATGCTGTAAAAGTTGTGAATAAAAATGCATTTAAAACAGCAATTTATTAAGTTGATGTAACCCTTTGGCAAGTGTCGACACATTGGGCACTAGTTTTGCGTATACCGACATCACAAAAATAAAAATACAGACAGAAAAGTGATTTAAATAAAAACACTTATGCGTGATTTATACGGAGAACACACATGAAATTTAATAAAACACTGGTAACTTTAGCCGTTGTTGGCTCTTGCCTTTCATCACAAGCTGTACTGGCTGACAGCCTGTCTGCGAACGTAAGCGTAGCTAATAACTACATCTGGCGTGGTCTGACTCAGACTACTAACGAGCCCGCAGTATCTGGTGGTATTGACTACGCTAGCGACAGCGGCTTCTACGCGGGTACTTGGGCATCTAACGTACAGTACGCTGCGGATGATGTTTACTCTTACGAACATGATGTTTACTTTGGCTATGCTGGCGAAGCTGGTGACATCAGCTACGACGTCGGTTACCTGTATTATAACTATGATGATGTCGCGGAATACGATTTTGGTGAGATTTATGGAACTATCGGATATGGTGGTTTTAGCGTTTCATTATATGTATTGGCTAATACAGAAGCAGACGAAAAGCTTTACGATGAAGATAGCATGGTAATTGGTGAGTTGGACTTCGACTTTGGGTCGACGACATACATTTCATTAGATTATGGCTTTGCACTGGAGAGTGGCACTGAAATTGGACTACACGTTGGTTCACATCAAGGTGATTTTAGTGAGTCATTTAACGGCGTACCTGGGGACTATCGAGACTTCAATGTGTCTATCGCTAAAGACGGTTTTGCATTCATGATCAGCACTACTGATTTGGATGATTCTGGTGCCGATGCGACTGATAACGATTCAATCAAATACACTGTTTCTTACTCAGTAGATTTCGAACTGTAAGAGACCTTTAACACTTTTACAGTGTTTATGTTTTGTGCACGCAAAGGCCACAGATTAGTGTGGCCTTTGCACTTTTGGTTGAAATTTTCATTGCCAGATGTAACAGACTGATTATAATTACACCAATGGATTTTATTCTGGAATGGTTTTCAGTATGACAAAGCTAAAGAAAAGCTTAACCGGGCGGGTCGCAGGAGCAGTGTTTGCTCTGGCTTTAACCGTGGGCAGTTTTAACCTGAGCGTAGGATCGCCAGAGGCAGATCGTCTGGAAAACCGAGTGGCAAACGTGCTCGATGAAGCTGAGCAAGTCAGCTGGGTCAGTTGGTTGACAGGTCGCTCTACATCCTACCGTTTTCATTTTCTCGATCTTCTCGAATTACTGTCACGTCACAAAGGCAAAGACAGCGAGTAGTCGCTCGCTGGTTTAAGCGTTGTGGCAAATAAACCGGGTTTTCTGAGAGTCGTACAAAGCGTACTGGCCAGTGCCTTTGGTGTTCAGAGTCAGCAAAAATACCAGCAGGATTTTTCACAAACAACTATTGTCCCTTATATTGTGGTGGGAATTATCTTCGTTGTATTGCTGGTACTCGGGTTGATTGGCCTGGTGAACTGGCTTACCCCCTGAATCAGTTTTATAGCTGTGGTAACTATTCGTCGTCTACTGCGGTGATTGGGTACACAGGCTTGTGCTTAAATAACGCAAGTAACTCACTTACCGGCTTGCGAGCACTTCCTTTCTGACTGATTGAGCGTTTCACATTTAATGTAGTGATTTGAGCGCCGTAGTACATCTGCCGCGTCATCGGCAAATCATGATTTGAAATCAGCACCGGAATGTTTCGTTTAAACGCGGCGCGCTGAGCCAGAGTGGCCAGTTTATGCTGACAGGATAAGCTGAACTGCTTGGCCGCGTAGCTGGTAAACAAAGCGGTTTTACTGATTGGCGCGTAAGGCGGGTCGCAATAGATCACGCTACCTCTGCGGGCATGCTGAAACACTTTTTCAAACGGTAAACATGTGAATCTGGCTTTTTGTGCCTTTTCTGCGAACACGAACATCTCGCGTTCCGGGAAATAGGGGCGCTTGTAGCGGCCAAATGGCACATTAAAGCGGCCTTTCAGACTGTAGCGGCAGAGGCCGTTGTAGCCGTGTCGATTCAGATACACAAACAACAGAGCACGGTAATACTGGTCGCTGGTCTGGTTGAATTCTTCACGCAGGCCATAATAGATTTTTTCGTTGTTATGGTGCGGCGAGAAAAAATCTTTCAGATCATTGATGAGTGGATCAGGTTGCGCTTTTAGCAGATTGTAGAGATTAATCAGGTCCGGATTAATATCATTAAGCACATAGTGCTGAAAGTCAGAGTTGAGAAACACCGACCCTGCGCCAACGAAAGGCTCGATGAGCTTCTTCCCCTCTGGCAGGTGTGCATTGATTTGTTCAACCAGACTGTATTTGCCTCCTGCCCATTTGAGGAAAGCCCGGTTTTTACTGACGGCCATTATGTTGGTAACTACTCACTGACGCTATGATTTTTATTATTGGGGATATTGTGAACAACTGCCACAAAGCCCAGCATCCCGCACCCGGAAAGGTTACTCTTGGGTGGCATTCAACTTTAACGAATCATTGATTGTATCTGTCAGCGCGGATCTCGACAACCGACAATAGCCAGAAATCGATAATTATTAGGGCAGACTGGCTATTTCTGCTTTTACCTGGTTTCCGGCTTTAACGAATGCTTTGTCGCTGCCAGGAAATTGCGGTAAAGCCTGCAGTTGCTGCTGAGCGGCTGGCAAAGAGGCAGCGGGCGTCGACCACAGAATGACATACCAGTCACCACCGTAGCGATAGGTTTTGTAAATAGTGACCAGGCTGGTCAGCTGATGATCCGTTAAGAAATCCCGGGCCAGCTCCACGTCTTTCATGCCGGCAATCTGAATCCAGTACTGACCGGCATCACTATTGGCCAGTTGATCATTGGCTAATTGCACTGTCCCGGTATTCAGCGATTCTTGTAGCGGCGCGGCCTGTTTGTTGGTTACCTCCGCAGGCTCTGAATAATTTACTGTGTCAGCTGATGCAGTAACTTGCTGTGGCTGAGCGTTTTGTAAGGTGGCGGTTTCTACCGAAGGAGGCTCTGTTACATCGGTAGCCACGAGCGGTTCCTCGGTATTGGATTTATCGTTAGTAACCTGATTGTTGGCAGGGGCCGGAATCGCTTTAATTGCATCATTAAAACTGGCCATAACGCGCGATTGTGCGGCTGGCGGAGCAGATTCTGTTACTGGCTGCTGTTCAATGGTGTCGGTATTATCCTGCTTTACAATACTCAGTGTTCGGGTTGGCTTGATAAGCGCTTCTGGCTCATCGGTTATGTTCTGCGCGGTGCTCGGTTCGTTGCTATTGAGCGGATCAAACAGGGTGGTCATGGTAGCGCCGTATTGCCAGCCCATAATCGCAACAAAGCAGGATAAAAACACCAGCGTAACGCCTATCCACAACCAGGGTGAACGTAAACGGTTATCGGTGAGCGGGGGAGCGCCTGCTTCTCCACGTTCCTGACGGTAACGTTCAAAAGCGGCCCGGCGCTCAGCCAGTAATTTATCCACATCACTACTGTATTGCTGAGTAGATACCGACTGGCTGCTAATCAACAGGGGCGTGTTGGTATTTTTGGCCGGCAGCCACTCTTTGGCTTGTTCGGCCCAGTCACTTTCACCAAATAGTAGCACATTAAGGTGCTGTTTATTATTGGCAAACCGGCTCTGTAAAACCAAATCCCACAATTCCTGCAGAAAGCTGTTGGGAATATGTTGCGCCTGAGTGATGGTGATGAGTACCGGCCCATCATGATGATTAAGACCGGCGAGTAATTCATTTAATGGCCGGATATAACTGCCCACAACCTGGCCAAGGAGTTGTTTGCACAGGGTGCCACGGTAATCGGTGACCTGCATATCCGGTTCGGCGGTAATAAACGCCAGTTCGGTGTTGTCGGACTGCTGAAAAACAAAGGACTCCAGCGTGCGTTGCTGCTCAGCAATACTGTCTCCGCTGACAAAAATCAGCTGAGACGAGTAGTTGACTAAATATTCAAGCCTGCTGTGCAGCTCAGATGCCACGGTAGTTTCCTCATTAAACGGCCAGTTATATTACCCGATTAACTTAATACCGTGTCCAGAATAGGCTGGGTAACGTCTTTGGTTACCACCGCTTTGCCAATGCCCTGGGGGATAACAAAACGGATCTGGCCTGCCTCGACTTTCTTGTCGCGTGCCATGTGGCGCATGTAGTCAGCCACAGACATACTGTCGGGGCCGGCAACCGGTAGCTTAAATTGCTGCTGGAGCGCTTCAACACGACGGGTTTCTGACGGTGTTAACCAATCAAGGTGTTCTGCCGTTTTACAAGCAAGGATAATACCAGCCGCTACCGCTTCGCCATGTAGCCAGTTGCCATAACCCTGTTCGGCTTCGATAGCGTGGCCGAAAGTATGGCCAAGGTTAAGCAGCGCACGAATACCACCTTCACGTTCATCCTGAGCCACAATCTCAGCTTTGATCTGACAGCAACGGAAAATAGCCTTGCCAAGGGCCTCTGGCTCGAGTGATTTAAGATCTTGCTGATTGGCTTCCAGCCAGTCAAAAAACGCAGCGTCATAAATAATGCCGTACTTAATGACTTCTGCCATGCCGGCGGCAAATTCACGCTCTGGCAGGGTGTTAAGCGTGGTGATATCAATAGCTACCAGCACAGGCTGATAAAACGCGCCAATCATATTTTTGCCGAGGGGATGATTTACCGCAGTTTTACCGCCTACGGATGAATCTACCTGCGACAACAAGGTGGTAGGTACCTGAATAAAGGGTACGCCTCGCTGATAGGTGGCAGCAACAAAGCCGCACAGGTCGCCGATGACACCGCCGCCCAGGGCAATAAGGGTGACATCCCGGGCTGCGTTCATTTCCAGCAGGCGGGTCATTACTACTTCAAACTGCTCAAGAGTTTTATATTGTTCGCCATCCGGTAAAGTGATGACATCGGTTTGCTTGTCTCCGCAAGCCGCCAGTACCCGCTCCAGATAAAGGGGTGCAACAGTTTCGTTGGTGACGATAATAGCACGTTGCCCTTTGATGTAGGGCACAAAAAAGCCGGGCTGTGATAACAGTCCGGCTTCAATCTGAATAGGGTAGCTACGCTCGTCAAGTTCTACGGTTAAGGTTGACACGCCTGTAGCTCCTTTAAATGTTATAACCCAATCTTGCTTATAATTTGGTTAGCAACGGCTCGCGCTGACTGATCGTCGGTTTCTACCACGTAATCGGCCACTTCTTCGTACAGTGGGTTACGCAGTTCAGCGAGTTCTCTTAATACCTTTTCCGGATCATCCTTTTGTAACAAGGGGCGACGCTTGTCGCGCTGGGTACGGGCAACCTGTTTGTCGATGGTGGTTTGCAGATACACTACAATACCACGCGCTGACAGGCGGTTACGCACTGCTTTGGTCATAATAGAACCGCCGCCAGTGGCCAGCACAATACCTTGTTTGTCAGTTAAATCATTAATGACATTTTCTTCGCGTTTGCGGAATCCATCTTCACCTTCGAGATCAAAGATCCAGGTAATGTCTGCGCCAGAACGACGTTCAATCTCCTGATCGGAATCGAAGAACTCGAGGTGTAACTCATCTGCTAAGTGACGACCAATGGTACTTTTACCTGCTCCCATTGGACCAACCAAAAAGATATTACGTTTTTCAGCCATATTTGCTTATTTCACAACTTATCTATGTTAAGGGCAGAATGTTCTGTTTTCCTCAACCACCCGTTCACACGTGCTTATTTTGTCGCTAATAAGCACATACACAAAACCTCGTAAAAATTTCGAGAGCGGGATTATCTCAGTTTCTCAGACCGCTATGCAAGTTTTGTTGCAGGGATTAGGGCGAAAGCGCCAAAAATGAAGCTTAGCCAAAGGATTAAGAACCGGATTGAGGGGAGAAAAGACGAAAATTATTGCCTCAGGCCGAGATTTCCTGCCAGAGGCATAAAAAATTACAGTGCTTCGGTAACGATTTTGGGCGTTACGAAAATCAGCAGTTCACGTTTTTGGTACACGGTTGAGCTATTGCGGAATAATGCGCCAACTACCGGCAGATCGCCAAACAGTGGTACTTTACTCACATCATTGCTGTTAACCTGTTGAAAGATACCACCAAGGACTATGGTTTCACCGTTTTCTACCAATACCTGGGTTTTAATTTCCTGAGTATCGATGGCCACGGCATCACCAGTAGCGGTTTGCACGGTTTCACCACGGGTATCCTGGGTCACAATCAAATCCAGAATGATACGGTTATCCGGGGTAATATGCGGCGTTACCTTGAGGCTTAACACGGCCTTTTTAAACTCTACGGAGGTGGCACCACTGGAAGTAGCTTGTGAATAAGGTATTTCTGTACCTTGTTCAATGTAGGCTTCCTGTTGGTTAGCCACGGTAATACGCGGGCTGGCAATGATTTCACCTTTGTTTTCTGACTCCAGGGCCGATAATTCAAGATCTAAAATGGTGCCATCAGCCAGGCTGGCAATCTGAAAACCGATACTGCCTGCGGCACTGGCCACCGGCAGGTTAACATTAAGGCGATCACCTAAAGCCGGTACGTTGCCGCCCGCTATAGTTTCTGCTCCGGAGAGTGAACCTGACACGCCGTTGTCGTCCTGACGGTCAGAGAAACCCCAGCGCACGCCCAACTGCTCGTCCACATTATCACGCACGGTTACCATGCGTGATTCGATGAGTACCTGCTTCACCGGGATATCCAGTGATTCAATGACCCGGCGAGCTTCATCGATAGACGCCTGGGTATCACGAACCAGAATAGTATTGGTACGACTGTCTACCGTAACGGTGCCACGATCGGTCAGAATACCACCGCCGCCTTCTTCTGCTTTCAGAATCTGCGATAATTCAGCGGCTTTCGCATAGTTAACCGTAATGCTGGCGGAAGCTAGCGGTGCCAGTTGCGCAACCTGCTGGTCTGACTGCAGTTTTTGGGTTTCACGCTGGGAAAGTTCTTCGCTGGGCGCGATCAATAATATGTTGCCTTCCTGACGCTTATCTAACCCTTTAATTTTTAAAATCATATCCAGCGCCTGATCCCAGGGCACACCGGTCAGGCTAATCGATACATTACCGGTAACGGTATCGGTGGTCACCAGATTAAATCCGTTCACTTTGGCGATAATCTGTAATACCTGACGAACCGGGACGTCCTGGAAGTCGAGGGAAATTGGCTCACCTTCATACTGACTCTTCTCCAGTTTGGCCATTTGCTCCTGGCTCATGGGACTGACCGTCACCGTCAGAGTTTTACCGTCCTGCTCAGTGTTAGTGATTACGTTACCGGTGTAATTAAATTCAATGCGCGATGAGTCTTTCTCCTGAAAGGTCTCGATAGTAGTTACCTGCGTGCCAAACGCCGTTACATCCAGTTCGATTAATTGATCTTCTGCGAGCTCAGTTGCGGGTAAAGTAAGTACTAACTTACCATTCGCTTCTATCACTTGAGGTTCCACATCCCGGTTATTCATGGTTAGCGTGGTAACTGCCAGGCCATTAGCGCCACGGGTGAAGTCGATGTCTTTCAGGGTCGACTTAAAGACTTTCTCTGCCTCGGCATTCGGATTAATTAATTGCGGAGATTCCTGAGCTCTGAGCTCAGCGGCAACTACATTAAACAGTAAAAACGTGACCACGGCGCCGGCTACCCAGTAGCGGCGCTTGGTTTGCCGATTTAGTCTTTCGTTAAAGATATATCGCTTAGACATCTAATAATCTCCTGCTCACGACTTCATCGTTAGCGTAGTTTCTTTCTTCTGCCAGCAGCCAGTGCCGTCAGGAACAAGCTCTTCAATAATCACTTTGTCGTTGCCAATACTGATGATTTGTCCGAAGAACAAACCCAGTCGGCTGCCTTTTTTAGCCTGGTAAAGCCCGCCGTCATTGGTTTTAAATAATACCCAGGTGTCACCATTGGAGCGGAAACTACCGGTGAGTGACAGCGCATCAATGCCGTAGGCTTCAAGAGGCTCACGGGTACGGTTAGCATTTGGCTGTAAACAATTCGCTTTTACCTGAGCAACCACAGGCGCCCGGCTGGCTTTCGGGCGGACAAACGGACTGCGAAATCCTTGTGCGTCGTAGACGAACACCGGTTTTTGTTCAAATTCCGGGTAAGGCTCGATGCTGGGTTTGGTGTTTTGTCTGACTTCGTTGGTGTAAGCCACCAGATCGTCAATATTCGGCGCACATCCAGATGCGGTCAAGGCTACCACTGCGATCCCGAGGAGGCGAGTAAATTGCGACATTACTTACTCTCCTTGTTCTCTGTGTTGGCGGCGCGGTAAGTTTTGGCCAGCAGACTTAAGCGCAAACCGCTCTGATCAGTGTGCACTTCAAAATCGTGCATGGTCACTATGCGCGGTAAGTCGGCCACTTTAGACACGAATTCACCAAAATTGTGATAGCCACCGGATACCTCAATGCGAATGGGTAACTCCGTGTAAAACTCTTTAGGAATTTCTTTTTCCCAGTTTATCAGCCGGAAAGTAAGGCCCTCGCTGGTGCCTACATAGGTAATATCATCCAACAATCCGGGCGTTTCGTTGCGGGTGGGTAGCAACTTTAACATCGAAGAAAAATCTTCTTCGATTTGCGCCAACTGTTGTTTGTACGCCGAAAGGTTGGCGGCTAGTCGATATTTTGCCTGAAACTGCATTTTTAACTCGGCTTCCTTGGCTTCAGCCTGATCGAGCAAGGGAAGCTTAGGGCTAACAATACCGAAATAGCTGATACCAGACACCACAATCACAATGAATAAAGCAACAACGGTCTTTACCTCAAACGGCCAGATGGCAATTTGTTCAAAGTCGAGGTCGTTAATCTCTTTTAATTTGGCAAAGTCAAACTGCTTCATTTGCCACCTCTTTCTTGCTGTTCTTTTTCCATGGCAACCTGTTCGCTAATCGAAAAGGTCAGGGTAAATTCGCTAACCGCATCAGTGGCGCTGGTGTCTGCCACGATGGATGACAGTTCGCCGGAAGTGAACACTTTTGATGTTTCCAACTGGCGCATAAATTCAGCCAGGCGGTTATTCGACTCGCTGGTGCCGCGTACCTGAATACTGGAGCCGGTGCGCTGCAGCGATGTAAAGCTGACGCCCTGGGGCACTATCCGAGCAAGCTCATCGAGCACCTGAGGGGCCAGGTTTCGGCTACTTTGCAGTTGTTCAATCAGGGCCATGCGTTGCTCGATGGCCGATTTACTTTCTTTAATGCGTTTAATTTCCGCAATCTGACTTTCCAGGGCGGTGATCTGGGTTTGCAGATACTGATTGCGCGAGTTTTGATTACTGATCTGGGTATCGATAATCTGGCCAATAAACCAGAACAGCAAACCGGTCATGATGGCCACAAACGCCAGCACCACAATGTACTGTTGTTTCTGCTGCTGACGGCGTTGTTCGCGCCAGGGCAGGAGGTTTACATGTGCCATCTTGACATCCCCCGGCTGGCCAGGCCTGCAGCAATAGCCAGTAATGGGGCAACCTGCTTGACCTGCTCAGTATTTAGCTTGTCGCTAATTTTGATATTGGTAAATGGATTGAAGACTTCCACCTCAATACCGAGATCCTGCTGCAAGGTATCTACCAGCGCCGGTATAACCGCGCCTGCGCCGGTCACGACGATTTTTTCCGGGCGCTCAGCCTGCATGGTGCTCATGTACATTTGTAAGGCACGATTAATCTGCTGCTGCAGATTTGCCGCAAAAATAGGCAGGGTATCGCTAATCCAGTTGCTCGGCAGTGTATTGTTGATTAACTGCTCTTCAGTGTCTTTGCGGTCCAGCATATGTACTAAAGACAAATCCTGAAGCAGCGAATCAACGCCGAAAGTGTGCTCTTTGGTATAGACAGTCTTGCCATTGTCCCAAATACAAACTTGCAACAGTGATGCCCCAATATTAATGCAACAAATGCGCTGGGCTTCTTCGTCATGGGGGTAAAAGTAATCCACCGCATTTCCCATAGCGTAGGTTTCGACGTCCACCACTTTCGGATCGAAGCTATGTTCACGTACCAGTGTGGAGCGGTTATCTACTACATCACGGTGGGCGGCGGTAAGCAACACGTCCACTTTGCCAGAATGAGTTTCACTTATACCCACTTCCTCGAAGTCCAGGTACACTTCTTCCAGCGGATAGGGGATCAGGCTGTCGGCCTCGACTTCTATCTGGCCTTCCAGCTCATAGTCGGTTTGATCAGGCTCCATATGTACAATTTTACTGATTACGGATGTGCCGGCTACGGCAATGGCTACTGGTTTAATTTTATTCTTAAGTGCCAGGCGAACTTTTCGCAGCGCCACACTCACAGCGTCGAAGTCGGTGATCTCTCGCTCTCTGAATGCCTCTTTAATAATTGGCTCGCAGGCAAACGCGGTTAGCATGTAGTCGCCTTCGGCGCCTTCCAGCACAACTGCCTTGATGCAACGGGTGCCAATGTCGAGTCCGACAATGGGAGGTTGCTTTTTTTTGAACAGCGATTTTAGCATATCAACTGAGTCTCATTTACTTGCGATCAATTTCTAACATAAGATGTTACTTAAAATTTTTCCATTTAATGGTTCTAATAAATACACTTAGGTATAAAATATAAGTCATTCTGGCAAAAAAGCCCTGTTTATTCTTATTGTGAAGTACATCAAAACCTTCTTATTACTCGGATTTATCGGTGCACTGCTCGGCGGTATTGCACTCACGGGTATATATTTTTATATCAAGCCGGACCTGCCCAGCGTTGCAATCCTCAAGGATGTGCGGCTGCAAACGCCTATGCGTATTTATACACATGACGGCAAGCTCATCTCCCAGTACGGTGTAAAGCGGCGTATACCGGTAACCCTTGACCAGGCCCCGGATCTGCTGCAAAAAGCGATTTTGGCCACCGAGGACAATCGTTTTTACGAACACTTTGGTATTGATCCTATCGGCATCACCCGGGCTTTCATTAACCTTGTCCTGACCGGTGAGAAAAGTCAGGGCGCGAGTACTCTCACGCAACAGCTGGCCCGGGGCTTCTTCTTAACCCGGGAAAAAACCTATATTCGTAAAATTAAGGAAGTCTTTATTGCTCTGCACATGGAAACTGAGCTCAGCAAAGACGAAATTTTCGAATTGTATTTAAACAAGGTTGAGTTGGGTCATCGGTCCTTTGGTTTTGGTGCTGCCGCACAGGTGTATTACGGTAAGCGGCTTGATGAACTGACGCTGGCGCAAATTGCCACCCTGGCAGGTCTGCCCCAGGCACCTTCGGTATTAAACCCGGTTAGTCGTCCTCAACGCTCCGTGGAGCGTCGTCGAATCGTGTTACTACGAATGCTGGATGAAGGGTATATTACCCGACAGCAATTTGATGAAGCAGCCAGCGCACCGGTGACAGCCGAAAAACACGGTGCCGAAATCGAACTGGACGCGCCTTATCTGGCCGATCTGATTTACTCAGAAATGGTGACGCTGTACGGCAAGGAAGAAGCTGAAACCGGCGGTTATCAGGTTTACGCGACGGTTTCGTCTGAATTACAGCAAGCCGCGCAAAATGCGGTGAAACAGAATCTACACGATTACGATGAACGTCACGGTTTTCGAGGCGCTGTGGCACGTTTATGGCCACAGGAGCAGAGCAACGCAGAACCAAACCAGGAAGAAACATCGACGGAATGTGATAGTGAGCCGCTCTACCCTGACTGGCTCTGTGAAGTAACCGAAGAAACCCTTATCAACCAACTGGATAACGCCGGCGCTTTTGGCTTTGTATTTCCGGTGGCTGTTATCAGTGTTGACGAACAATCTTTTACCACCCGAGACGTTACCGGCATCGAACGGGTGATTGAATGGGAAGGGATGGACTGGGCCCGGCCGTTTTTAAGTGATAGCAGACAAGGGCAGCCTCCGTCTCAGGCTTCTGATATTGTTAGTGCGGGCGACATTGTCTATATCAGGGAACAGGATAATCAGTGGCGTCTGGCGCAGTTGCCAGAGGTCAGTGGTGCCTTTGTGGCGTTAGACCCTTATGACGGCGCGGTACAGGCTATTGTAGGCGGCTACAGTTTTTACCAAAGTCAGTTCAACCGGGCTACACAGGCTAAGCGTCAGGTGGGCTCAAACATTAAGCCGTTCGTTTATTCTGCGGCACTCGACAACGGCTACACCGTGGCCAGTATTATAAACGATGCGCCAATCAATGAATGGGATGAAGCAACGGGTGTGGCCTGGCGTCCGCAAAACTCGCCGGCAGAATATGACGGTCCTATCCGTATGCGGGTGGCTCTGGGTAAATCGAAAAACGTCGTATCAGTGCGCTTACTGCGTGGCGTAGGGCTGGATAATACCATTGAACACCTCACCCGCTTTGGTCTCGATAAGGCCGATATTCACCGCGATGAAACCGTGTCGCTGGGCTCAAGCTCCCATACGCCATTGGAAATAGTACGTGGTATGGCCACCATTGCCAACGGCGGCTTTCTGATTGAACCTCACTTTATCGACCGGGTACTGAACGAGACGGGTGAAGTACTGTGGCAAACCAATCCGGTGGTTGCCTGCAGCGACTGTGATGAGACCAATTCTCCGCAACAGCAACCGGTCAGTGAGGAAGCGGATATCGAAGCGCTGCTGGCCGCCGAGTTAAACCAGTCGCTGCCGGTTCAGACCGATAGTGATGAAGTGTTAGCAGCCCCCCGGGTGATTACGCCACAAAATGCCTTTTTGGTTGCCGATATGATGCGCACCGCTGTAAGAGCCAATGGTAGCTGGAATAAAAAGACCTACTGGCAGGGGACTGGCTGGCGGGCGAGAAATATTCTGCAGCGCACCGACCTGGCTGGTAAAACCGGTACCACCAACGACTCCCGGGATGCCTGGTTCAGTGGCTTTAGCCGTAACCTGGTGGCAACTGCCTGGGTTGGTTTTGATGACATGACCAGGCAGCTGGGTCGCGCGGCTTATAATAATCCGCTGGCCAAGCGCGATCCGGATCGGTTTGGCTGGATGGGTAACGCTATGGTGGGCACCGAGAGCGGTGCCATGGCGGCACAACCAGCGTGGATTCGCTTTATGCAGGTGGCGCTCGAGGACGAGCCGGAAGAAGCCATGTCGGTACCAGATGATATTGTGCGGGTACGGATTGATCGTACCAGTGGGAAGTTGACCCGGCGCACAGACCATACCACACTATTCGAGTATTTCCTGAGGGGCACTGAGCCGACCATGTATGTCTTAGATGACGAAGTCATGGATCCGGCTGAGCAGGAAGACTCAACGCCTGACGTAGAGGAAATCTTCTAACGTCTATACTTAAAAACAACAAAATAAGAAACTGGTTACTAATAATGTCTGATGACGATAAGCGATATTTGTATATACCGCATGCCGGCCCGTCTTTGCTGGAAACCCCCCTACTTAATAAAGGCAGTGCGTTCAGCGCTAAAGAGAGGGCCCGTTTTAACCTTACCGGTCTGTTACCCCCGCGCTACGAAACCATCGAAGAACAGGTGGAACGGGCTTATCTGCAATATAACTCCTTTGATGAGCCCCTGAATAAGCATATTTATTTACGCGCCATTCAGGATAACAACGAAACCCTGTTTTACCGCCTGATCCAGTCGCACATTGAAGAAATGATGCCGATTATTTATACCCCTACCGTGGGCGACGCCTGTGAACAATTCTCCGATATCTATCGCAGTTCACGAGGCCTGTTTATTTCCTGGGAAGAGCGCGACCAGATTGATGACATTGTCCGTAATGCGACTAAACGTAAGGTCAAAGTCATTGTGGTAACTGACGGAGAGCGTATCCTCGGCCTTGGTGATCAGGGCATTGGCGGGATGGGGATCCCTATCGGTAAGCTTTCCCTTTACACCGCTTGTGGTGGTATTTCTCCCGCCTACACCTTACCGGTGATGCTGGATGTGGGAACCAATAACGAAAAACTGCTTAATGACCCAATGTATATGGGCGCGCGTCACCCTCGTATAAGCCAGGCGGAGTACGATGAATTCCTCGATTTGTTTATTCGGGCTGTTAACCGACGCTGGCCGGAAGCGCTGATTCAGTTTGAAGACTTCGCTCAGCCCAACGCAATGCCACTGTTAAACCGTTATCGCAACGAGGTGTGCTGCTTTAATGATGATATCCAGGGCACTGCGGCAGTCACTCTAGGTACCATTCTGGCGGCATGCCGCATGAAACAAGCGAAGCTCTCGGAGCTGAAGGTTGTGTTTGTGGGCGCAGGCTCTGCCGGCTGCGGTATTGCCGAAATGCTGATCCAGCAAATGGTTTCTGAAGGCCTCAGCGATACAGAGGCGCGTAAGCAAATATTTATGGTCGACCGTTACGGACTGGTTATGGAGGGGCAGGAGGGCCTGCGGGACTTCCAGCAACGCCTGCAACATACCCAGGAAGAAATTGCTGAGTGGTCATTCAGCGGTGAATATCCGGTATTGCTGGATGTGGTTAACTGCGCACAGCCCGATGTGCTGATTGGTGTATCCGGCCAGCCCGGCTTATTTACCGAGCATGTGGTACGCGCCATGAAACGGCATACAGAACTGCCTATCATATTTCCGCTCAGCAACCCATCTCGCCAGGTTGAGGCCCGTCCGGAACAGGTGATCGAATGGACCGACGGGGAAGTGGTTATTGCTACAGGCAGCCCCTTCAAGCCTGTGGAATACGAAGGCAATGTTTACCCGGTTGCACAGTGTAATAACAGTTATATCTTCCCGGGAATTGGTTTGGGCGTGATTGCCTCAAAAGCCCGCTTAATCAGTGACGAAATGCTGATGGCTGCCAGTAACGCGCTGGCCAATGCCTCACCGCTGGCCAATACCGGTGGGGGGGAGTTGTTGCCACCACTACGTAAGATCTCGGCCCTGAGTCGCCAGATTGCCTTTGATGTTGCCAAGGTGGCAATGCAGCAAGGACTGGCACTGGAGCAAACTGACGACAACCTGCTAGCCAGCATTGAGAAAAACTACTGGCGCGCGGAATACCGTCCCTACAAGCGGGTCAGTATCTGATTCTGGCCCGATTACCGGCTGCGCAGCTGCGCAGTCGGTAAAAACTGTTATCGATTTGCAACATTTACCCACCCTTTATCCGCCTGTTTTTCTGCTGTATTTGATTAACTATCTGTAAAATATAGATAAAGTTTATTTGGCACGGCTCTTGATTATACTAAAGTGTAATGCATTTGCTTCACTAGGGCATGCATTGCACATTGCTTTTCAGATGTGTCACAACGGCGTCAATCCGGATGGAGGAAGCGCTTGTTGTTCCCTTCTTTTGATCCTCAGGGGGCGATGGAGTGCCCCCTCTTTTTTTTGCAAGCTTTTAGCGGATTGGGATCAGGAGTGTTCAACGATCCAATTCACAATCTCCGGCCAAAACGGCAGTCCGTGTTTCGAGAAAAAACGCATGTGACCAAGATGCCCGAGACCATGCTGGGCAGGTTCGATTATCTTGCGTGTAACCTTCAGATTTTCATAAACGGTAAGGATATCTTCCACATTGATCTGTGGAGAGATTTGGTCGTCGACCGCGCGTATCCATAATGCCGGCTGGGTAAGCTGATCATAATAATGCTGCTGAATATGGCTGCCAAACTCAGTTTTGGCATACCCCTGGCCGTTACACCAGCGCCGCCACTGAGCACCCACTCCCTTCGGCAGAGGTTCGCCCATACCCATCCAGTGCGACTGAGTACGGCCAAACAACGCATTGGTCAGTGGAATAAACACGTTCATATAAAATTGTGCCTGGTACTTATAGGCACCGGTAAAGTTACGTAAACAACCGGATGAGCTGCCGTAGGTAATAATACTGGTCAGCTCGGTGGCGTTGGGCATTAGTCCTGCCAACTGGCCGCCGGCACTGTGGCCAATCAGGTGCAGTGGCTGGTCGGGATAGTGTTGTTGTAAAAAAGCCAGTGCTGCCGGCATGTCTTTTTGCCCCCAGTCCTGTAAGCGGGTTTCGCGCATCACTTTGCGGGTTTTGGGTGAGTCTCCGATGCCCCGGTTATCAAAGGTCAGCACGGCAATACCCTGTTCGGCCAGAAAGGTGGCAAAGCGGGTATAGAATCCTTGTTTGATGCCCGTAGCCGGCGCAATCATTACCGCCGCAACGGGCGAATTTAATGGCTTATAAAGTAAGCCGGATAAAGCAATATCGTCTGTACACTCAATGGTGACAGCGTGGGGAGAAAGCATAAATGACCTTCTGGTCTAACCAGTTTGAGCCAATTATAACGAACTCTTAACAATATGAAAGAGGGGAATTTTCCGGAATACTGCTACTGCAACCGGGGAGCCCGGCTACAGTGCAGGCTATAGCTATAAATCGAGGGTGTAGACTTTTGATTTACGCTGAAAGTTATACAGCTCTTTCTTTTGAGCTGGCAACGCATCAACATCCGCCGCCTTGAAACCCTGATCCAGAAACCAGTGACCGGTCACCGTGGTTAAAACGAAGAGGCGCTGAATACCGGCGGCAATGGCGCGTTCGCGCACTTCATCGAGGATCCGCTCGCCGCGGTTTTTACCCCGATAATCGGAGTGGGTAGCTACGCAGGCAAGCTCGGCTGAGCCGTCATCAGGGTAAAGGTAAAGCGCGGCACAGGCGATGATCATGCCGTCCCGTTCTATCACAATAAACTGATGAATTTCATTCTCCAGCCGTTCCCGGGAACGTTTCACCAATACACCACTTTCTTCCAGCGGTTTGATGAGATTGAGGATGCCGCCCACGTCGTCGATGGTGGCTTCCCTAAGCTGCTCGTAGTGGTTTTCCATGACCAGTGAACCGGCACCGTCACGGGTAAATAATTCCTGCAGCAGGGCACCATCGGTTTCGTAACTAACGCAGTGAGCACGAGGAATACCCGCTGCCACGCTGGTAGTCAGTGCGCGGATAACCGTGGCTTCGGTCATCAGCTCACCGTCGCGGTGTAACTGTTCAAGCAGGTTTCGTTCAATGGTACGAATAAGCTTACCGTCTTTACGGAAAATGCCCGAATAGTTGGAGAATACCACCAGTTTATCGGCTTCCAGCGCAATGGCGGCCTGGGTTGCCACATCTTCGTGAGACAGATTAAACACTTCACCAGTAGAGGAGTAGCCCATTGGCGACAGTAGCACGATGGAGCCATCATTGAGATGGTCGTTAATACCTGTGGTGTCGATACGACGCACCTGACCGGTATTTTCAAAGTCCACACCGTCGAGTACGCCCATCGGCTTGGCGACCACCAGATTACCCGTACACACACGAATATGTGCTCCGTGCATAGGTGAGTTGGGCAAGCCCATGGTCAGCAGTGCCTCAATATGGCAGCGCACCGAGCCGGCTGCGTCTTTCACGCATTCCAGGGTTTCTTTATCGGTAATACGCACGTCATGACTAAAGCGCGCCTCGGTTTTACGCAGGGCTACCCGTTGATCAATTTGCGGGCGGGCACCGTGCACCAGCACCAGTCGCACCCCCAGACTGCTCAGCAGTGCGATATCCTGAATAATATTGGGAAAGTTATCGTCTTCAATGGCCTCGCCGCCAAACATCAGCACAAAGGTTTTACCCCGGTGTGCATTGATGTAAGGCGCCGAGCTTCTGAATAGCCCGATACTTTCGTGATGCGATAGCACCATTTGCAGTTATCCTAACTTATCCAGTTTTTCCAGTTCTTCGTACAGTGCCTTGGTGACGGTTTCTGCACTGGTTCCGCCCAGAATATTGCGCTTATCCACGCCATATTCGAGTTGGAGAACCGGGTAAACATCTTCATCAATATCACTGCACACTGATTGCAGCTGTGCCAGCGATAAATCTTCAATGGGTGCATCCTGCTCCAGTGCCAGTAATACAACCTGACCAGAGATATCATGGGCCGTTCTGAACGGGATGCCTTTACCTACCAGGTAATCAGCCAGTTCAGTGGCATTAGAATAACCCTGTGCGGCGGCAATTCGGCAGCGTTCTTCGTTGAGCGCCAGGCTGTCGAGCACTTCACAGGCGATGCACAGACAGCAGTGCCATTGATTCACGGCATCGAAGGCACCTTCTTTGTCTTCCTGCATATCTTTGTTATACGCCAGAGGCAGACCTTTCATGGTGACCAGCAGCGCCTGTAAGTGGCCAAATACCCGGCCGCATTTGCCGCGCAGTAATTCCAGCGCATCGGGGTTTTTCTTCTGCGGCATCAGCGATGAACCAGAGGTCACGCTGTCGCCCAGTTGCAGGAAGCCTGCTTCGCCAGAATTATAGAAAATTAAGTCTTCTGCCAGACGCGACAGGTGCATCATGCTGGTGCTGGCGGTAAATAGCAGCTCCAGCACGAAGTCACGATCTGATACCGCATCCAGGCTGTTTAAGCAGGGGCCACTAAAACCAAGCTGATCGGCGATTTCATGACGGTCGACCGGGTACGTAGTACCGGCCAGTGCACCAGAGCCCAGCGGGCACTGATTCATGCGCTCATGTAAATCGGTTAATCGGCTCAGGTCGCGTTTAAACATTTCCACATAGGCTAAGCACCAGTGCGGGAAACGAATCGGCTGGGCGCGCTGTAAGTGCGTATAGCCGGGAATAATCGCTTGCTGGTGACGACTGGCGGTATGCAGCAGGCTGCGAACCACTGCCGTCACATCGGCTTTTAATGACTCAATGTGGGTACGGCACCACAAGCGGAAATCCGTTGCAACCTGATCGTTACGGCTACGGCCGGTGTGCAGCTTACGCCCCACATCGCCGAGCTTGTCAATTAAGGCTGCTTCGACAAAGCTGTGAATGTCTTCTTCGCCGCTGGCGTTAAAGTCGATTTCACCGGCTTGTGCCTGGGCTTTTAATTCGCTGAGTGCAGCTTCGAGTTGCTGCTGTTCCTCGTTGGTCAGCACGCCGGCTTTCGCCAGTGCCCGTGACCATACGATTGAGCCTTCCATATCTTGCGCGGCCATGGCCTGGTCGAACGGCAATGAGTCGTTGACCTGACGGAACATGTTACTGCTGCCGGCAGCGAACCGGCCTCCCCACAATGCCATGATTACTCTCCCTGCTTTTTCAAGGCCGCAATACGGCTTGATAAACTGAACAGGCGGATAAAGCCTTCAGCGTGCTTCTGGTCGTATACGTCGTCGGCACCAAAGGTAGCAAAGTCTTCAGAGTACAGGCTGTTTGGCGACTGACGTTGAGTAACCGTAGCCTGACCTTTATAAAGTTTCACCACGATTTCACCGGTAACATACTTGGCAAAAGACGCGGCACCGGCAATCAGGGCATCGCTCAGCGGCGTAAACCAACGGCCGTCATACATTACGTGAGAGAATTCCAGCGCCAGTTGTTCGCGGTATTTCAGTGACGCTTTGTCCAGTACCATGGTTTCCAGCGCTTTATATGCTTTGAGCAGTACTGTGCCCCCCGGAGTTTCGTAACAACCACGCGACTTCATACCAACCAGACGGTTTTCAACGATGTCGATACGGCCAACACCGTGGGCGGCTGCCAGCTTGTTAAGCTCAACCAGGCCTTCGTACGGTGAAACTTCTTTACCGTTTACGTGAGTCAGCGTGCCTTCGTTAAACTTCAGGTTGATACGCTCTGCCTGATCCGGCGCTTCTTCCGGATCAACGGTCATGGTCCAGACCTGTTTGCTAGGCTCACACCACGGATCTTCCAGCTCGCCGCCTTCGTGAGAAATGTGCCAGGCGTTAGCGTCGCGGCTGTAAATCTTGGTGGCTGATGCGGTGGTTTTGATATTACGCTCGGCCAGATACGCCAGCAGATCTTCACGGGATACCATATCCCACTCACGCCATGGCGCGATAACGGCTAAATCAGGGGCCAGCGCGTTGAATGCACCTTCAAAACGAACCTGGTCGTTACCTTTACCGGTACAGCCGTGGCACAGCGCATCGGCGCCGACTTTACGGGCAATTTCTACCTGCGCTTTGGCGATAACCGGGCGGGCCATAGAGGTACCCAGCAGGTACTCACCTTCGTAAACCGCGCCGGTGGTAATGGTTGGGAAGATATATTCTTTAACGAATTCTTCTTTCAGGTCAACGATGTAACATTCGCTGGCACCGGTGGCGATGGCTTTTTCTTTTAAGCCTTCCAGCTCTTCGTCACCCTGACCAACATCGGCTGCGAAAGCAACGACTTCACAGTCATAGTTTTCTTTTAACCAGGGAATGATGGCTGATGTGTCTAAACCGCCTGAATAGGCAAGCACAACTTTATTGATTTTGCGCATAATGAGTGTCCTGACTAGGCTCCAAGTAAATGGGTTAAAATTGCGTTTTGGCCGTGCATCCGGTTTTCAGCCTGCTGCATTAACAACGACGCATCGCTGTCCATCAGGCTGCCGGTAATTTCCAGGTCGCGGTGAGCAGGCTGACAGTGCAACACGTGGGTTGCGCCGGTCAGTTCCATTAGGGCTTCGTTAACCTGATACGGCATGAATTTGTCTTTAATGGTTTCAAGTGGCGTGTCATCGCCCATTGATAACCAGGTATCGGTGTAAATCACGTTGGCGCCTTTGGCTGCCGCAACGTCATTTGACTCAATGATTTTTACGCCGGTCTTGGCGGCGATAGCTTTGGCCTGAGCAACTATCTCAGGGCTGGCTTCATGGCCTTCAGGAGTCACAACTACCTGATGACAACCCAGCAGCGCGCCTACAATAAGCAGCGAATGGGTAACATTGTTGCCATCGCCAACATAAGCCATGGTCAGGCCTTCACAACTGCCAAATTTTTCGAACAGGGTGAGGTAGTCGGCTAAGCCCTGACAAGGATGGTATTTGTCGCACAGCGCGTTGATTACCGGAACCTTGGCCGCTTCAGCAAAGGTTTCCAGCGTGCTGTGAGAAAATACCCGGGCAACAATGGCATCTGCCCAGCAAGCCAGGTTAGCGGCCACGTCTACTGAGTCTTCACGACCAGCCAGCTTGTTGGACTGGCTGTCTAGGTAAACCATGTGTCCGCCTAAACGGTTAATACCAATATCGAAGCTGACGCGCGTACGCAGCGATGGTTTTTCAAACAGGGCAACAATGGACTTGCCCGCCAACGCCTGTGAATAAGCTTGTGGCGCCTGTTTAATTTGTACCGCTAATGACAATAGCTCCTGCATTTGCTCTGGTGTCCAGTTAGCAAACGTCAATAAATCCTGCTTCATTTTATACTCCAGATGTCTGGGAGGCCGGAATTACGCGGGTTCCGGTTTGATTGTCCAATATTGCTGTCAGCGGCGCTGACCAGTTTGCAATAGTTACCGGCTTAGCCAGTTCGGTGGCGGCCTGCATTGCTGCTGCCACTTTAACCAACATGCCGTCTTTGATCACGCCCTTAGCCACTTCTTCATCAAGCCGTGGCTGGTCGAGTTCATGTATCAGTTGTTTGTCGCCATCAAGTACGCCGTCAACGTTTGACAGCAGCAACAGATCGCCGCCCATCAGTTCAGCAATTACAGTGGCTGCCTGATCGGCATTGACATTGAGCAGACGCCCCTCGGCGTTGCTGCCAATCGAGCTTATAACGGGCAGAAAGCCGGCGCTGAGCAGCTGATTCAGCAACTCTGGATTGCCCGCAGCCGGTACGCCCACTGCGCCGTACTTTTCATTCAGTACTTTACAATCGGTTATGCCACCGTCCAGCAAAGATAGTCCCACCGGTGTGATACCGGCACCAATAGCCAGACCGCATAAACTTTTATTGGCACTGCCAGCCAGTGCGCCACAAACAAACGGCATTTGTTCATCGGGGGTTACCCGTAAACCGTCAATCTTGGTACTGGTAAGTTGCATAGCGGCCAGTAAGGTTTCCACCAGCGGGCCACCGCCATGGACTAATATTACCGGACGCTGGCTTTGCAGTGTTTTGATCTCAGCCAATAACTGGCCGGCAATCTGAGGATTTTCCAGCAGAGCGCCACCCACTTTTATAACTACTGGCGATGATGTGTCAGCCATTGATTAATCCCTCGGTCGCCGGGAAACCCAGCGCTAAATTGGCACACTGCATGGCCTGTGAGGCCGCGCCTTTCATCACGTTATCGATGGCGCTGGTAATCACGGCGTAGCCTGATTGCTCGTCGACTTTCCAGTGCAGATCGCAATACGGCGTATGCACGACATCATCAATTTTAGGGAAACTTTCGCGCAAACGCACAACAGGCTGGTCACCATACACTTCGCTATACAGATTATCCAGTGTCGATTGGCTACTACCACTTTTCAGTTTAACCGTAACGGTGGCCAGGATCCCACGTTTGAAATTACCCAGGTGCGGCGTGAATATCACGGGCGTTCCCAGGTGGAGTTCGATTTCCGGCGTATGACGATGACCCAGCACCCCATAAGCCTGCAGGCTCACTTCATAGAAACTGGTGCCCAGGTTGGCTTTACGACCGGCACCACTTACGCCGGAAACGGCATTGATGATTGGACGCACGCTGTTGTCCAGCAGACCGGCATCGTGTAAAGGTTTTAACGCCAGCAAAGAAGCGGTGGGATAACATCCTGGAACCGCCACAATACTGGCCTGTTTAAGGGCATCGGCATTATATTCGGCAAGCCCATAAACCGCCTCGGCCAGACACTCCTGCGAGGTGTGCGCAAAACCATAGTGTTTAGCAAACACTTCGGTATCTTTAAGGCGAAATGCACCAGACAGGTCGAACACTTTAGCTTTACCGGCAGATAACTCTGCCATCCAGTCGTGGCTGGCTTCGTGAGGAGTGGCCAGGAATATCGCATCCATTGAGCCTGCCAGTTCGGCAAGTCGGTGCGGGGCTAACGGCTCAAGTACGTGTTGGGTCAGGTGCGCGAGGTTGCCGTGCAGCTGGGCAACTGTCTTGCCGGCATCCTGACTGTTCTCAGATACCAATACATGCTGCAAAGTCATGTGTGAATGTCCGCTGATTAAACTCACTAACTGCGCCCCGGTATAGCCGCTGGCGCCTATCACTGCTACGTTAAACATAATCTGATCGTTTGAAATTGATGGGTTACAAAATTAAAAAAACACTTTTTACCTTTGTGTTGGTGCTTGTGAGCAGGCCGATAAAACCACAAAGGTAAAAAGTGCGCTACGCATATTAGTGCATTACTTCTTCGGCGTTGATGTACTCCATCGTCGCCACAGGCACTGGATAGTGTAGCCAGCCAGGGGAGAGCTAAACTGTGATAAAGCAACCGCTGGGAGATGCCGGTTGGTTTTAATATTCATGTCCTAATCCTGTCATTTTCTTCCGCTACACTGATAGTTTAGTCAGGCATAAACAATGTGCGGAATCTTAATTGCTGCTAATGATACAATCTTGGCATATTTATGCAATAAATTTGTATAAATATTTACGAGAAGTGAATGCCGTTATGGTTTTTCAACAATTTATGTTGTATATCTTGCCGGATGTAGCAGGATTTGCCATAGTTCGCAAAAAATCATACAAAATACAGGACATCCCATGACTGCCCGCACTGTTGCTTTGGTCGCCCACGACCATAAAAAAGCCGAATTACTCCAATGGGTCAAACATCATCAGGCGTTACTAGCCCCGTTTAACCTGGTTGCCACTGGCACCACGGGGAAATTAATCAGCGATGAAACCGGCCTGTCAGTGCATCGTTATAAAAGCGGGCCGCTCGGTGGAGATCAGCAAATCGGGGCACTGATTGCAGAAAATAAGCTTGATGCGTTGTTTTTCTTTTGGGATCCGCTTAACCCGGCGCCTCACGACCCGGATGTTAAAGCGTTGCTGAGATTATGTTCAGTATGGAATGTACCGGTAGCCTGTACCCCGGCTACCGCCGATCTGGTGGTCACTTCGCCATTGTTCAGTGATCCCGGTCACCAGCGTCTGGTACCGGATTATGGTAAGTAGTTAAGCGGCTATTAAACGCCGGGCAGGAATTTCAGTAATACCTGTACTGTGGGCACTGCCTGTACGTTTGTGTCTTTGTCGGCAGGTTTTTAACACCCTTTAGCCAGTGTCCGGCGAGTCTCACAAAAGTGTTATTAACGCACCTGCCCCCGGTCTCCTGATTACACTTTTCAGCGATTCTCTTTTTCGTGGCTGCAGTGATGGCCAAATTTACATTTGCCATCAGGGTGGGATTAATTCAAGCTGAACACCATTTGGCAACATCCCTGTAAATCCTATGACAGAGCATAACTGGTACCTGTGTACCGAATCCCGGTTAGAACAACAATTCACAAATTACATTGCACCGTTCTGGCAGGAGCATGTGCGCCTGGGAAGCTTTCAGGGAAACGCCGATATCAGAGTAAGTTATGCCTACTGTGTTCCTGAGCAAGCTAAGCAATCGGTGCTTATCAGCTCTGGTCGCATTGAATCACTGCTTAAATATAAAGAAGTGATTTATGAACTATACCGAAATGGTTTTGCGGTATTTGTGTTGGATCACCGGGGACAGGGCCTGTCCGGCCGTATGACGGTTAATCCTCATCAGGGATATGTCGACGATTTTCAGCACTATGTGGATGACATGTGCCATTTCATCGATCAGATTGTGACTCCACAGCAGCGCGGGCCGTTAAATCTGCTCTGCCATTCCATGGGCTCAGCTATTGGTGCGCTAACCATCCTGCAACGACCCACCCAGTTTAACCGGGTGGTATTTGGTTCGCCCATGTTTGGTATTCGTCCGGCTTTACCTCAATGGCTGGCTAAAGTTTTAATCGGAGTTAACCGCTGCGCCAACTGGCTGCTGCCGGGGAGTTCGGGCTATTTCTTTGGTCAGCGCGATTATCATGCCGATGATTTTACGGTTAACCGGCTTACCAGTAGTGAGATACGGTATCGGTTATTCAGAAACCTGTACGCTGAACAGCCCGAGATTCAGCTAGGCGGAGTAACACCGCAATGGCTTGCCGCGGCCAGTGCCGCCATGTGGAAGGTGGAACAACATGCGCAGCAAATTACATTGCCTGCCCTGGTGTTCGGAGCCGGCGAAGATACCGTGGTCGACAATAAGCGCCAGCAAAGGGTAGTAGCGAACATGCCGGATGCCGAATATATTCTGGTAGAGGCTGCCCGCCATGAAATTCTGATTGAGACAGACACCATTCGCCAACCGGTGATGAAGCGTATATTCGATTTCTTTAGCCGCGAATTTTGACCGGCTACACGAAACCTCTCATAATGCCGCCCGACTTAGAAAAGAGTGAACCAGCATGTTAGACATCGTGTTATACCAGCCAGAAATTCCACCTAACACCGGTAACATTATTCGCCTGTGTGCCAATACCGGTTATGCACTGCATCTTATCGAGCCGTTGGGTTTTGACTGGGATGATAAACGGGTGCGTCGGGCAGGGCTGGATTATCACGAGTTTGCAGAAGTTAAGCGCTATGCCAGTTTCGAGCGTTTTCTTGAAGAGCGTCAGCCAGCACGGGTATTTGCATGTACCACCAAAGGTAAAGCGTTTCACTCTGATGTGCAATACAAAAAGGGTGACGCGTTATTGTTCGGGCCGGAAACCCGCGGATTACCCGATGACATCATCGACTCGTTACCGCCCGGGCAACGGGTGCGCATTCCTATGCTGCCAGACAGTCGCAGCATGAACCTGTCGAATGCGGTATCAGTATTTGTGTATGAGTCCTGGCGTCAGTTTGGTTACGACGGCGCACGCTAAAAAGGGGGGACCGGATATTGCTTTGCATTTCCGGCATGAATAACAAGCTAATGCTTGTTATTCAGACTTAAGCTCTCTGCCCAGTAGGGCCAGTGCGGCGTCTTTAGGCGATTTGCCCTCGTAAAGTACCGCGTAAATTTGCTCGCAAATGGGCATTTCCACGCCCAGCTTACGAGCCAGGATAACCACTTCTTCGGTGTTGCGGTAGCCTTCTACTACCTGACCGATTTCTTCCATGGCGTTGTCCACCGATGTGCCTTTACCCAAAGCAAGGCCGAAGCGGCGATTACGGGACTGGTTGTCAGTACAGGTAAGCACCAGATCGCCTAACCCGGCCATACCCATAAAGGTTTCTGGCTGCGCGCCGGCCTGAACGCCCAAACGGGTCAGTTCAGCCAGTCCGCGGGTAATTAACGCAGTACGGGCATTGGCACCAAAACCCAGCCCATCGGCCAGCCCGGCACCAATGGCAATTACGTTCTTAACCGCGCCGCCAAGTTGCACACCGGTAAAGTCGGGGTTTTTGTAAACCCGGAATGAACGGGCGCAATGCAGTTTGGCTGCCATGGCGTCGATAAACTCATCGTCCGTAGAAGACAGGGAGATAGCCGTGGGCAAGCCCGCTGCCATTTCTTTGGCGAAAGTCGGTCCGGATAACACCGCCAGCGGGTATTTGTCACCCAGTACTTCCAGCGCCACTTCTTTAAGCAGACGACCGCTGCCCGGTTCAAGGCCTTTAGTGGCCCACACAATGCGCTGGGAGTCGTGCAGTAAAGGTGCTAATTGTTCCAGCATGCCTTTAAACGCGTGGCTTGGTACCACCACCAGAATATCGCGACTTTGCGCAATGGCCGTGGCCAAATCGCTCTCAATCGAGAGCGCCTCGGGGAAGGGGGCGCCGGGTAAATACCGTTCGTTCTGGCGACTGTCAGCCATAACAGATAACTGCCTGGCGTCTCTGCCCCACAGCACGGTGGGCGTATTATTACGGGCTAAACAAATAGCCAGAGCAGTACCATAGGATCCTGCTCCAAGAACGGTAACCGACGCATCATTCATGGGCGTATTAGGCGTCCAGTTGTTGCTGAGATGCCTGAGCTTCCTGCGCACGTTTTTGCATGTATGCAGCAAAGATGGCGTCGAAGTTTACCGGTGCCAGGTTTAACGGCGGGAAGGTACCGCGATTAACCAGGTTAGAAATGGTTTCACGAGCATATGGGAACAGCGTGTTCGGACAGAAAGAACCCAGCATGTGTGCTTTATTCTGTTCTGGCATGTCACCAATCATGAAAATACCGGCTTGCTCTACTTCACACAGGAATGCAGTTTCTTCGCCCATGGTGGCTGTAACGGTAACCGACAGAACAACTTCGAACAGGTTACCATCGAGTTTGTCAGTAGAGGTATCGATGTCCAGTTTGATTTCTGGCTTCCACTCTTTAGTGAAGATACCTGGTGCGTTTGGAGACTCAAAAGAAATGTCTTTTGTGTAGATACGCTGAATGTTGAACTGTGGCGTTTGACCCTGGCCGGCAGCGGCGTTTTCTTGATTGCTTTGGTTTTCTTCAGACATGTTTTTACCTAAGTGTAATTTTAAATTTTATAAGAATAATTAGCTGGCCAGCAGTGGATCGAGTTCTTGCTGTCTTTCCAGCGCAAACATATCATCACAACCACCAATGTGCTGGTCGTTAATGAATATTTGCGGCACTGTGTAACCGCCATTTGCGCGCTCAATCATAACATCGCGCAAGGCAGGCTCGGCATCGATGGCGTACTCAGTGTATTCAACACCTTTTTGCTGGAGCAGGGCTTTTGCCCGGGTGCAAAAGGGGCAATAAGCTTTGGTATAGATTTCAACTTTACTCACAATAGCGGCCTTTTGGTTGATTATTTAGCAACGGGTAAGCCGGCCTGAGACCAGGCGTTCATGCCGCCTTTCAGTACATTTACTTTACTGAAACCGTCTTTTGTCATTGCAGCAGCTACGCCGCGTGCGCTGTTACCCATGGCACAAACAACAATAATGGGCGTGTCTTTGTATTTTTCAAGCTTGCTGAAGTTCTTTTCACGAACCTCTTCCGGCTTGATCTGCCGGGCACCGGTGATATGACCTGCCTTAAAGTCGTTGGCAGGGCGGGTGTCAAGAACCACTGCATCTTCACGGTTAATCAGCAATGTCATTTCGTGCACACTGACTTCTTTGACAGAGGAAATCAGACCGCTGACATAGCTGTAAATCAGCATAATAACCAGCGCCAGCCAGATACCCGCCAGTATAATGTTATTGCTGGCAAATTCGATGAGTTGATCCATTACGTCTTCCCAATGCATCGGTTTGTTAAAAAAAGAGTGCAAAGTATATAGAAAAAAACAACAGAAACCAGCTTTGCGCGGAGGAAGCCCAGTTAATACAACGCTAAGCGCGCTAAATTACTGTACTTCGGTTGGTTAATTCACATTCTCAATTAAACTGATTGAGGTATTTTTCAACATCTGCTCTTCAATCCCCTCTAGGGTTTGGTAATATAAATGTATGCCTCGCCCTACGGAACAATCCAAAGCCTGACAATATCGGTACCTAATAATAAGCCGGGCAAGCGGATAACTAACCCGAACAGCATCGCCTGATAAGGGCAACGAAATTTTACAGGAGAACCCATGACGCAATCCAAGAAGACACTGGCACTAATCGTACTCGATGGCTGGGGATATCGTGAGGATGCAGATCAAAATGCCATCCTGGCCGCGAACACGCCAAATCTGGATGCTTTAACCAAAGAGTACCCAAACACGTTAATCAGCGGTTCCGGGCTGGATGTGGGTTTACCCGAGGGTCAAATGGGTAACTCTGAAGTAGGTCATGTTAACCTCGGCGCAGGCCGCGTGGTGTATCAGGACTTTACCAAAGTAACCAAATCCATTGCAGACGGCGAGTTTGAGCACAATCCGGCACTGGTAAAAGCCATTGACGACGCGGTAAGTAAAGATAAAGCGGTACATATTATGGGTCTGCTTTCACCAGGTGGTGTTCACAGTCACGAAGACCATATTTTTGCAGCGCTGAAAATGGCTGCTCACCGCGGTGCGAAAAAAGTTTACTTACACGCTTTCCTGGATGGTCGTGATACGCCGCCACAAAGCGCTGAAGCGTCGCTGGAAAAAGCCGATGCGGTATTTGCTGAGATAGGTTGTGGTAAAACAGCTACTATCATCGGCCGCTACTTTGCTATGGACCGTGACAAACGTTGGGATCGGGTAACAAAAGCTTACGACCTGATTACTCAGGGTAAAGGCGAAGCGACCGCCGATTCAGCAGTTGCCGGATTAAAAGCCTCTTACGAGGCAGGCAAAAACGATGAATTTGTACCTCCAACCGTTATTGGCGAAAGCGTGAGTGTAGAAGATGGCGATGCCATTATTTTTATGAACTTCCGTGCCGACCGTGCGCGTCAGCTGACCCAGGTATTTGTTGATAAAAACTTTGATGGCTTTGAGCTCGCGGTTAAACCAGAGCTTTCGGCCTTTGTTATGCTGACTCAGTACTCGGCAGATTTTGATGCGCCAGTTGCTTTCCCAGCCGAGAAGCTGGTAAATGTGTTAGGCGAATGGCTGGAAAAGCAGGATAAGACCCAACTGCGCATTTCAGAAACCGAAAAGTACGCCCACGTTACCTTTTTCTTCTCTGGTGGTGTTGAAAAAGAATTTAAAGGCGAAGAGCGTATTCTGATCCCATCACCCGATGTAGCCACCTACGACCTGCAGCCGGAAATGAACTCAGAGAAACTTACTGATGAACTGGTTGGAGCGATTGAATCCGGTAAGTTCGACGTGATCATCTGTAACTATCCGAATGGCGATATGGTTGGTCATACCGGCGACTTCGACGCAGCAGTTAAAGCCTGTGAAGCGGTAGATAAGTGTATCGGTCGCGTTGTTGAGGCACTGAAGAAAACCGGCGGTGAGTGTCTGATCACTGCTGACCACGGTAATGCAGAGCAAATGGTGGATAACGAGTCTGGCCAGGCTCATACCGCCCATACCAGTGAGCCTGTACCGTTTATTTACTTTGGTCGTGATGCTGAACCCCGTAAGGGCGGCACACTCAGCGATGTAGCGCCAACGATGTTGCATCTGATGGGCGTGGAGCAACCAGAAGAAATGACCGGTAAAACCATCATGACTCTCAAATCTTAAATAGAGATATGCAGCCCATCTTAGTGTTGCTAAAGAACTGTGCCATCAGCCTTGTGCTGGTGGCATTGTTGTATGGGCTATTGCCTGCTGGCCTTGTCTTTGCGCAAAGTGATGACGCCGAGCAGGAACTGGCGGAGCTACAGCAAGAATTAAAAGCTCGTCAACAAGCACTGCAGGGCAGTAAAGCCGATGCCCAGGAACTGCAATCAGTGCTGGAACAATCAGAAAAAGACATCGGTGCAGTGGCCCGGCGACTCAATAAAACAAAAACCGCGTTGGCCGAAAATCGCGACCAGCAGAAAAGCCTTAAAAGCCGGCGTGATGAGCTTGAGCAAGCCATTGCTCAGCAACAGGAACTGCTTGGTGGTCAGCTAAGAACCGCTTTTATCTCTGGTAACTACGACTATGCCAAAATGGTGTTTTACCAGGAGGATGCAGCGCGCTTCGAACGCGTGCTGACTTACTACAGATACCTGAATGAAGCCCGACAGAAAGAAATCACTCAGTTTAAAGTGAGTGTTACTGAGCTGGAGCAGGTTAATGCCGAATTGCAGGCTAAGGCTCAGGAATTAACCGCGTTGCTGAGCGATCAGGAGCGTCAGCAAAATGAACTTGTTGCCCGCCAACAGGATCGCCAGCAAACACTGGTAAAGCTGCGTAGCAAGATTGCCAGCGAAGAAAGCCGGATTGCGCAGTTAAGAGAAACGGAACAGGCGTTGGTAGAGGCCATCGAGCGTGCTCAGCGGGCCAGTCAGGTTCCTCAGGAGCTCACCGGCTTATCCGGCGAAAAGGGCAAGTTACTTAAACCTGCCAGCGGTACACTGCGGCGTTTATTTGGTAAGCGTCGTCAGGGCCAGGTGCAGTGGAAAGGGATCATGATCGATGGCCGCGAAGGCAGTTCGGTAAAAGCTATTGCCCATGGCCGGGTCATTTATTCTGACTGGCTGAGAGGCTTCGGGCTGGTCACTATTATAGAACACGGTGATGGTTATATGTCGGTCTACGGACACAATCAGGCACTGCTGCGCTCGGCCGGTGATGCGGTGGCCAAAGGCGAGACCGTGGCATTACTGGGTCAGAGTGGCGGTCAGTCTTCACCGAATTTGTATTTTGAGATACGCCATAAAGGCAAAGCACTTAACCCGTTACAGTGGCTGGATATTTAGCCTATTCGTATAGCCTGGGCCTGACTGGTATGGATGCAGATAAGGCGGTTGATGGCAGTTGATATTGGTAATTGGGATCCCGGCTGGTATGCTAGAGGGCATAACAATTACAAATAATCAGGTTTAAGTGCGCTCTTGAAACAGCTCGGTATATATTGCGTTATTGTGTGGGGAATGCTGGTTAGCCAGACAACAACGGCTGCCAGTCGCGCGACCGCACATCAGCCATCTCAGGCACCTGCAGAACTTTATATCATCATTGATGATATGGGTTATCGTGCCACCGACGAACGGGCATTTGCATTGCCCGAATCCGTGACTTTCTCCATTTTACCTCATACACCCCAGGGTCAGGCCTTTGCTGAGCGAGCACATGCCCAATCCCGTGATGTAATGCTGCATCTGCCAATGGAAGCGCAATCCGACAAACCGCTGGGGCCCGGCGCTATCACCTCTTCGATGTATGCCAACGAAATTACCGCAACCTTTGAGGCTGCTCTTGCCTCCGTACCTTATGCTATTGGCGTAAACAATCACATGGGCAGTGTACTCACGGCCTCGGGCCAGGCGCTACAGCCGCTGATGAATGTGATTAAACATACCGGGTTGTTTTTTGTTGATAGTCGCACCACCCGCTTTACCGTGGCTCAACAGGTGGCCCGTGAAAAACAGATCCCTAATGCCAGACGTCACGTGTTTCTGGATCATGAACAAACCGAAGCCTTTATGAATGAGCAGTGGCAGCGGGCGATAGCGCTTACCCGTAAGCACCCCAAAGTGATTATAATTGCTCACCCCCACCCGGGAACCATCGAGTTTCTGCAGGAAAAACTCGCTAACCTGCCGGCACAGCACTTTGTGCTGAAATCAATGCACGACTACTTTGCTAAACCTTACACACCGCAACGTGAATACGCCAGTAGTACTCAGGTAAGTGTTGCCGCGCCTAACTAAACAAATGCTCTTAGCAGGGTTGTAAGCTATTACCCTATGTCATTCGTTGTAATTTGCCGCTATTTGCATGAAGATCGATGATGGGATCTTGAAAAAACTCAGGGATGTTATATTATAACGTCAGCTGAAGGTAAGGTAGTTATGCAATCACCCATCGACAATCCAACATTTTTAGACCGGCTTGGGATTTGGATCTCAAGTCTGTGCGCTTTGCATTGTCTGGCGATCCCGCTGCTACCATTGTTGGCATCCAGTATGTTTGGCCAAACCTGGTTTGAACGGACTATTCTAAGCTTATCCATTCTTATCGGTAGCGTCGCGCTTATCATCGGTGCCGTGCGCTACCATGGTAAATACTACCCGTTGTTGCTACTGCTAAGTGGCGGGGTGATTTACTGGTTTAAAGACATGTTTGGTGAGTCCGGCGAGCCTTTTACTATCGCTTTTGGCGCCGGCCTGATTATTCTCGGCCACTGGCTGAACCTGCGCTTGTGCCGAAAGTGTCGATGCTGCAAAGGCAAAGTGGTTTCCCAGCATCTGGCCAGTAATCACCGCTAAGATTATTCCCCGGGGCTAAGTACTTGCCGGGCTACGTCCGGCACGTTGGTAAAAATCCCATCCACGCCCCAGGCTTTGAGCATCAGCATATCTTCAGGATAATCCACGGTATACACCAGTACTTTCAAACCTGCCTGGCGGGCTTCTCTTACATAGAACTCATCCACTACATCCAGTGCCATATGGAGCGAAAAGGCATCCAGATCGTGGGCGAAACCCAATCCATTCTCGGGATAGGTAGCAGTGAGTGCACCAATGTGCACCTGCGGCCAGCCGGCCTTAATCTGACGGATCCAGCGGTGATTGAATGAAGAGATAATCAGATTTTCAGCCGGGAAGCCGCTCTGATCAAGGCCCTGGCGAATTCTCTCCAGCCAGCTATCCACATTACTCAGGTGTTTAATTTCCACATTAAGCACGGCGTCTGCGGGCAGAATTTCAAATACCTCTGCCAGATAGGGGATGACTTCACCATTACCGGCATCCAGACTACGCAGGTATGAAAGCGGATGGCTGGTAACTATGCCCTTGCCGTTAGTAGTGCGGTTTAACCAGCGGTCATGAATAATGACAATTTCATCTTCGACCTGATAAACATCGAGTTCGATACCCGTTGCCTGTTGCGTCATGGCCAGTGAAAACGCGGCCAGAGTATTTTCAGGTGCTGCTGCGCTGGCGCCGCGGTGACCTAAGATCCACATAACGATTACTCATTGGTGGCAGATGCTGATTTATGGGTGTTCACTGTTTCATAAATTGACGCTGAGGTCACTAAAATTCCGCCCAGCAGGGTCTGCCATCCCGGCGACTCGTTAAGCAGGATAATGGCAAAAATCACCCCATAAAAAGGCTGCATACAGGCGATTAGTGAAAAGGTTTTGGCACGCAGGTGGGCCAGGCTATTCGCCACGAGCGCATGAGGCAGCGCCGTAAATGCCGTACCCAGTGCCAGCAGCAACAACCATACGCTGGTGTCCTGCTGGGTACTTGTCAGGTCACTGAACGGTAGCAGGCATAAAACAATAATCAGCGTTTGCCAGGCCATGGAACGGGCACCGCTATAGTGAGAAAAGTACTTTCTTAAGGATAGGTTTCGTACTGCATAAAGGACTGCTGAAATCACACCGAGTCCCACGCCAAGCGTTACATCATTATCCAACGATATCTCAGGCACAATTAACACGATACCGATAACCACCACCAGTGCGCTGAGCATGTCTTGCCAGGCCAGTCGGGTTTTCTCAAACAGCGGTTCCAGTAATACGGTAATCACCGGAAAAGTGAACATGGCAATCATCCCTACCGAGACACCAGCGTACTGCATGGAAGCAAAATAGGTGGCCCAGTGAGCCGCCATCAGCACGCCAAGCCCAACGGCAATAAAATAATCGAGGCGGCGTTCAAGACGCAGATGCTCTCTGCCAGCCCTGACGAATAAGCACAAGGCAAGACAGGCAAACAGACTTCGCCCCAACGTAATGTCGATGGCGTTTAGCGGGATGATCTTGGAAAAGAGCCCGGTACCTCCTAAAAGCACAACCGCAAGGTGAAGGGTAACAAGGCTCTTTTTAACGGGATCCATTAATCAGCGGCAGGGGCTGTTTTGGTCGCAAAAGGCTGGCCTAGCCGGGTAACCTGCTCAAGGGCCAGATCGGCAAAGTCGACCTTATCCGGCTCAAAACACACCACAATCGTTGAGCCCAGCTTAAACTGACCAAGCTCTTCACCTTTCGCCAGGTTAACCCCTTCGTCGCCTTCGTAGCGCCAGTGAGTGACATGCTTACCGGCTGGCGGGGTAACGGTGCCGGCCCAAACGGTATCGATACTGGCAACAATCGTTGCACCCACCAGTACAATGGCCATTTTGCCCACCGGCGTATCATAAATGGTGACTACCCGCTCGTTGCGGGCAAACAAGCCAGGTACATTTTCTGCCGTTAGCGGATTCACTGAAAACAGTTCGCCGGGCACATACACCATGTCGGTAAGCTTGCCTTCGATAGGCATATGGATACGGTGGTAGTCCTTAGGTGACAGATAGATGGTGGCAAACTTACCGCCTTTAAATGGCTGGGCCAGATCCGGATTGCCACCCAGTAGAGCCGATAAAGTAAACTTGTGGCCTTTCGCCTGAATAAGGTCTTCGCCAACAATATCACCAAACTGGCTGACAGTGCCGTCTACAGAATGACACAGCACGTCGTCATTTTCTTCAATAGGACGTACGCCGGGCTTTAACGGTCGGGTAAAGAAAGCATTAAAGGTACGATAGTCTTCTGGCTGAGAGTACATTGCCTCGTCCATATTGACCTTAAACTGTTTAATAAACAGCTTGATCAGCCAGGTAGTCAGGGCGCCTGCTTCTGCGGCGGCCAGTTTACCCACTAACCGGGAAATAAGGTGTTTAGGCAGTACATACTGCAGGTTGACTTTAAACCAATTCAACAAAGTGAATGCTCCTAATTACATGTTGTCTGGCACAGCCTGAGGGCTATTTGCGCCTAATGGTGCCTATTGTAGCTGATTTTGCGGGGAAACATACCAACATAAGGTTATGGTTCATCAGGGTTTGATATAAGACGGTTCGCATATGCCGGGCGCTGCTCGGCCATGGCGGCGATGATCCTATGATAATTATCATAGCGCTGCTGATTGATTTTACCCTCTTCTACGGCCTGACGAATGATGCAGCCCGGATCGTTGAGGTGTTTACAGTCGCGGAATTTACAGCCGCCCAGGTAATCTCTGAATTCAATAAAGCCCCAGGTAATGCGTTCCTGAGGCAGATGCCACAACGCAAATTCACGGACTCCGGGAGAGTCAATCAACTCCCCACCAGAAGGAATGGGTAATAATTTTGCGGCGGTAGTTGTGTGTGTCCCTAAACCTGAGTTTTCGGAAATTTCACCCACTAATTCGTCGGCATCGGGCAATACCTGATTGATGATACTCGATTTGCCCACCCCGGATTGACCCACAAACACGCTGGTTTTATCGCGTAACCGTTCATGCAGCTCAGCAATGCCTTCGCCACTTTTACAACTGGTAAGCAATAACTCGTAGCCAAGCTGCTGGTAGATGGCCAGAGAGGCACTCACTGCTTCACGCTCTTCTTCACTTAACAGCTCGACTTTGTTGAGTACCAGCAAGGGCTTGATGTCGGTGTCTTCACAGGCCACCAGATAGCGGTCAATAATGTTCAGCGACAATTCCGGCTTTACCGACGACACTACAATAATCTGGTCGATATTGGCGGCAATGGGTTTTACCCCATCATAAAAGTCCGGGCGGGTCAGCACGGTACGCCGATCCTGTACAATTTCGATAACCCCGCCTATATTTTCGTCGGGGACTTCGGAACGGGCAAACAGCACCTCATCGCCGCACACTACCGATTCGATGGTGCGACGAATATGACAACGAACCACGTTACCTTCGGTGTCCTGAACATCGGCTTGTTTACCAAAACGACCAATTACCCGGCCAGCCAGCAATGAAGATAAATCAGGAGATGATTGCTGTTTGCGAGACAGGCGTTTCTGGCGGTTTGCCGCTACCTGTCGCTTTTGTCGATGGGATAATTTGGGTTTCTTGGCCACGCCGTTCTCGAAGTTTGCGTTTTAGGCTGTGCATGATACCTTTTGTGCACTTTATGTGTCACCTCTTGAGAGAAAATAGGCAAGGTTAATGGCAAAAAACAATGACAACCTGGTGTGGATCGATATGGAAATGACCGGTCTGGACCCTGAAACCTGTAAAGTACTGGAAATTGCCACTATTGTGACGGACCCCCAGCTAAACGTTATTGCCGAAGGGCCGGTGATTGCCGTGCACCAGAGCGATGCAATTCTTGATGGCATGGATGAGTGGTGTACCCGGGTACATGGCGAGAGTGGTCTTACCCAGCGTTGTCGTGACAGTGAGTTTGATGAAGATGCCGCGGCTAAACAAACCATTGCCTTTTTGGCCCGGTACGTTGATGCCGGCAAATCACCGCTGTGTGGTAACACTATAGGTCAGGACCGCCGCTTCATGGTGAAACACATGCCGGAGCTTGAAGCGTACTTCCATTATCGCAATGTGGATGTGAGTACCATTAAAGAACTGGTTCGTCGCTGGAAGCCGGAAGCGCTCGATGGATTTACCAAGCAGGGCACTCACCAGGCACTGGATGATATTCGTGAATCTATCGCCGAAATGCAGTTCTATCGCGAGAAAGTGTTTAGTATTTAAGCATTCAGACAAAAAAACGCAAAAAAATGAAAATAGGTGTTGCACTGGCAAAATAATTTTGTAAAATGCGCACCACTTCAAACGAAGTACCACTCTTAAGCGGGAATAGCTCAGTTGGTAGAGCACAACCTTGCCAAGGTTGGGGTCGCGAGTTCGAATCTCGTTTCCCGCTCCAATTTCTCATCCAGAGAAGTATTTAAATAAAAACACATCCATCGTCCCTCAGGGGCATCGACGCGTTATCTCTATTTCGAATTTTCCGTTTAGTCCGATTGCAAAATTAGTAAAGATTTAGAGGAATAAACAAAGCCTGAACAAAACAACTTTGTTATCTGTAACATTCTCCTGTCCACGTAAGCTGTTGATGAAAACAAAAAGCAGCCGGGAGTTTATGCCAAAGTGTGTCGTTCTACATATTTATTCACATAATTATGCATGTTTTATGTGCGACTTTTCTATTAGCGCCCTAAAATGGTGAAAGTCAGCCGATTTTGCGCCATTAAAACTATTTTTTGCACTTAATTGGGCCGTCAATCCGGTCGTGAAAGCGCTATATTGCATTTTTCTTGAACAGTAATGCATAACTATGCGGATTATTTGTACAAAACCACTAAATAATTAGGCTAAGTCAATAAAAACAGGCACAAAAGCTGCTGTATTGGCCGGATATAAAAAAACCAGTTGTCGATTGATCGTCGTTGAGGAGCACACATGAATAAACCAGGTAATCGATTTGCCTACTCTGTCGTTGCAAGCGCAGTTATGACTGCCTGCATGGTACCAGTTGTTATGGCTCAGGAGCCGGATGGTGCAAAAGAGATAGAAAAAATTGAAGTAACGGCAACCCGTCGTACCGGTTCATTACAGGAAGTTCCGCTAAATATTTCAGCGATTACCGCTGATATCATGGAAGACCAGAATTTAGAAGATTTAGAAGATTTGGCCCGTTGGGTGCCGGGTCTGACGATTACCAACCAGGGCGGTCGAACCGACTCACCAATTATTGTCCGAGGATTAAATACTAACTCTTCGGGTCCATCTTCTGACGGTGGCACGGTTGCAACCTACTTTGGTGATGTGCCGCTGTTTTTGAACATGCGCTTAATCGACGTAAACCGGGTTGAGGTGCTGATTGGCCCACAGGGAACTCTGTACGGTGCCGGTACCCTTGGCGGTGCAATTCGTTATCTGCCCAATGAAGTAGAGATGGATCTAACCACTGGCCGCGTAAAAGGTGATGTGTTCAGCGTTGCCGAAAGTGATTCCATGGGCGGGGAAGCAAGCTTTGTATTTAACACGCCGCTGATTGACGACACGCTGGCTATTCGCGCTGCAGTAAACTATTTCAACGATCCGGGCTACCTGGATTATAACTATGTGGTTCGTGAAAGCGGTGTCTCGCTGCCTGATCCGGACTGGACAGATCCAACCGCCGTGTCTGAAAACCTGAAGCAGGTTAAGGATGCCAACGGCGAAAAGACCCTGACTGGCCGTGTTGCCTTGCGCTGGACTCCGAATGACTGGTTCGACGGAACCGTTTCCTACTTCTACCAGAAGCGTGAGGTAGAGGGCCGTTCAATTACTCAGTACGGTGCACTGGACCCGGCTAACGGTTTAAACGACGTGCTCGGTCCGTACGAGTCTGCTTACCGTTACGAAGAACCTCGTGAGCAGGAAGATGACCTGCTGAGCCTGGAATTAAAAGCCGACTTAGGCTTTGCTGAACTGGTTTCAGCAACCGGTTGGTCAGGCTCAGAAGACATTGGTAATCGTGACCAGACTGACCTGCTAATTCGTCTGGCCTATTCCTATGAAGAGTTTCCGGCTTTCAGTGCATTCACTGAAGAAGTGGGCGATATCGACCGCTTTACCCAGGAGATTCGTTTAGTGTCTGAGCCCAGTGGCCCGTTATCCTGGATTGTAGGTGGGTTTTATTACGACACAGAAAGCTTTGGCTACAGTAAGGAATTTACGCCAGGCTTTGATGAGTACGCGCTGAACGTATGGGGAGTAGGTGGTAACCCTCGACCGGACTCACTTGAATACTACTCGGTGGATTATACCGATGTTAAAGAACAGGCGTTGTTTGGTGAGGTAAGTTATGAAGTCACCGATAAACTAACCATTACCGCTGGTTTACGGGCTTACGAGTATGAGGTGAACTCACGCTCAGCCGTTGACTTACCGCTGTTCGAAACCGTGTTCCTGGGCCGCGATCCCGACTCCATCGTGCTCGATTTTGGTGAAGAGGGCGCGGATGATTCAGGTACCCTGTTTAAGTTTAATGCCAGCTACCAGGTTACTGATGATGTATTAGCCTACGCAACAGTGAGTGAAGGTTTCCGTATCGGTGGAGCCAACGGTGTGGCAGCGTGTCCTCCGGACATCGATGAAATTCAGAATCAGATTATCTGTGCGTTACCAGACGAGCAGGTATACACTGCCGATACCACCACCAACTATGAATTAGGTCTGAAAACCACGTTCTTTAAAAACAAACTGCACTTCAATGCGGCAGTGTTTAATGTTGACTGGGAAGATGCGCAGGTAGGTGGTGCAACGGTTAATGGTCAGCAGCCCATTACCACCAATGCTGAAGGCGCAAACTCACGCGGTGTCGAATTGTTTACCCGCGCAGTGCTCACTGATGAACTGACCATGTATGCGACTTACTCCTACACCAAAGCAGAACTAACGGCCGACGCGCCATTCCTGTTTAACGTTTACGATGAGTTTGATGAAGACGGTAATCCAACGAATCTGGATGAGCTGTTTGACGGTAAAGATGGCGATCGCCTGCCAGGTTCCCCTGAACAACAGTTCTCATTTGGTCTGACCTACACTCAGGAAGTGTTTGGCGATAAGATGCTTGATGTTAACTACGGTATTACCGCGCAAAGCGATATCATTACTACGGTTGGTCAACGTCGTAGTGGTGAGAGCCTGGCCGGTTATGCGGTAAGCAACCTGACCGCCAAAATCTCTGATTTTGACTGGAGTGTCACTTTCTATGTTGATAACCTGTTCGACAAATACGCCTTTGTATCAACTCGTGCCCACCAGGGGTATCAGGGAATTGGTGACATAGAGATTAACCGCACCGATTTACAACGTGGTTACGGCCACTTCCTGCTGCGTCCTCGCACCGTTGGTGTAACGTTCAGTTATCAGTTTGAGATGTAAAACTGCATAACCTCGGGCTTGCTAAGCAAGCCTGGCAAATCACTACTTAAAAGGCACCGCAAGGTGCCTTTTTGTTGGAACAGCAACCTATGCAAAACAAGCAACAGTTTATTCAACAGGCGCTGAGTGCGATTAATCAACGTGATTATGTCGCTGCACACAGCGCCTGTGTGACGTTGATTAAACACTACGGCGATGATGCCGAGGCCTACTTTCTGCTCGGCATAGTGCATATTGAGATCCTGCAAATCCAGAAAGCGGTGCGCTTGTTAAATAAATCTGCTGAGCTGTCGCCCGAACCCCAAACCTATGCATATCTCACCAAGTGTTATGCCCTGCTCGGCAATATGCCCGCTGCGGTCGACGCGGCCTCACGGTGTCCGGTATCCAGTCTGGATAAATCGCTGGCGCTGGATACGGTAGGTGTGTCTCTAAGCCGGGTGGGCTTACACGAAGAAGCGTTGAAGTATTTTAAAGCGGCGCTGGCTAAGGCACCGGATAACGCCAGTTTTCATTATAATTTTGCGGTATCAGCCAAGTTTGCCGGGCAGTTTGATACAGCGCGGCAAGCCTTTGAGCAAGCTATTGAACTAAAGCCTGATTATTACCAGGCGCACTATGCGCTTTCTGATCTCGGCGGCATAAGTGATACCAATAATCATATTGAAAGACTATCTGTTCTTCATGCAAAAACTACTGATATCGATGGTAAATTGCATTTAAGTCATGCACTGGCAAAAGAATACGAAGCTTTTAAAGAGTACGATAAAGCCTTCAATGTTCTCAGTGAGGCTAAGCAGGCTAAAAGGCGCCAGTTTACAGCGGTTGAGCAACATTATGACGCTATCTTTAACTGGTTGCAGGCGCAGCAGCCGGCTGTTAGCTCCGCTAATCAGGGCGATCCGTCATCGCAACCCATCTTTGTGCTCGGTATGCCGCGCTCGGGTACTACGCTGGTGGAGCGTATCATTACCAGTCATAGTCAGGTGGCCTCGGGGGGGGAACTCCAGGATTTCGGGTTAGCTGTCAAAGAGCTGGCGAAAACGCCTTCTAATCAGGTGCTCGATTTACCCACTTTACAAGCCGCCGAGCAGCTCTCCTTTGCTGAACTGGGTAGCCGGTATCTTGAAAGAACGTCATTTCTGCTGAACAATAAAAAATACCTGGTCGATAAACTTCCGTTCAATTTTTTCTACGTGGGGTTAATTCGCCGGGCCCTGCCCAATGCAAAAATCGTGTGTCTGTTAAGAGATCCCATGGATACCTGTATTGGTAACTTCCGGCAGTTGTTTTCATTAAGCAGTCCTTATTTTGCTTACGCCTATGATCTTGAATCTACAGGTCGTTTTTATAAGAATTTTTATTCTTTAGTGCATCATTGGCAAAACCTGTTCCCAGATAACGTGCGGCTACAATCCTATGAGGAGCTGGTTACCCGGCCAGCTGAAGAAATCCCGGCACTGATTGATTTTTGCGGTCTCAGTTGGGAGGCCGCCTGTCTGCAGGTAGAAAAAAATAAGGCTCCGGTTTCAACTGCCAGTAAAGTGCAGGTGAGAGAAGCAATTAACACCCGGTCCATAGGCCGCTGGTGGCAGTATGCTGCGCATACCGCAAAGCTCGAGGCGCTGCTGGCAGACCTTAAGGCAAATTAACAGGGCGCGGCTTGCTCTTGATTTGTGCGCTAAGAAAACGTAGGCTCTTCTGGTCTAACCAGTTGAGCTATTTTTTATGTCGAGTAACCCCTTGAGGCGCTATGCCGAAAAAGTAAATCACTATCCAGCCTGGCTGAGCAGCCGCCTGCTGACCTGGATGTTTCGCTATAAAGTTAAGCTGGCGGGCACTGCGCGGGTGGATATTGTGTCAACCGACTTTTCTACCGTCACTTTCAGGCAACCAAACTATAAAAAAGTGCAGAATCACATTGGCAGTGTTCATGCTGCGGCAATGGCTTTGCTGGCAGAATCGGCAACAGGCTTTATTGTTGGCTTAAACCTGCCGGGGGATAAGTTACCGCTGATCAAATCGATGAATCTGCAATACGTGAAGCGGGCGACAGGCGATATGACGGCAGTGGCCTCGCTCAGCGACGAACAGATTCAGATGATGCAGCAACAGGAAAAAGGCGAGGTATTGGTTAAGGTCACCGTCACCGATGCCAATAATATCGAACCTGTGGTGTGTGAAATGCTATGGGCCTGGGTGCCCAAAAAGTAGTTGTAAATCAGCAACAGATAAGTCAGAAAGCGTATTGTCCCCTTAGGATATCTGCTCCGCCAGAATCAGGAAGTACATTTTTAATGGCTGTTGGTTAAAAAACGTACTAAGCTGAACTAGTTTACTGCCGGTGGTTTTTGTTCAGTTAAAAGGGTAGCTGTTCGTTCTTGGTTCGTGGCGTTGTCTAAGAAATTCTTATGCCCCTCTCAAGACATATTACCTCCGGATAACTATATGAGTGATGAGTATACCCCCGAGCAAGCCTCTGTAGCAGAGTCATCAATAGCAAATTCGTCGGCATGGCGGGACTTTTTGTGAAGCCTTCCGTAACCGGTGTTAGTTTTTTTGGCGGTTTTTGCGGTTGCCTCAATACAGATTTATAACTGGTTCGATGCGGATTTATTTACCGCTCTGATGATTGTACTGCTATTACCGCTGGTGCTCATCGCCAAAAGGATCTGGACCAAACGGCCGGACTGGGTTCTGACCCCTAAAGAATTTACCGAGGATGTATTCTGGCTCGCCGGCGCGGTGTTTATCTGGTATCCCTTTTATACTGATTATTATCAAACCCCCATATCAGAAGAGTTTAAAGCCGTGCGGGATAGCCTGCCGCTGGGTTTTACCATTGAGCCGACTTCGGTCTTAGGACTGGTCTTTGCCGCTATTATGGTCAGAACTCTCATAGAGTTTATTTACTACTGGTTACATCGCGCACAGCACAGCACAGTTCTTTGTTCTGGTGGCGTATCCACGCGACCCATCATCACATCACTAAAATGGGAGCAGCGAGGGCTGATCGCGGCCATCCTCTGGAGTTTTTAGTTTTATTCGTGGGTTCACCCATTATTCTGGCAATTTTGAGGGCCAGCGATGAAGTCATCGCAGTATCCGGTACCTTCACGCTCTTTAGCGCTTATTTAACCCATGCGAATCTGCCGCTGAAATCCGGTATCTATGGCTGGTTTTTTACCACCGCAGAGCAACATCACCTTCACCACTCCCATGATTTTGCCAGCAGCAATACCAATTTTGGCTGTGTCATCATTATCTGGGATCGCATTTTTGGCACCTATTCCGGACGTACCGATGTAGAAAAAATTGGTGCCGGATCGTTTTGTGTACAGAAATCCGTTACACTGGAACAGTGGGTTGCCAGGTACGGGAATGTGCAGAGGCAGCGGGTGCTCATCGCCACAGTGGCCAATAAAGCTGTAACTAAGCCATTGCCAGCGGACGAGCTAAAAAAGCTGAAAAGATTAAGCGAAATATTTATCCTAATTTGATGTGGTAAATTAAATTGATTTTTTCGCCGTAATAAATTTGCAAGGTGTTAATTATTAAGCGCTGCAGGGCTGTTTTGATAATTGTCACTGTTAAAATCATGTAAATACAAAAATTTCGTTTTCTGTGGTTTGGATAGTTAAAAATAGGATGTTTATCCTATTATATTCACTATTTGGGATATGTATCTCACTTTTATGAAAAAAGTTATTTGATCTTCCCGGTGCCTTCGATATAGTCCGCGTACACAACAACCAAGGTCAGTTTACAATTGACTTTCAGTGATTGTCAGCCAAGCAGTTTGCTTTAACTAATTCATTGAATTACTTAAATGGTTAGTTTGAATTAATGATCCAACAGGAGATAACACCGTGAAGATGATGTCGGGCGCCGCCATGGTGGTGGAAGCGCTAAAAGATGTAGGAGTTACACATGTATTCGGTTACCCGGGTGGTGCCGTTCTTGACATTTATGATGCATTATTTGCTCAGGATGATGTCAAACATGTCCTCGTGCGTCATGAACAGGCTGCTGCTCATATGGCAGATGGTTACGCGCGTTCGACAGGTAAAACCGGTACCGTCCTCGTCACTTCAGGCCCGGGTGCTACCAATACCTTAACGGGTATTGCTACAGCCTATATGGATTCGATCCCTATGGTAATCCTGTCTGGTCAGGTGCCATCGATGCACATCGGTGAAGATGCCTTCCAGGAAACCGATATGGTGGGTTGTTCACGCCCAATCGTAAAACACAGCTTCCTGGTTAAGCGGGCTGAGGATATTCCTGACGCTATCGCGAAAGCCTATTACATTGCTAATACCGGCCGTCCGGGCCCGGTAGTGGTTGATTTACCAAAAGATATCGTTAACGTTATGGAAGAACACCCTTATGTTTTCCCAACTGATGTTAGCATGCGTTCTTATAACCCAACCGTACGCGGCCATATGAAGCAGGTGAAAAAAGCCGTTGCTTCACTTAAAAAAGCAGAGCGTCCGGTACTTTACGTAGGCGGCGGTGCTATCACGGCGGAAGCGTCCGGTTTAGTTACCCAACTGGCTGAGTTATTACAAGCGCCGGTAACCTGTACGCTGATGGGACTGGGTGCATTCCCTGGTACTCACGAGCAGTTCGTTGGCATGCTGGGCATGCACGGTACGCTTGAAGCCAACAAAACCATGCACAACTCAGACTGCATTTTAGCGCTGGGTGCCCGTTTTGATGACCGTGTTACCAATAACGTTGAAAAATTCTGTCCCCATGCGGAAATCATTCATGTGGATATTGACCCGGCGTCGATTTCTAAAACAGTGAATGCCCATATTCCGGTGGTTGGCTCAGTAGAAACTGTACTGGAGCAGATTTTAAACCTGTTAACCCCTGAAGAGCTGCCAGAGCAGAAAGCTAAACTGGCTGACTGGTGGGAGCAAATCACTCAGTGGCGTAGCCGCAAGTGCCTGAACTTCGAACAGGGAGAGTCGGTGATCAAACCGCAAAAGGTTATCGAATCACTCTACAAGCACACTAATGGCGAAGCGTACGTTAGTTCTGACGTTGGTCAGCACCAGATGTTTGCTGCGCTTTATTACCCGTATGATAAGCCGCGTCGCTGGATCAATTCCGGTGGCCTGGGCACTATGGGCTTCGGTTTACCGGCCGCTATGGGCGTACAGTTCGCTCACCCGGATGCGACCTCAGTGGTTGTGACCGGCGACGGTAGTATTCAGATGAACATTCAGGAACTGTCTACCTGCTTGCAGTACAACCTGCCGGTTAAGATTATTTCACTGAATAACCGTGCTCTGGGTATGGTTCGTCAGTGGCAGGATATGATTTATAAAGGGCGTCACTCCCATTCTTATATGGATTCCATGCCCGACTTCGTCAAACTGGCCGAGGCATATGGCCACGTGGGGATCAAAGTTGACTCGCTGTCTGAATTAGACGCAGCAATGGAGAAGTGCTTTAGCATCACTGATCGTCTGGTATTTATGGATATTGCAGTCGACCAGAATGAACACGTATATCCCATGCAAATTAAGTACGGCGCGATGGATGACATGCGCTTAAGTAAGACGGAGAGAACCTGATGAAAAGAATTATTTCAGTATTAATGGAAAACGCGCCAGGTGCACTGTCGAGAATTGTTGGGGTGTTTTCACAGCGTGGCTACAACGTTGACTCTTTATGTGTAGCACCAACCGAAGATCCGAGCTTGTCTCGCCTGACCATCATCACCCATGGCGATGATAAGGTTATTGAGCAAATTACCAAACAGGTGAATAAGCTGGTGGACGTGCTTAAAGTGATCGATTTATCAGAAAATGCGCACATCGAACGGGAAATGATGCTGATTAAAGTAGCAACCCGTAATGAAGCTATTCGTGCAGAAGTGAAACGTAATGCTGATATTTTCCGCGCCAACATTCTTGATGTATCGTTAAACAACTACACCATGGAAGTAACCGGTACCACAGACAAACTGGATGCCTTTGCTACCACCATGGCGCAATGCACAGAGATCATCGAGTCATCCCGCACCGGCGTGTGTGGCCTGGCCCGGGGTGAGCGCGCTCTGCGCCCATAACCACCAGTTTTAAACATTAAAAAGCCCGGCTTAGCCGGGCTTTTTAATGTTTAAAACTGGTGGTTAGGTAAGGCCAGCCTGTGGTGTTTGCGGGGATCCCGAAACTGGCTGTAATCCTGACGTTGCTGACCGCGAATGGCCAATACAATGAGTGCCACAGAGAAGAAGGAAAAAAACACACTGAGGTGACTTTCGTCAAACCGGGCGCTGAGCTGTGGCTGAGGTTTGTAAAACAGCGGTGGACTCTGATAACCGAAGCTTTGCTGGAACTGTAAAAGGAGTTCGTCGTGATCCGGTTGTAATGCCGACGCTGGCAGGGATAGCCCGAGGCAAAATAACAGTTTAATGCAGTGTTTAAATAGCACCGGTGCCTCCTCCTTGTTGCGTATGGCGATTAATAATTAACCAGCCCAGATGGTCTATTAAACCCAATTCTGGGTTGGTGAGCAAGAGGGCTGAGGTTTATATCTGTTACGAAAATACATAAACATAGAGTAAAGCACTGATTTAATTTTGTTTTATTCTAGACTGATATAGCGATAAAGCATCGGGCAGAAAAATTACAGATTGAGCTCAGTGGGCAGCGAGTGGCACGCTATGGCTAATTACTGTCGGCCATAGTAAAACTCAAAGCGCATCGCCACCCCGTAAGAGGGTTTAAAGTCTTCTTTGCGAAGCCATAATACAAACGGCTCAAGTTCAAAATAAAGCCACGAGCGTAAGTAGTTAGTGCGCCAGCGGGCACTGGTATACACTTCATTGAGGTGGTGATTGGGCTTGGTCAGGCCTTTGGTTACAACGGTATACAATATGGCACTTTCCTGGGTTAGTGGCCGCAGATATTGTACTTCGTGTCGCCAGAACCAGTCTTCAAAGCGGTCGCGGTAATAGTACCGGTTGTTAAAGCGCAGATACTTTTCATCGGCCAGCAGATAGGTAAAATCAAGCCCAAGTTCGGCGCCAAGTTGATCGCGAGTGTAGTAATACAACTCGGCGTCATAATCCATCTTCAGAACATCGGTAAAGTGGTAATCGCTTTCGTACTGACTTTTGGCAAACAGCTGGCCCCTTCTTCCGGCACCGATACGGTGAGAGATAGGTGAGTCCTGTTCCTCCTGATAGCGCAGCGACAGGGTGGTGGAATCGCGGTTTTCGTTAACCGCATCCCTTGCTGCCCGAATGGAATCCTGGCGATCATAGCTTTCATCATCAGACAGCATTAAGTCTACGCGGTCTTTTAAAGCCGGCAACTTTACTCTGACCCGGAAGCGAAAATCCTGCGCCGCCAGATCACGGGTACGGGGCTCCCAGCCAAACCGCACTCTGCCTTCAGCCCTGGCATTTTTATGCTCGTCGCTGTCTGCCAGCGCAAAAAATTCGTCAAGACGTTGCGCTGTGTAATCCATGGACTCACTAAAACGACTGTGCCAGTTATCCAGCCAGGTTTCTGTAACCGGCTGACTTTGCTGCGGCTTATCCCGTTCGACCGATGTGTCATCAGACTGACCGAGAGCCTGACTACTCACCCATAACCCAAGGAGCAGCAATCTGGCGAATTGCCTGTGTTTAAACAAGGTAGCCAGTTCCTTTTATTGTTAGCGTGTCTAATTCGGACATTGGTAGTTAAGCACCTGACTTCCATATAAATGCTTGTCACTGTTTAAGTTAGCTTGCGCGATAATGCCGGTGGCTGCAAATAAATTTTCGCAATTTGCTGGCACAGATCTGACCTGCGATTTTTTAGTCTGGCAGACTAATCAATACTGGCTTATCACAAATAGGTCGGTAGAATATCGCGATTAATCGATAAAAGTGCTGTTTGAATTGACAGTCGATGGCATACTGTAGTCATTGATGTAAGCAAGAGGTTTTTATGGGTAATATTGGTTGGGTACAACTACTCATCGTGCTGGTAATTGTTGTGCTGTTATTTGGTACCAAAAAATTAAAAGGCATTGGTTCGGATTTAGGCGGGGCCATTAAAGGGTTTAAGAAAGCCGTGTCAGAAGAAGACGCTGACTTTAAAGAGCCACAGTCAAAAGTGGAAGAAAAGCCAAAGGCTGGTAGCGAATCTGTAAAAACAGAAAGCGAAACTAAAGAAAAACACTAATGTTCGATATTGGGTTTTGGGAAATCCTGTTAATCGGTGTATTAGCGCTTGTCGTGCTGGGGCCTGAACGGCTACCCGGTGCTATGCGTTCTACCCTGAAAACGATTCGAAGCATTAGAAACGTGGCCAGTGGGTTCAAGGAAGAAGTCGAGCATCAACTGCGGGTTCACGAGTTGCATGAGAATTTAAAAAAAGCGGAACAACAAGGGCTCAAGGATTTGTCTCCGGAGTTGAAAAACAGCGTGGACGAACTCAAAGAAGCTGCCGAATCTGTTCAAAAACCGTATAAAAAGCCATAAATGTCTGAAGAAAATAGTCTTATATCGCATCTGATTGAGTTGCGCTCACGGTTGCTGCGCGCTGTCCTCAGCGTATTTCTGGTATTTGTCTGCCTGGCTTATTTTTCTAACGATCTTTATCAGTTGCTGGCTCAGCCGCTGTTACGGACGTTACCGGTTAATTCATCCATGATTGCCACGGATGTCGCTTCGCCTTTCTTCGCACCTTTCAAGTTAACCATGGTGCTGTCGTTTTTCATTGCTATCCCTTATGTGCTGTTTCAGGTGTGGGGTTTTGTTGCGCCGGGGTTGTATCGCAACGAGAAAAAGCTGGTAGCACCGCTGCTGTTTTCCAGCACCCTGCTGTTTTATGCCGGTATGGCGTTTGCCTATTACGTGGTATTTCCGGTGGTGTTTGCATTCTTTACCTCGGTGGCCCCGGAAGGCGTAACCGTTGCTACCGATATCAACAGTTATCTTAATTTTGTCTTAAAGCTATTCTTTGCATTTGGTGTGTCATTTGAGATCCCCATTGCCATAGTGCTGTTGTGCTGGACCGGCGTAACCGATGCCAACAGCCTGCGTCAGAAACGGCCTTACGTTATTGTCGGAGCATTTGTGATCGGTATGTTGCTGACACCGCCTGATATTATTTCCCAGTCGTTACTGGCTATCCCGATGTGGATATTGTTTGAGTGCGGTGTAGTTATCGGCGCATTGTATAGTCGCGATGACGAAGATGAAAACGAAGATGATGAGGAAGAGTCCGCCGCGAAGGACTAAACTGTTTACAACATATGGCCTGAGACACTAAAACAAAACCAAACCAAGGGATGCCAGCCATGAAAAAACTGTCTGCTTTGATTTTACCTGCTTTGTTGTGGCTGGTGTCGGGAAATAGCTATGCCGACAACCTGCTTCAGGCCATTGCATCCTGTAAAGCCATCGACAATGACTCCCGGCGCCTGGCTTGTTTTGATACCATCCAATCCCCGGCCCTTGAGCGTTATACCCCATCTGAAAACAACCAGAGAAAGCCACAGAAACCAGCCTTCACGGGCACAGAAAAGGCACGTGAAAAGCAGGCTGCTAACATGTCTGAACAAGCTCAGGCCCGGCGCGATGAGCGCAAGCAGACTCAGCCGCGCAGTCAGGCACTAGCCGATTTCGGTTTACCACCAAAAACGGTAGATGAAGACATTGATGAAATCACCGCCATTATCTCACAACTCGGTGAGACTGCCCGTGGCAAACTGCTAATCACTCTGGATAACGGCACTCAGTGGCAACAAAAAGATAGTCAGCCAATGCGGCTAACCACCGGTTTGGAAGTCACTATCGAACGCGGTTTTCTCGGCGCGTTCTTTTTAAGTCATGACGGCGTAAATCGCCGCATAAAAGTAAAGCGGATCCGATAACATGACCTGGTTTGATGCCGGGGTAAATATGTTCGATGCGCGTATGCCCGTCGAGCAAACCATAGAAAACGCACTAGCCGCCGGTGTCTCCAGACTTTGTCTTATCACCACGCATCCGAATGAATGGCAGCAGGCTGAAGATTACTATCAACAGTATCCTGAACAGCTCTGCTATACTCTCGGTGTTCACCCTCATAATGCTAAAGATGCCCGTCCTGAACACTGGCAGGAATTGCGGGAAAGAGCTAAACAGCCCGGCGTAGTGGCAGTGGGGGAGTGCGGTCTGGATTTTAACCGAGATTTCTCTCCCCGTGATGTGCAGCGCGCCGTGTTTGCTGAACAACTGGCGTTGGCGGTTGAGCTCAACAAGCCGGTATATCTGCATGAAAGGGACGCTTTTACCGAACAACTGGCTATTCTCGAACCGTTTAAAAGTAAGCTGGCAGGCGGGATTGCCCACTGTTTTACCGGTACTCCTGAAGAGATGCGAGCCTACCTGGCACTGGGACTGTACATAGGGATTACCGGTTGGGTGTGTGATGCTAAACGCGGAGAGTCACTACGAGAAGCGCTAAGCGAGCTGCCTCCGGAGCGGCTTATTCTGGAAACCGATGCGCCCTATCTGTATCCTAAGGATCGGAAGCCGAGACAGCGCAATAATGCGCCGGCCTGTTTGCCGCATATTGGCCAAACTGTCGCTCAGATCAAAACGCTGAGTGTTGAACAGGTACAAAATATCAGCTTTAACAACGCCAAACAGTTATTTGGCTAACAGAGCGAATAGTATGCAGCTTTTTGCGTCAACCAAACTGGTTACAGAAAAGTGGTTATTTATACTAACCAGCCTGTTGGTTGTGGCGGTGCTTATTGTAATCACCCGGTCTGCCCTTGATGATACCCAGCACAGTTTTTCGCCTGACTTGCGAGCTACTGTCGCAGGCACGTCGCCAGGTACCTTAACCGAGCTAGAGGCACAGACTAATACCGACTGGCACCCGGTTACCAACCCAATCAGCTTTGGCTACAGCGATAAAGCCCATTGGGTAAGGTTTTCGTTAGCCTCTGCCAGTCTTGATAGTCAGCCGTCCTATATCGAAATTGATTACCCCCTGCTGGATAATATTGACCTGTGGGTGGTGCAGGGTGAAGCGCAGCACCATTTTTCGGCGGGTGATAACGAACCCTTTAATCAACGCGAGTTGCGTTACAACAGCTTTTTATTTGCCCTGCCGGAAAATGACCGGCCGGCAGAGGTGTTTGTGCGGGTGCAGTCATCCAGTGTGGTGAAATTACCGGTAAAGGTTTGGCAGCGCCAGGCATTCAGTGAATATACCGCCAATACCAACCTGATAATGGGCCTGTTCTTTGGCCTGTTACTGGCCATTGGGCTAAGTAATCTGTTTTTCTTTTTTACCACCCGTAATCTGACCTTTCTGTTTTATACCGGTTACGTACTGTGCTTTGGCCTCACGCTGGCGAGTCTGCATGGCTTTGGTTATAAGTACCTGTGGCCCAACCAGGTTTGGTTTCAAAGCCAGGCCGTCGGGTTTCTGGCCAGCGCCACGCTGTTCTTTGCGGTCATTTTTTCAGGTTCACTGCTGGAAGTCCGGCAACACAGCCCGTTCTTTACCAAATGCTTCAGAGCCCTGGCGCTATCATTTCTGGTATTAACAGTGAGCGCATTGCTGCTCGATTATGCCATCTCGATTAAAGTCTTTTTAATGCTGCTTACTATCACGGTTATTCTGATAATGGGGGTGGCCATCTGGTTTGCCGTGCGCCGCATCAGTATTGCCGGATATTACGCGCTGGCGTGGAGTGCGCTGTTAATCAGTGCCTTGTCGGCCAGCCTGGATAATCTTGGTGTATTGAATATCAGCATTCCGTCACAGGTACTGCTGGTGTACGGTGCCACTATCGAAGCCCTGATGTTATCGTTTATCCTCGCCATGAGTTACAGTCGCCAGCGCGATCAGATGATGCAGGCAAAGGAGCAGGCGCTTGATCAGGAACGCGAGTCAGTGTCGGCAAAACAGGAGCTAATTGAGCTGCAACGGCGGACTCAGGATGAGTTGGAATACAAAGTGCAGGAGCGCACGCTGGAGCTTGAAATTGCGCTGCGTGAGTTGTCGGATGCTAACCGCGAATTGGAAAAACTCAATACCATCGACCCGCTCACCGGCATCCGCAATCGCAGGCACTTTGACAAGCGCTTACAAGCCGAAGGGCGACGCAGCCGGCGAGAGCAAACACCACTGGCACTGGCGATGATAGACATCGATCACTTTAAACAAATTAACGATCAATATGGCCACAGTGTTGGCGACACCTGTATTCGCCATGTTGCGCAAATGCTGCATAGCTTACTTAAGCGCCCGTCCGACGACGTGTGCCGCTACGGTGGCGAGGAGTTTGCTATTATTTTACCCAATACCGAGACCGAGGGGGCCGGCCAGCTCATTGAGTCGATTCGTCAGCAGTTAGCCGATACCCCTTGTATTATCGATAATGAAAGCATTTCACTAACCCTGAGTGGCGGTGTTGCCAGTGCAATTATTTCCCATGAAGATGCCGAAATAGAATTGCTTAAACTGGCCGATGAAAGGCTGTATGCCGCTAAACAGGCCGGTCGAAACCGGGTTGTTGTTACCTCAGTTAAACCACATTGAGACAAAACTATGAGCTATTCACAATATCTGCCGCGCCGCATGCGTCGATTGCGTCGTACCGAGGGATTACGCGCGATGGTTGCCGAAAACCAACTCACTGCTGCCGATCTTATTTATCCGGTATTCGTGCTGCCTGGCAGTAACCAGCGCGAAGCTGTGCCTTCTATGCCCGGCGTAGAGCGGTTATCCATCGATCTGTTGGTAGAAGCTGCTAAAGAGGCCTATGAACTGGGGATCCGTAGTCTGGCGTTATTCCCGGTCACGCCTATGGTGAAAAAGACCTTGTGTGCCAGTGAGGCCTTTAATGCTGACGCAATCGCACAAACTGCCATCCGTACGCTGAAAGCCGAATTACCGGAAATGATGCTTATATCTGATGTTGCACTAGACCCGTTCACGTCCCATGGGCAGGATGGCCTGATCGATGAAGACGGCTATGTGATGAACGACGAAACGGTCGAAATTTTAATTAAACAGGCGTTATCACATGCCGAAGCCGGTGTGGACATTGTCGCTCCTTCAGACATGATGGACGGTCGCATTGGCGCTATTCGTGATGCGCTGGAAGAGGCTGGGTTTGTCCATACCTGTATCATGGCCTACGCTGCTAAGTATGCTTCTGCTTACTACGGGCCTTTCCGCGACGCGGTCGGCTCTGCAGCAAATATCAAAGGCGGGAATAAGAAAACCTATCAGATGGATCCGGCCAATAGCGATGAAGCCATGACTGAGATTGCACTGGATCTGGAAGAGGGTGCTGATATGGTCATGGTTAAGCCGGGCATGCCTTATCTTGATATCGTTCGTCGCTGTAAGTCTGAGCTGGCAGTGCCGACCTTTGCTTATCAGGTGAGTGGTGAATATGCCATGCACGTGGCGGCTTTCGACAATGGCTGGCTTAACCGTGAGCAGGTTATCCTTGAATCTCTGCTGGCCTTTAAACGTGCCGGTGCCGATGGCATTTTAACTTATTTTGCTCCTGAAGCGGCCCGTCTGCTGCAAAACCGCTAAGCTTCCTGACTGGCTGGCCCTACTGACAGGTAAGGTGCCAGCCTGCTTTATGCTGTAACCAGGCTTCGTTAACCAGTTCCGCATTAATAAGAGGGTGCTCTTTGAGCCATTTCTCCGGGAATGTCAGCGTCCAGTCGAGGCCGTCGACTTTCAGCTCAATGGCAGGAATATGTTGCTGATGGCGGCGTAAACACACAACTACCGCAATTCGCAGGATCCGCAGCAAACCTTCCAGCATGGGCTTTACGTCCTCGTGATACAACGCAAAAGGATGCAAATCGATAGCCTGACGATGACCGCCTACCAGGTCTCTGATAGCGGCTCGCTGTAAGCGCGTGTAACCAGGTAAATCTATATAATTAAGAATATAGGCGCCGTGTTCATGGTGCTTTTTATACTCAATATGCAAGCCAATCTCGTGCAGCATGGCGGCTGCATCCAGCACCGTCTCGGTGTCCAGATGACAAAACGTCGATTGCTGACAGAGCTGCTTACACAAATTGATTGCCAGTTGCTTTACGTTAACCGCATGGGGCTTATCAATATGGTACCGGCGAATGGCGGTATTTAAGGTCTGGGTACGGCGGTCGTTATGTTTAAGGTTATCCAGCATGCCATAAATCAAACCCTCGCGGAGCGCGCCGCCGGAAATATTCATGGTGCGGATTTTCAATCGTTCAAACAAGGCCAGCAGAATAGTCAGGCCACTTGGGAAAATAGGCTGTCGATTAGGCTCAAGACCATCGATCACCAAATCTTTCAGGTTGCCACAGTCAATACACTGCTGTCTAAGGTTATACAGATAGTCAATCCGGATAGCATCGCTGATCCCCTGCTTTACCAGAATTTCAGTGATCGCCTGAGGCGTACCAGACGCGCCCAGACAGTTCTGCCAGTCAAAGCAAAGGAAAGCATCGGCAACCGGGTCAAGCAGCTCGTAGGCAGCTTCTTTGGCGCGCTGGAAGTTAGCTTCCGAAAGCTCGCCGTCGAGGAAATAGCGCTCCATAAAAGTCACACAGCCCATATCGAGGCTGACCATATGGATAGGCTGCATATCATTACCGATGATAATTTCGGTACTGGCCCCGCCAATATCAATCACCAGGGAATTGCCCTGATTAGCCGACGTATAGGCCACGCCAAGGTAAATCTGCCGGGCTTCTTCTTCGCCGGGAATGACGTCGAGCTGATGGTGGAGGATTTTCTCTGCTTTATCGATAAAGGTCTGAGCATTAACAGCCAGACGCAATGTTGCCGTAGCAACAATACGGATGTTTGAAGCCGGAATGTCCTGTAACCGCTCGGCAAACGTCTGCAAACAATCCCAGCCCCGTTGCATGGCTTCTTTACTTAAAACCATGTCTTTGTCGAGACCGGCCGCCAGGCGGACCTTTTGTTTTACCTTACCGATGATCTGCACGCTGCCATTGGCAACATGTACAACCACCATATGAAAGCTGTTCGACCCGAGGTCTACGGCGGCGTAGTATTCGCCGAGCGTCTCGGCGTCAAAATCGGTTTGTGGCTGCATAACGTTTTACTGCGACATTAATTCTTTTTATGCTGTGGGCGCTTACCTGAACTTCTGCCTGAGTTATTGCGACGCGAAGACGGGCGACGGTTCTGGCGACGCTGGCGCGGTTTCGGTGGCTTAATATCGTCAAGCAAGGCGTCCTGCACATATTCCGTAACCGGAATCGCATGCTGAATATAGCTTTCGATGCCCGGCAAGTTGAGCGCGTATTTCTCACAGGCAAAACTAATTGCTACGCCGCTTTTTCCGGCCCGACCGGTACGGCCGATACGGTGTACGTAATCTTCCGGGTCGTCGGGTAAATCATAGTTGAAAACGTGGGAAACGGCTTCGATATGCAGGCCTCGGGCTGCTACATCGGTGGCGACCAGAATGTCCAGTTTGCCGCCGGTAAAGTCTTCCAGAATACCCAGGCGTTTCTTCTGCGGTACATCGCCGCTTAACAGACCGACCCGGTGACCGTCGGCTTCAAGCCAGTCGGCAACGCGCTCACAGCCATGCTTGGTGTTAGAAAATACAATGGCTTTGTCCGGCCATTCTTCTTCCATCAGGGTTAGCAGCAGCTTTATTTTATCGTCGTCTGACGGGTAAAATAATTCTTCTGACACGCGACTTGCGGTCATTTGCTGGGCTTCAACCTGTACGTGAGTAGGATTGTTCATATGCTCGTAAGCCAGTTCCTGCACACGGTAGCTTAGCGTGGCTGAGAACAGCATGCTCAGGCGTTCAGCGGCAGGCGGCATACGACGGAATAAAAAGCGAATGTCCTTGATAAAGCCAAGGTCAAACATACGGTCTGCTTCATCGAGTACGGCAACCTGGATATTATTCAGCGAAAACACGCCTTGTTTATAATAATCCAGTATGCGGCCTGTCGTACCTATGACGATATCTACCCCATCCTGCAAAGTTTCGCGTTGACTTTGGTAACCTTCGCCCCCATAAATGAGAGCAAGTGAAAGCCCTGTATGCTTACTAAGCAGTTCTGCATCATTGTAAATTTGTACGGCAAGTTCCCGTGTAGGCGCCATAATGATGGCTTTTGGCCCTTCCTTTTCACCGTCAGGATTTGGTTCCCGGCTCAAAATATGGTGGAAAGTTGCGACCAGAAATGCCATGGTCTTACCCGTTCCGGTTTGGGCCTGGCCGGCTATGTCATTACCTTCTAATAAAGGAGGTAAGCTTAGCGCCTGAATTGGTGTACAATGCGTAAAATTTGCAGCATTTAAGGCATCAATGACTTTGCTATTGATGGGTAAATCGGAAAAATGTGTTTCGGTTAAATGAGTTGTTTGCATAGCTTATAGCTTATCAGTGCTTGCATTAAAAAACAGTTTCTATATAACACTTATGGTAGAGCTGAACAATTCAGCGACAGACCAATTACGGAGAAAAGAATGAGCGACAAAATTATCCAGTTGACTGACGATAAGTTCGAAGCAGATGTTATCAATGCTGAAGGTCCTGTGCTGGTTGACTTCTGGGCTGAATGGTGTGGCCCGTGTAAAATGATTGCCCCTATTCTGGAAGAGGTCGCAACCGACTTTGAAGGAAAGTTAACAGTTGGCAAGCTGAATGTCGATGAAAATAATGAAACTCCGCCGAAATACGGTATCCGTGGTATCCCTACGTTATTGCTGTTCAAAGGCGGTAATGTTGCAGCCACTAAAGTGGGTGCACTGTCAAAAGCGCAGCTGACTGAGTTTTTGAACGAAAACATCTGAGGCGGCGAAAAATCGTACTGAGAAAACCGGCTTAAGCCGGTTTTTTTGTGCCCGAAAAACGCATTATTTGATCTCGGTTAATACCATTACTACATAGGTTGGTTAAGCTTCGGCGCTTTTTTTAACCGGTCATTTTAACGTTATGCGAAAACCTGAATTACTGTCACCCGCCGGGTCGATGAAAAACCTGAGATACGCACTGCACTATGGCGCCGATGCGGTATATGCTGGTCAGCCCCGTTATTCACTGCGAGTACGCAACAACGAATTTACCCTGGCCAAATTGCAGGAAGCCCGGGATTACACCAGTGCTCACCATAAGCAGCTGTATATCGTTAATAATATTGCGCCGCACAACACCAAGTTAAAAACCTTCGTGCAGGACCTGGCGCCGGTGGCTGAGTTACAACCAGATGCTATGATCATGTCGGACCCGGGCATAATAATGCTCACTCGCGAGCATTTTCCTGACTTACCTATTCACCTGTCAGTGCAGGCCAATGCCGTGAACTGGGCGGCTGTAAAGTTCTGGCAGCAGCAGGGGATCAAGCGGGTTATCCTGTCGCGGGAGCTGGGATTAAACGAAATTGAAGAAATTCGCCAGCGCTGCCCGGATATCGAACTTGAAGTGTTTGTGCATGGCGCTTTGTGTATGGCCTACTCGGGACGTTGTCTGTTATCCGGCTATATAAATAAACGGGATCCTAATCAGGGGGCCTGCACCAATGCCTGTCGCTGGGAATATAAAGCGGAGGCAGCAGTGGATAATCAAGTCGGCCAGTTTATTCCTGCTCGTGATGCCGTTGAGCCAACTCTGGGTATGGGCACACCTACTGACCAGGCATTCTTATTAACCGAACCCCAGCGCCCCGATGAACCCATGCCCGCCTTTGAAGATGAGCACGGGACTTACATAATGAACTCCCGCGACTTACGGGCAATTCAGCATGTTCAGCGGCTGGTGGAGATTGGCGTGGATTCGCTGAAAATAGAGGGGCGGACCAAGTCTTTTTACTATTGCGCACGTACCGCTCAGGTTTATCGTAAGGCTATTGATGCAGCCTGCCGGGGCGAGGCATTCGATGCCGACTGGTTCCTGGAACTGGAGCACCTGGCGAACCGGGGCTATACCGATGGGTTTTTGCAACGCCATAACCATCAGGACTATCAGCAATATGCCCGCGGTAATTCAGCCAGTGATACCCGTCAGCTGGTGGGTGAGGTAACCCATGGTGACAACGACTGGTGGTACGTGGAAGTAAAGAACCGCTTCAGCGTTAACGACAAACTGGAAGTGATGACACCGGCCGGAAATACCGAGATTGTCCTTGATACCTTGCGCTCCCAGCAAGATGAAACATTAGTGGTAGCACCGGGCAGTGGTTATAAAGTTAAGATCCCGGCGGTTGCGGGATTCTCTCCTGAGATGGCCATGTTGTTACGCTGTATTGAGCAACCACAGCCGGTGCCGGCATAGAAGAAAAAAGGGCTGCGAGGGTTTCGCAATCTTTTTTTAACATTTACGGGATTTAGTCTGGACGATAGTAAAATATGGTGCTACCTTTACAAGGTCTAGGCTTGCCTGGCATCCTTACTAGCCCGCCTCCGGGCTCAAGCACTATTCTTATTAATTAACGAATTTCCCTAAAAGACGTTCAAGCACAAAGACCCACCAGTATGAATCTAACGGAACTTAAGAATAAGCCAATCAGCGAATTGGTCGCCCTTGCCGAAGAAATGGGCCTCGAAAATATGGCCCGCGCGAGAAAACAAGACATTATTTTCTCGATTCTAAAATCCCACGCAAAAAGTGGCGAAGACATTTTTGGCGACGGCGTACTGGAAATCCTCCAGGACGGCTTCGGCTTCCTGCGCTCTGCTGACTCTTCTTATCTTGCGGGGCCAGATGATATTTATGTTTCACCCAGCCAAATCAGACGCTTTAACCTGCGCACGGGGGATACCATCGCCGGGAAAATTCGCCCGCCGAAAGACAGTGAGCGTTATTTTGCCCTGTTAAAAATCCGCGAAGTTAACTTCGACAAGCCAGAAAACTCCCGTAATAAAATCCTCTTTGAAAACTTAACCCCACTGCACGCAAATTCACGTTTGCGCATGGAGCGTGGTAATGGTTCATCAGAAGATATTACCGCCCGCGTACTGGACCTGGCATCACCTATTGGTAAAGGTCAGCGTGGTCTGATTGTGGCACCACCGAAAGCGGGTAAAACCTTATTACTGCAAAACATCGCACAATCTATTGCGGCTAATCACCCCGATTGTGAACTGATGGTGTTGCTAATTGACGAACGTCCGGAAGAAGTTACCGAAATGCACCGTCTGGTGCGTGGTGAAGTGGTTGCCTCTACCTTTGATGAGCCGGCCAGCCGCCACGTTCAGGTCGCTGAGATGGTTATTGAAAAAGCCAAGCGCCTGGTTGAGCACAAAAAAGACGTAGTTATCCTGCTGGATTCAATCACCCGTCTGGCGCGTGCCTACAACACGGTTATTCCATCATCAGGTAAAGTACTTACCGGTGGTGTGGATGCTAACGCACTGCACAAACCAAAACGTTTCTTCGGTGCCGCCCGAAACGTAGAAGAAGGTGGTAGCTTAACCATCATCGCCACTGCACTGATTGATACCGGCTCTAAGATGGATGAAGTTATCTACGAAGAGTTTAAAGGTACCGGGAACATGGAACTGCACCTTAATCGTAAGATTGCTGAAAAGCGTGTATTCCCGGCTATTGACTTTAATCGCTCTGGTACGCGCCGTGAAGAACTACTCACCGGTCAGGACGAATTACAGAAGATGTGGATCCTGCGCAAGATTGTGCATGAAATGTCAGAAATCGACGCCATGGAATTCCTTATCAATAAACTTTCCATGACCAAGACCAATGATGAGTTCTTCGACGCGATGAAGCGCCAGCGAAGTTAATCATTAGTTTATATTTTGCTAAAAACCGCTGCCTGACAGCGGTTTTTTTTGTGATTTTTGAGCAAACGGGGTAGTGTAAAGTTATTGTAATTTTATGGATAACATTATGCGTCGCGTCGTACTTGCTGCCCTGCTACCTCTTTTTTCCCTGCCTGTTTTTGCTCAGTCCGGTGAAGTGGATCGGTTGGCCAATGAGATTGAGAGTGAGGTCATTAGCTGGCGCCACCATTTGCATGAGTACCCTGAGTTATCCAATCGTGAATTTAAAACTGCCGAGTACGTGGCCCGGCACCTGCGTTCACTAAATCTTGAAGTGCAAACCGGTGTTGCAAAAACCGGCGTAGTGGCAATTCTGGACAGCGGCCGGCCTGGCCCGGTAGTCGCGTTACGGGCCGATATGGATGGCTTACCGGTACCTGAGGAAAATGATCTGCCCTGGCGTTCTACACAGCGCGGCGAATACAATGGTAATGACGTGCCGGTCATGCATGCCTGTGGTCATGATACCCATATGGCTATGCTGATGGGGGCGGCGTCGGTATTAACTTCAATGAAAGATAAGCTGCATGGCAAGGTGAAGTTTATTTTCCAGCCTGCAGAGGAAGGCGCGCCCGCTGGTGAAAAGGGCGGAGCCGAAGTTATGGTGCAGGAAGGCGTTTTAAAGAGCCCGGATGTAGACGTGATTTTCGGCCTGCATATCAGCGCTAATAACGATATCGGCACGGTAAGCTATAACCCTGGCGGTACCATGGCCGCGGTAGACCCCTTCAAAATCGTCATCCACGGTAAGCAGGCTCATGGCGCTTACCCGTGGAAGAGTGTCGACCCCATCACCACTGCTGCACAGATGATCATGTCACTGCAAACCATCGTCAGCCGTGAACTGAAAATCATTGATGATGCCGCAGTGGTAACCATTGGTTCCATCCATGGCGGTAACCGCTCGAATATCATTCCTAACGAGGTTGAGCTGGTTGGTACTATTCGTACCCTTAACCATGCCGCGCGAGAACACGTTTACGAGGCGATGGCTCGTAAGGTTAAGGGCATTGCCGACAGCATGGGCGCTAAGGCCGAGCTCACCCTGCCACTGGATTATAATTACCCTATTACCTATAACGACCCGGAACTCACCGCGCAAATGATCCCAACGGTGGAACGCACGGCGGGCAAGCAAAACACCATACTGGCTAAGCCGGTTACCGGTGCTGAGGACTTTTCTTTCTATCAGGAAAAAGTGCCGGGGTTATTTATGTGGCTGGGCGGTAAACCCCTTGATGTATCTGTGGAAGACTCGCCGGCCCACCATACGCCGGAGTTTTATGTTGACGATGCCGGGATGAAACTGGGTGTGCGGGTACTCACCAATCTGACTCTCGATTACATGGATGCTAACGCAGAATAATTCCCTATGGAAAACAGATTGCTGCAGGCGCTTGCTCTGGCGCTGGCCGGAGTTGCGGTTAATCTAATCCCTGCCCCGCTGGAAACGGGCGGGATGGTGTTTTTTGGTGGTGGTTTTGCTATCGCTGCCGCCTTATTGCTTTCTTTTTCCCTTACACTGGTGGTGTCTACTGCCGTCTATGCTGTGTTGCTGGTGCATGGCAACGACCCGTTTATGATCGCCTTTCTGGCTGTGCAGCCTTTGCTGATAAATGCATTGTCGAACAAAGCGGATGCGCTGAGTCCGTTAAAACTGGGGATTGGTTGGTGGAGCGCGCTGATTGTGCCGGTTTATATAGTGTTTGCCTATGCAACCTACAGTGGCTCTCCCACCATGGCCTTTACGGCTTACTCCATTACCTGGATAAGCGGTATTTTTTCCTGTTTGTCTGGCCATTTATTGTTTATGACGCTGCTGCGTTATCTACCGGTGGGTAATGAGCTCCACTTCAATGTAGAAACCCTGTTCCGCTACATGTTTGCCACTCTGTTTTTCTTTGTTGTACTGATTATGACTTATGTACATGTCGGCCAGTTACAACGCCAGCAGGCGCAACAATTAACCTTATACATAACTCAGCGGGCGCAGGTCATGAGTACCGAGCTAAGCCGGTTTCTCGATGGGCATGCCTCCGGCATCAGCAAAACGGCCAGGTCTATGGCGATTGCGCAGAAGCACGGTGCGCCGTTACCGGCTATCGCTGATGAAACGCTGTCTAACCTGGCTCAGGAGTTTCCGGAGTTTCTCACTTTTTTGATTGCCGATGAAAAAGGTGTTGTTACCCATTCTTACCCGACTAACCTGCTGAGCCGGGCGAAGCGACTGAATCAGGCAGTAGTGGCTGAGCGCGAATATTTCATTCAGGCCATGCAGACCGAGTCGACCTTTGTATCGCAGGCGTTTCAGGGCCGGGGTTTCGGCAACGACCCCATTGTGGCCATTGCCACTCCGCTCTACGACGGAGAAGGCAACCTCAGGGGGATCCTCGAAGGTTCGCTCAACCTCAGCAGCTTTATTGAATATGACAGTCGTAATTTACCCGGATTCTGGACGATTTACCGCGATGAGGCCGGCAAAGTGGTTTATGCATCGCCGGAGCTCAGCCTTGAAGCCCTGCAACGTCCGGAATTGCCGGGCTGTAACCAGGACAGTTGTTTTTCCCGGCAGTCAGCGCTGTCACGGGATTGGTTTATTGCTCAATCGCGGGATCCTATCTCGGGCTGGACGGTAACCATGTTGTTTGAAAACAGTAGCTATATGTCAATGAGCACTGACTATGTGCGCTGGGCACTGTTTCTACTTCTTGCGCTGGGGCTGGTAGGAATTATTGTTGGTGGACGGGTGGCACAGGTTTTCGCCCGGCCGCTGCGCGAACTAATGAAAACCTTCGCCGGCTATTCTCCGGAGTCACCGGTGCCAATGCCGTCATTTAGTCAAAATCGCCTGCAACTGCAAGAACTATCCGGATTAGCGATAGAGTTTAGCGAGTTGGGAGAGCGTCTGGTGAGTGCTTTTGATGAACTTTCCACCTCGCGCCAGCGTCAGCGGACCCTCAACGAAGAACTTGAAAAGCTCAACCTCACCCTCACCGAGCGAGTCGAGGAGAAAACCGCTTCGTTAATTCAGGCGCTGACCCAGGCCGAAGCGGCCAATGTATCGAAATCTCAATTTCTGGCCAATATGTCCCATGAGATCCGCACGCCGATGAACGGTATTCTGGGGACTTGCGAAAACCTGCTTGAGAAATCCTTACCGGATGATGTCAGGCAGCGTATTCAGGTTATAGTGCAGTCGGCCAACAACCTGCTGCTGATCCTCGACAGTATTCTGGACTGGTCGAAGATTGAAGCGGGTAAAATGGAAGTGACCCGCCACCCCTTTTCACCACAACAGATTATTCAGGCTTGTGCCGAAATTCATCGTCAGGCAGCCAGTCGTAAACAACTGAGCCTTGAAGTAGTTTGGGACAATAGCATACCGTCATTTTTGCTCGGCGATGCCGGCAAGATAAGCCAAATCTTAAATAATCTGTTGAGTAACGCGGTGAAATTTACCGCTATCGGCGGTGTTGTAATTAAGGTCGTGTACAAGGATGGCACGCTCGTGATTGCCGTTAAAGACTCCGGTATTGGTATTAAGAAAGCGGAGCAGCAGACTATCTTCGAGCAGTTTGTTCAGGCCGATGGATCAAGCTCCAGGCAATTCAGTGGCACTGGTCTTGGCTTGTCAATTACCAGCAAACTGATTGATTTAATGGGCGGTACTATTGAGCTTAACTGTGAACAGCAACAGGGCAGTGAGTTTATTGTTAAGTTACCATTACCCACCTCTACCCAGGTAGAGCAGGCACCGGAACAAGCTGTGCTCACGCTCCCTGAGGGCCTAAAAATCCTGGTGGTGGAAGATAATGACATTAATGCTGAAATAATCCTCGATATGCTCAAGGACGCGGGCATTAAATGTCTACGCGCCAAAGACGGCGCTGCGGCGCTGGAAGTTATCCCTAAAGTCGATTTTGATTTGGTCTTAATGGATTGTCAGATGCCGGTGATGGATGGCTTTTCTGCAACCCGGGCGATCCGCGATTTGCCCGGTGACAAGTCCGGTATTCCCATTATAGCCCTTACCGCCAATGCTTTTGATGAAGACCGAAAAGCTTGTCTGAGTGCCGGTATGAATGATTATTTAAGTAAGCCGGTGCGGCGCACCAGCTTATTTACCATGTTGATCAAGTACGTGGGTTATCAAGCAGTGACTGACGAAACGCCTGGGCCGACAGACTGATTGGGCGTCGGCGGTTGGTTACCACCTGCCAGGTACTTTGAATCGGAAAATCGGTGATATTAAGGACTTTAACGCTGTCGATGGCCGACTGATCGAGCGTATGCTGCGACAGCACCGCAAGGCCCAAGCCGGCAGAGACGGCCAGACGAATCGCCTCGTTACTTTCAATTACCATATTGTTGCGCAACAGCACATCGCGTTTATCGCAGTACTCATCCAGCGTGCGGCGGGTACCACTGCCTTTCTCCCGGAGTAAAAACTTGGCGTTTTGCAGGTCGGCTAAACTGCAGTTATCCGGGCCATCGTAATCCGGCGGGGCAATGACAACCAATGGATTGGCCAGAAACGGTTCGCAGACCAAATCGTCATCTTCGGGCGGATAGGTGAAAATATACAGGTCATCTCGATTTTGCATTAAACGCTCGGCAATCTGCTCGCGGTTACCCACGGTAAAGCGCACATCGATATTAGGGTGCTGTTTGCAAAATGGGCTAAGCATCGGCGGAATGATGTATTTGGCGGTGGTCACAACAGCCAGTTTAAGTGAGCCAACTTCAACGCCCTGCAAGGCGCTGATCTGACTTTTCAGTTTATCTTGAGAAGATAATATCTCCTGGGCGCAACGGTATACTGCAGCGCCTGCTTCTGTGAGTTGCACGCTGCCCTGAAAGTGTTCAATCAGGGGCAAACCAATAATACTGTTTAGTTTTTTTAGCTGAAGTGACACGGTAGGCTGTGACAGTTGCAAGGCATTGGAGGCGGCGGTGACCGAACCGCAGTCAACAACCTGCTGAAAAACCTCAAGTAGTCTGAACGTCAATGTATTCATAAAGCATCCCATGATAGCGTTTGTCTAAAAATATACTAAAAACACATTTATCTCTATCTATATTTACTGGCTTGCGTTAAAACTGCAGAGATATCTGTTTAAGGACGGCCTGTAATCGACCTCAAATAGGTGCTTACTATGGGCAAATGGGGCAAAATGAGCTAATATCGGCCGCTTTTCAAGCACTGCTCAACTACGAGTTAAGCGGATA